>WBZQ01000008.1_pt1 | contig 73043 bp, 67 predicted proteins | sample 5204251 | NCBI WGS metagenome assembly WBZQ01 (sample SAMN12412402, study PRJNA552823) | activated sludge metagenome | isolation source: activated sludge from nitrification reactor of wastewater treatment plant... | place: USA: Virginia | collected 2017-09
GTTCTGATGGCGCTCGGCTTCTTCACGTGCCAGGATGATGATCTTGCGACCCTTGTCCGTGAACCGTTCGAACATCCCGCCTCCTTATGGTGATGGGGTCTGTAAGAGAAGCCTTAGCTGAGTGAATTGATGCAATTCAAAGGCTCGAAAATACTGATGATGTGATTCTAACTACCACAATATGGGGTGTCAAGGTATTGAGCAAATCGCGAACGACGCGCTGCGACTGGTGAATCGCATGTGTGTGCGACTGCGTTCTATCGTGTGCTGTGGCTCGCTTGTTTGACAGTAAAAGAATCATCCCGATACAATCCCGCACCTTTCAACCGGCACCTCATCTCAGCGCATCGCGGTCCTACTTATGAAAAGCAAAAGCATCGGGATTCTGACGAAACCAAAATTTCCGGAAGTGAAGGATACCGTGCAGGCCGTGGTGACCTGGCTGCGTTCGCGAAACATCGATGTGCTGCTGGATACGACCGCCACGAAATTGCTCGGTGAACAGGGCGGGTTTCAGAAACCTCAACTCGCCAGCAAAGCCGATGTGCTGCTGGTGTTGGGGGGCGACGGCACCATGCTGAACGCTGCCAGGCTGGCCGGCGAGCGAGGGATTCCCATTCTCGGGGTGAACATGGGCGGCCTCGGTTTTCTCACCGAAGTCGTACTGGAAAATTTGTATCCCTCCCTGGAGCGGGTGTTCGCAAACGATTTTGTGCTCGACGAACGACTGATGCTTAAGACGCACGTGCATCGGCATGGCGAAACCGTGGCGCGCGGAGTGGTCCTTAATGACGTGGTCATCAGCAAAGGGACGCTTGCTCGAATGATCGAACTCCGGATCGCCATTCAAGGGCAATTCGTGACCAATTTGCGCGGCGACGGTCTGATCGTCAGCACGCCGACCGGATCGACGGCCTACTCTCTGTCTGCCGGCGGGCCCATCATCAATCCGGCGGTGCCGTCTTTGATCCTGACGCCGGTCTGTCCGCACACACTGACGCATCGCCCGTTGATCGTGCCGGCGAGCGCTGAAATCGAAGTGGTGTTGACCAGCAGAGATGATGGGGCGATGGCGACGCTGGACGGCCAGGTCGGCGTGGCCTTGACGCAGGGCGATACGGTTGAGATTCAGACCTCCGAGTACCAGACCAGGCTGATCCGATTCCCAGAGAGCAGTTATTACGAGGTATTGAGGGAAAAGCTGAAATGGGGCGACGGGTGAGGTAAACCCGGGCGCGTTAAGCGCGCCCGCGTTCGATGTGAGCCAGCATGTCCGCGTTCGACGCGAACTTGAATTCCCCAATGGCATCGGGCGAGGCGGCATGCGCTTTCTCCGCCGCATCCAACACCTTCAAGCCGTCAAGATCCACCGGTTTACTCTTTCGATCCTTCAGAATGGTTTGCAACTTCCCGAGAACGTTGCCGACGGCGGTGCCGGATTGAGATGGCTTCGTCGTCAGGTACCGCGAGATGACTTCCGCACACCAATCCCCGTCCCGCTTGGCAATCCCCACCAGACCTTCGCTGGCCTTGCGCGCCCATCCGGCGAGAAACACGCCATCGACAATCTGCCCTGATTTTTCATCATAGGCCTGGAATAACGAATCATCCGGATCGTTGCCGGTCTTGGTCGGATTGGTCACGTAGACACCGTTCTTGTACGGCAAGCCAACGCTGTCATCCACACGATCGCCTACGGCGAATACGACGCTGTCCACGGGGAACTCATAGAGCTGCTTGAGTCCGACCGCCGCGGTGTCTTCGCCTTTTGGTTCCAGCTTATTCTCTTCCATCTCGAGGGCGCGCACGCGATTGTTGGCATCGACGAGCACCCGCTTCGGTGAGGCGAGAAACCGGAAGCCCATTTTTGAGGGGCTTGCCGTCGGTTCACACTTCGTGAATTCGGCGGTCATGCTCGCCAGGACTTCATCGGCATTCTGTCCGACCGCCGCCAGGCGGTCCTTGATGCGAGCGAACTCTTTGGCGATACCGTCATGGTCCATGTTCGAGCAGACGGCCCGAATCTCTTTCGGATTGTATTTGCGTTCGACCGGACCGCGGCGGGCAATAGCGGTCACCCGCTCCACCTTCTTGTAACGGATGAGCCAATGGGCGATATCGACCATGACGTCGCCGACGCCGATGATGGCCACATGTTTCCCCATATCGAAGGGACGATCACCGAAACCAGGCAGACGATTGAAGTGGTACACCACATCCTTGGCATGGAAGACACCCTTGGCGGAGTCGCCCTCGACGCCGATGGCCTTGGTGCCCTGAGCGCCGATGGAAAAGGCCACGGCGCTGGCACCCAGTCCGCGCAACTCTTCCACCGTGAGGTCCTTCCCCTGCCCGACGGAGACATTGCCGAAATAATGCACGTTGGGCTGCTCCAGCATCTCCCAATATTGCTTCTTCAAGCCGCCGCGCAATTTGAGCTTGCTGGGGAAAATCCCGTACTCGGCCAATCCGCCGAACTTGATGTCGCGATTGAGAATGATGACCTCATGGCCCGCATCGGCCATCTTCTTGGCCAGGGCCATTCCGGCAGGGCCTGCGCCCACGACCACTACCACATGTCCGCTTGTCTCGGAACCGGTTGCACTCATTATCTACCCTTCAATGTATATCGAGAATGAAATGAATCGTAATTCCACTTCGACCGTCAAACGGCGTATACGCCTGAGATGATCAAAGTTTCCAAAATTTTGCGCACGTTAGCATAGGGCTGCTCGGGCTGTCAAAAGCGGCGACGGGCCAAACTGCCGGCCGGGCGACCGGTTTGAAAGCCCCACATGCCGCTGTTGCGACCTCTACCCACCCGCGCTGCCGACCGGTCCACCGGCCTGGGTCATGCGCCAGGGATCGAGGAGCTGGCTGAGTCGCTTTTCCGGCAACACGTTTTGTTCACGAGCTACCTCCCGGACGGTCTTGCCGGACTTGTAGGCGTCCTTGGCCAGTTTCGCCGCCGCTTCGTAGCCGATCACCGGTGCAAGGGCGGTGCACATCGCCAGGCTTTCCTCGATGAGGCTCTTGCAGCGTTCCTCGTTCGCCTTGATACCCGCGATGCACTTCACGGCAAAATTCGTCGAGGCGGTCGCGAGCAACTCGATGGACTGCAAGAGGTTGTAGGCCATCACCGGCAGCATGACGATCAATTCAAAATTAGCCGCCTGGCCCCCCACTGTAATGGTGACATCGTTGCCGATGACCTGGGCGCAGACCATGGTGACCGATTCCGCAATCACCGGATTGACCTTGCCCGGCATAATCGAAGAGCCCGGTTGGGTTTCCGGCAGATTGATTTCGCCGAGTCCGCAACGCGGACCGGAGCCAAGCCAACGGATATCGTTGGCAATCTTCATCAAGCTGACGGCCAGGGTGCGCAGTTCCCCGCTGGCTTCAACCAGCGAATCTTGAGCCGACTGCCCTTCGAAGTGGTTAACCGCCTCCTTGAAGGTACATCCGGTTTCTTTCGAAATGATGGCCATCACCTTGCCCGCAAATTTGGGGTGACAGTTGAGTCCGGTGCCGACGGCAGTTCCTCCCAGCGCGACTTCGCTGAGCGCAGCCTGAGCTCGCTTCATCCGTGCGATGCCCAGTTCGATCTGTCTGGCATAGCCTCCGAATTCCTGTCCCAGCCGGACCGGGGTCGCATCCTGCAAGTGCGTGCGGCCGATCTTCACGATCTTGTCGAACTCGCGAGCCTTACCGTTCAGGGCCTTGTGGAGTTGGGTCAATGCGGGGATGAGTTGTCGTTGGATCGTTTCGGATGCCGCGATGTGAATGGCGGTTGGAACGACGTCGTTGCTGGATTGCCCCAGGTTCACATGGTCGTTCGGGTGCACCAGTTTGCTGCCTCTGGCGCCGCCGAGCAATTCCGTCGCCCGGTTCGAAATGACTTCGTTGGTGTTCATGTTCGTTGAGGTGCCCGAGCCGGTCTGGAAAATGTCCACCGGGAATTCGGCATCGAGGCGCCCGTCGACCACTTCGGTGGCAGCGCGAATGATGGCGTCCGCCGGTTTTTTGTCGAGGAGCTTTAGCGAGTGGTTGACCGACGCGGCGGCGCGTTTGATGAGTCCCATCGCCCGGATCATGGCGCGGGGGATACGAAGCGAACTGATCGGGAAGTTTTCAATCGCACGGGCCGTCTGCACCCCGTAGTACGCGTTGGAAGGAACCGCCAGCTCTCCCATCGTGTCGCGCTCCATGCGCGTGGCTGTCGTCAGTGGTGCGGTGCTGTTGGGCGTGCGCGAAGCTTTCTTCATCGTCAAATCTCCTCGAATGACTGCGGTTGACCTGCTGGAATCGCGCATATTAAACGCTCCCCTTGCGGAAGCACAAGCGTGTCGTTGCGCGCAAAGACCTGAGATGGCGCCGGAACGGCACCGCAGGTGGAGGGTGGGTGATCAGGAAGAGGGTGTGTCAAAAAGAAAAGGCCCGCCGGAGGGCGGGCCTTGCTTCGTGAAGCGCAGGAACGTGATTAACCGATCTTGACGTCGATCTGCTTGGGTTTTGCCTTCTCTGATTTCGGCAGATGCAGATGCAACACGCCGTCGGCATATTCCGCCTTCACCTTACTCTCATCCACTGAATCGGGAAGTGTGAAGCTTCGAACAAATCGACCGTAGGACCGTTCGACCCGATGATACTTCTTCCCCTTCTCTTCTTTTTCCTGTTTTCGTTCGCCCTGAAGAGTCAGGACTCCGTCTTCGACCGTTACCTTCACGTCTTCCTTCTTGACCTCGGGAAGCTCAGCCTTGATGGCATACTCGGCCTCGGTCTCGCTGATGTCGACGGTTGGAGACCAATCGGCCACCGTCATCACTTCCTTGGCCTGTCCGGCTGACTGCGCGGATCCCGGCCGCGTAATCATGCGGTTCAAACGGTCGGACATCTCCTCCAATTCCCGAAACGGATCCCATCGTACGATCGCCATGGTGGAACCTCCTTCTGAGTGTGTATTGATGGTGTTCACTTGAGCCATCCTACTTACTACAGAGGAGGTAATCTTCACGCCGGTGAAGTCAAGGGCGGAGGCCGAAGAGATATTGTCGATAACGGGGCCTTGACATTGGCCCCCCCGGCATTATTTAGTAGCCCCCTTCACAGAGGAGGCGATCGCTATGTTGGAATTCATTTCCTATGCATTGCTCGGCGGCATCATGATGGTCACGTCCGTAGTCTTGTGGTGGTTCATCGGGCGAACCGAATAACCCGCCTCGAGGATTATCGCCGGTCGATCGGCACATAGTGCCTGTCGTGTTCGCCGGAATAGATCTGGTCCGGCCGGTAAAGTTTGTTCTCCCGCAATTGCTCCAGCCAGTGCGCCAGCCATCCGCTCACCCGCGCCATGGCAAAGAGGGGCGTAAAGAGATCTACTTCGATGCCCATCTTGTCGTAGATGATGCCCGAGTAAAAATCGACGTTCGGGTAAATCCCCTTCCCTTGTAATCGTTCACCTGCAAGTTGTTCCACGGCCACCGCCACTTCATAGAGCGGAGAGGTGCCGCAGACATTGAAGAGCCGCATGCAGAGCTCTTGCAGTACGGTCGCGCGCGGATCTTTCACCTTGTACACGCGGTGGCCGAATCCCATGAGTTTATTTTTGCCCTGAAGCCGCGCTTCGACCGCTGCCTGGGCTTGAGCCGGAGTGCCGATCTCCTTCAGCATCATCACGACTTCTTCGTTCGCGCCGCCGTGCAAGGGACCTTTGAGTGCGCCGATCGAGGAAGCCACCACTGTGTAGGGATCGGCCAGCGTCGAGGCCGTTACCATGCCGGCGAAGGTAGAGGCGTTCATCGTATGCTCAGCGTGGAGGATAAGGCAGTCATCGAACACTTCGCTCCAGAGAGGATGAGGAACGGTTTCCGTGAGCATGTAGAGGAAGTTGTCGGAGAAGGGCAGATCATCCCGCGGGGGAATGTATTCGTCTCCGCGCCGCAGTCGAGCCCATGCCGCCACGATGGTCGGGAGTTTGGCAATCAGGCGCACCGCCGACCAATAGTTGTTTTCCACATCCTTGACGTTGCGGCCAGGGTAAAACATGCCGAGTGCCGCCACGGCCGCTTGTAACGCATCCATCGGATGCCCATGTTCAGGCATCACCTTCAGCAGGTCCACGATGCGGAACTTGATCCGCCGATGGTGCGTGACATCATTCACCCACTGAGTGAGCTCAGTTGCGGTCGGCAGTCGTCCGAAGAGCAGCAGGTAGCTGGTTTCCAGGAATGATGAATGCTGACACAACTCCTCCACGCGAATGCCGCGATATTCGAGTACACCTTTTGTTCCGTCGACATCGCTGATCGCTGATTTTGCGGCAGGAACACCGGCCAGGCCCGGCATGAAGTCGTGGGGCATAGATTCTGTCTCCTCTCCTCTACAATAGGACTGACGCATCATCGATGATGCGATAAGTTCAGGGAAGTGCCCTCCCCTGTCGGTTTATTCGATGGCAGCCGCGCGGTCTCAGCTTATCATGATCGACGGGATCGACTCAGCCTTCGCCTTGAATTGACGGGACTCGCTTGGCATACTACCTCAAACATTCGTGATGATCGACCGTGGGGCAGGATGTGAGTCGCTTGACGCGAATTCTGGTGCTGCTTGGGTTGTTGGCGGCGGGCCTGGCCCTGTATATGCTTGGCCCTGGCGAACAGCCTGTTTCTCCAGAGTCCTCCCCTTCGTCGCCGGGGGCGCAACGGGCGGGACGGAGCACCCTGAATCATGGAGGGCCTGGTGCCGACTCTCGGTCCAGTAACGGCGAACGTCTTCCTGCGAGCGACCGCAACGAGTTTTCCAACCAGTCTCGATCCGCAACAACGAGGTGAAGCATGAGCCGGTTTCGCTGGCTGGCGCTAGGAATGCTGATGGTATCCGGTCTGGTTGTCTCTGCATGGGGCGAGGACGACCAGGTGTTTTTTGCCGTGGTTAGTGATGTGCCGAAAGACAAGGGGCGGATTTCAGCGAAAGTCCTCCAGGACGGATCCTCTTCTGATATGAAACTCATTCCGGGAGACCTCGTCGTCGGGAATCCGGTCTGGCGGACATTGGAAGTCTGTCATGCGCTCAAGATCGAGGGCGTAAAAATCGGCGACGGACTCAAGGTGATGTCAGCCCGGGTGTTGGATGCCAGTATGTTGCCGATGGCCCTGCAAGGGTTTGCGGGAGATTGTCTGATCAAGAAAGCGGTGGAGATCGCGCCCTTGGCGGAATGACACGAGTTAAGACGCGCAGTCGGGGCAGACGGTTCGTTCTTCGTCTGCGTCACATTCGTCGGTGGTGAGGGGGAAGAACTGCTCACAGAGCCGGCAGGTGCGGATTTCGAAATAGGCCACCCCCTGCTCATCGATTTCGGTAGGGAGCAGCAATTCAAGCGGATCGTATCCCAGCCGGACGTCGTCATCGAACCGGATGATCGCGAGGCGGTCATTGAAGACTTCGAAGGTGGCTTCTTTCCCCTTCCGTTCCAGCCGATGTCCCACGACAAACACCGGTTGCCCCTTGCGTTTGGTACGCAGATCTTTCAAGGTGCGCTGCGTGGCCGTGGTGCAGGAAAATTTGCCGGTCTGATCGCTGGTATCGGTTCCAAAAATTGGCATCGGTGGTGGCGTTCGCTCCCAGGTGAATATCGAGTGTCCATGTAACACAGGTGAAAAATTTGCGTCAAGGGAACCCTTTATGAAGGAGAAAGGCTAACGGCATGGCGGAGATCACGATCTATCAGAAACCCACCTGTTCAACCTGTCGCGAGGCGGTGCGCCTGGTGCGTGAGAGCGGGCAACCGTTTACTGCAATCAACTATTACGAACAACCATTCACCAAGAGCCAGCTGAAGAGCCTGTTGAAAAAAGCCGGCCTGTCGGCGCGCGATGTGTTGCGAACGAAGGAAGATCTCTATAAGTCGCTGAAGCTTGCCGACCAGACGCTGAGTGAAGACCACTTGCTCGACCAGATGATCGCGCATCCGGATCTCATTCAGCGGCCCATTGTGGCTAAGGGCGAGAAGGTCATGCTGGCGCGCCCGGCTGACACTGTCACCGAGCTGTTATAACGGTACGCGGCTGAGATGACAGTGACGACTCAGCTAGGCCATAGCTGGGAATGAGGGGTGAATAGATGTTTGCCTTCAGTTCGGTGGATCGCGTGTCGCTGCTTGGGCGGATCTTGCAGCGTCTCAATCTCCGGTTTCCATCCCTGTTTGTGCTATTCGCCGTCCTCACCCTGGTGGATCTCATCGTTCCGGATGTGATTCCCCTGGCCGATGAAATCGGCCTCGCGTTGTTGACGCTGTTGTTGGGGATGTGGAAAGACCGCCGGTTTCTTCGTCGTGACGGGGCTTCGCCGGGCACATTCTGGTGATGAGCCGGGGTGTGCGTGTAGGTGCGATCGCTCATTCCCGATGGTGTGAGGGAACCGCGTTACTGATGGTCCAAATGTCCGAAGCGGAGTTTGCCGATTTCCGGATCGATCCACACCTTGAGAGTTCCGGATAACACGCTGAGCAGTGTTTCTCCCACCAGTTGACGTCGCCATCCCCGCAGGACCGGAATATCGACTTCTTCCACGGGTGAGGTGCGTTCCACCAACGCCTGCAAATCGCCGGTCGTCGCGATCAGGGTCGGCGCGATGTTTTCCATCGCGGCGCGGGATTTCAGCACGGCCTGCAGCAGTTCCAGGACTCCCGTGGATTCAGGATCCGGTTTGCGGTCGCGAGGCACTTCCGGCCATTCGGATTCCGGCCGCGCCAGGGCCTGTTGCATGGTGGCAAGGAGGGCCTGTCCGTTGCGTTCGACTTCCGAGGAATACATGCCGCGCATGCCGCGAAGCTGGTCGAGCGTGCGCGGTGTTTGACGGGCCAGTTGAACCAGCACCTCATCGCGCATCACGCGCCCGCGGGGCACGTTGCGGCGCCGGGCTTCCCCCTCCCTCCAGGCGGCCAGGTCGCGCAGGACTCCGGCAGCACGTGGTTTGAGACTGTCCCACCCGCGAATGCGTTGGTACCGTTCCTGAGGATCACGGGCCTGGGCGCCGAGCGAGACTTCGAGGCGGGAGAACTCTTCATCCACCCACTCCAACCGGCCCATCACGGTGAGTTTCTGGCGCAAGTGGCGATGGACGGGCAGCAGAAACGTCACGTCATCAAGGGCGTAGACCAGTTGATCCTGGCTCAGCGGACGTTGGCTCCAGTTGGTAAAGGTGTGGGCTTTGTCGAGTTTTACGCCCTGCACGCGCTGCACCAGGTTGGCATAGGCGGTCTGCGCGCCATAGCCCACCATCGCGGCGGCAATCTGCGTGTCGAAAAATGGCTTCGGCAATCGTCCGGCATGATGCGCGAACAGTTCGAGGTCCTGTCGTCCGGCATGGAGCACCTTCTCGATACGGGCATCACACACGATTTCCCAGAAGCGCGTCATCGGCGCGCTGTCCTGCACGGCAGGGAAGTCGATGACGGCCGCGATCCCTTCCGCCGCCACCTGAATCAACTCCAGGCGCGGGATGAAATGGTCTTCTCCCATGAACTCGGTGTCGATGGCGATCACCGTGCTGTCTGCCAGCTGGTCGCACAGCCGGTCGAGCATGTGGTCGGAAGTGATGAAGGTCTGATCCGGGTCCAATGTGGCCATAGTTTACTCGGTGGGACGATATTCCGCCCCGCGTGATATAGGCGGTTCGGTATTGCTGAGACTTAGGTACTCTTTGAGAAATTGATAGGCTTCGAGAATTCGCCGGAGTTCCGGCTCGGAACTGCGGTCTCCGTTGCGGGCATCGGGGTGCAACTCTTTGGCGCGTTGGCGAAACGCCGTCGTCACATCCGCCAGCGGCGTGCCGAATTCCAGACCCAGCAGCTGATAGGCGTCGTATGCGTTGGTGACTTCATTGGAGGTGCCGGCAGGATTCCCCTCCCCTCCGGCCGCTTTGAGAAAGTCTGCGAGATTGATCTTGCGCCGCCGCCGCCGGGGCCGCTCACGTATTTCGCTGTCGAGTTCATCCCAGCGGTCTTCGACGAACTCCAATCGGGACTCGAGCCGCACAGCTCCCGAGACATCCCGGACCAATTCCAACTCTTCTTCGATTTGTTGCAGCGACCGTTCGACTTCTTCGAGCCCCGGCTCGATCCGGAAGTAGCTGTCGACCCGCTCCTGCATCATGAAATCGACAGCAAATTCCATGCTGTCGACGTTCTTGGCGCGTAACATGCCGATTCGGCGCCGCATGCCCCGCTGATATTTGAATAGGCGATTGGTTGAAAAGGCCACGAGTCCTCGTTGGGCGCGACCTTCCCCCCTGACGGCAAGGTCGAACGCATCTTAGCACAACACTTTGTCCCACGATAAGAGTTGATCGGACGATCCCTGTGGTGCCGCAACCGGGTTACAGATACCAGAACAGCACGGCCGCAATCAGCGTGGGCGGCAGCGCGGCCAGGAAGAGACCGAGCGGGTTGACCGCTTCATCGTCGAAGTCGCTTCGAAGAATGGCCAGTCCGGCCGGGTTCGGCGCATTGGCGATGATGGTCAATCCGCCGCCGGTGACGGCGCCCGCAACCAGGGCATACTTGAATCCATCCGAGAGTCCGTCCACGAGCGACCCGAGGTACGTGAGTGCCGCGTTGTCGGTGAAGGCCGTCAGTAAGGTTGCGCCTAAGAAGACCGCATCGGAACCCATCCCGAGCAAAATCGGCTGTAACCACCATTGCTGTTGTCCGCCCAGAATCACCAGGCCTGCCAGGAAGCAGGCGACCAGCAGCCCTTCGCGGAGTATCAATCGATCCTGGTAGCGAGAATAGACTTGCGCGACACCGAGGAAGAACAGAAGGATTCCCAGAAATATCGCCGGATGGTGAGCGAACACCACCACCATTACGAGTAAAGCCAGGTGTGTGACGACCAGCGGCATGGGGATTGAGTCGCGCTCGCCGTGATCGATGGGGGGCGAGAGTCGGCAGAGCTCCTGACGGAAAATGATGGTGGCAGCCCACGAGTTGATGATGACAGCCAGCGCTGCTTTCCAGCCGAACGTGCTTAACATGAACCCGAGATCCCAGTTCCAGGCTCCGGCGACCATCAGCACTGGAGGTGCAGCGAATGGCGTGAGTGTTCCGCCGATGGACACATTCACGAAGAGCACGCCCAGGGTTGTATACTTCAATCGTGTGGAAAGGCCGTGACGAAAAAAAGAGTCGCGTAGGAGCAGGGCCGCCAACGTCATAGCCGCCGGCTCGGTGATACACGACCCCAACAGTGGAACGATCGTCAGGACCGTGACGTAGACGCGCATACCCTGAGGTAGAGGGATGGCGCTACTGAGGACTCGGACTCCGGTCGCGGCGCTGTTCAAGATGGGCCTGGTGCCGGCGATCACCATACTGGCGAAGACAAACATCGGTTCAGTAAAGCTGCGTGAGCTGAGGTACTGCGTGGCGGCGGCCGTTCCGTCAGTGACGAACATGGCGCCGATGAGGACGAGCGCCCAGAAACCAAAGGCCACCTCCACCTCACCCAACAAATGCCACAGGCCCGCCTGTGTCGGCCTGGTCTGCGCGAGGTGTTCGAACAATGCGGTCGCAAAGCTGTGGAGAATTGCGACAGCGAAAAGAATGGTCCCGATCAACTGGATGGTCGTTGGCGTCACACTGCGTTTCCGGTGATCATTACAGGGCGCACCCGATGCACGGCTGCGGTTGCAGGGAGATTGAGCCTTCGCCCTACTCTACAGAGATTATGCGTGTCGCGCCAATGGATGGAGAAGGTAAAAGAACGGGTGAGCGCAAAACTAGCGGGGGTCGTCGTCGATTTTCGTGCGGCGTCGGGCGACACCGGTGGCGCGAGCGGCGGCGGCTACGGCCTTGGCCACGCGCGGGACGACGTCGCGGTCGAAGACGCTGGGGATAATATAGTCTTCCGACAGCGCATCGCCCGGGACACATTCGGCAATCGCCTGAGCCGCGGCCAGTTTCATAGCCTCGTTGATTTCACTGGCCTGGACATCGAGCGCGCCGCGAAAAATTCCCGGAAACGAGAGGGCGTTGTTGATCTGATTCGGAAAGTCGGAGCGACCGGTGGCGAAAATCCGGGACACCTCATCGCCGATCTTCGGGTCGATCTCAGGATCGGGATTAGCCATGGCGAAGACAATGCGATCAGGATTCATCTGTTCCAGGTCCGCTTTCGTGAGCACGTTGCCGATGGACAGGCCGATGAACACGTCGGCCCCCTTTAACGCATCCTGTAAGGTTCCGCGCGGCTGGTCACGATGGATGCAGGCCTGAAGATCGGTGCGACAGGCGCGGAGTTCCTCCGCTTCCCCCATCAAGACGATACCTTCCTTATCACATCCGACAAGGTGGCTGGCACCGGCCGCCAGCAGAATGCGGCAACAGGCGGTGCCTGCGGCACCGAGGCCGTTGACCACGATGCGCACCTCGTCCATCCGTTTCCCGACAACCTTGAGCGCATTGGTCAATGCCGCCAGCAACACGACAGCCGTGCCGTGTTGATCGTCGTGCATGACCGGAATGTCGAGCGAGGCCTTGAGCGCGCGTTCAATCTCAAAGCAGCGCGGCGCGCTGATGTCCTCCAGATTGATGCCGCCGAATCCCGGGGCAATGCCGCGCACAATGCGAACGATTTCCTCCGGGTCCTGGGTGCTGACACAAATCGGCCAAGCGTCGATGCCGGCCAACTCCCTAAAAAGCATCACTTTCCCTTCCATCACCGGCAGGGCCGCTGCGGGACCGAGGTTCCCAAGTCCCAGCACGGCGGAGCCATCCGTGACAACGGCGACACTGTTGCTCTTGCTCGTGAAGGCATAGGCTTTCGATGCATCCTTGGCGATCGCTTTGCAGACCCGGCCGACACCGGGTGTGTAGATCATGGACAACACGTTACGGGTGGTGACCGGGACTTTGCTCTGAACCCGGATTTTCCCGCCAAGATGCAGGAGGAAAATGCGGTCCGAGGCTGACAGGACGTTGACTTCCGGTAGGGCTTCCAGACGTTCGAGGACACGTTCTCCGTGCGTCTCATTCTGCACGTCGAAGGTAATGTCCCGGATCATGCGCTCCGCATTGGCCGACACGATGTCGACCGCTCCGAGGTTGGCGCCCTCCTCTGCCAACAGTGCAGCGACTTTGGCGAAGATGCCCGGTTTATTCAGGAGCGCGAGGCGGACGGTCAGGCGGTAGTTCGAGTAAGGGCCGATGTCATCAGTGGTCATAGTGGGTGACCCGAGGGAGTGAGCCGCTCTCGTGAAGAGTGTACCACAGCATCGGCGCAAGGGCCTGATGGGTATCACGAGGCGTACGTTTGATGAATATTCGAGGAGCCCCGTCAGGATCGATAGGCTCGATTCCCGAAGCATGGCAAACCGTTGCTGATTCTTCGACCGCCGTTATTGCGAATGAGCGGCACATCAGCCGGTCGGTCAGCCGTGCAGTGGCCGCGAAGGATAAATTGTAGAAATCACTAGATGAATGCCGCGCATGATATTGAAAAGTTAGGGTCTTGAGGAACGGCGGAGTCGACAGCGTGTGCCTCGGGCGAGCGGTGGATCCAAGTGGTTTGGCCCGGCATGTTTTGGGCCCCCGAAAAATACGCAAAGAGTTTCATTGACTTTTTTTTTCAGGTTGGCTACCTTCCAGGCGCCCTTGTGGTGGGCACTTATATTCTCAACCTTTCAAGGAGGGGTTTCCATGAAGCGTGCTCTATTCGCATTCGTAGCGGCAGCCATTCTCGTTGCGTTCACCGCTCCGTCATTCGCCGGAGATGACAAGAAGAAGGAAGAGAAGAAGGGCGGCCACTTCTCCCAGACCCTCTTCGGTGACGACAAGAAGAAGGAAGAGAAGAAGGGTGGACACCTGTCCCAGACCGTGTTCGGCGATGACAAGAAGAAGGAAGAGAAGAAGGGCGGCCACTAATCCCCGCTTCCGACTTTCTTTCGTAGTCTAAAATTGGCTCGCGACTCCGGATGCCGGCGCGGGCCAATTTTTTTTGTGTGCCCGTCGTACCTCCCTGCCCGCCTCCCCGTTTCGTTGACCCATTAAGTTAGCCCGTGTTACGGTTCGCGCATGACCGACCAACACACGCCTCGCATAGCCAATCGCCTCGCTCACGAAACCAGTCCCTATCTGTTACAGCATGCCTACAATCCCGTGGATTGGTATCCCTGGGGACCGGAGGCGTTGGCGCAGGCCACGAAACTGAAGCGTCCGATTCTCCTCTCGATCGGCTATTCCTCCTGCCACTGGTGTCATGTTATGGAGCGGGAATCGTTCGAGAACGACACGATCGCGGCGCTGATGAATCAACATTTCGTCTGCATCAAGGTCGACCGGGAAGAGCGGCCGGATCTCGACGAAATCTACATGCAGGCGACCTTGGCATTGAACCGCAATCAAGGCGGCTGGCCGATGACCGTGTTTCTCACGCCGGACCAGAAGCCGTTTTTTGCCGGCACCTATTTCCCTCCCACGGATCGCTACGGCCGCCCGGGCTTCCCGACTCTCCTGAAGAAGATCGCTGAGTATTGGGAGAAGGATCATGACGGGGTTGTGGCGCAAGCGGCCAACCTCACCGCGCGCCTCCAGGACGGCAGTCACGCCCCGTCGCCGACCACGGTCGGCGAGGCTGAACTAGACATGGCCGTGACCCAATTCGCCGAAGATTTTGATGCCAAACAAGGCGGATTCGGCGGCGCACCGAAATTCCCGCCTGCGACGGGGTTGTCGTTGCTACTTCACTGTTATCAGCGTACGAAAGATCCTCATACACTGACGATGGTGCGCACCACGTTGGATGGCATGGCGGCCGGTGGCATCTACGATCACATCGGCGGCGGCTTCGCGCGCTATTCCACCGACGAACGCTGGCTGGTGCCGCATTTTGAGAAGATGCTCTACGATAACTCGCTGTTGGCGCGTGTCTACGTCGAGGCCTATCAGGTGACAGGTGACGACAACTATCGCCGCGTGGCCTGCGAAACGCTGGACTATATCCTCAAGGAAATGACCTCACCCGAAGGCGGGTTCTATTCCGCCACGGACGCCGATTCCGAGGGGGTCGAAGGGAAGTTCTTCGTGTGGACGCCGGAGGAAGTGCGCGCGGCGGTCGAGAGCGACGAGGATGCCCGGCGGTTCTGCGCCTATTACGATGTGACCCCGGCCGGCAACTGGGAACACAAGAATGTGCTGCACACGCCTCAAAGCGTCGAGGTGGTTGCCAAAGCACTCGGGATTACCGCCGACGAATTGCGGCAGACCATTACCAGACTCAAGCCGAAGCTCTACGCGGTGCGCGCGAAACGAATTCCGCCCGGACTCGACGACAAGGTCATTACGGCTTGGAACGGAATGATGATCAGCGCCATGGCGGAAGCGGGGCGCGTGTTCACCATCCCGCGCTATTGCGCGGCAGCCGAACGGGCCTGTGATTTTCTGCTGACTACCCTCTCCAAGCCAGATGGCCGGCTTCTGCGAACCTACCGCGAAGGCAAGGCACATCTCGATGCCTATCTTGAGGACTACGCGTATTTTGCCGAAGGATTGATCGATACCTATGAGGCAGGCGGCAAGGAAACTTACCTGCTGGCAGCGGTTCGCCTCGCCGAGCGGATGCTGGCGGATTTTGCCGACAGCGAGCATGGAGGATTCTTCACGACCGGCACGGGTCATGAGGCGTTGATCATGCGCAGTCGGGAAGGCCCTGACGGGGCCACGCCGAGCGGCAATGCGGTGGCCGCTTCTGTGCTCGGGCGGCTTTCCTATCATTTCGGGCGGGAGGATTTCCGACAGGCTGCGGCCGCGGCTGTTCGAGCCTATGGCCGTCAGATCGCCCGCTACCCGCGGGCGTTTGCGAAGAGTCTCATCGTCGTCGATCTCCTCACGAATGGTCCTATAGAGATCGCCTTGGTGGGGCTGCCGGGTGATTCGGGGACTGAGGCGTTGCGGGCCGCTGTGAATCGCACCTATCTCCCCAATCGTGTGCTGGCCTATCGTGAGGCGCACCAAGCCGAGACCGATCATCCGTTGTTGCAGGGCAAGACCTTGCTCGACGGCAAGCCGGCGTTGTACGTATGCCGGAATTTTACCTGCGGTCGGCCGATCACTGATCCGGCGGATCTTCCTGCCCTGCTTGATCCCACGCTGAAAGCCACGGTCGCTCACGCGCCGGAACAGAAGGTATTGAGCGGAACCCGCTCTCCCGGCCACGCAACCGTCCAGGGCACGGCAGCCTATGCTGCACGCAAGATTCACGACGCCACCGGTACAGGCTCGCTCGCGAACGGGTTTGTGCCTTTCGGCTCGACCGGTCTGACTGTGAGCCGGCTGGGTTTCGGAACCTATCGGGTCGGCATGCGCGAGGCTGAACATCGCGAGGCCTTCATGAAGGCGCTTCGCCTGGGCTGCAATCTGATCGATACCTCGACCAACTACATGGATGGTGAAAGTGAGCAATTGGTTGGTTCGGTCCTGCAGGGATTGATGCGCGGGGGCGAGGTGACCCGCGAGGAAATCGTCGTGGTCTCAAAGATCGGGTACGTGCAGGGACAGAATCTGACGCAGGCCCAGGCGCGCGAAAAATCCGGCAAGCCCTATCCGGAGATGGTGAAATATGGCGACGACATTTGGCATTGCATCCATCCGGAGTTTCTCGCGGACCAACTGACGCTGTCGTTGGATCGGCTGGGATTGGCCACGCTTGATGTGTGCCTGCTCCACAATCCGGAGTACTTTCTTTCTCACGCCTTCAGGCTCGGCGGGAACGAGCCACGCGATCTCGCTGCGGTGCGCAATGAGTTCTATGCGCGCCTCCAACGTGCCTTTGAATATTGCGAAACGCAGGTGCAGGCAGGTCGGCTGCGTGGTTATGGTGTCTCGTCGAATACAGCCACGTCGATGCCGGACGATTCCGGCGCCACCTCCCTCTCCCGGATGATCGATGCGGCGAAGATGGCGGCGACAAAGGTCGGAGCGAGGTCGCATCACTTTCAGGTCTTGCAGTGTCCCATGAATCTCTACGAGTCCGGCGCAGTTTTGGTCCGGAACACCGGGGTCGACAACGGCAGGACGCTGTCGGAGGAAGCGATGCGCGAAGGCATCGCCTTGTTGGTCAATCGGCCGTTGAACGCGATGCCCTCGCTGAGAGGCGGCGTCGTGCGCCTGGCCGACGTGGCGGTGCAACCGCCGGAGGCCGAGTTCCAGGCGCAGCAGCAGAAGGTTGCGGCGTTGGAAGAGGAATATCGAAACAGCCTTGCGCCGGCCGTGGCACATAGCGGTCAGGGCATGCTCCCCGCCGACTTTTTTCGATGGGCCGACGAACTGAATCGGATCCGGACCCAAGTGCAGGGCTTGGAGCATTGGGAACAGATCGAACAACAGATGATCGCGCCGCACGTGAATCAAGTGCTGCGGGCGCTGGCCGAAGCCTTTACGGGAACGGTGGCGGAGCAGTGGGAAGCCTGGCGCGACCGGTATGTGCCCGAACTGCTGGCGCTTCTGAGAACGCTTCATCGGGAAGCGTCGGAGAAAAGTCGTCTGCGTGCCGAGGAGCTCCATCGAACCATCAACCCGCTGCTGCCGGACCAAAGGCGCAACGCGACGTTGTCGCAGAAGGCACTGTGGGTTCTCGCCAGTACGCCCGGTGTGACGTCGGTGCTGAACGGGATGCGCTCGCCTGCCTATGTGGAAGACGCGTTACAGATCCTGCGCTGGGAGCCGTTACGTGATCCGCGACGGATCTACGACGCCTGTGCCGGAAAGAAGTAACTTGCCACGTTCGCACGTTTTGATTATTCTGTGCCTCATTCAATCCACGAATTCACTTTCCGCCGGAGGTGTTCATGATACGTTTGCGCCCGTTTGTCTTACTCGGACTGTTGGCCGTCGTCGCGCCCTTGTTTCTTGACGGCTGCGCGAGCAAGTCGGGAACCAGCGGAGGAGCGACCGTGACCCCTCCCAAGCCCCGTGTCGAAGAGAAAATTGCCGCGGCTCCGGTGCAGGAAATTCCGCCGCCGCCGGAAGCGGCACCGGTGCCTCTGCGTTCGGTGGAAATGGCTGCGCGCAATGCGACGGGAGAACAGAATATTCCCTTCCCGGACGTGTTGTTTGACTTCGATCAATACGTCCTGCGTGATGACGCCCTCAACGCCGTCGAAGCCAATGCCAAACGTTTGAAGGACAATCGCGTCACCAAGGTGCTGCTGGAAGGCCGTTGCGATGAAATCGGCACCTCCGAGTACAATCTGGTGCTGGGTGAACGGCGCGCGCTTTCTGTGAAGCGTTACTTGGAGTCATTGGGTATGAGCCAAGTGCAGGTGGATGTGACGAGTTACGGGAAGGACCGTCCGCTCTGTTTGCAGCACAACCCGGTCTGTTGGCAAAAAAATCGCAGTGTGCACTTCGTCGTGAAAGAGTAATTTCTTCCCATCGTGTTTCGTCGACAGCGGCATGGGCGGTTCTCGTCCATGCCGCGTGGTTTCTTCATCCCCCTCAGATCCGACCGCTTACGTAACACACAATTTACGTCCACCTAACCTTCCTGGAATCTATCCGGGCTATGCTCCCTGTTAGAGCATCGGCATGGTGAGTGCCACCAACCGGTGAAACACATTCAACAGGGAGGATATCCTATGGTGACAGTGAGTGAGCTCATGACGAAGAAGCTGGTGACGGTTCCGGCTGGCACGTCTGCGGCGGACGCCGCCAGAGTCATGAACGAGCGCCATGTCGGCAGCGTGTTTATCGAGCAGAACGACCGGGTGGTCGGCATCGTGACCGAGTCCGATATCGTGCGAAAGGTCGTGGGCGAAAACAAGCCGGTGCATTTCGTTCCGGTCGAATCCATCATGAGCAGCCCCGTCATCAGCCTGGACGAGCGCCGTTCGATCACAGAAGCGGCCGACCTCATGCAACATCACCATACGCGCCATCTTGGTGTCCTGAAGAGCGGCGCGATCGTCGGGGTGCTGTCGGTGCGAGACCTGTTGCAGCCCGTCTCGGTGGATGAGTTCTAGTCAGGAGGTGGCAGGTGTTTGTGCGGCGTTCACACCTCCATTCCGTGGGGACGATGGCAGTATTTAACACACCCGTAACATACCAGTGATGCACCAGCAATCATCGGTCCGTAGGATGGGCTGAGTAAGCAACGAGACCACTACTCTACCGGAGGAAATGAGCATGTTGAGTCAGGGACAGAGGCAAGGATGGAGACGGCGGACAGTCGTTGTGGGCCTGGCGGGGATGATAGCTTCCACCGGTTCCTTGGCCATGCTGCCGATGCAGATCGCGCAGGCCGAGAATGCAGGGCCGACGGCGAGCCTGGCCATTGAGGAAGGGTTGGTACAATACAACCCGCAGGCTCAAGTGGCAGGGAGTCTCCGCGTTCAAGGTTCCGATACCATGTCTCTTCTCTTGAGTCGGCTTGCCGGAGAGTTTCAGCGGCGTCAGCCGAACGTGTCGATCAATGTGAGCGGCGGAGGATCGACAAAGGCGGTAAATGAGTTCATTCAACCAGCCGCCAAATTGAGCGGGAAAATTACCCTCAAAGAAGAACGGCCGACCTATGTATCTCTGGTGGCCTCCTCACGTGAATTGCTTGATACGGAAGTCAAACAATTTGTCGCACAGCATGGATATGAACCGACCGCCATTCCCGTGGCGATCGATGCCGTGGCGCTCTACGTCCATCGTGATAACCCCATCCAGGGCCTGACGCTCGACCAAGTAGACGCCATGTTTTCAACCACCCACAACCGCGGATTGAAAATGAACCTGTCGCAGTGGGGTGCGCTGGGTCTTCAAGAAGGTTGGGAAAAAGCTCCTGTCAGACTGTATGGCCGCGATCGACGATCCGGAACGCGGGCGTTTTTCCAGGAACATTGTTTGGCCGGCGGTGAGTTCGCGCCGACGCTTCGCGAGGAGCCGGGCGCCGCTTCGGTGATCCTCGACCTGACGCGTGATCAATTGGGTATCGGGTACAGTGGACTCGGTCTGGAGACTTCGAATGTGCGCATCGTTCCGCTCGCTGAGAATCAGGGCATGCCGTTTGTCGCACCCACGGCGGCAACTGTCGCGGATCAAACCTACCCCCTTCGCCGGATGCTCTATCTCTACGTCGACAAGTCTCCGAATAGTCCCCTTGCACCCGCCGCACAAGAATTCCTGACGTTCGTGACGAGTCGTGAAGGGCAGGAAGCCGTGATGAAGGCTGGGTTTTTCCCTCTCCCAATGAACCAGGTGAAGAAAAACTTTCTGGCACTCGGCCTCACCGGTCAAAATGCTTCGCTCACAAACTGAGCTGCATTCTTAAAGTCTTTGCTGCCGCAGGTCATCGAGGTGACTCAGCCTGATGCCTGCGGCAGTTCTGTTGCATCCCTTCGAATTTTGACGAACCACCTCCGCCGGTGTAGCCATCCCAAGTATTCCTGATCTTCCTTGAGCCTGCGACCGTATAACATGTCGCCCGTTCGTGAGCGGCTCCGGTTTCGTGCTGATTACGACAGCTCTCAATCCGTCTGACGGATAAGCTGGAGAAGCATCGCCGCCTCACCTTTTTGTCTGAAGCGAGCGTCCATGCCTCTCTCCTCGATGTTTACGAAGCTGGACGCTTGCCAGGAAACGGTCGCAATACAGGCCGAAAAAGGGGAAATCACAGCAGCGCGAGCAGATGCTGCTGACGGTGCGCAGTATAATTTCCGCGCCGAGTAAAATTGGATGGGTTCTGAGAGCGACTGCCTTCGGGCAGGCACGACATGGAGTTTGGGACGGGGCTCTCTGATAGATCAGGCGGGAGAACTCACGCCTTAGACGGCCTTTCTCCTCACCGCGATCGCTAGAACGCTCAGGTGTTACGTCTAAGCACTAGACGCGTATTAGCGAACGCTGCGCCGGGACTTCACAGTCCTCGTGAGGCCGGCTATTGTGCGGGAGAGCGGCGGGGAGTTTTGTTTTTTGACCGTGTTGAGTCGAGATCCTGCTGGAGTTTCAACAATTGATCCTGTAACGCCTGCATCTGCTTATGTTGATCATTCAGGCGATCCCGAAGCTCCAGATTTGAGCTGGTGAGCTCCCGGACCTGAAGGCGGAGCTCATCGGCCTGATTCGGTGAATGGTCTACTGCCCCCTCACTCTTCATCCCGGCTGCCGCCGAAGTTGTCGCGGGAGGCGGTGTTGATGATACTGCTCCCGGCGGCGTAGCGGGCCGATTTCGCAGGGCGATGACCTCCTTCGCGTTGAGCGAGAGGTGTACTTTTTCAAAATGGGCCCAGCGTGGTTCTTCCGCGTCAGGCACCGTGGCCGCTGTCGCCGGCGCCGCGACCCACAATTTCATTCCTTTCGTGTCCCGTAAATCCTTGAGATCTCCACCGGCCGTATCAGTTCCGGTGAAGGCCGAGTGATCCGTGAGCACCACATGAAGGTATCGGCCACGCAGAAACAGTGCGCCGGTCGTGCGCTCCTCGCTGTAAGTCGAGTGCGATTTGGGCAAGGAGAAGAATACGCGCTGGGTGGGGCCTGCTTGTTGAAAGGCCTGTGCAATCGGTGCTGCGATACGGTGTAGCTCGGTGTCGGTGAAGACAGGAACCGGTCGGGGCTGTTCCAGGATGCCGACGAGGGTTCCGCTCCAGCCGCTGACCATCAACGAGCCGAGGAGTACCCGAACGTCCTCCGTCGTCAGCTGCGCCGGATGATTATTGTCTACCGGAGCAGGGCCTCGATGGACGGTAGGATCCGACTGGATTCCAATCTGGCTGTCCTGTTGGTCATACAGCACTTTTCCGCTCGATACGAGGGAGCAGGCGGAGGTCAGGCACATGATTGCGAGAAGGCACAGGGTGCGGCGCAATCCCGTCCGAGGGGATGATGTGTCGCTGGAAATTAATTGCATGTGAACTGAATCCCCCACAGTCTGTTGCCTCCCATTTGCCCACGCCAGGCTCGATCTGCGGCGGGGCTCACCTTCGGTATTTCGCCTTCTTTCTGAACGTGTGATCCAGTGGGGCATTTACGGTTGATCAGATCCATGGCGTCGCGCCGCTGGTCTGATGTGAGGATATCGACTTCATTTTGAAACGGATACGTGACGAGTCCCCCCGTCGGGGTCTCGCGAACCAGCGTCACATCTCCTCCGCACGCGGTGCAGATCGACATCAGCAAGAGGGCGGCGGCGGCGTGAAACAGGCCGCTCCGCCCTCTTGCTGGCCAGGTCGCTGTAAAGGTTGTCAGCGGGATTCGGCGCAATAGGTCTCCTCCTCGAGTGGCTGATATCCTGCCCCAAAGTTCGGGAAATCAGCAATCTCTTTTCCCCCGGTATTCCAAATGTGAAGACACTGGGCCGTGAGTGCCGGGAGACTCCGTTGACTGTCTTCGATGGCGACGACCGCGGAATTTTGCGTGGTGCCGATGGCGATGACTCGATTTCCGGGCTGCAAATGGTTCGTGGGGACTTTGCCGTTGAAATAGACCAGGAATTCTCCCCTTCCCCGTTCCTTGTCGGTCGGACCATAAGCCGGGTGCTCAACGATCGGCAACTGCGTCAGGACCATGCTGACCAAGCCGTCCTTTTGTGGCGCCTGAAGGATACGGCCACCAAGCTGCACCTTCTTCCCCGCTTTGGCATTGGGGACCATGCGCCAGGCCGTAAAATCGAAATTCTGATCCACCCCGTCCAGTACTTGGGGTGAGAAGATTCGTTGTGGTCCGCATCCACTGAGCATGATGCTGATCAGTACGCCCGCGATCGCTCCTCTGTATCTCTTCATGGGATGCCTTTCTCTTCTCTCTAGCCCGGTTTGCTTAGACATTCATTGGCACGCGCGTTCGCATCGCTACATGAATCGTATTTGCCACTGTACCAAGAAGGCATTCTGGGCGAAAGGGTCACCGACGCCGCGCGTCGGATCGACGACGTTGTTGGCCCCATTGCCGGAATGGTGGCGGAATTCATAGTTGACCTGCAGCTTCGATTGGACCTTCGGCGGAAAGTTTTCGAAGTAGTAACTCAGGCCGACGATGGTTCTGGTGTAAAGGTCATTGCCGATTCTGGTGTTCGGGTCGAATTGTTCGTACATGACGACCGGCTCAAAGTTTTCGAGCGGGCCGTCGGTAATCAGGTACTTGGCCAGCACGTACCAGGTACGTCGTTGCACGCCCGGGGCGCCTGAGCCACCGCAGATAGCCTGCACATCACAGGCACCGTTGGCCGGCCGTCCAACCGTGGTTTGGTTTGCGCCATCATGCCCCTGCCAGATTTCTCCCTGCACCATGAAGCCGGGCAGAATCTTCGACGTGTAGCGAAAGTCCAACCCGTAGCGATCGAAGGCGCCTTTGCCACGGCCATTGATATTGGTATTGGCGTTGTTCGACTCGCCTTGAATCGTGGTGAAACTGATAAATGACACGTCGCTCCCGAAGAGACGCACCCGTGAGTAGAAGCTCTTGGGCGCGTTCGATCCGGTCGCGTTCGCATGGTAATTGTTGTTGTTCATAATACCGGCCACGTACTCCAGCCGGTTGAACAGTTTGCCACGCATATCGAGGAAATAATCACGTTCTTGGAGAAACTCGACTGTACCGGCGGAACCGGTACGATTGCCCACTCCGGAGCCGACGGAGGTGAGGTACGGAGAACTGATGACATCGCGTAACCCACCGGACGTTTCCGTGAAGATACCGAACGGCATTCGAAAGATACCCATGCGGAAATAATTCACGTTGGGCGCCCATGATTGCACCGGCCGCACGTCCAGGTAGGCTTCCCGAAAGAACGTCGAGGAGGTTGGTACTCCGCCTGTGGCCGCACTGCCGCCGGTCGGTGTGTTATTCAACAGATTGATGCTTTGAAACTCCATCAACGTGTGCCATCGCGGGAGTGTATCGCTAATGCGGCCCCAGAAGAGGATTTCCGACCGCCGGATGGACAGGTTGTCCTGGCTTCGTCCTTCCGCCACATGCGCATCCTGGTGGGTGTACAACCATTGCAGCGCATTCAGTCCGAAATTCACCTTGTCCCTGAGGATCGGCAGCAACTCAGCTTTTGACTTCCATTCGTCCAGGGTGTCGACTCGCTTGTCTCGCTCCCCGCCTTTGTATTCCTGCTCGGCACGAATCTGAATCCACTCCTCTTTGGTAATCGTCCCCTTCTGCATTAAGAGGTCTTCGATCGACGTGCCGCCTAGAGGAACGTCCGGAGCTGCAGACGAAGGGCCGGCGCCGCTCGGAGCCGGGCCCATAGCCTGGGCGACGACGGTATGGGACGGCGGGGCCATCGGGCCTTGCCGCGATGAGTCATCGGCCCAGGACGCAGTCACGCAGAGACTGAGCACTGCGGTGCAGAACAGGCCGCTGATGGGTGCAACCAACGGGCGTCTTTTCATTACGAACTTCCTCCTTGTGTCTGTTGATCTCGTGAACGCGGGCGGATCGTAGTCGAGATGCATCACACCGACGTTCGAACTCTGTTACCGATGTGTAAAACCCTGTCGTTGCTTTCGTGACATCGCCGATGTGTGTCTGATGTGTGTCTCTGGAATCAGGTCCATCATGCGGCCGCTCAGGTGGCGGACAATTTGTATCCGACGCCTCTGATCGTGAGAATCCATTGCGGGGCCGACGGTTTGTATTCCAGTTTCTGACGGAGCGCATGGATATGGACATCCAGCGCATGTTCTTCGAGGGCGTAGTCTTCTCCCCATACAAGATTGAGCAGTTCCTGGCGCGTCAGCACGCGCCCGGGGTTTTGCAGGAGGACCCGAAGAATCTGGAATTCCTTCGGGGTCAGCTGGATCGGCTTTTCCTCGACTCTCACCTCGTGGCGATCGAGATTCATGGAGAGTGCGTTCACTCGAAATTCCCTGGCTGGCGCGGCTTGAAACTCTTGTCTCCGAAGCAGCGCCTTGATGATGGCCAGCCATTCTCGGTGACGGTACGAATCGATCACCATATCAAATCCAGCCGCAAGATCCTCCAACGTGTCCTCTTCGGTGCAAGGTTCTCCCTGTGGATGAAGCGCGATCATGGGAATGTGCCGTAGTGCCTGGTCGTGCCGCAGAACAGCAATGACCTTGTGTCGCCGGTCGATCAGCGCCAATTTAAACGCAGCTCGAGGAGCAAGAAACAAGGCGGCCTCGGCCGTCGGTGCGAGTGAGACGTGATAGCCGTTCGGCCGCAACAGATGTTGAACGACCTCGGCAAATGCTTCGTCCTTGGTGAGAAGAAGCACCGCGATTCCCTGATGACGAGCCGGTTCCATCGCCTGCTGCATGGTCTGATGGTACCGGTGCAAGATTGCACGCCTGTATCCCGATTGTTACGGCTGTGTAAATACCACAGGTGCATGCCAATAAGCCGTCGAACCCGTCGATCAACCCGGCAAAACGTAACCTGTTCGTAATGTCGCTGTGAACAGCATGGAACAATGGCTGGGTAGACTCACGATGAAGGTTGTGGTTCATGGGCTTCGGGAAGAAGCCTCAGGGCAAGGTGCTCAGCCATAACCCATCTTGTGACAAGGAGGAGTTCACACGTATGACGTTCACACACATTCAATCCCGGGTGCCGCGCGTTGCAGGGTTGGCAGGTCGCGTGATCGAAACGGATCTCACCGATCTGTGGATGAAAGGTATCAAAGGGGTGCTGAGTCTCCTGATATTGACGATTCTCATTGCGCTCACGGGAGGCGTCATTAAGACGTTTTTGGATATCAGGCTCCTACTTGATGCGGCGGTTGAGGTCGGACTTCGTCAGATCATTGTTGATACGCTGATCCTCCTCGCCGTCGTCGAAGTCTTCAAGACGACACTGACATATTTTTCCGAAGGCCGCGTCAAGGTGACCTTTATCGTGGATACGATTCTGGTCGTCATGCTGACGGAAATCATTTCCCTCTGGTTCAAGGAGGCTGATCAGGCCAAGTTACTCTCATTGGGAGCAATTCTTCTGGCATTGGGAGCCGTGCGAGTCGTCGCCGTGCGCTGTTCGCCCGCGCAGGGAGAAGGCAGTGGGAAATGCATGGTCTCTTGTCGCGAGGGAATCTAGTCCCTCGCGGCCGGGTGCCGGATTAACTCAGTCTTGATGAATGACTGATGTCGGAGACATACGAATGCCGCAGAGTGAGAATCATATCGTGCAGCCGCCATCCGGCTCAGGAGCACAGCGCTCCTGGAGCATGGGGACATTCCAACCAGGAGGATCCGCCATGGTTCACCAATCTGCCTTGCTGAGCAGTGAATGTAGAATTCTGGAGTTATTGCGTGCGAGACAATCCCTGACGTTGGAACAGGCGGTGACGTTGCTTCCAGAATTGAGTTGGAATCAGGTCTTCAAGACGGTGGATGAGTTGAGCCGTGGCGGAAAGATCATTCTGCTGAGAAGAGGGTTTGACTATGAAATCGAACGGGTTTCCGTCCGGCAGGCTGCATTGGCCTGCGTAGGATAACTCGCGTCGTCTCTTTCCGTTCCGTACCGCTCTCAACGGCGTGAGCGCAGTCGATACCGGTATCCCGGTAACACGTCGATGGACCCCGCACCACTGTTCTCAATCTTTCGATGAAGCCTGCGAACGTCGCGATCCAACTCTTGGAGCGTCTCGCCAGGTCTCTCCCCTGCTTGAAGGTCTGTCAATTCTTCCGCACCCAGCAAGGCGTTTTCGTGGCGGAGCAGAACGCTGAGCAGCGTCAGTTCCCTTCGTGACAGGGAGAGTTCTCCTTTCCCAAGCGAGACGGCGAAGTAGGGCCCCTGCACTCTGACGGCGGCATTCGAGTCCGGACGTAACTCCGGCACGGACTCTCTGATTCGTCGAAGGACCGCCCGTACCCGCAACACCACCTCCCGCGGACTAAACGGTTTCACCACGTAGTCGTCTGCACCCATCTCCAGGCCGGCGATCCGCTCGGCTTCGCCGCCGATCGCCGTGAGCATGATGATCGGGATGTGCTGGGTTGACGTGGTCTGTCGCACCATCCGGCAGATGTCCTGTCCGCTGAGTCCGGGCAGCATCAGGTCGAGCAGGATCAGTGACGGCGGACGGCGTTGAATCTCCTGCCATCCGGCCTGGCCGTCGGTGGCCACCGACGTGTCAAAGTGTGCGAGACGCAAAGCTCGATCGACGAGTGAGGCGTGAAGCGGTTCGTCTTCGATGATCTGCACGGTCGGGTTGTTCATGGCATTCCAGGATACGAGGCGGCGGTTTCAGGTCCCTCAATGCTCCTTCTTGGTTGTGTTAACTCCATCCTGAGCTGATGAAACCGCCGGAGATGGGGCGGCAACGGAAAGTTAACATGGTGTTTACACTGGGCTGAAGGCCGTGAAATGCCACCCCCCTATGCTCAGCGTTGTCATATTCACCGCCCGTCTAACCGGAGGAATCTTTTCTATGATCGTTTCACGCCAGATGTGCCTGGGGCTCACGCTGACCGCGCTTGGTCCATTTCTGATGACGTGCCTCGTGAGTGCCGGGGCCGTCGATGCGCCTCCCGTCGAAACGATCGTTATCGATGCGGAGATTAAACCGTACGCGAAGGTCAGTGGCGTCTCCGGCACGATCAATAGCATCGGTTCTGACACGCTTAATAATCTGATTACGCTCTGGGCAGAAGGTTTTCGCAAACAATATCCGAATGTGAAAATTCAAGTAGAGGGCAAAGGTTCGAGCACGGCGCCGCCCGCGTTGATCGAAAATACGGCTCAGCTGGGCCCCATGTCGCGAACGATGAAGTCGAGCGAGATCGACGCGTTCGAAGCCAAATTCGGCTATCCGCCCACCGCCTATCCGGTGGCCGTCGATGCGCTGGCCCTGTTCGTCAATAAAGATAATCCGATCAAAGGGCTCACCGTTGCAGAAGTGGATGCGCTCTTCTCGAAGTCCCGCCGGCAGGGCTACACGACCGACCTCACCCGGTGGGGACAGATCGGTCACACCGGAGATTGGGGCTCTGCGCCAATCAGTCTATATGGTCGAAACTCTGCGTCCGGAACCTACGGCTTTTTCAAAGAGCACGCGTTGAAAAATGGTGACTTCAAAGATCAGGTGAAGGAACAGCCCGGTTCCGCTTCCGTCGTGCAAGGGATTAGCGAGGACCGGTACGGCATCGGGTATAGCGGCATCGGGTACAGCACATCCGGCGTCAGGATGGTGCCGCTCGCGGCGAAAGCTGGTCAACCGTTCATCGAACCGACTCACGCGAATACGAAAAACGGCTCGTATCCGCTCTGGCGCTATCTCTACATTTACGTGAATCAAGCTCCGGGAAAACCCCTCTCCCCCATCGTCAAAGAGTTTCTTGCGTATGTGTACAGCCGAGAGGGGCAGTCCGACGTGCTCAGAGATGGGTACTTCCCTGTCGAGGGAGCGCTGGCTGAGAAACAACTCGCCAAGATCCGCTAATGATCAACGATCGGTTCCGATTCATCTTGAAGCCACTGCATCGACGATCGTTGATCGACCGATTCGCGGGTGCCGTGATTATGGTGGGGGGCCTGGCGACCATTGTCAGCATTCTCGGGATTTTCTTTTTTCTCTTTCGGGAGGTGACTCCCCTGTTCACGGCGCCGAGCGTCAAGCTCACGCAACGCTTGAGCGTGCCCGCATCCCTGACGGACGACGGTCCGGCCCAGGTTGCAGTGGATGAACATCGTGAGATCGCGCAGGTGTTCTCCTCCGGTGCGGTCCAGTTCTTTGACCTGGCATCAGGCCGGCTGATTCCCGTCGAGACGCCGCCACAACTGAATGGACACCTGATCACAGCGATGGCCTCGGGTGGCGGGAACGTGCCGCGCTTCGCGGTGGGCACAGCTGACGGGGAAGTCCTGCTCGTGAAGGTCGGCACCACGACTGAATTTTCCGAACAGGGTGAACGTATCAAACGACCCCATATCAAGGCCGGCCAACCCATTCCGCTGACGAAAAGTCCTATTGTCCGTCTGGCCTATCGTTCGAGTGATCACGGCAGCCTGCTGGCTCTCGTTTCCAAGGGAGGCCGATTACTTGTGGCGCGGCTTGCTACGGATGACCCTACAGGAAACAGCCCGACGATTGTGGATTTGCCTCAACCGGCCGGCGTCGTGACGGCGCTGGCGCTGGATGCGGGGCTTGAAAACCTGTATGTGGGGACCTCGGACGGACAGGTCGTGCATATCGGCCTCTCTGACACGGCATCGCCTGAGGTGAGGGCGACCTATGTGGTGGCCGCACCTTCGGTGGCGGTGGCTTCGTTGGGGTTTCTGAGTGGTGATCGCAGCCTTGTCATTATGGCGGCGGATGGCGCGGTTTCGACTTGGGGGCTCGTACGACGCGCCGATGCGCCCTCCGGCTGGAAGCTCACTCAGATGCACACTCTCCGCTCTCACACTGCGTCGGTTACCGCGTTTGCTCCGTCTCAGCGGGTGAAGAGTTTCGTGACCGGCGATGCGAAAGGAAACCTGTTCCTTCACCATGCGACGTCATCCCAAACGTTCCTGCGTGTAAGCAACGGCGAGTTTCCGATTCGTGCCGTCGCGTTTGCGCCTAAAGGAGACGGGTTGATCGCATTGGATAGCGCGGGGCAATTGTTTCTCTACCAGGTGCAGAATCCTTATCCTGAAGTCACATTTGACACGCTGTTCGGCAAAGTCTGGTACGAAGGGTATGACCAGCCGGCGTATGTGTGGCAATCCTCCTCCGGATCGGATGACGTGGAGCCGAAACTCGGTTTGCTTCCGCTTGCATTCGGAACCCTCAAGGGAACCATGTACGCTCTGTTCCTGGCTGTGCCGATCGCGATCCTGGCCGCGATGTGCACCTCGCAGTTCATGCATCAGGATCTGCGCGCTAAAATTAAACCGATTATTGAAGTCATGGCGGCGCTGCCGACCGTGGTGCTCGGCTTTCTGGCCGGCCTCTGGCTGGCTCCCCTCCTCGAGCGCATGCTCCCGGCCATTGCCGGCATGGCATTGGTGCTGCCGCTGCTCGTCGTGATCGCGTCGCTCGGCTGGTATCTCTGCCCGTTGGCCTTCAAGCGACACGTCGCGCATGGGAATGAAGCACTGATGTTAATGCCAATCCTGGCCATTGGAATCGGCGGCTGCCTGTGGGCCAACTCCTCCCTGGAACAGTGGTGGTTCGACGGCAACGTCAAGGCCTGGCTCTCAAGCCACCTGGGAATCCAATACGATCAGCGCAATGCTCTGGTGGTCGGCATCGTGATGGGGTTTGCCATTGTGCCGGTGATTTACAGTATTGCCGAAGAAGCGCTCTCCAACGTGCCGAAGACGCAGATCGCCGGATCTCTCGCATTAGGCGCCACACGATGGCAAACGGTGTGGCATCTGGTGCTGCTGTCCGCTAGTCCCGGGATCTTTTCCGCCGTCATGATCGGGTTCGGGCGGGCGATCGGCGAAACTATGATAGTGCTGATGGCGACCGGGAATACGCCCATTCTGGATTGGAATTGGGCGAACGGTTTCCGGACCCTGTCGGCCAATATTGCGGTGGAGATTCCTGAAGCCCCGCACGGCGGAAGCCTGTATCGCGTGTTATTCCTGGCGGCGTTACTCCTGTTCATTGTCACGTTCGTCATTAACTCGTTGGCCGAGTTGGTTCGCCAACGCCTCCGGGATAAATACAGCCATGGATAAGCAGTCGAAGGTCATGAAGGATTTCTGGCGGGGCGGAGAACTCTTCGTCTGGATGACGGCATCCGGTGTGGCGATCAGTTTGCTGATGGTGGCCGGGATGTTGATCCTGATCATGGCCAACGGACTGGGGCAGTTCTGGCCCGGCCCCCTCCACCAGGTGCTCCTGAAAACGCAGGAGACCGTGATTGGCCAGAAAGTGGGCGAAGAGGAAATCCCCCATTCTGTGAGTCCCGAGACGCAGTCCGGACTTCGCCGTTTTCGCTACCGGGTCGGCAATCGGGATGTGTTCGGCTCCGAGTATCGTTGGATCAATGAGGCCGACATTCTCTCGGTCACGCGCCCCGAAAGCCTAGCGTCCGTGGAGCGGCGCGAATGGGGACCGGCCTATGGTCGCATCAGCATTGAGGGTGGCACGACAGATATCAGTCCTGAACATTCTTGGGCGACGGTCGTGACATTGGTGGATCGAGCGAATCAGTTGCGGCGGCGGATCGAACATGTGGAACGTGAAGAGATCGGAGCCATCAACTATCAGATCGAAAAAGTCAGGCTTGCGCGTCAGGCCTTGACGTTGAAAAGTGCGAAGGGCTCCGGCGAAGCGGAGGAAGATCAGCGCCTCCTCACTCAGATTGCAGGGCTTGAACGTGACTATGTGGCCAAGACCGACATACTCGAACAGTTGCACAAAGAAGCCGGGCAGGAAGTGTTGTTTCTCACGCTTTCCACCGGGCGAAAGGTACGATTGTCTTTCGATCAGGTGATGGCAGTGAGCCGGCCGAACGCGATGACCTGGTTCGAAAAGTCCCTGGCCTACGTGCATAATCTCTGGCTATTCGTTTCCGGCGAGCCCCGCGAAGCCAATACCGAGGGCGGCATTTTTCCGGCGATCTTCGGCACCGTGCTGATGGTCTTTTTGATGACCTTGGCGGTGATGCCCTTCGGGGTGATGGCGGCCGTGTACTTACGGGAGTACGCCAAGCAAGGCCTGCTGGTCCGAATGGTTCGGATTGCGGTGAACAACCTGGCGGGGGTGCCGTCCATCGTGTTCGGCGTGTTCGGATTGGCGTTTTTTGTCTATACCCTGGGCGGTACGATTGATCAGATCCTGTTTCCTGAAGCACTGCCGAATCCGACCTTCGGCACAGGCGGCATTTTGTGGGCCTCGCTGACCCTGGCGCTGCTCACGGTTCCAGTCGTCATCGTCGCCACCGAGGAAGGTTTGTCTGCGGTGCCGCGTGATTTCAGGGAAGGGTCCGTCGGCCTGGGGGCCACCAAGTTTGAAACGATTCGGCATGTGATTCTGCCCTGCGCGTTGCCGGGAATATTGACGGGATTGATTCTCGCCATGGCTCGGGCTGCCGGAGAAGTGGCTCCCTTGATGCTCACGGGGGTCGTAAAGTTGGCCCCGGCTCTTCCGCTGGACGAATACCTCCCCTTCCTGCATCTCGATCGAAAGTTCATGCATTTAGGATTTCACATTTATGACGTCGGGTTTCAGTCGCCGAATGTCGAAGCAGCAAAACCCATGGTGTACATGACCACCTTGATTCTGATCCTTGTGGTGGTCCTGTTGAATCTCGCGGCGGTGATGTTGCGCAATCGTCTACGGAAACGGTTTGCGACGTCGGCGGTGTGATCATAGAGAGGAGCTCTCATGGAAGTTCAATCCGGCAGGATCGCAGCAACGACACCGATCGTCACGGTTCGTCCGACCGTCCAGCCGTCCCGCCTCGCTCGTACTCAATCAGCGTTGGCGTCTTCGGTGAATGCCAAAATATCGGTTCGTGATCTCGACTTTTACTACGGACATCGGCAGGCCCTGTTTCATGTGGGCCTGACGATTCGCACCAATTCAGTCACTTCCTTCATTGGTCCGTCCGGGTGCGGCAAATCCACGTTACTCCGCTGCCTGAATCGCATGAACGATCTGGTGGAAGGCGCTCGCGCCGTGGGACGGGTTGAGTTGGACGGTGTCGATGTCTATGACGTGGCCATCGATGTGACCGATCTCCGCAAACGCGTGGGGATGGTGTTTCAGAAGTCGAATCCATTTCCTAAGTCGATTTACGACAATGTGGCCTATGGACCACGCTTGCATGGCACCAAAGACAAACATTCGTTGGACGAACTTGTTCAACACAGCTTGCAGGGCGCAGGGCTCTGGGATGAGGTGAAAGACCGGCTCACACAGAGCGCGTTGGGACTGTCCGGCGGCCAGCAGCAGCGGCTGTGCATCGCGCGCGCATTGGCGGTGCAGCCGGACGTTATCCTAATGGACGAGCCCTGCTCCGCGCTGGACCCCATTGCAACCGGGAAGATCGAAGAGCTGATCTATACCTTGAAGGATACGTATACGGTGGTCATTGTGACGCACAATATGCAGCAGGCCGCGCGCGTGTCTGAGCAATGCGGATTTTTCCTGATGGGCGAGTTGGTCGAATTCGGCGATACGAAAACCATTTTTACAACACCTCGAGACAAGCGCACGGAAGATTACATCACCGGGCGATTTGGATAAACCGCGGGAGGAAACGGACATCATGCAACGTCACTTTGATCAAGATCTCGCGCATCTGAAACAGCAGCTGCTTCGCATGGGCGGCCTGGTCGAGTCGCAAATTCAGCAGGCTCTGCAGGCCCTCGTCGATCGGGACTCCGACGTGGCCGTGGACGTCATCAAGCAAGATCACGACGTCAATGCATTGGATGTCGAGATTGACGAACTCTGCGTTCAACTATTGGCGTTACAACAGCCGACCGCCCGCGACCTGCGATTCGTGACGACGGCAATGAAGATTTCCTCCGAACTCGAACGCATGGGTGATCTGGCCGACAACATCGCTCAACGAGCGTTGGAGTTGAACGGCGAGCCCCAACTGAAACCGTACATCGACATTCCGCGTATGGCTAATTGGACCATGCGGATGGTGAAGGAATGCCTGGATGCCTTCGTGAATTCTGATCCGGGGCTGGCGAGGAAGGTCTGCGCGGACGACGATTTCGTGGATGAGGTGAACGAACAGTTGTTTCGGGAACTCCTCTCCTTTATGCTGGAGGACACCCGCACCATCACTCGCGCGATTCGCCTCACGTTTGTGGCAAAGTCGCTCGAACGAATCGCCGATCACGCGACCAATATCGCCGAACTGGTGGTCTATATGGTCGAAGGTAAAAACATCCGGCACGTTGCTCCGTCCGCGAGTTACTAGATGCCCAAGCTGGCCGTCCTCGATATCGGCACCAATTCCATCCATATGGTCTTAGCGGAGGTCCAGCCGGACTACTCCTATAAGATTCTCGATCGCTTCAAAGATATGACCCGGTTGGGTGACGGCGTGTTTACCTCGCGGCGTCTTTCCGACCAGGCGATGATGCGCGGGTTGGAAGTGATCCGCACGCTTGTCACCCTGGCCAGAAATAAGGGCTATGAGCGGATCGAAGGAGTGGCCACCAGCGCGGTGCGGGAGGCCCGAAACGGCGGCGAGTTTCTGGACCATGTCGCGCAGCAAACAGGGTTGACCGTCCGCGTAATTACCGGCGCAGAAGAAGCGCGCCTGATCTTTCTGGGCGTGCAGAACAGTGTGGCATTGCCCGAGCCGCCGACCCTCGTGATCGATATCGGAGGCGGTTCCGTGGAGGTCATCGTCGGCAATCGGGAGACCATTTTTCAAGCTCGCAGTCTCAAGCTGGGCGCCATCCGGCTCAAGGATCTCTATCTGACGAAAACGCCTCCGTCCAAGGCGATGCTCCGTGAATTGGAAGATGCCGTCACCGTTCAACTAAAGAGTGCACTGGGCCCCTACAAAACCAAACGAGTGGAACAGATTATCGCCACCTCCGGCATGGCGGGCAATCTCGCCGAGGTGATTCATCTGGGACGAGCCGGACGCCCACTTCCGCAACTCAATCTGGCGAAGGTGTCCGCGAAAGAGATTGCCGCGGTTGAAAAGCGTTTAGCCGACGCGTCCCTGAAAACACGTCTCGCCATACCGGGACTCGACCCCAAACGGGTGGACACGCTGCTCCCCGCCACGATGGTCTTCAGGATTCTGCTCGAGCTGTTGAACAAGACCGAGTTGACGATTTGCGACAAAGCGATTCGGGAAGGAATCATTTACGACTTTATCCAGCGCCACCACGAACGCATTCAAGCGGAGCGGGACATTCCCGATGTGCGCAAGCGGAACATTATGGCCCTGGCGCACCGGTGTCATGTCTCCGAGACACATGCGCTTCATGTGGCAGGCCTGGCCTTGCGTCTGTTCGATCAGACGAAGCCCTTGCATGGGTTCGGACAGCGGGAACGGGAATGGCTGGAGTACTCCGCGATTCTGCATGATATCGGTTACTTGATCAATTCTCGGCAGCACCACAAACATGCCTACTATTTGATCAAGAACAGTGATCTCTCGGGGTTCACGGCTGAAGAGATCGACGTCGTCGCGAATATCGCCCGGTACCACCGTCGATCGGTCCCGAGCCGGAAGCATGGCGAATTTACCGCGCTGCCGGATGGCACTCAGCGCATCATCAATGTGTTGTCGGCTCTCCTGCGCATCGCCGATGGACTGGATCGTAGCCAGTTTTCAGTGGTGCAGAATATCGAGGTCAAGCTCGGCAAGACCGTGGTGATAACCGCCCAGGTGTCGGGTGATGCGGAGCTGGAGATCTGGGCCGCGCGCGGCCGCAGTGACCTGTTTGAAAAGGTGTTCAAGCGGCCGGTTCAGTTCGTCACGAGCACCCAAGACGACGCCACAAGCTGAACCGGCACTCCTCCGCTGCGCTACTCTCGCTGTTATCTAGAGACGGATGGTCTCTGCTTCATGGGAGCGTCTGAGCATTGTGGTGGTTCCGCTCATGCGAGGGCTCGTAATTGAGCAGCGGTGAGCCACCACTCGAGCCGGCCCGTTGTCGGGCGGACGGCATCCCCGAGATGAATCAGGCAAGCGCCTGCTTTTTTCAGGCCGAGGCCGGCGCAAGATTTCCCCGCGAGCAGAATGCCGGCTGTAGTGCTCAAATGAGGTTCATGCCCGATGCACCATACGACGGCATCAGAGGGCAAGGTGTCGAGCAACGACAACAGTAACCTCGGAGCCATTTCGGGAGTGAGCTCATTGCGGATCTGAATCTTGGGTTTCGACGGGAGCAGCGATTGCAGAATTTCCGCGGTTTCTCGTGCCCGCCGTAGAGGACTGGAGAGGATATGTGTGGGTGCTACCTGCAGGGTCAGCAGACCCCTGCCGGACTGCCTGGTGCGGGTGACCCCCTTATCGGTGAGAGGACGATCCTCATCCTCCCCTTTCCAGTCCTGACGGTCGCGCGCGATGCCGTGTCGGAACAAGAGACAATCCATTGAAGATCCTCTAGGCGCTTGACTGGAGATCGAACCGCGCCAACAAACTATTTAACCGATACTTGAAGTAGGATGGACTATCCAGCACTGGGTGACGTATGAGCAACATGAAACGGTCACGCCGCCCTATTCATACCGTACCCGTCTCTCCTTCTCAAGATCTTGCGCGGACGGCAGCTGCCTATCAGTCCACAGTCTTGGGTTTGGTACGTCAATTGGCGGCCGGAGACCGGCACGCGGACACGGTCCACGCCGTTCGGACGCATTGTCGTAAACTTCAAGCGTTGCTGGAGCTCTCAGACGACGCACGTCGCGCCTCTGCTATGGCGCGGGCTGTTCGTCGGCTGAGCAAGCTGCGCGCGCTGCAGGTTTTTCGGCAGTATTTGCTGAAGATCGACGCCCCTGAGTCTGACGTTGCCACAGTAGAAGCCCGTATCGTGAAGCAGGCTCAAAAGCTGAACCGGACGCAGGCTTATGACAAGATCGAGCAGGTCGTCTGGAAGCAGGCGCTTCCGGCGATCCCCTCTCTGGGCCATTCCCTGACGGGTCGGCTCGACATCCTGCGACATGAGCATGAACGTCGACTGAATCGTCTTATCAATGCCGCATCCAAAGATCCTCGTCGCAAACGCATCCACGCGTTACGGCTCGCGTTGAAAACCATCCGGTATCAGATCGAATGGCTGCCGGGGCTGGCAGGCCCAAAGCAGATGCTCCTTAAAAAGATCAAACGCGTTCAGGCTCTGCTGGGACGATATGAGGAACTGGCGGATTTTAAGTGCTGGGGGGAGAGGCTGAATCCCACGGTGCAAGCCCATATCAGGAAGGATTGGAAGCGGGCTCGCAAACGGGCCAGGGTGGTACCGTGCAAACTGTCGTGGCTGGTGGATGCAATGGCATCCGGGCATCTGTGGGTTGGAGTGACACAGCCTGGTTGATTACTGGCCCGCGAGGCTGTTCGCACTATCTGATGGAGGTGTTGTCAGACGGAAACCACCGGGAACCGTTTTTATCTGTCCGACAGCCGGGATTTCTCCCTCCAGCTTCTGATTCAGCTGTTCCATGCACCGATCAAGTTCTCCGTCGTGCATGAGTGTGTCGTCTCCCCAGAGCAGTGCCTTGAACTCCTCGCGTGGGACGACACTTCCGACCGTCGAGGCCAATCGACGCAACGCCTTCCATTCGTGTGCGGAGAGCGTCATTTTCCGTCCACAGTAGACTGCTACATACAGGTTTTCCGTCAACGTGAGGTCCTCACCGAGTTCTTCATCCTGTACTTGGCTTTGCCGACTGCGTCGCAGCAACGCCCGCACCCGAGCGACTAGCTCCATGCCTGAGTAGGGTTTGACGATAAAGTCATCCGCGCCGCCGTCGAGCGCCTCCGCGCGCCGCTCTTCGGACGAAAACCCCGACAAGACAATGATAGGGATATGTTTGGTGGAGGGGTCCTGACGTAAGCGTTTACACATTTCGCGTCCCGAGAGGCCCGGTAGGTTGTCATCCGCCATGATCAGGGATGGTTTGATGCGCCAGACATCTTGCATGCCGGATGGACCGTCGAACGCCACGTTGGTGCGAAATGACGCCTGCCTAAGGATCTGATCCAGCATTTTTGCCTGGCTCTGATCGTCTTCGACAATTTCAATGATTTCTAAGGCCATGAAGGCACTCCTCTTCCCTCCTGATCGGTTGGAATAGGGCGAAACTTGAGCGCGAGGTGATGTGGAGGATGAGGAGCGTCGGCGGCTTACTTGGAGGCGCCGAGAATACGTTGCAGTTGCGTGACCCAGGAGGATCCATCCCCGCTTGATGCCTCGCGCGTCGATGGGGAGCGTCGGCCGCTCATCCGGTCGATCCGTTCCGCCACGTCCTTGAAGTTCGGATCCTCACGCCTGATCCAGCGATATTGTTCGAGCGTGTCTTCGGTACGACCCAAGGATTCAAGGGTGCGCGCAAGCAGGTATCGCACCTGGATCGTGTCGGCCGATGATGCGCGTTTTGCCTGCAACGCTTTTCGAAACGCCGTGACGGCCTCTTCCGGTTGAGCAAGAGATTTCAGGCATATTCCCACTTGGGCCATCGCTCTGAATGTGAGCGACGCATCCTGGGCCGCGAGGGAAAACTGTTGTAAGGCTTCCTTGTGCGCTCCGGATTTCTTGAGCGCGAGACCACGCTCGTAATAGTCATTGGTATCCTGTCGCGCCGGAGTAGCCGCTGAAGGAGATGCGGACGAGGCATTCTGACGGCCGGCATCGTTGGAGGGAACCGGTCGAGCTGCAAATGCAGCTAGTTGACTCTGCTCGGCTGCCTCCTGCTCCTTGGTCATCGCCGTTAGGGCATCGGTGTCGACAAGCGGGAGAATTCCGCCTTTGCTCCGATCTTTTGCCGCCTGGACGACGATCTTGGTTGAGAGAAATCGGGCCTCTTCCGCGAAACCGTACGTCAGGGCGGTATCGCAGAGTTGATTGATGAGGCGCGGGATGCCGCCCGTCAACCGGTGGATCATCCTGGTCGCGTGGGAGGTAAAGATCGGTTCCTCGCGACCGGCTACCCGTAGACGATGGGCGATGTAGCCGATGGTGTCTTCTTCTTTGAAAGGTTCGAGGCTGTAATCCACCATGACACGCTGCGCGAATTGGGTCAGATCTTTCCGTTGCAGGAGCTGCCGAAGGTCCGGCTGTCCGGAAAGAATGATCTGAAGAATGGGCGCTTTATCCTTGTTGAGATTGGAAAGGAGACGCAACTCTTCCAGGAGATTCGCCCCAAGGTTCTGCGCTTCATCGATGATCAGCAATACCCGCCGTTTCGCGGCGGCTTCCTTGTCGAGAAACTGCTGGAACGCGTGAAACCCTTCCAGCTTGTCCAGGTTCTTGTCGTTCTGCCCGAAGGCGAGCAAAATCCAAGGCAACAGGGTTTCCATTCCCTCGTGAGTATTCGTAATCAGCCCGGTGGTGAAATGATTTCGATGCTCGGCCAGGATCTGTTGGATGAGGGTGGTCTTCCCCATCCCCGGTTCTCCGGTGAGCACGACGAACCCCGCTTGATTGAGAATGCCGTATTCGAGGGTCGTCAGCGCAAGACGGTGGGTCTCGCCCCGATACAGAAAGTCTGGATTCGGGACCAGCGTAAACGGCTTGAGCGTCAGATTGTAGAAACGTTCGTACATAGATCTTCTTTACGAGACAATGGGTGTTAGGTCAATAACATTCGTTTCATAGTAGCGGGGGTCATCTGGCCTTTGCCCGCTTTGTTCAGGACGGTTCCCAAGACCGGTGTGCTGCCCTTGACCAACTGAAGCGCGCGCTCGATCTCTTCACGCGTGGTCTTTCCGTCTTCAACGACGAGGAGAAGCGCGTCGGTGTAGGGCGAGAAGGCCAGCACATCCGCTGTCTGCAGCAGCGGAGGCAAATCAAATAGCACGATACGGGATGGATACCGATGCTTGAATTCCTCCACCAGGGAGGCCATCTTGGGAGACGTCAACGCTTCGGCTGAATTTGTAATGGGCCGCCCAGCCGGCATGAGCACAAACCGACCAATACCCGGGTGGATCAGCAAATGCTCGACGGGAATGCCATCCAGTAAATAGTCGACGAGACCTCCGCATTCTTCGATGCCAAACGCCAGATGAGCGCTGGGATTAGTCAGGTCAGCATCCACGAGAAGGACGGTTTGTGTGGTGTCCATGGCCAAACTGATGGCCAGGTTAACGGCGGTTAAGGTCTTGCCTTCCTGTTTGCTTGGGCTGGTGATGCCAAGCACGTTCCAGCCGTTTTCGCGCAGCCGGTGCATAACCTGGGTGCGAAGAATTTTGTAGGCGTCGAGAAATGCGCCGCGCTCAAACCCAGCCAGGACTCGCCGTTCCCGCAGGACCTCATCGGCAATGTCGACCGTTCGAGTCTGCGTGTAGACAATGTCCTGCACTGCGTCTTTTCCGGCGCGCGGCGGAGTCGCTCGGAGCATGACGGGCGCCGGCCGTCTTTGCTCTTCCTGCTTGAAGCGTTCCATTGCACTATGCAGCCGTTCCATCGTGAGTCTCCTCCTCGTTTAGTCGAGGCCGAATTTGCGGAGTGCGGCAAACCACACGACATCGAGTGGTAGCCAGAAAAAGTGCGCCAACAGGATGCACGCTGCGGCGATGCCGAATCCTGCAAGCCGGATAGTCCGTCGTCTTGCTATGAGTTGGCGAAGGTCCGCGTTGTTGGGAATGTAAGGAATGACCGCGAGCGGGAATGCCTGGGTGATATGCGCCAGTGATTCCGGTCCGCGAATTGATCGATCGATGTTTTCTAGAAACGCGCCCGTGCCGGCTCCTCCGGCCATGGCCAGGACCAAGCTCAGCAGAAGGATGAGCGGTCGATTGGGTTTTTCAGGCTTTTCGGGAAGATCCGGCGGATCGATCAGCGAAAACCGCTCGCCCTTGCGTTGGGTTTCGAGGCCTTCTGAAACCTGGGCCTCCAGCAGTTTGGATCGCAATTCCTCATATTTACGAGCTGAGTTGTCACGTTCCCGAGCGAGGTCAAGATATTCGGGTTCGAAGTGGTGCGTTTTTTCAAGGCGACGGGCGTAGTCCTCAGCTCGTTTTCGCAACTTGGCGCGCTGGGCTTTCAGTGCATCCAACATGGATGTGGCTGAAGCCAATTGCGTCTGCGTGTTGATATACGCGGGGTTCTCCGCCTTGATGGCAGGAACCTTGGTCGGCGTCTTTTCGTATTCCTGAAGATCCCTCTCCAGGGATGAAATTGTCCGGCGGGACCTGGCGACATCGGGATGATCATCCCCGTACTTGTCGAGGAGCGTGGCGAGAGTGGCGCGTTCTCCGGTGAGTCGCTTGACGACATCATCGATGGGCGCAGCCCCACCCGTTTCTCGTTCCAATGCCCGAATTTCCTGCTGCATTTTCCAGATATCCGGATGCTCAGGCGAGAGGTATCCCGCCTTGTCGGCATATTCGGCTCGCAAACCCTTTAGGCGTTCACCGGAGTCTAGAATGCGTTCGCCCGTGGACGACATAATCGGCGTGTTTGGCTTGATGGTGGCCAATTCGCCTTCAAGGTAGGTTTTTCGCTCTTCCAAACTCCGAATGTCACGATCCGTATCGGTCAATTCTCTCTCGGCGCCGTTCAGGAGCTGCATATTTAGTTGTGTGAGCTCAGGTAGAGCGCCGTCCGCGCGCTGTTTGACACTGGAGAGTTTCTTCTCAATCTCTTCGATGTGACGGGATAGGCCGTCCGCCTCCTGCTTGAGAAAGGCGGTGGTTTCTTGTGCGTGCCGTTCACGTGTTTTCAGGTTCTCCGCCAGAAACAAACTGGTGAGTTCGTTAGCCACTTTCTGCGCCGACTCCGGGCTCTCTCCATCGTACGAGAGGGTGAAGGCAATGGTGGCCTGGGTCGGGTTCTGCGTGCGTTTATCGACCACTTTCGCATTGATGACGTCGATGTTGGTGTCTTTCGTGAACCGGTGCAGCACCTCTTCGGTCGGGCTTTGTTTGCGCATATGTTTATACAAGTCGTATTGCTCGACGATTTTCCATAATGTGGCGCGGCTCATGACTTGCTGCTTGATCGTTTCAATCCGCTGATCGGCATAGGTGGTAATGGCCGAACGAACAAGGTCCGACGGAATTTCCTGCTCTTCGATCAAAATGGTCGCCGTCGAGCGATAGACGGCTGGAATGGTAAAAGCGAGCGTTGCGCCCAGGACGATGATGCCGAGCGTGCTCAGGATCATGGGCACCTTGCGGCGCTTGGTCATGGTGAGAATATCCTGGATGCCGAGCGTTGGCTTGTTCATGGTCCCTGCTGCTTTCCGATCCACTGGATCAGGCTACCGTCCTACCGTAAGCCTCGGAGGGTAATACGTAAACATGATAGTTGCAGAATTACCTAGTGCGGTCAATGATTGACTGGGAACATCCCGAAGGGCATATGAATAGGTCATGTCCGCGGTCCACCACTCGGACAGTCGCCAACTGATTTTCGGTGTCACGTACACTAGGCGATTTTCAGGGAAGACCGTGGAGACGGCCTTGGTTTTTACGCCATCCGCGATGAGAAACAATCCGGTGACCGAGGCTGTCAGACGCTCTGTGATCTGGTGCGATACATCCAGGCTCAATTTATCCGTACGGAGCAACAAACCGAATCCGCTCGGATTGATTTCCCGTCCGACCTCCCCCTTTATTCTCCAATCGTCCCATCGCTTCTCTAAATTGCCTGAAAAGGTCCATACCCAGACACCATCGGACAGTGAACCAACCGGCGTATCAATGGTGGACGACACGTGCCTCGGCCCGCCTGAAACGGAGCCTGATAGTGTTTCCGAAAACATGTGGGCGTAGGTGATTTGTGGCCCCACAATCGTCGAGCTCAGACGTAGGTCGGAGGCTGCGAACCTCACGGCGACCGCATTCACCTGGACTTGATCGCGCTCGCTGAGCTGGTACGACAGTCCGGTCGATCCGACATGCATCGTATAGTCCGCAAGACCCAGGCGTAATCCATTTTCATACCGGGTGTCGTAAAACGTATAGGTTCCCATCGCCGACAGCTTCTCAGTAATGTTGTGTGTCCAGGATGGGCTTAGCGTCCACTGATTTCGCTGGGTAAAACGGAGGACCACGCCGGTCTGGCGTAATTCTCCCATGAGCGTATTGTCCCGGATGAATCCACCGTCGAACCCAAAGATGTCCTTCTCCGTTTTGTACTTCGTAGAAACCGGAAAATAGAGATTGGTAATGCTCGTATTTTGTCCCCCATAGTAACGGACAAAATCGGCTGCTAGCCTACCGCTCACCTCCAGAGCTTCAGTTGAGCCACCGAATTTGGCTCCTGGAGATACCCAGTGACCATAAGTGGGATCGTGCTCCAACGTCGTGAGAGCCAGATTGCTGTTGACCTCTCCCCTTACCGTGAGGGAAGGCTCCACATACCATTCCGCCGACCTGGCCTCCTGCTCGATGACGATGCCAAGTAGGGTGCCCATGAGCAGCAGGCAGCGGAGCCATGCTATTGAAATATGGCGAACCTTCACCGCGACACGTTCGCGGTGCAGACCGAGTTCTGATGGCGCATCATGGCACCATCACCACATCCCCGCGCTCAAGGAGGATGTTCTGCTTAAGGTCCCGGCCCTTCTGGACGTCGCCATAGCGAAACATAAATACGCGTTGGTCGCCGTTCTCCCGCCGGATGATTTTGATGTCGTTTTCTGATGCAAATGGGGTTAACCCGCCGGCGAGACTCAGCGCTTGCAGAACATCCGTATAGTGTCCCACCAGATATTCCCCCGGCTTCGTGACTCGCCCCATGACATAGACTTTGTAGCTTTGCAGTTTGGTGATTGCCACGGAAACATGCGGGTTGGGAATAAAACGCGCCAGCCGTTTGGCAATGTCCTGGCGGACTTCCTCCACGGTATGTCCCATGGCGGGCACATCGCCGATGAGCGGGAACGACACCATGCCATCAGGCCGTACAATAGCTTCCCGCGTGAGATTCTCATCCTTCCACACGGAGATCATGACGACATCCTCAGGCCCAAGATGATAGCCGGGATCGGCTAGGTTTGATTGCGCAGCGATGGGTTCTGGACTGACGCACCCCGTCATCAATATGATGGCATAGGCGGCAAGTACGAACTGATACCATGCCTGAAATGATCTCTCGGAACGGAATACACCGACGATTTTCACCCTCTCTCCTCCTATCCTGTGACTTCCGCAAGAACCGATTTGGCTTCATCCATACCGGGGAACGGTTGTTTTGCATTTAATGCTTTTCTGAGATGTACCTGGGCTTCCAGTCGATGGCCGGCTTTGAAGTGAGCCATGCCCAAATGGTAGTTGAGGATGGGATGCTGCGGCGCCTCGGAAACCGCGCGTTGGATGACTCGGAGTGCATCATCCTGATGTCCCATTTTTAGGTGGACCCACCCCAATGTGTCGAGGAAAAATGGATTTGGCGCACGCTGTTCGAAGTCTCGACTCAGCGCCAGTGCCCGATCAAGACTCTTTGCATCGCCCTTCTGATCAGCGAGGATTGACGCAAGATTATTCGCTGCCATGAGTTGTCGCGGGTTTTGCTTGAGAATCGTTTCGTACTCAACAATCGCTTGATCGAATTGGCCGCGATCTCCGAGATGCGAAGCATATAGGAGTCGCAATTCTTCGTTTTGGGGACTGACCTGCAATCCTCGCTGAAGAATGTTGCCGGCTTCCTCGTACTTCTTCTGGGACAGTTTGAGCGTGACCCAGTTCACCCAAGGCGTACTCCAGTCTGGTTTTAAATCGGTGGCCAGACGGAATTCTTCTTCTGCTCGCAGAGGATCGCCTTTCAGAATCAGAATTTCTCCGAGCAGTCCATGCGCAAATGGATGGCGTGCATTTTTTGCGATCAGACTGGTCAGGCGATTCTGGGCTTGGGCCAGCTTTCCCTGGCGGGCGTCGATCCGGACCAACGCAAAGGTTGGTTCCGGCGCGTCAGGGTTGAGGGCAGCAGCCCGCTCGAATGCGGCCACGGCCTTATCCCACTGCAAGCGAGCTTGATACAGGTTACCCTCGGCCAGATCGGCCACAAATCGGTTGGCCCCCGCTTCACGAATCCGTGAGAGCGTCTGATTAGAGCCATCCCAGTCGCGATCCGCAGCCTGAAGATTCAGGAGCATCCCCAAGGTTCCAAGGTTGGTTGGCGCCTGCTTGAGAATCTCTTCCAGTCGCATGCGCGCGTCTCTTGTCCGGCCGGATGAAGCGTCCAGAATTGCCAGTGCGAGGTGAGCCTGGTAGAGGTTTGGACTCAGTGCCACCGCCTTTTCGAGATTCTCCCGAGCCAAGTTCGTCTCTTCCAACATCAGATGAGCCTGCCCCAGGAGGGCGTAGGCTTCGGACTGCTCAGGCTGATCCTTGAGCAATGTTCGAAACGCTTGCACTGCCTCTCGTCCAGCTCCATGCTGAAGTGCAATCCGTCCTTCCAGCATGAGGGCGTCGGAAGCGCGGGGGTTGTCACGCAGGACCTCATGGAGTTGTTGGGTCGCGGCGTCCTGCTTCCCTGCGGCCCAATCAAGGGCGGCTAGTTTTATCGTGGCATTTCCTCCGGCCGGTTTGGACCGGTTGTGATCCCGAATATCTTCATAGGTGGCTCGGGCTTTCTCTGGTTGTTGATGCAGTTCGTAGAGGCGTCCCAAGGCGAATTGAATATTGACCGCATGTGGAAGAGCGTGGTGCGCCTCATTGAGCGCGGTTTCAGCCATGGCCATATCTTTTCGACCGGCTAGGTAATCGGCCAGGGCGAGGTGCCTCTGCTCGCTGTCACGATCCAGGCGAAGCGCCTCCCTCAGGGTGGCTTCCGCCTTATCGTATTGCCGTTGTTGGTCGAAAAATAGCGCCAGCTTGAGATGGTGATCGAACACATTTGGCTCAATGGCCAATATATTCCGGAACACCGACTCCGCTTTCGCCTGATTGCCCATCCGCATGTACGCCATGGCGAGCGAATTGAGCAGGTCAAGGTCGTGCGGATGCGCGTCCACGGCTTTACGAAGGACCGTTTCAACCCGCTGGGGCGAGTTCTGAAGTGAATACAGGGTGCTCAAGAGAATCGCGGCATCCGGTTCAGTTGGGAATTGCTTTACTAATGCCTCACCGGAGGAGATTGCATCGGTCAGCTTGCCGTCGGCGGCAAGGAGCGCTGCCTTGATCGCTCGAGCCGAGACGTGTCCGGGATACAAACGAAGCAATTGGTCGGCGGTTTCATGCGCTTTCTCATCCAGCCGGCCTTGCAGATAAAATTTGCCCAATTTGACCAGGGCTCGCTCATGATCTGGCTGAAGTTCGACGACCCGCTGGTAATGAGCGAATGCGTTCCGCCAGTTCTTCTCTTTTTCTTCTACCTGGGCATAAAGAAAATAGGCTTCGGAATCTTTCGGATCGATCTTCAGAACGTTCCGAAGTGCAACCCGGGCTTTCGGGAAGTTCCCTGCCTGCATGTATTCCTGGGCCTTCATCCGATACTTCGCTTTGCGTTCCTCCGGGCCGCCGCATCCGACGGCAAGAATGAGCACCGCGGTCAGGGCACATGTCCCAATGCTGGAAGAGCGATACCATGTCGCGGCCATAGGTTCCTTTTTCTGTGTTACAGCCAGGCTCGAATTGCAATGCCGCATAACAGCCAGAGGGCAACCAACCCGAGTTGAGTCAACCGTTGAGCAAACACGTGGAGAAGGAGTTCGAACGAAAAGAACAGTACGATCAATTTTGCCGTCAGGAAGCTGAGGTGAATGTCGCCGATTTGCATTTCCGGCAAGGCCGGCACCATGACGGCTAGAAAGACCATCAAATAGTCCAAGGGGGTCGTTTGAAACCGGTGTTCAGAATTGAAGCGGATGGTGAGGGCCACTAAAAAAGCGAGTCCCACAAAAAAGACATGAATCGGGCTGAAAATGTCTGTTGAGGCGGCTGGCTGCTCGCTGAGGTACATCACGAAGGTGCTGCCGACATAGAGCCCACCCCGCACTACCAGGGACGAGATCCTGGGAGGAGAAAGCCACAGGCCGATGAGCATGACGGTAAACAGGAGGGCCGCGACATAGCTCATGTCTTCCGGTACTCTCCTTGGCAGAAACACACTGATGATTAGAAACGCAGGGACAGCAATTCCCAAAATCCGGATCGGTTCAGTCGTCAACCAGGGCGAAGACGTAATCGTGCTGGCCCGAGTGAGCAGTCGGTCGGCTTTCTTCAAGAAGCGGTTGGATTGAATTCTCCAGACACGTGAACGGAGAAATGGAAACAGAATCACGCCTGCCACGAGGCCGTAGACCCCGAGGATCGTCCCCTCCGTCTGCCAGCGCAAGACATAGGCCAGGGTGACCAATGTCGCCTGCAGGAGATAAATCACGAGGACTGCTTCATAGTGAGAGAGCCCCATGGCAAGCAATTTGTGATGCAGGTGGTTTTTGTCTGCGACAAACGGGGAGCGTCCCTCCTTCAGCCGCTGCAGCATCACTCCGACGGTATCGAGGAGCGGGAGGCCGAGCAGGAAAAGCCCCAGGGCCGGCGTATAAGGACCGCGCTGGGGATCGGTCAGCACAATGGCCGACACGGCCATGAAAAATCCCAAGAACTGGCTTCCGGCATCGCCCATAAAAATGCGCGCTGGGTAGGTGTTGAATCGCAAAAATCCCAGTAGCCCGCCGAGCACCGGCACCATGAGCAGCGTGACGGTCTGGTCACCTCCCAAATACGCCAGACAGGCCATGCCGGCAAAGCTCAAGAGAGACAAGCCTCCCGCCAGTCCGTCGAGCCCGTCGGCGAGGTTCACGGCGTTGGTCACCGCGACAATAATCACAATCGTCAGCGGATACGCAATCCAGAGGGGAAGTTCCGCCTCAATAAACGGCAACGTATTCAGATGAATATTGCCCTGCCACATGACGACGAGGGCGCCGAGCGTCTGGCCGAAAAATTTAACGGTATAGGGCAGACTCACCCGATCATCCCACATGCCAAAGAGGAGAATCGTGACCCCGCCGAGCAGGCCGGCCACCACGATGTCATCTTTTGGTGCCCAGATCAGCATGGCGGAGAATGTACCAATGCCGAAGGCAATCCCTCCTACTTTGGCGACGGGGTTGGAATGAACCCGACGCTGGTCTTTGGGAATGTCCAGGAATTGGAGACGGCTGGCTGTCGCCATCAGTGGCGGGATCAGCGCCATGCAGATGATCAGCGAACCGACGAAACTGAAGAATAAAGTCGAAATCATCGTTGATTGTCCGTTCGGCGCTAGTCCGGAACGTAGCGAGTCAAAACCGGGTCCATATCCTGAGCAAATTGAATCAGCCGCTGTTCAGCCGCCTTGTCTGTTTCGTTCTGCTGGATGGGCGTGGTCAAACGTATCAATGCGCCATCGGTCCGTTGCCGCGTCATGGCATCCCACAACACATACAGCTTCACGAGATATTCGTTCGCTACGACGCGATCGCGTTGCTTGAACCAATAGAGGACCAGTTGGCGTTGATCGCCCTTTTGAATCAGTGCACGGTTGGCGGGAGCCTGGTCTCCGGATGTTTTGAGTTGTACGGTATCGATGGTACCGATTTCCCATCCGCCGCCGGGGATACAGCTTTGCGGTGAATGTGCGGACTGCCCTTTTCGCTGCGAACGATAGTAGGCGATATAGAGATTGACGGGCGGCGACTGCGGTTGTTTATAGTCCGCCAGTACGTAGTCGTCGAACTTCAGCGCTTCAACGTAGCGTGTTTCCAGGGGAAATGAGGTGCCGGACCACCTCTGGAGTTGCATCGGAAAATCAAGGAAGGGTTGGCGCACGGGCGGGACTTCTCCCCGCTCAGTCACCTGAGTGGCGGCAAAAGGCAGCAGGCACAAAAGGCCCACGCTATAGAGATAACTGGGACGTAGCAGGATTGTTTCATACGATGGCGAGACAGTGCCCTGTCGTTGAGGCGCGCGGTTTTCATTCCGTGGCTCGAGGGAGGGGCCGATTTTTCGCAAAATGACCATTTCAGCCACCAGCAGCCCAAGGCTCGCCATGAATAATACCCAGCCTTCGAACATGTGATAGAAGCCCTCCGCGGCACCTTGCCCGAAATGTTCGACCAACACACCGATCATGCCGATGCGGAATCCATTCAGAAGAATGGAAATCGGAATGCTGGACACGAACAGCACGATGCGTTTCCAGAGTCGCTCGCGGAAGAGATAACTACACAGCAATGCCAAAGTCGCGAGTGGAAAGAGATACCGCAGACCGCTGCAGGCATCGACCACTTGCAACTGAATGGGGCCAAGGTCGATGACGTTGCCATCACGAAACGCGGTGATACCGATGATTTGCAGGCACCCTACTCCCAATGCGGACGAAATAAGCTGCAGTTTTCCTGACAGGCCCTGATAGAGGAACTGCGGGAGTGGCACCACCGTCAACAGAAATGCCAACGGAAACGCCATCGCGGACACCGACCGGAAACCGAGGGCCGATACCAGTAACCCGACAAGGAGGCACCATAATGAGACGTGCAGAAACTGGTACACCGTGGCAAGTTCGCCGATGATATAAAACGCGGTTCCCGCAAGAATCCAGATCAGTCCCCACCAGGATCCGGAAGTACTGAGTTCCATCACCTGCTGTCGCTGTTGCCAGATCAGATACAGGCTGATCCATGGCACCAACATTCCGTGCCCATAGTTTTCGTCGGTGAGCCACAAGTCAGCCATATAGGCGACGCTGTCGTAAAAGACGACGCTCAGAATACCGACCGGCAGGAGCAGTGCAATCCACAGTACTGAAGTGCGCGACGGTCTAGTTGCCGACAGCGACTGAACTGGTTCCGCAAGCAAGCGGGCCGGTTTCGTAACAAGCTCCGGAGTTGATCTCATCCCAGGACTCGTTTTCTCAGGATGTGGAATGCGAAGAGAGGCAACGCAGTTTGGCGCAAGAGGCGACTGGGCTGCGCAAGTAATCGATAGAACCATTCGAGATGAATGCACCGAAAGATCCAGGGGGCGCGTTTGACACGTCCGGCGAGGACGTCGAAGGTTCCCCCGACGCCTTGGCAGACTTTAACGCGCAAGTGTGGCAGGTAGGTCGACATCCAGAGTTCCTGTTTGGGACTGCCGAGCGCAATGAAGAGGAAGTCCGGTGCGGCCGCGTTGATGCGGTCGATGACCGCAGGCATCTCGGCGGCGTTCACATATCCGTGCTGGGTTCCTGCAATAGTCAGAGTGGGAAAATCTTTTCGAAGCCTGTCCGCAGCTCTTTCGTTCACTTCCGGACTCCCGCCGAACAGGAAAATGCTATACCCTTTTGCCGCGGCCAGGGCGCACAGGCGTGGCATCAATTCAGCACCGGGCACTCGTTCGGCGTAACCCAGCCGTAGCAATCTAGTTGCCATCACCACCCCTATGCCATCGGGAATCAGCAGGCCGGCAGAACGCAAGAACTGCCGGAGGATGGGGTCGTTCTGGGCTTTCATAATCTTTTCAGGATTGACCGCAATCACTGTCTTCGGCTCCGAAAGCGTCATGCGCGAGTCGGCCCATGCGACGGCCTGATCCATCGTCACGCAGTCGACGGGAATGTTCAGGATGTCAACGCGCGTTGGAACCATGATAATTCCTGGACAAGGAAAAGGTTTGCAGGTGCGCGGGAGGGGGGCCTTCTCCACACCAGATTCTCGTGAGGAATTCGTGCGGAAGCGTGCCACGGTGTTCCACGCGCAGTGTAGTCAGCGGTTCTTTTGATCCGTAGGTCGAGGAACGCCATCCCGAGGGAGGGTCGGTTTCCCCTCGATGCAGTGACGCCTGTCCTCCTTCGACAGAAAGTTGGACCGGCTGTCCCTCGCATGCGAGGACATAAGATGTGGGACTCTGAACCGGAGACAACCCAAGGTTCCAGTTCAATTCCAGATGGTGCGTGCCGGTGCCCGTCAGCCAGTCCCATACGAGCCATGAGCCCGGTGGTTGATAGACCACTCCCCGCCAATGCGTCACCCCGCATTGCTGGACATAGGCATAATGGCGAGCCAGGACGGTGATTTTCCCCTCAGGTGTTTCGTCACGATAGATCAAATGCGTTTCGAAGGGCTGGGACCAAAGAAACGATGTCTCCTGCACCGCTTGATCACGTCCATCGACGGTCACCGTGTTGTGCGCGCGGGTGCTTCGGAAGTATTGCCTCCAATCGGGATGCCCGGTGTAGCTGAAAGTCCCTGGGTCAATCAGGATTTCCTGGCGTCCGATCTCCAATTGAACCGATAAGGCGTCGGCATGCCCGTGCGCATAACAGGGCGCCATGCCCAATTCTCCATGATCAAAGAGCAATCGTTCCTGGTTCCGGCCCCGTAAAATTGAAAAGCCTGACAAATGGAATGAAGTCAGTCCGGGAACGGACTCAACAGGGATCGGTACAAAGCGAAGAAAGGGTGACAACGCGTAGCCGCTGTCGCCGTCGCCGACGTATGGCAAGGCGCCATCACCCGGCCGCATCATCGCGTGAAGAAACGTATGGCTCCGTTCCGAAGCTTGCACCAATTTCTGAGGAATGAGCTGTTGATGATGGCGCAGCAGCTCGATAACCAGCCCATATAAGTCGGAGATAAATCGCAGATACCAAATGGCTTCTTCGCGCCCGCCGCCATCCTGCCGTATCTGGTGAGGAGCTTCCTGTTCCAGGAGATACAGTCCGTAGGCCAACCAGCGTTCGGCCAGCTCCATTTTAGGAAATAGTAAGCCTGCGTAGATGAGGCCTGCGGCTTCCGCAATCGTGTGATTGCCGGAAGAAGAATGTCCAGAGACCCGTCTACGAATGAGCTCTGCATGGCTTGCGACAAGGTTGAGTAGGCCTGCCCAGATCTTCTCCGGCTGCGTCAGCCATGGCCTGACGAGGTCCAGCGTATGGCAGACCGCCAAGAGGCGCAGCGCGCATTCCATGACGGAGACATAGTGGATGCCCGTCAACGGCGGGTTGGCGGTCACCCATGAGAGGAGCTGCGTTTCAATCAATTCTACGGCCTGGCGGCGGCCGTCCGGCGGCGCCTGTTGAGCATACAAAGCCAGGGTGACAAGATGCTGAAGGCGAGACGGTTCCCAGGCAATGCGGATATCGCCATACGGATTGCCTTCGCGATAGGGAATACGATGAAAGAAGATCTGCGGCCAGGCTTGTTTCGTGTCCGGCGCCTCGTGCCAAACGGCCGCATCGGGCCGCCACGTCCACTCATGGCTCAACGCCGATATTGTTCCGCGTAAGAGGCGCGCAATTTCTTTTTGGTCAATGTCGAATTGCCACGGTAGCTTCGGGAGCTGTTGCTCGAATCCGCCACAAAACTGATGTCGGGGAATATCCTGCGGGCCATAGTGCTGGGCGGTCGCGCTCTTGGAGAGCCGGTACTGCAGCTGCAGCGACTGCATCGCAATGCCTTCTCGCACGCGATGCATAATTTCTCCCGGTCCCATGACGCTGAGGCGTTTGGCGTACCAGGCCAGGCCTTTCGGGAGAACATTGGTATTGACGGAAAAGTCTATACTAAACATGTTAGACATCGTGTGCGGAGCCGGACTGCAGACTCCTGACGGCCAGAAGGCAGGCTCGAGTTACGGCGACCATGTCATCAAAAGACATGACGGACGGACTCCCCTGCTCTACGACCTGAACAAAGTGGGCGATCTCTGCTTTGAAGCCCTTATCGCGCTTCGGTGTTTTGAAGACCTCGCGTTGTGAACCTGTGTAGAGGTGCGTTTCCTCGAAATCATCCATGGTCAGTGATTTGCCATCGGCGTGCGCTTCGAAACGTTCCTTCGCCAGGCCGGAATTTCCTCCGGCGGTGTAGATCACAGATCCGATGGAACCATCTGCGAAGGTGAGCGTGATGACACATTGGTCATCGGTCATTCCCGAAGTCTGCCGGCCGATGCGTCGCGCAAAGACGGATGTCGGGCGAGCGCCGCATATCGATTGCATATAGTCGACGAAATGGCAGGCCTCGCCGATGAGACGCCCTCCTCCCACGGCCGCATCTTGAATCCAGTGCTCGGCCGGAATTTTTCCGGCATTGATGCGATACAGCATGACCAGAGGGTTTTCACGCCGGCTGAAAAACTCACGGGCCTTTTCTGCGTGGGGTGAAAATCGGCGGTTGAAACCCACGACTAACCGGAGTCCTTTGGCTGCCTTATCACGGTAAACGGCACTGACGGCGTCGAGTTCCTCCTCAGTCAGGCACAAAGGCTTTTCTACAAAGACGTGTTTGTCGGCTTCGAGTGCCTTCACAACCAACAGCCCATGGGTGTCGTGCCTGGTTCCGATCAAGACCGTATTGACGGCCGGATCACGAAGAATGTCGTGATAGTCGGTGGTGCAATACCCCGCGTGTACCTTCTCCGCAAGGGCTTTTGCATTGATGCCCGAAGCGGTGCACACGGCTCGAATGGAGACGTTCGATAGGCCCTGCAGTTGAGGTAGCAACATATCTTTGACGTGATTTCCAGCTCCGATCAAGGCGAGCGTGAGCGGGCCGGATGGCTTGTTGCCGACAACTTCAATGGAGTGGCGCAGCGCCTGTTGTTGATCAAGCGGATAGGTAATCAGCATGCCCATGTATGGCGTGCCGCCTTCGGTCATCATGCGGTACGCGGCATCGGCCTGGCCGATTTCAAACCGATGCGTGATGAGCGGTTTCAGCTGGACCTTCCCCTCGCCGACTAAGTCGAGAAATGCCGCCATGTTTCTATTTTCGGTCCACCGGACATAGCTGTACGGGTAATCCTGCCCTTTCTCTTCGTAGGTGCTGTCATAGCGGCCGGGCCCATAGGACATGGACAGTTTGAAGTCGAGTTCCTTCTTGTAATACGGCTCGCGAGGGAGATTCATACCGACCGCCCCGACCACCACCACCGTTCCTTTTTTTCGAGCGATGGCTCCAGCAATTTCCACCGGACTATTGTCCTTGGTGCTGGCCGTAATAATGACCGCATCGACACCATGGCCTTCCGAGAATCCGGTGGCCGCATCGATCAATCCGGCGGGACTTGCCGTTGCGTCCGCACCGAGCTGTCGCGCCAGATCCAATTTGGCCCCATCCAAATCTGAGCCTAAGACCCGACATCCTGCCGCTTTCAGCATCTGAACCGTCAGTTGGCCGAGGAGGCCGAGGCCGATGACCGCGATACGGTCTCCTAAGCGGGGTTCTGCTTGCCTGACGCCTTGCATCGCGATGGCACCCAGCGTGACGCAGGCGGCATCGTCGAAATCGACGGTCGAGGGCAATTTCACACAGAGATGTTTCGGGACGTACACCACCTCGGCATGCGAGGCGTAATTCTGTCCGGCACAGGCCACGCGATCACCCACCGAAAACTGGGACGCATCGGCACCGACAGCCGCGACCGTTCCCGCGCAGCTATACCCGAGCGCAGCGGGAGTGTCGAGGCGGTCGAAGACGCGCTTTAACGTGTCCTTCAACCCGTCCTTTTGGATGGCCGTAAGCACCTTCCGCACCATCTCCGGACGCTCCATGGCTTTGCCGAGGAGACTTTTCTGCGCCACTTGAACGGTAGACTTTTCTGTGCCCGGGCTGATCAGTGAGACGTGATTCATGACCAACAAGCCGCCCTCGCGAAGAACTGGCGGGGGCACATCATCAACCTTGAGCACTCCGGAGCGGAAGTTTTGGATGACCTGTTTCATATTGCTACGATACTCGATCTCTAAAGGTTGTGTGTTAATACGGAGTTAATAAAAGACGACAGGCAGGACGAGCAGCCAATTCGGAGACTACCTTCGTTCCGTAAGAAGGTCAATGCTTGAACAGAATTTTTGCAGGATTCGCGCTGCGAACAGCGCATTTGTAGAGCAAAGTGCTACAGGAACCTTGTGAGAAAAGTCGGGCGGCAGAGTTTCCTGCGCGCCCCACTTTTCTCACAACCGATCTCCTCGCAGAGATGGCTCGAGCGATTCCGAAGATGCGTATCGACGAGAAGTTATCCGCGCACGGAGGAATGGTTGAATCGACCGCGTGCACCGAGCCCGACCAGGCCGATGAGTCCGGCGCCAAACAGCAGCACGGTGGCAGGAAGCGGAACCGCCTTCAAGGTATCCAGCGAACCGACCAGTGTTTTGCCATTGCTGAAGGCCAGCGTCCACCGATTGACGTTGAAGGAGTTGAGGTTCGGCGCTTGGTTGCCCGGCAAGGCCACGCTGCTGAAGGCCGTTCCGGTTTCATCTGCCAGATTGATGGAGAACAAAGACGGCGCCAACCCCTTCACCAGATTGCCGGCTGTGCCAAGGTTGACCGAATACAGCGCAGGATTGCCGCTGCTCACCGTCGTGAGATTCGTGCCGCCGCCCTGAAGAACCGCCGAGTAGTTTCCGATAGAAAGGTTCAGAGTTGAAACCGAGTTGTTATACATCTGAACAGGCAGGCCCGAAGGCAACAGTCCGGTCGTGGCGTTATCAAACGTATAGGTGCCGGACAACTTGAGCCCTGAATTAAATCCGTTCGCCCCAAGTCCCCCGGGGGTGAACAGGGCGCCGGGGACTTCGCTGATGTTTCCGCTGAACTGGTATGTCACGAGTGCAGCCTCAGCCCGGGTTCCTTCCAAGACCGGCAACACCGATCCGACGGCAAGAACCACGAGGCTCAGCGAGAGGTTAAGAACACGTTTCATCATTGGTGACTCCTTCGGTTGAATGACTGCTTCAGGATCGTACGCTAGTGCCGTTCCCGGTTGGCTAGGGGGATTGAGCAAGTCCTGGGCCATCTCACACATTTCTAAGTCGTTGAAATGTTGACCTGCTGAATAACGGTCCCTCGGCTTGGTGAATGGAATCGTGCACTCGCGTTCAATTTTGCGCGTGTGGACATTGAGAGAGGCAGCAGGAGAAAGGCGCCAGTCTATTGGTGATCAGGAGTGAAGGTCGAAGTTGGGAAATGGAGGAACGGTCGAGGAGGCAGCATTCAACGATGAGTCGATGTGGCGGTAAACCAACGTTCGTGCCACAGAACGAGGTTAAGCAGATTCCAAACTTTGAAACTGTTAAATCGTTTCTGTTCCCGGAGCGAAACGAAGATCGCTTCGATGGCGTCGCGATTGAAGCGCTCGGCAATCAACGGGCTATCGAGAATGCGGGTGCGGGCATAATCGGCGAGGCGGCTCGACAGCATATTCGTGGCCGAACCACAGAAGCCCCATTTTTTTCGATCGATGATGCTATCGGGAATAATGCCTCGGGCGGCCTGCCGGAGAATGTATTTGGGTTGTCCCAGTTTGAATTTGAGGGCGGACGGAATGGTAAGAGCAAAAGACACGACATCCTCATCCAGGAAAGGGACTCTGGTTTCAATTGAGTTGGCCATGCTCATTTTGTCGACACGCATCAATAGTAATTCAGGGAGCCGGTTTTTGAGCTCGATGTGAATGATCTGAAGTAACGGATCCTTGATGCCCAATGATTTGCCCAGGCCATGGATGTATTCGCTGGAGGTGGTCGGAGGAAGGAAGGCTTGTTTGAGCAAGCCGGATTTCTCATTGTCCCAGAACGCGATTGCATTCCCGAGGAAGAGCGGCTCACCCAGCGCCGCACGGCGCAAGGCATCCTGCTTTTCCGCGGAGAGGAGATGTTTTCCTATGCCATGGAGCGAACGCCGAAAGAAGTTCGGGGTCTGGACATAGGGTTCGTAATACCGGCGATTCCAGCCATCAAAGAGATGATAGGTTTGATAACCGGCAAAAATTTCGTCGCTGCCTTCCCCCACCTGAATCACCGGCGTCCCCGACTCACGCGCCAGTTTTGAAATGTAGTAGATCGGCACGCAGACAGGATCCGCAACTGGTTCATCCTGCAGATAGGCCATCTCGGGGAGAAAGCTGATGAAGTCCTCGTCGGAAATGACCGCCTCGTGGTGATTGGTATGGAAATGCTCCGCCACCTGCCGTGCATAGACGAACTCGTTCGATGGATCGTCTTTGATACCGATGGAAAAGGTTTCAACGGGCCGGTCGAGCAGTTCCGCCATCAAGGCGACATTCAACGAGGAATCCACACCTCCGCTCAGGAACACTCCGAAGGGCACATCCGAGACCATACGCCTGCGCACCGACTGCCGGAGCAGCCGCCGTAACTCATCGATGTAGTCCTGTTCAGATGTCATGGAAGATCTGGGCTGGAACGAAGCAGGATTCCAATACCGTTGTTGTTGCATCCGCCCCTGCCCGTCACAGGTCAAGTACGTGCCGGCTTCCAGTTTTGAGACGCCTTCGAAAAACGTGTCCGGCGCGGGAGCGTTAGCAAAGGTCAGATAGTGATAGAGCGACTGATTGTTAATCGCCGGTTTGAATCCGGGCATTGCCGTGAGTGCTTTGATCTCCGAGGCAAACGTCAGGCACCTCCGGTGGTGAGTGTAATAGAGCGGTTTCACTCCCAATGGGTCGCGAACCAACGTCAGCGTGCCAACCCCTGTGTCGTAGAGCGCAAAGGCATACATGCCGCGCAGGCGTCGCAGGCAACCCTCAAGGCCCCATTCACGAATTCCATAGAGGATGACTTCCGTGTCCGTTTGCGATCGAAATTGCGCTTGCACAGAACCTGGCAACTCTGCTCGCAACTCGCGGTAGTTGAAGATCTCCCCGTTGAAGACGATCCAGAGTGACCCATCGGCGGTGCTCATGGGTTGATGACCGAGCGGAGAGAGATCAATGATGGACAGCCGTCGATGCCCGAGCCCGATGGTGGACGCACCGTTCCGGTGTACGTACAGTCCGCCATCGTCCGGCCCCCGATGGACCATCTGATCGCGCATGATGGTGAGGGTACGCTCGGTCAGGGCCGAATCGGCGTCCTGTGCCATGAATCCGACGATGCCACACATGTCGTGAAATGCTCCTCAGCAGAGAGAACAGCAGCTATGTTAAGTAGCCCACAGCTGCCACCCGAATTTTGAAGCCAGAAATGAACAGGCGGATTGCGGCAACAGTGTTACGATCAGCAAATGTCGTTCATCGTGAAAGTGCACATCGCTCTCCACGATTCCGAATTTAGCGAAGTCGGTGACGATCGTACACTTAATAAAGGATTCCATGTCCAATCGTATTCTTCATCACAAGCTAGGAAATACGAATTTAGCTTCGCTCTGTTGCTATAGTTTTCGACGCCAGAATCGATACCCCAACCCTGCGTAAATCTGTGATGGGCAATTATCACCGTGTGCGCTAATGACGGGAAGCTATCAATTTGGGATTTTCATGCTGGTCCAGTCGGCTGCCCCGTGCACGTGGACCCACCATTCCCGCAGTAAAGATGTCCTCTACAGATTGAGCATTCGCTCCAGGCAGTTGGGGGAGAATTACGCAATCTGACTCGGTTCGACGATACAAGGACTCAGACCGCTATCCCTATCACGAGTGTCAAGCACGGCCATTGAGTTCGGGTGACTGTCCTCGCTCAAGCGTATTCAATAGCGCTTCTTCGATCCGATCGGCAAATGCCCGGGAAGTATAATGCTGTTCGTATCGGGCCCGGGCCGCCTTGCCCATCGATTGGCGCAACGTCGGATCGCGAAGTAATTGCAGGACTCGGTCACACACAGCCTCCGGATTATTCTGCGGCACAATAAATCCGGTGATGCCGTCATCGATGGTCTCTGAAAGACTTCCGATATCCGATGCGATAACGGGCAAGCCCGCGCACATCGCCTCCAGTATCACTAACGGTTGTCCTTCCAGACGGTACATGCTGGGAAAAACAAATAAGTCCCCGGTACGAAGAAATGCGGCCTTCTTATCACCGGTTACGGAACCGACAAATGAGACCGTTTCAGCGAGATCGAGTTTGGCCACCATCTCTTCTGCCTCGATCTGTGTGGTTGCTCGCCACCACGGTCCTGCGATTGCACATTCAACGTCAGGAAATTGGTGAACGATTAGGCGCATTGCCTCCAAAAGAATAAAAAGCCCTTTTCCCTGGCTCAGTGTCGATAAATATACAATTCGGAATTGCTTACGTTTGTGGGGTGCTATCGAGCTTGATTCAGCTGTTGGAACGGGCAGTTCTTCAATTCCGTTCGGAACAACTGAAATGCTGTGAGGCGAGACCCAACGAGCGAAGATCGGCCGATGGACTTCTCCCAATACCAGAAATCGAGCTACCCTTCTGAGTATGACCGTCATGACTCGGCGCCAGAGGGCGCCTCCCTGCTCAAACAGTTCGGCAAAGGCCATTCCGCCGTGGAGGTGGACAACGACACGACTTCCAACCAGAAAAGCTGGAATCATAAACAATGTATCGCGCAAAAAACCCAGGCGCGTCTGACAAATCGGGAGATAAAATAGTGCCGGTTTATATCGAGCTAGCAAATAGACATTTTTGAAAAACTGCCGAACGAACAACACGACATCTTGCCAGTCGGGATTCTCAACATGAGTAATGTCCCGCCTGTCAGCCGTGTCAAGAGTAACTACTCTAAAGCGAACGGATATGTGCGACTGAAGAAGCGTTCGCATGGCGATGCTTACCCCGTGAAAGGGGGGCGGTGTGGGACCTAGAATAAGTATGATCGGGCGCTCAACTGAAACATTGCCAGGATCTGGCCTGTTTTCAGGAGGAGGCTGCGGGATCTGCCCTATGGTGGTAAGTTTAGGCAATGGTAGCGTCATAACTGTGCCTCCCAAACTTCGTAGGGCTGGGAAGGGCAGGTTTTGAATGTCACGTGGTGTATCACGCAGGACTTTCGACTGCACCCGCTGTGTAGAAACACCTGAAGCTCGTGTCAATACCTTTGTTTGCTGTCTCGTCAAAAGCAGCTATAGGTGTAGCACCTTACGTCACTCCGGCATGTCTTCCAGGGTGTTCGTCACGCTGGGGCTGAGAGCCATCTGAGGCGGCTCGAAGAAACTCAACCATAGTTTTCGCACTGCTTTTGAAGTCGCATGGCAACACGCGTTCATAGGCGGCTCGCACGAGTCGTGCGCGCTCGGACAGGGACATATTCAATAGTTGCCGTATCGTGTCTGTTGAAGCTGCCGGGTTTTCTGGATCGATGCGAAATCCCGTGACGCCTTCTTCGACGAGTTCGAGGGTCGCAACAGCATGGATAGAAGAGACGACGGGAATCCCAGCGGCCATAGCTTCGCTGAGCACGAGGCCAAATTGATCATAGAGCGTAAAAAAGACAAAGGCGTCACTGAGGGCAAAATATGTGGCCAGCTCTTCCGGTTGCACAAAACCGACGAAATAAATGTTACTCCAACCTCGCTGGTTGGCCAGGTCTTCGAAATACTTTCGGTCGGGACCATCACCCACAATGACCAGTGATGTCGTCGGATGTGTTGTAAGAAGTTGATCGTACGTATCAAAAAGTTCTTGATACCCCTTAAGTTTGGTGACCCGGCCGACCGACAGCAATACGGGCCTCGAAAGACTCGTCTGCTTCTCGTGAAAACTCGGCGTTTTTCGGATCTCCTCCACACGCTTACGAAGTTGGATGACGTCGAGCGGTAGAGTCGCGGTCAACACCCGCTCGGGAACGGCTCCGTAGTGAAGGAATGTTTCACGTGCGGCGCAGGACGATGCGATAGATCCATTGGATAAGCTGATGAGCAGCCGTCTGATGATTCTTCTCACGAATGAAGCGTTCGAAGGCTCTTGAAGGGTTAACTCACCCCAACCGATAAACGCTTTATGAAACATCTTGCAGTACAAAAAAGCGGAAATATTGGCCGGGGCGAAGCCGCCGCTCAGTACAACGTCCGGTTGTAGCCTTCGCAAAGTACGAATGACTGTGTAATTCCAGTGGCGGGATATCTCGGAGCCTTTAGGTCTGATTTGGACGGCGGGGAGAACCTGGACTTTGAAAGGAGGCGGCCGCAGTTCCCACTGGCGGTTCTCCTCACGTTCCGCCATTAGAAGAACCGTGAAGTCGTCGACCTGCTCAGCCATCGCCTGAAATAGTGGTATTCGGTACGGTGTGAGAATGTTTGTGAGGACTGTCAGTTTCATAAATGTGTCTTTTGTATCAGCATTAGCCACGTGTCGCAACATGCAGCTTTGCTTTTTGTACTATCGCCTCCAACGCCTGACGATCCTGAGCATCGATTTTTAACATGATCAGCAGAACAACGTAGAGCAGCCCCATCCCGCACCCAAGGGCAGGCAACAGAAGGGGCGGAACAATTGGCTTCACCGAGAATGCGAACAGCGCGGTGACCACTCCGGCAACAAGTGGTTTTGACAGTTTCTGCGTAAACGGTTGTATGCGATGTATCCGCCAGACCTGCAGAATGCGAATACCGACACCGAGTACCTGAGTGGTGGCGGCTCCGATCGCAGCACCTAGGACACCCCAGTGCGGAATCATCACTGCGAACACACCTAAGGAAACGATACCGACTCCGATCGTATTCCACATCACGAGTCGAGAGTGTCCTCCCATGAGCAAGAGATTGTTCGGTGATCCGCCGGCACTGCTCAGAAGCTGTCCGGCGGCTAAGATCGTCAACAGCGCTCCCCCTACCCTAAACTCCTGCCCGAACAGGGATAACGCTTCCTCGTTGAATACCGCCAGAAACACGAAAAGCGGCACGGTGAACATGAAGACCAGTTTTGAGGCTGTTTGATACATATGTTCCAACCCGCTTTTGTCGTGGGCTGCATGCAACTGACCAAAAAACGGCGTCAGTGAGGTTTCCAGCGCACCTAAAATTAAGGTCAAGGCTGCGGCCGTTTGGAATGCAGCTTGATAAATGCCGATCTCATGCATGCTGGCCCAGGATCCCAGAATAAACATATCGGCCCGTGGAGTAATTACTCCGACAAGCGTTGCTGTGCCCAGCGGGAGGCAGTAGGACAGCAGCTTTCGAACATCAGTTTCCCGCCAGAGATCCACATCCTGTGCTCCTGTCGAGGGGAGAGCGCTTACTAACCGTATCGTTACGACAAGACTAGTGAGGAGTGTGATGAGTATCCCCCAAAGCACACCGGTCAGTCCCCATCCCGCCCATATGGCCAGACCGGCGAATGCAAATTTTGACACGGGTTCCCACAGATATCGCACTATGATAAGCGGGCGAACGGTCTGGTGAGCTTGGAGGCAAGATAGAAATATGCCAGTAACGGCATACAGTGGAATCCCCGCCGCGAAATAAATAAGAAGGGTTGTCAGTTCAGGTTTTCGATAGAGCGACTCGCTGATTGTCGCGGCAAATCCAACGAGACAGAGTGCACTCAATAGGCTGGTCAGAAGGGTGATTCCGCTAGCGTATGCAATCGTTCGGAAAATGGCAGGCTGGTCTTGTCGGACTCGATACTCTGAAATAAACTTGATTGCTCCCGCATCCAGCCCCAATGGAACGATCAATGTCAAAGTGCTGAAAAAGGTAAGGCCCAAGGCATACAGCCCAAATTGCATAGCACCGAGCGATCGCGCCATAAAAACGCCGAGTAAGTAGTTCAGTCCGTTTCCAAAAATCGAGGCGAGAAGCACAGCCGACCCAGCAACAACGAGGCGTTCGGTATGGCGATTGTGCGGCGGTGATAAGGCAGAGCTCATTTTAGGAAGCCATTGCGCGGTATGGTGGTGGACTTTCCAAGCGCCCCTGCCGAACGTTGCAGGTTTAACATGGGGCGAAATGTTCCAATATACTGTGCCGCTGGCCGGAATCCTCGGCGGCTCATTCCTGTATCGGCTCTGTCAAGAATTCGGGTTCTTGCACGACAGGCCGAGATGGATTTCTGCTGAGCGGCCGCAAGTCTCCGGGCGTCAGCGGACTGATGCGATCTGCACGTCGACCAGTGGCCGGTACCAATCCCCTATCACATGATGGCATCAAGTGGTTGGGTAGGAAAGTATTGGGTACCGGCTCGGTTTTACCGGCTCTGCCGGTACCTTTTTCGAAACGGGAGGCGCCAAATCAGGAGCCAAAGACGGACGTAAACCCAGCGCCAGAATCGCGGCATACCAATAGTAGGTGGCATGAAACGTCGCAGGTGTATAGACGAGGGTTTCCCCGATATTGGCGATCGACAAAAATATGAGGGAGTAGAGAGCACTAGCATGGACTTTAGCCGTATCGTGCCACACCATTCGCCATGCCGCCATACTTATGAGGGCCACATAAACCAACGCGCCTAACCCACCTGAATCGAGCAAAGCTTGGATGTACCCATTGTGTAACGAAAAGGTTTCGTTCCTAAGCAAACCGACGTTTTCACCCGAGCTATCCTGCTTACGGCCATGCTGGCTGTACAGAAATGCATGATGGCCCTCCGTATAGCCATACCCAAGCAAGGGGCGATCCCAAAACCGTGTCAAGGCGAGTGCCCACACTGTGGTGCGCCCTGACAAATTCTCAAGAGAATCTGAACGCATTGCCTTCGATTGGTTCAAGGTTGAGGTATTCACATTCAGAAAAACAACCAGAAGTAGCGTAGCGAGCAGTCCCCCAATTCCTGCAGTGAGGAGAAGCCCTTTGCGTCTGACATAAAGAAACAAGGTCGCTGCCAGAGCGACGAATGATCCTATCCAGAAGCTGCGCGATAACGTCAGGTACATACAAAGGACCGCAGAGCCGGCACCAGCCGCACGAACGATCCAATGAACCTGTGTAAATACGCAGAGTCCCAGCAGTATGCCCGAGGCTGCGGCAATGCCTCCTGGCTTGCCGAACAAACCCTTAAAGCGGTGTGTGTTGTCCCATGCCAAACTTTCAACCGATTGATCGTAAGACAATGTCGGTGCGATTTTGTAGAGCAGCAAGCTTCCGACGCAGATGGGCAGGAGCGCATAGGTGGCGATTCTGGCCGCAATCGTTTGCATGGTCGGCTTTTCCTGGGCCTGTTCGCAAAAGCCCACAAAGAATAGCGTGACGGCGGTCAGGGAGAGAACTTGCAGCAGGACACGCCACGGGTCTGCGGAGACAAACGCTGTTCCGGACAAGATTCCACAATAAGCCAGGATTAGCCAATACCGTTGGAGAGTTGCCACGCTTCCACGCGTGAACAGCCACCACACTCCCATAGCCAGACACATTCCCTGCGACAAGCTGCGCAATACATATACGTCGCCAATCGGCACCGTATCTTTGATCAGGAGGGCAAGTATCAAAAAACCGAAGGCCCACAACATCAGCTGGCTCCGGGCGAATGTGATGACAATGCGGACTAGATGGCACTCGCATTATACGTGATACCACTGTTACGGAAGAATCAAATTTCACCTGCCGGCAATCAGCCGTGAAATTTGTTTCTATTGCACGAACAGCCCTGTCGGTGATGCAGGCTCGCGAGAGAATGCGCGTGACCATCTAGGGCGGGCAGGAAGGTGAAACGGACCGCTGCTGAGTGCCGTGATTTGGTCTTCGTTCAAGAGGTTATAGAGATAGAGCCCGACACCGTTTCCCTGAGCAATCTGGCGGCCATGAGTAACGTGAGATGCCACTCGAGCGCCAGCACTGGAAATGGGCGTGCGCTGCGGCCCGATGACGTCGTAATTGCCGCACAGAACGGCATAGGCCTCCGGACGTTTCATCGTTTTTTGCACGGCGCGTATCTCATCCCAGTTCGGTTCAGCGGGATAGCGCATGTCGTAAATGACGTCGATCAATCCCTCGTCCGACCATTTGACGCTCTTCTGACCCTGAATATATAAGTTCGGATGACCGGGATGCCCACACATGCTGACCAACATGTGCGGCTGATGTTTCCGCACATGACCGGATACCCGTCGGACAATATCTCCCACCGAGCGCTCGTTCCAATCTGCGATAGCTTCGCGCGCCTCGGTCGACACGCCATAACTGAGTCTGTCGACCATTAAATTGCGATCGGTCAGGCTTCGATACTCCTGCACGCAGCTTGGACTCTGGCAGATAGTGATGCTGCGGATATAGTCCAGATTGACCCCATGGACGGGATATCTTGAAATACACTCGAGTATGAGATCTGTAATGAATGTGCGGAAGTCGGCGCGATGAACGTCAAAGCCCTCATCCGGCGTCCCTGGTCCATAAAACTGTGGGAAAAAGTTTCGCTGACGTTGCATCACACTAAACCAGGGGTGAATCTCGATCTGATATTGTGCGGCGATTTCGACCAGTTTACCGAACGGATCGAAGCTGGAATTCCAGCGGGCTAATTCCTCCAATTTATAACTGTCCCATGGGGCCAAATTGGACGGCCAACTGGTTCCCCGACCATGCCAGACGCAAGGCATCAACACGTTAAAACCCGCCTGTTTGATGCGCTGACAGAGACTGTGGGCGGAATGCTCCGTAATCCAGCTCAGACTTTCATCAAAAATGGCGCGACTCTCGAACAATTCCTGGCCGTAACTCAGGCGCGGAGGGATAGAACACAGAGTGCTTGCAGCTACGGCAGCAGAAAGCTGAAGGAACCGACGCCGTGATATCATGAATGCCCTCCTCTCAAGCAGCAGTATCTGAAGAATGTAATGACGTTCGTTTGAAGCGCCGTCGGTCGATCACAGCCGGCCCCGAAGGGTTGGAAATTTGATAGATACCTTGCATGAACCGGCTGGCGGAGGCGCGCAGGGTAAGTTGTCGCGCGGTTTTGTCCGCCTGGTTTTGCATAGAGCGATAGTCTCCCGACGAGGTCAGGACTCGAATGATTTCGGATGCATAGGACTCAGGATCGGGGGTTGTCATACAGCCGTTATGTTTCGACAGATATTCGATTTCCGGCCCGTGAGCATGCTGTTCGGTGGTAACGAGGGGCAGACTGAACGCAAAGCCATGGACGATCGCTAAACCGACGAGTCCTGGGATGACCAGCAGCTGGGCCAGTTTGAAATAAGTGCTCGATTCGAGCGTATCTGTAATCTCTCCGAGAAAATGCACGTCGTGCAACCGTAATGTTCGGCAGAGGGCTTCCAATCGCGAACGTTCTGCCCCATCACCGAGGATCAACAGCGCGGTGTCAGGGCAGGTGCGCTGAATATGCGCCAAAGCCTGAAGCAGAAAATCGACCTTCTTTTCGGCATACAATCGTCCAGAAAACAGCAAAATCTTTTTGTTTTTCAGGCCCAGTCGCAACCTAGCCCCGGCAAGGTGGCTTTCGGTAACCTGACGACTGTTCTCCCACAACCCCTCAACATCGATTGTATTCATAAAAGGAAATACTTGGTTGGACGACATTCCTTGCTCCAGCCAATAGTTCGTTCCCCCTTGCGTGTAGGTGATCATGCCGTTTGCACGGATGCCTAGAAAATCCTTTAAGGCATTGATCGTCCATCGGTAGATCGGATGTTGCGTGGACGCCTGATAGTTATAGCCATGGCCCCACCAGATCCAGCTGGAGCAGAGCTGCCGGCGTTGTATCCAGAGGTATGGAATTGACAAGCAGTGGAGTTCATGTGGGGCCACGATCACATCTGAACCTGCGACGGCTTGCTTCAACCCTGCCAGCCAACCAGGGCTTTGCTTGCTGAACCCCACGTGGCGCATCGGCAGGGCACAGTGTGAAAAGGGCATCCTTTTCTGAATATGGTCGCTGCTTGAAAATACGGTAAGCTGGTAGCCGAATCGGCGAGCCTCGGCTTCCAGTGCCGAGAATAATTCGACGCGATAATGCGGAATATGGCGTTGTATGATGGCGATCGACTTCACGTTTGTACGCACTGGGTTGTGGTTGTTCGATTAATCACTCGGCGAAGTTTACGGCGGTCCCTCCGGCGGAAGTATCGGGTTAAACGATGCAACTGGCGAGCCTGAGTACCCAGTGGTTGCTCCCTTCCTAAAGCTCATACGAAATCACCAGTTAGCCTGGTTTTTATGTAACAGTTTAAAATGATTCCGCTCAAACGATAAGCAAATTGAACACTATTGTCCAGGAAAAGACCGACTTTTATATACGTATAAAAGTCCGACGCGCCGAGTGCTCGTCAGTGATTCGTTTTGCGACACATTCAATGCCGGTCGACGCCCAAAATATTGTGCGTAGGATTTCGAGCGAACGCGTGTATCTCCACGCGTTCAGCACATGAATGTACAAATTGTGTGATGTGAACCGCGGCAGCCACTCGGCAGGGTGATTTGAAAACTAACGCCGGCTTCGTGCGCAACCGCGAGAATGAATCGAGGCCCGCTGCTCATGATGTGTTGTCTGGATTATGCGCGCATCAACAGTGTCTCCAGATGCTCCACAATACGTTCCGCCGTCTTACCGTCCCATTTTGGTGGTATCGAACCCTTCTTCCACTGCCCGGCCATCAATCGTTTCAAGGCTTGAGGCAACTTGGTCGGATCGGTTCCGATGAGTTCGTTGGTGCCGATTGTGACTGTCTCGGGTCGTTCGGTATTGTCGCGCAAGGTTAAGCACGGCACCCCGAGCACGGTGGTTTCTTCGGTGATGCCGCCGGAATCCGTAATCACGCCACGGGCATGCTTGACCAGATAATTGAACTCCAAGTAGCCCAAGGGATCGACATAGTGCAGTGAGGGGAGCGTCTGGCCGGCTTCACGGAGATTTTTGGCGGTGCGCGGATGAACAGGAAATACCACCGGCAGGCCATGCGTGTGGTCTGCAATCGCCCTCAACAGTCCAAGCAGTTGCTGTTCACCGTCCACGTTTGCAGGGCGATGCAGAGTGACGACAAAATACTGGCCCGGCTGCAATACCAGCGCGGTCCAGCAGGCCGGCGGCCGCAGCCGCGGCACCTGTTTGAGCAGCGTATCAATCATGGTGTTGCCGACGAAAAAAATGCGCTCGTCCGTGACGCCGAGGCGACGCAGATTGTCATTGGCTGTTTCACTCGTCGTGAAAAACCAATTCGTGATGGAGTCGGTGACCACGCGGTTGATTTCCTCAGGCATGGTCCAGTCGTTGGAGCGGATGCCGCCTTCCACATGTGCCACGGGAATACCCATCTTGCGGGCCACAATGGAGCAGGCCATGGTCGATGTCACGTCGCCGACAACCAGGCAGAGGGCGCTTTTCTCTTTGGCCAGGACCTTCTCATAGTTGACCATAATGGCAGCGGTCTGTTCGGCCTGTGTCCCCGAGCCCACTTCTAGGTTGATATCGGGATCAGGTATTCCGAGCTCCTCGAAAAAGCTGCCTGACATGGCGCGGTCGTAGTGCTGCCCCGTGTGGATGAGACGGAACCGAAGCGCGCTTCCGCGTAACCGTGCGGCATTCAGCGCGTCGATGATCGGCGCGATTTTCATGAAGTTGGGCCTGGCTCCGGCGATGAGATCAATGCGTTTCATGCGTGTGGTTCCATGGAGGGTAAGACAATGCGGATGGTCGATCCTGTTCATTACATAGCGAACCTGGTGTCATCCGTCAACAAAAACGACGTTGACGGCGATCATGGATAATCCCGCGGAGCGGACTGCCAACTGCTGAGTTATATTCAGGTGACGATGTGTTGCAACTGCGCCCTGAAAGAAGGGAGACGGTTCATTGGATGACGGTGGAGGGATTTGTGAACGAACGGTTGCCGGCCCATGTCCGGAATCGAACGTCCTACTCTTTTTCCACCAGCCGCCATCCCTGCTTTTGGACACAGCGTTCAGTGGCCTGAATAATGAGGAGTTGAATCCCCTGCTGGAGCTTCGGATCACGCATGCCGTCGGCCTGACATTTGTTGTAGTCCAGCGTGAATTGATCTTTGGGCCTTGTAGGATGGACCCATTCGGCGCTACTGCAGCCGGCCGTGAAGGAGAGCAGAATGAGGGAGGAGATCAGGCGCGTAACAGGGGGCATAGTGTGCCTCATAAATGACTCGGTGAAGGCAGGGACGTTGGCGGAGGGAAGATAAACCGCGAGGAGGAGGTCAGTCAAGCCGCATTGACCAGGCGGCGACGTTCTATGGCAATGGCACAGAAAACGTCACTTCCGTGCCGCGCTCGTTGTACGCCAGGTCAGGAAAGAAGGCCTTCGCGAGGAAAACACCGCGACCATTGGCATCACGACTGTCGCACGGGTGCTCGGCTTTGGTGAGAAAGCGACTCCAGGAAAATCCTTTCCCTTCATCCATAATGGCATAACGAAGGCGACCGCGAATTTTATCGTGCGAGGCTTGAACTACGACACGACGTTTGGCAAAGCGTGGATGACGGCGGCGCTCCGCAATCAGCGTATCGAATCGGTCGCTGGTTAACGCTTCATGTTTTTCGTCGTACAAAATTTCAAGGCTCCCATGTTCCACCGCGTTGACAATCAGCTCGATCAACGTCGTGCGAAGATGCAGGCGCTGTGTTTCGGGAAGCATCATGGCGGTATGTTCGATCAGCCAGGCCACACAGCTTTCGACCTGCTCGGGATCAGTTCCCAGAACCAAGCGATAGTCCAGTTGTTCGATACCTTGGACCTGCTCCAGGCTATGAGGAATTCGTTGGAGCGCACGATCCAATGCGATCTCAAGCTCCTTGGCCGCCAAGGGTTTCTGTAGAAAATCACCGGCACCGACACGGACTGCTTCGAGCACACTGTGCGCATCGTCCGCGTCCGCCGTCGCAATGATGACGGTTTGTGAGGAGCGCTTACGAATTTCACGGATCAACGAAAGCCCTCCCCTGCCTGGGAGAAAGAGATCGGTTACCAGCACATCCGGCAGAGCCATGTCGACCATGGCCAATGCAACTTCAGGATCGGGCGCGGTGATCACGGAGAGTCCTTTGAGTTTCGCCTGTTCCAGCACCGTGGCTAACGTGCCGGCACAGGCATCCACGACTAGCAGCGTGTGCGCGGTCACTTGACCAGTCATGAGGGAAATCCCTTTTCCATGATTTCCGCTAGCGCGGCAGTCAGTCGTTCCGTCTCGGCCAGCACCCGCTCGCCCAGTGCGGCGGTATCCTGAAGGGCAGCCTTCCGGGCCGCCTCTTCAAGGGCGGCAGCAGCGGCAACGGCAGGTCGCCCACAGAACTCCATGGCCGACCCTTTCAATTTGTGGGCTTCCTTGATCAGGACCGGTAGATCCTGGGCGGCCAAAGCCGTTCGAATGGCCGTGAGTGCTGGTGCGGATCGCTCGACGAAGAGACCGGCGAGGGTGACAAACAACTCTTGGTCACCGTCGAGGCGATCCAACGCGGCGGCCAGATCCATGACAGGTTGGGATTCCATTACGACCTTGCCTTTCCGAATGTTGAACCATCCAGCACTTCGAGACCGAGGAGCGCCACATCGTCGGGGAACACATCCCCGCCCAGCCATTGCCGCGCGGCAGCCATGGTCTCGGCGATGCTCTGCCCCAAGCTATAGCTGTGGTGCGCGTCCAGCGTCGCCTGCAGGCGGGGCCGCCCCCACAGTTCTCCCGCCGGGGACGGCGCTTCATAGATGCCGTCGCTCAGCAAATAGAGGCGATCACGCGGATGCACGGCGATAGCGGTGCTTGCAAAGATACTGTCCGGATCGAACCCCAGTGGAAGGCTAGGCATGGACAACCAGTGTGATTCGTTACGGTCTGCATGCAAAAACGCGCCGCTATGTCCGGCGGTAGCATAGGAAAGGGTATGGGAAGAGAGATCAATGCGCCCCACCCACAAGGTGAAGTATTCACCGTCCTTGGTCAGCGGAAAGCGACGGTTCGCTTCGCTGATGATCGCACCAGGATCGAAACTACCGACCGTTTTCTCCAGGTTATCTTCACGCAGAAAACTCATTAATGCGACGGCGCGCAAGGCGGCGGCGACTCCGTGGCCCGACGCGTCGAGAATGTAGAGGCCCAGAGCGTCGGATCCCCAGGGGCAGACATGAAACAGATCTCCGCCCAACGCGAGTGAAGGCTGGTAGGCCCATTGCATGGTGAGGCCCGGCGCTGGTATGCCGGGGAGCGGCAGCTGCGCGCGCACGAAGTCCGCTGCCGACTGCAGTTCGCTTTCGAGTTCATGTTGTTTGGCAGAGAGTAACCGATGGGAACGATCCAGATCGTCGCGTGTGCGTTCGATTTCCCGGACGAGAGCACTCGATCGGAGACTGGCTTGCACGCGCGCTAATACTTCCTGCCTGCTGGCCGCCTTGCTAAGAAAATCGTCGGCGCCGCGGGAGAGACCTTCAGCGATCTGTTCAGGTCGGTCGTGCGCCGTCATGAGGACGACCTGGCTGGACTTCAATTCCGGATCGGTTCGAATGGCTTCGCATACGCTGGGTCCGTCCATGCCCGGCATCATCCAATCAAGAATGACCAGATCCGGACGCTGGACGCGAATAGCAGCCAAGCCGGCTGTTCCGTCGCCGGCTTCGATGACACGGTAGCCCAGTCGCTTTAAGCGCCCGGCCATACCCATTCGGGTAATCTCATCGTCGTCGACAAGCAAGATCAGGGGTGTCGGCTTCGCCGCTGCATCCGTGAGAAGCTGCTGTTCGATACGTTGCGCTGGTTCAGCCACAGTTCAGATTCCTGACGCGGGCTCTACCTCGCCGCGGGAAGTCGGCTTCCCGCAAGCGCGTCCTGTTCGGAATGGTAGACCGGCAGCAGTTGATGAAGGTTTGCCAGGGTAAGAATTTCCTTCACGTAACTTTGAGGGTTTAACAAGCTGATCGTGCTGTGCGCCACACTCAGGTTCTGTGTCAGCAGCGCCAGGGTCCCGAGCGCCGAACTGTCCAGGAATCGCACGCCGTGCATGTTCAGAATCAGATGCCGGCAGCCGCCGGAGCGACTACGTTCCACGGCAGCTTTGAAAGCTCCTCGATTGGCGTACGTAAGCTCGCCCACCAAATCGAGGACAACGGCATCTCCGATTCGCCGCTCAGTGATTTGCATACCACTTCCTCTCGTGACCGGATGAGAAACCTATGCGCTTTTCTTGGCCTGAGCCGGCATTTGCGATTCGACCAATGGAATCGTCTTGTGCAGGTTGGCCAATTCGATGATTTGCCGAACGGTCTGCTGTGGATAGGCCAGCGATAACGTGCGCTTTTCTGCCTGCAGTTGCCGATGAGAGATCATGAGCAGTCCCAACGCGGCGCTATCGAGGAAGGCCACCTGCGATAGATCGATGATGATATGTTCCATCGGGTCGACACTCACGGCCTTCAGCATCTCCTGGAACGGCTTGCGCTGGGTATAGGTAAAGTTTCCTTCCAATTTCAACGTCACCTTATGATTGTGGACTTCCTTTGTGATCTTCATGAGAGCTCCTCTTTATGCAAAAGTGAGAGATTAGGCACGGGACACATGAGTCAAAATGGCTGCCGCAATGTCGTTGAGCGGGCGGACGACGTCGGCTGCGCCCAAGCTAAATGGCTTCTTTCGGCATGCCGAAGACGTAGGCAAACAGGTCGCAAATTGAGGAAAAGAATCTCGAAGCTGACTATGCAGGCCGTCCCACGAAAAATGTGAATCCCGCTCCGCCATTGCCGGGAAATTGTAGGCTTGGGATGCAGGGGGTGATACCTGTGGGTGGTCAAACATTTGAACTCCTTACCCCTTAAACCATACGAATAGCATGAGATAGACGAGGTAGGCCGTGACCATCGTGCCGCTGAACGTCCAGACGAGCGCTCTGCCTATCCGTCGGTGGGTAGTTATTCCCGCAACCATGGCTCCTACACTTCCATATCGCAGGTGATGCAGGCCCATATAAAGATTGTAAGCGCCTAGCCCAATGGTGGTGACAGCGAGCAACATGTGTACCGTGAACACTGGCATATAGAGCGACCAATACTGCGCTTCGGATCCTCCGAAGGACTCGCGTCCGAAGAGGAGTTGTTTGAGCACGTAGGCCACCAGCCAGATGCCGGCGATCGAGCATCCCACCATCATGCGATGCGAATGATGAGACACATCGTGGGTTTTGGCGGATCGAACGCCTGCCAGGACGATCAGGTAGGCCGCCGTCACGCTGAAAAGGACTAGATACCAGAGGATTGTCTTGAGGTTCATGGCCTACTTTTCCCACTCATGAACCAAATCGATCAAACCCGCTCCCTTAGTCCGAGAGTACACTCACTCCTGTGTCGGTTTAGATGCATTCATTCTTAAGCGGAGGACTGCAAGAATTTACCCCCCACGTCTTGCCGACGGCCAGAGACTGAATTTCTGGGAAGCAAGCGTCGGCGGAAAGTGCATAGCGGCGCTGTCCCCCTTCATGCATAACGGCTGCGTTGTCCAACTTTCTAGCCCGACGCCTGTGTATCAGGGAAGTGGAGCCGAGGCACCCTCCTTAGGCAGCAATGCATCGAGCGTTTCTTCGCTTGCATGGTTCTCGAGTACTATTATTTCTACCCGACGATTCTTTGTCCGCCCTTCAGGGGTATCGTTCGTTGCGACCGGCTTAGAGTCCGCGAAACCGGTGGCTGAGAGGTGTGTAATCGGCACCTCGTAGAGTTCAGAGAATATTCTGACGACCATGACGGCGCGTACGGCAGAGAGTTCCCAGTTCGAAGGAAACTGTGTCGTTCGGATCGGCACATTGTCCGTATGACCGAGAATTCGAATGTGCCGACCCATTTCGATCAGAACCTCGGCCAGGGCCTTCAGTAACGGCAATGCCTCCGAACGCACCCGTGCCTCCCCGCTTTGAAAAAGAATGGATTCCGGCAGAGAAATCATAATGGCGCCATGGCCGGTTTCTATGATCTTGACCTCTGCAATGTCCCCTTTGAGGCCTAGATTGAT
>WBZQ01000125.1_pt1 | contig 72721 bp, 63 predicted proteins | sample 5204251 | NCBI WGS metagenome assembly WBZQ01 (sample SAMN12412402, study PRJNA552823) | activated sludge metagenome | isolation source: activated sludge from nitrification reactor of wastewater treatment plant... | place: USA: Virginia | collected 2017-09
TGATCATCACGTCCGGCGGCGAGTCGACGGCCGGGATCGACAGTTTGCCCGACGAGCCGATGTGCACGCACATCACGGTGTCGGTGTCGACGAGGGCCTGCCAGACCGGATCCCAGTAGTCCGAGTGGAAGCTCGGGTATCCCAGGGCGGCGGGGTTCTCGGTGAAGGTCAGCGAGTGCACGCCCTTGCGGGCGTTGCGGCGGATTTCCTGGGCGCACAGTTCGGCGTCCCAGATCACCGGCAGACCCATCGGGATGAACCGGCCCGGATGCGAACCGCACCATTCGTCGATGTGCCAGTCGTTGTAGGCCTGCACCAGGGCGAGTGAGAAGTCCGAATCCTCGGTGGCAAACAGGCGGGCCGCGAAACCGGGGAACGACGGGAAGTTCATGCCCGCGAGCACACCGCCGGCGTTCATGTCCTTGACGCGTTCGGCGGCGTTGTAGCAGCCGGGACGGATCTCGTCGAGGCCCTCGGGCTCGAGGCCGTACTCCTCCTTGGGGCGGCCTGCGACCGCGTTCAGGGCCACGTTCGGGATGATGCGGTCGCGGAATTTCCACATGTCCGCGCCGTTGTCCATGTGGATCAGCCGCGGGGCGTCGTCTTTGTACTTGGCGGGCAGGTGATTGTCGAACATATCCGGCGGCTCGATGATGTGATCGTCGACGCTCATCAGGATCATGTCGTTCATTTCCATGGCAGAGCTCCTTTCGTCCTATCCATACTGTAGCGCTTACGATATGGGTTATGGGAGACATGTCGATCATCTGAGACGGCCGGGTGGTCCGAGTGGGTCGACTTCGAGAATGGCACCGCTTGACGGATGTGTCAACAAATGGCGGTGATTGGCGGTAGTGAGTCTGTGAACTCGGTCTATGGAACTTGACAGGTGTGTCGAGTAGGCTGGCGACCATGAGTATCGCCGACGCAGCAGCACAGGACCCCGGTCAGGACGCCCCGTCGGGATCGCGCCGGATCGGGGTGGCCGGCGGCAGCCGGGCTGAACGCACCCGCGAGGCGATCCTCGACGCCGCGCGTCAGTTGTTCTACGAACGCGGCTACGCCGGGGTGGCGGTCAACGCCATCACCGAGGCCTGCGGCATCTCACGGGCGGGCTTCTACACGTATTTCAAGGACAAGCGCGAGATCTTCGACATCCTGTCCGAACGCGCCTATCGCGACCTGCGCGAGGTACTCGCGCGGTGGAGCGAACTGCCCACCGATTGTTCCGCCGACGACATCCGCGGCTTTGTCCGCGACTACTTCGCCTACATGGATCGGCACGGCGCGTTCGCCATGGCCGGGGCGCACTCCGGACCCGACGACGACGAGTTCCGTGAGGGCTACCGGCGCATGCAGACCCGGGTGTCGTGGATTCTCGGCCAGGGACTGACCGGCGCGGGGAGCCACTCGCCGGAGGTCGTCGGCAGTGCGGTGTTCGGGTTGCTCGACCGCTCCTGGCACACCGTACGTGCCCAGTCGGTGACGGTGACCGAGGGCGAGATGGTCGACCTGCTCACCGACATGATCGTCGGCATGCGCCGCTGACATCGTCCTTGTCGGCGGATCCGGCCCTTTCGCTGACTATAGTCAACGAAGTAGCGTGTCTGGGTAGTTGGCCTGCTCCTGCGCCGACGGCGGAGGAGGGCACCGGATGAAGAAGCTGCGCGACATGGATCTGCGGTCGGCATGGGTGATCGCGGTGGCCTCGGTCGCGGTGTCGATGGTGATCGCGGCGATGGCCGGCCTGACCACGGCGCTGCCGGAGATCGCGCTGGCCACCGGCGCCGATTCGGGCGAGATGACCTGGATCATGGACGGCTACACCCTCGCGCTGGCGGCGCTGCTGCTGCCGGCGGGCGCGCTCGGCGACCGGCTGGGTCGCCGGGAGGTGCTCATCGCCGGGCTCGTCATCTTCGGCGTGGCCTCGCTCGTGTCGGTGTGGTGCACCGATCCGGCGTCGATGATCACCGCCCGGGCTGCCTGTGGCGTCGGTGCCGCCCTGATCATGCCGACCACGTTGTCGCTGATCACCACGGGTGTTCCCGCCGACAAGCGCGAACTCGGCATCAGCATCTGGGCGGCGGTGGTGGGCGCGGGCGCGATCTTCGGCATCCTGGGAACGGGTGTGCTGCTGGAATTCTTCTCGTGGGAATCGATCTTCCTCATGTTCGCGGCGGTGGCGGCGACGATCCTCGTGCTGTCGCTGACGATCGCCACCTCCAAGGATCCCGATCCGGGCCGGTTCGATGCCGCCGGTGCGCTGACGTCGGTGGCCGCGGTGACGGTGTTCATCTTCGGGCTCGTCGAGGCCCCGCACCTGGGCTGGACCGCGCCGCTGGTACTGGTCTGTCTCATCGGCGGGATCGGACTGATGGTGGCCTTCTACGTCGCGGAGGCCCGCAATCCGTCGCCGCTGCTGGACGTGAACCTGTTCCGCAACCGCGCCTTCGCCGCCGGGTCGTTCTCGGTGCTGGTGCAGTTCTTCCTGTCGTTCGGCCTGTTCGTGGTGTTCCTGCAGCAGGTGCAGCTGATCTTCGGCTACTCGCCGCTCAAATCGGCGGTAGCGCTCATGCCGATCGTCGTCGGGGTGGCCGCCACCGCCCCGTTCGCCACCCTCGCGGTGGTCCGCTGGAACGCGCTGCGGCTGTTCCTGACACTCGGCATCACCGCGGGCGGCATCGGCGTGCTGGTGCTCGGCCTGTTCGACTACGACGAGTATTGGCAGCTGCTCATCCCGATGATGGCCTTCGCCATCGGCCTCGGCCTGTCCGGGGCGCCGTCTACCGCGGCGATCATGACCAACACCCCGCAGGACAATCAGGGCGTCGGCTCGGCGGTCAACGACACCGCCCGCGAACTCGGTGCCGCCATCGGCATCGCGATTTCCGGCAGCATCATGGCCGCCGGTTTCGATGCGCGGATCGGTGGGACCGCCGACCGTGCGCACGAGGAGATCACCGAGCTGGGCCGGCAGGCGGCCGCTGCGGGTGATCCCGGGGTGGCGCAGGAGGCCGCGCGCCAGGCCGACGTGGTCGCCGAACACGTCCGGCAGTCGCTGGCCGAGGCGCTGGCCGTGGCCGACGGCATGCGCGAGCAGGCGCCCGGGGTGGCGGCCACCATCGTCGACGGGGCACGGGAGGCCTGGACGGGCCCGATGGGACAGGCCTATCTGGTGGTGGGGATCGTGACGCTGGTGGGTGCGGCGGTGCTGGCGTGGCTCACCCCGAACCGGGTCAGCGCGCTCGAGGCGGATGGTGACGTCGCCGTCGAGGCCGAGCCGGAGGCGGGTGCGGAACTGATCGCCGTTGCGGTTCAGGACGGCGTTTATGCAGTTCAGGACGGTAAAGAGCTCGATGGCCCGTCTGGTTCGGCGGACCATACCCCTGCTAATGTGACCCGAAACACGAATTCGTAGCGTGTTTTCGGCGTGTATTGCGACACAGTGGCCCCAGAAGGCTACATTTGTCCCATAACACAACAGCCTGGCTCGCCCAAGCCCAGCTGAGCGGGCCGAAATCTACGAGCGCGTGCAAGCAATTGGCCGACGCGCCGACCCATTGTCGGTGTTCAGGAGTGTGGAGACCATGGCATCACCGGAGATCACATCAGCCTCGGGGCAGCAGTTCCATGCGGTGCGGGCGCGGGTCTGGCGACTACTGGTGATGCTGAGCGCGCTCGTCGGCGTGGTGGTGTGCCTGCTGCTCATCCTGTCATCGGCGACCTGAGAGTTCATTTTCTCAAAGGCGCTCTGTGGCAATCTGATTCGTTGTTGTCCGGGGATCGTGGATGCGGCTGAATCCGCGCCGTGAATACGAAGAAAATGCCGGTGACGATGTCACCGGCATTTCTCGATTCACGAGATGATACGAGAATCAGGCATTCTTCTCGATGGCCGCGCCGACCTTCGGCAGTGCCTCGGCCACATTCTCCTTGGCCTTGCCGCGCAGTGCGCCGTAGGCCCTCTGCAGCGGCGCCTTCGCGCCCTCGGCGTGCCCGTCGGTGATGGCGAGCAGGGCCTCGGCGGCGGCGTCCGAGTTGGCGGCCAGGTGGTCACCGAACGCGGCGCCGGCGGGACGCGAATCCCAGAACGGGGCGAGTGCGGCGGCGAACTCCGGCAGCAGCTTGTCGGTGGCGTGCGGAACCAGGCCCGGCTTGAACTTGTTGGCGGCGTTGTAGCCGGCCTTGATCGCGGTGCCGCTCAGGCCCTTCTTCTCGGCCACCTCGGAGTCGATGACCGAGGCGAGATCGGCGACGACGGCCTCGCGACGACCCGGCTCGAGCAGGTGCTGCAACGAATCACTCATGTGTATCTCCCTGGGGCGCTGGGCCGGCGGCGATCCCGACCGGCCTCTGACGGGCACCCCCCGTCTCGCTCTGGGGCGAACGGGACGGAGGGTGATTCTGGTTACCGTCGTAGAGAGTACTGGTAGGTCGCGATGGGTGTTTCGGGTGGTCTGCCCGAACCCGAAACACCTTTAAAACCGTTGCGCGACAAACAATTTTCTACACTGTGGAACTGCTACGCCGATGCGCAGACGATGTTCTTGAGCACCACCGCGTCGGGGCGTTCGGCCACCGAAGCCACGGCGAGCAGTCTGCCTTCGTCCCACACGTCGACGACCAGCGTCTCGCCCGGGAACACCACGCCGGCGAAGGTCGCCGAGAAGTCGGTGACCTTGGAGACGTCGCCGCCGTGCACGTCATCGATGATCGCCCGCAGCACCGCGCCGTAGGTGCAGCGGCCGTGCAGGATGGGGCGCGGGAAGCCCGCCTTCTGCGCGAATGCGGGATCGCTGTGCAGCGGGTTGCGGTCGCCGCACAGCCGGTAGAACAGTGCCTGCTGAGGCAGCGTCGGGATCTCGATGCGGTGATCGGGGGCCCGGTCGGGCAGCATGACCTTGTCGGAGGTGCCGCGCTCACCACCGAAGCCGCCTTCGCCGGAGGCGAAGATCGACGAGCGGGTGGTCCACAGCAGTTCGCCCGCGTCGTCGACGGTGGTGTACTCCTGCACGATGACCGCCGCCGAACCTTTGTCCCACACCTGCGCGATCCGGCCGCGCGTGGTGGCCTTGCCGGAGGCGGGGACGGGCCGGTGGATCGTCACCTGCTGACCGGCGTGCACCACCTTGGCCAGGTCGATGTCGATGCCCGGGAACACCACCTTGGGGGCCTCGGTGACGTGGAAGGTGGGGGCGACCGTCGCGAACGACGGCAGCACCTTGGGCTCCGAGTCGTGGATGTATCCGAGGCCCGCCTCGTCCATCGGGTCGGCGGCGGCGCCCACCGCCAGGTTGTAGAGCGCGACGTCGGAGGCCGACCAGCTGTAGGAGTCCTCGCCGATGTCGGCGCCGATGGCGATATCGGGATTGATGGGCACGGCTCATGCTCCCTTCGCGGCTTTATCCGCGGCGTCGAGGGCGGCGAGGTAGCCGAACACGAGCGCGGGGCCGATGGTGGCGCCGGGACCGGCGTAGGTGTGGCCCATGACGGGGGCGCTGGTGTTGCCGGCCGCGTACAGGCCCTCGATCACCGAACCGTCTGCACGCAGCGCGCGGCCCGAGGCGTCGGTGTCGATGCCGCCCTTGGTGCCGAGGTCGCCGGGCACCATCTTGACCGCATAGAACGGGGCCTTGTCGACGGGGCCGAGGCTCGGATTGGGCTTGTTGGTGAGGTCGCCGTAGTAGTGGTCGTAGCCGCTCTTGCCGCGGCCGAAGTCCTCGTCGACACCCTTGCGGGCGAAGCCGTTGAAGCGTTCGGTGGTGGTGGTCAGCGCCTCGACCGGGACGCCGATCTTGCCGGCCAGCTCGGTGAGGGTATTCGCCTTGACCACGACACCCGATTCGAGCCACTTGCGGGGCAGCGGCTGCCGGGCGTTGACGCCGGCGAACAGGTAGCGGTTGCGGCAGCGCTGATCCATGATCAGCCACGCCGGGACGTTGGCGCCGGGGCCCTCGCCCTGGCCGAAGTCGCCGCCGTACATCCGGTGCACCGCTTCGACATACGGCAGCGACTCGTTCATGAACCGCTCACCGCGCTCGTTGACCATGAAGGTACCCGGCACCGCGCGCTCGGACAGCGCGAACCACGGCCCCTTGGGCAGCGGGATCGTCGGGCCCCACCAGGCGTCGTCCATCATCGACACCGCCGCGCCGATCTTGAGGCCCGCGGTGATGCCGTCGCCGGTGTTGGACGGCGCGCCGGTGGTCCAGTCCGAGCCGATCGGGTCGCGCTGATACTTCTTGCGCATCTCCGGGTTGTTCTCGAAACCGCCGGAGCCGAGGATGACGCCGTGCCGGGCGCGCAGTTCGACGCGCTCGCCGTTCGATTCGGCGACCACGCCCACGACGCGGCCGTTCTCGGTGAGCAGGTCGGTCAGGCCGGTGTTGAGCCGCAGCGGCACACCCGCCTGCCGCACGCCGAGGAGCAGTTCGGCGGCCAGTGCCGAACCCATCGCGATCAGCTTCTTCTTGCGCGACTTGGCGACGAAGAACCGGCCGCCGACCTTGGCGGTGCGGGCGATGCCGCGCCAGTGCCGCAGGCCCACGTTGAGCCAGCGGTAATCGCTTTGCAGCACAACCATGTTCAGCGGTGCCTTGGAGTACGGCGGGTGGAGCGTCTTGAAATCGGCGCCGAGGCGGGAGGCGTCGAACGGCTTGGGTTCGATGGACCGGCCGGCCAGGCGCCCGCCCGGGGCCTCGGGGTAGTAGTCCGAGTAGTCCTTGACCCACTCGAACTCCAGCGGGGCGTGCGCCATCAGGAAGTCGAGGGCCTCGGGACCGCGGTCGATGTAGGCGTCGATCTTCTCGGCCGGGGCGTGCTCGCCGATGATCGCGTGCACGTACTCGCGGGCCTTGGCCACGGTGTCGTCGACGCCGTCGCGCTTGAGGACCGAGTTATTGGGGATCCACACGCCGCCGCCGGAGCGGGAGGTGGAACCGCCCCAGTACGGGGACTTCTCGATGAGGACCGTCTTGAGTCCCTTGTTGGCGGCGGTGATGGCGGCGCTCATCCCGGCGGCGCCTGCGCCGACGACGATGACGTCGTACGTCTCGGTAGTGCTGGTGGTGCTTGACGGTGTCGCGTCGGCCATGGGGGTCCCTTCGTTCGCCACGGATGCAACGAGTTCTTCCCCAAATTAGAACACGTTCCAGAAATTTGTCACGAGCGTGGTGTGGACAGCTGTCCATTCCGCCCAGTGGGCCGGACCTGTTCCTGGGCTTGTCCGATGTGGCAGCGTCGGCGCCGAGGTGCGTCGGGGGCCTCCTCAAAAACTGTAACGTGTTCTAGAATGGGCGACGGGCGTGACCGTGCGGTCACGCCGACAGCCCCGGAAACCAGCAGGAAGCGAGATGCCCATGGCGGTGGACCAGGCCACCCGGCAACAGATCGCCGACGATCTGTGGACGGCCGAGCGGACCGCGACCGCGATCGACCGGCCGTCGGACTCCCACCCCGGACTCGACGTGGTGGATTCCTACGAGATTCAGCTCATCAACATCCGCAAACGGCTCGACGCCGGCGCCGCGGTGGCCGGGCACAAGGTGGGTCTGGCGTCGGAGGCAATGCAGACGATGATGGGCGTCGACGAGCCCGACTACGGGCATCTGCTCGACACCATGGAGTACCGCGAATCCGAGCCCATCGACTTCCATGCGCTGTGCATCCCGCGCGTGGAGGTGGAGGTCGGCTTCATCCTCGGCGCGGACCTGCCGGGCGAGGGCTGCACCCGCGAGGACGTGATCGCCGCCATTGAATGGGTGGTGCCGTCCATCGAACTGATCGATTCGCGGATCAAGGACTGGAAGATCACCCTCGTCGACACCATCGCCGACAACGCGTCGTCGTGTGGCTGGATCCTCGGCGAGCAGCGGGTGGCGATGAGCGACATCGACGTCGGCGACATCGACGCCACCCTCACCCGCAACGGCGAGGTGGTGGCCAAGGGTAATTCGTCCGCGGTGCTGGGCAATCCGCTCAACTCGGTGTCGTGGCTGGCCAACAAGGTGTCGAGCTTCGGGGTGCGGCTGCGCAAGGGCGATGTGATCCTGCCCGGCACCGCCACCCGCGCCTTCGACATCGCCTCGGGCGACAACTTCGTCGCCGAGTTCGCCGGACTCGGCAGCGTCACCCTGGATTTCACATGACCCGCTCGCCGGTTACCCACTCGCCGGTTGAGGTGCGAGGCCGCCCGGCGGCCGAGCCTCGAAACCTCGTGAGCGGACATGTCGTCTCACCGGGTTTCGAGGCTCATCGCCTAGCGGCTCTTCGCACCTCAACCGGCGAGGGGTCGGCCGCTCCTACTTTCGCAACGACCTCATGGAGGTGAGGAACACATGGCAAAGACACTGACAGCCGCGATCATCGGATCGGGCAACATCGGTACCGACCTGATGTACAAACTCGAACGGTCCGAGGTGATCGACCCGCGCTGGATGGTCGGCATCGACGCCGATTCCGAGGGCATGAAGCGGGCCGCCGATCGTGGGCTGATCACGATGTCGGGCGGCGCCGACGAACTGCTCGCCTCCGGTGAGCTGCCCGACCTCGTCTTCGAGGCGACCTCGGCGTACGTGCACCGTGAATACGCGCCCAAGTACGAGGCGGCCGGGATCGTCGCGATCGACCTGACGCCGGCAGCCGTCGGTCCCGCGGTGGTGCCGCCCGCCAACCTGCGTGAGCATCTCGACGCCCCCAACACCAACATGATCACCTGCGGCGGTCAGGCCACGATCCCGATGGTGCACGCCGTCTCCAGCGTCGTGCCGGTGGAGTACGCCGAGATCGTGGCGTCGGTGGCGTCGGTGTCGGCCGGACCCGGAACCCGCGCCAACATCGACGAGTTCACCCGCACCACGTCCAAAGGCATCGAGACGATCGGCGGTGCCACTCGCGGCAAGGCCATCATCATCCTGAATCCGGCCGATCCGCCGATGATCATGCGCGACACCATCTTCTGCGCCATCCCCGCCGACGCCGACACCGACGCGATCGCCGAGTCGATCCACAAGCGGGAGAAGGAGATCCAGGCCTATGTGCCGGGTTACCGGCTACTGCAGGATCCGCAGTTCGACCCGCCGTCGGTGATCAACGGCGGCTACGCCCGCGTCAGCATCTTCGTCGAGGTCGAAGGGGCGGGCGACTTCCTGCCGCCGTACGCGGGCAACCTCGACATCATGACCGCCGCCGCCACCAAAGTCGGCGACGAAATCGCCAAGGCAAAGCTGGGAGTCTGAGCATGAGCACCGCACCTGATCTGATGGCCAACGCGCGCAAGTACTCCGATACCCTCGACATCCGCATCACCGACTCGTCGTTGCGCGATGGCAGTCACCACAAGCGGCACCAGTTCACCGAGAAAGAGGTGCGCGATATCGTTGCCGCCCTCGATGATTCGGGTGTGCCGGTCATCGAGGTGACCCACGGCGACGGCCTCGGCGGCTCGTCGTTCAACTACGGCTTCTCCAAAACCCCTGAGCAGCAACTGATCAAGGCGGCGGCCGAAACCGCCAAGCGGGCCAAGATCGCGTTCCTGATGCTGCCCGGGCTCGGCACCAAGGACGACATCCGCGCGGCGCAGGACAACGGCGGCCAGATCTGCCGCATCGCCACCCACTGCACCGAGGCCGACGTCTCGATCCAGCACTTCGGGCTGGCCCGCGACCTCGGCCTGGAGACCGTCGGCTTCCTGATGATGAGCCACTCGCAGCCGCCGGAGGTCATCGCCGCGCAGGGCCGCATCATGGCCGACGCCGGCTGCCAGTGCGTGTACGTCGTCGACTCGGCCGGTGCGCTGGTCCTCGAGGACGTCACCTACCGGGTGCAGGCGCTGCGCGCCGAACTCGGTGACGACGCCCAGATCGGTTTCCACGGCCACGAGAACCTCGACATCGCCGTCGCCAACTCGGTGAACGCGGTGCGCGCAGGTGCCCAGCAGGTTGACGGATCGATCCGCCGGTTCGGTGCCGGCGCGGGCAACACGCCCACCGAGGCATTCGTGGGGGTGTGCGACAAGCTCGGCATCACCACCGGCATCGACTTCATGAAGATCGCCGACGCCGCGCAGGACGTGGTGCGCCCGGCCATGCCGTCGGAATGCCTGGTGGATCGCTCGGCGATGATGATGGGCTACGCCGGCTGCTACTCCAGCTTCCTCAAGCATGCCGAGAACCACGCCGAACGCTACGGGGTGCCGGCCGCGGAGATCCTGCTGGAGGCGGGTGCCCGCAAGCTCGTCGGCGGGCAGGAGGATCAGCTCATCGACATCGCGCTGGAACTGCGCAAGAAGCAGGACGCCAACGCCGGCGTGTAGCCGAACCTCGCCATCATCGCTGGTTGAGGTGCGACGAGCCGCTGGGCGAGGAGCCTCGAAACCCGGTGAGACGACAATGTCGTCTTGCGAGGTTTCGAGGCTCGTCGCTTGCGCTCCTCACACCTCAACCGACGAAGTGGCACCTCAACCGACGAGGGGGCACCTCAACCGACGAGGGGGCGGCTCAGTCGGCGAGGGGGCGGCTCGGTCGGCGAGGGGGCGGCTCAGTCGGGAGAGGTTGTGGCTCGGGCGGTGCGGCGGTCGACGGCCCGTAGCGCCAGGTGGGCGACCGCCACGATCAGCGCGACCACGCACACGACGAGCGCACCGTAGACGCCCCAGCCCGCCGACATCGTCGGCAATTGCGACTCCAGTTCGCGGGTGACCAGGCTGTCGAAGACGAGCGGGGCGGGGTCGGCGATAACCCGGATCGTGCGTACCGCCGCCGCGGCGAAGGCGATGGCCAACACGAGGGACCTGGGCCAGATGAGGATGTCGCGCCACCACATGGCGGCAGCGGTCGCTACCACCACCGCACCCGCCAGCAACAGCGGCAGGCCGGGGCGCTGGGTGTGTTCCTCCAGGAAGGCGACATCGGCCGCCGACGCACCCTCCACGGTGACCCGGCCCAGGCCGGTCACCGTGGGCCGCACACCCTCGTCGCCCACTCCCCACGGCGCCATCGTCAGTGAGACCAGCAGCAGACCGCAGACCAGGAGAAATGGCGCAGCCCAGCGGTCGAGCAGGGCCCTGACGTCGATCGAGTCCATGTCCCCAGTATCGGGGGGTGCGGCGTGAACGTCACAGATAACGGCGTGTCGCCGCGCCGACACCCCGGTCGACGGCCCGGGGCTACTCGCCGGTGAAGACGGGCTTCTGCTTCTCCGCGAACGCCTTGGGGCCGATCTTGGCGTCCTTGGACTTGAAGACGCCGATGCCGAGTTTCGCCTCGATCTTGAAGGCATCCTCCTCGTGCAGGCCCTCGGTGTCGCGCATCGTCTTGAGGATGGCCTGTACCGCGACAGGGCCGTTGGCGGCGATCGTGTCGGCGATCTCCAGGGCGCGTTCGAGCGCGGTGCCGTCGGGGACGACGTAGCCGATCAGGCCGTACTCCTTGGCCTCGGCGGCGGTGATGTGCCGTCCGGTGAGCAGCAGGTCGGCGGCGATGGTGTACGGGATCTGCCGGGGCAGCCGCACCGCGCTGCCGCCGAGCGGGAACAGGCCCCACCGTGCCTCGGCCACACCGAACTTGGCGCTCTCCCCGGCGATCCGGATGTCGGTGCCCTGCAGGATCTCGGTGCCGCCGGCGATGGCCGCGCCCTCGACGGCGGCGATGAGCGGTTTGGTGAGCCTGCGGCCCTTCAGCAGGGCGGGCAGGCTCTCGGGGTTCCAGGTGCCCTGGTCGACGGTGTCGCCCGGCGAGTTGTCGCGCATCGCCTTGAGGTCCATGCCGGCGCAGAACGACCCCCCGGCGCCGGTCAGGATCGCGACCCGGATGGCGGGATCGGAGTCGACCTGATCCCACGCCTCGCGCATCGTCGCCATCATCTCCATCGACAGCGCGTTGCGGGCCTGTGGTCGGTTGAGCGTCACGATCAGCACGTGCCCGCGCTTCTCGACGAGGCAGTGGGGGGCGTCGGTGGTGGCGGCGGCGGTCATCGCGAGGCGTCCTGTTCGTCGGGCGGAGTCGTCCGCTGGTTTCGGGTAGACGGGCATGGGTGAAGCGCGCTTGCCCCAAACAGTAACACGTTCTAGTTTTGTAGCCATGGCCTTTACCATCGCTGACCTCATCGAGCACTCGGTCGACCTCAATCCCGAGCGCATCGCCCTCGAAACCGACGGCCGCGGTCACACCTATGCCGAGCTCGAGGCGCGCGCCAACGCGCTGGCCCACAGACTGCGCGAACTCGGCGTCCGCCCCGGCGACGCGGTGGGCCTGTACAGCAGAAACACCATCGAAGCCGTCGAGGCGATGGTGGCGATCTTCAAGGCGCGGGCCGTCATGGTCAACGTCAACTACCGGTACGTCGAGGGCGAACTGGAACACATCTTCACCGACTCCGGGATGAAGGTGCTCATCCACGAGCGCCGGTACCGCGACAAGGTGCTGAACGTGTTGCAGAACGCGCCGCTCATCGAGCACCGGATCGTCATCGAGGACGGCACCGGGGAGACCGCACTCGAGGCGGGTGAGAGCCGCTTCGAGGACGACATCGCCGCCTCGTCCACCGAACGCGACTTCGAGCCGCGCAGCGAGGACGACCTGTACATGCTCTACACCGGCGGCACCACGGGAAAACCCAAGGGCGTGGTGTGGCGGCAGGAGGACATCTGGCGCGTGCTCGGCGGCGGCATCGACTGGTACACCAGCGAACCGGTCACCGACGAATGGCAGTTGGCGCGCGCCGGTGCCGGTGAAGGGCAGCTCGTGCGCTTCCCCATCCCGCCGTTCATCCACGGCGGCTCACAGTGGGCGATCTTCCAGTCGCTGATGGGCGGCCAGAAGGCCGTGGTCTACCCGGAATTCGACGCCGCACACAGCTGGGAGATCGTCGAGAAGCACAAGGTGAACGTCGTGTTCATCACCGGCGACGCGATGGGCCGGCCGATGGTCGATGCCCTCGCCGAACGCGACTACGATCTGTCGAGCCTGGTCACCGTCGCCTCGTCGGCGGCGCTGTTCTCGCAGAATGTGAAAGAGGAGTTCCTGGACCGGATTCCGAACGCACTGCTGATCGATGCCATCGGGTCGTCGGAGACCGGATTCGGCGGGCTCGGCATCGTCGCCAAGGGAGCGCCCACCTCGGGCGGTCCGCGCGTCACCGCCGACAAACAACTGCACGTGCTCCGCGAGGACGGCACCGAGGTGACACCGGGCAGTGGCGAGGTGGGCATCCTCGCCCGCTCCGGCCACATCCCGCTGCGCTATCACAACGACCCGGAGAAGTCGGCGAATACTTTCAAAGAGTATGGCGGAGTGCGCTATTCGATTCCAGGTGACTTCGCGCGCGTCGAGGACGACGGCGCCATCACCATGCTCGGCCGCGGATCGGTGTCCATCAACACCGGCGGCGAGAAGGTGTTCCCGGAGGAGGTCGAGGCCGCGCTCAAGGCGCACCCGGATGTGTTCGACACCGTCGTGGTGGGCGTGTCCGACGACCGGTTCGGGCAGCGCGTCGCGGCTGTCGTCGCCACCCGCGGGGATGCGCGCCCGGCGCTGGCCGACCTCAACGAGGTGGTCCGTAAGGAACTCGCCGGATACAAGTGCCCGCGCAGCGTCTGGTTCGTCGACGAGATCAAGCGGTCGCCGGCTGGAAAGCCCGACTATCGCTGGGGCGCAGAACAAACCACCACCCGCGAACCCGATCAGACTCTGTGACAGCGACTTTTGTGACAGCCCGGATTTTCAGCACCCACGAGATGTAAGAGGAAGCATGCGTACACAACTCGCCGAACAATTCGGCATCGAGTACCCGATCTTCGGATTCACCCCCTCTCAGCACGTCGCCGCCGCGATCAGCCGGGCCGGTGGCCTGGGCGTGCTCGGCTGCGTCCGCTTCAACGAGGCCGACGAACTCGACGCCGTTCTGGAATGGATGCACGAGAACACCGACGGCAAACCGTTCGGCGTCGACGTGGTGATGCCCGCGAAGATCCCCACCGAGGGCAGCAAGATGGACCTCGACTCGATGATCCCGCCCGAGCACCGGGCGTTCGTCGAGCGCACCCTCGCCGACCTGGGGGTGCCGCCGCTCGGCGACGACGAGGGCGTCAACACCGGTGTGCTGGGCTGGCTGCATTCGGTGGCGCGCTCGCACGTCGACGTCGCCATGGAACACACCCGCAAATACGGGCAGATCAAGCTGATCGCCAACGCGCTCGGTTCGCCGCCCGACGACGTGATCGCCGTCGCGCACGAGAACGGCGTGAAGGTGGCGGCGCTGGCCGGGACGTCGGCGCACGCCCTCAACCATGTGGGTGCCGGCGTCGACATCGTGATCGCCCAGGGCTACGAGGGCGGCGGGCACACCGGCGACGTGGCGTCGATGGTGCTGTGGCCGGAGATCGTCGACGCCGTGGGGGCCGCGCCGGTGCTCGCGGCCGGTGGGGTGGGCGACGGCCGGCAGATCGCCGCCGCCATCGCCCTTGGCGCACAAGGGGTCTGGATGGGTACCTACTGGCTGACCGCGGCCGAGTACGAACTCGGTACCACCGGTGACGGGCCGTCCACGGTGCAGCAGGCACTGCTGAAGGCATCGTCGCGCGACACAGTGCGCCGCCGCATCTACTCGGGCAAACCCGCCCGGCTGCTCAAGACCCGCTGGACCGACGCGTGGGACGCCCCCGGCGCCCCCGATCCGCTGCCGATGCCGCTGCAGAACCTGCTCGTCGGCGAGGCGCACGCACGGATCTCCGCCTCCGACGATCCCGAGGTGGTGGCGATGCCGGCCGGGCAGATCGTGGGCCGCTGCAACGCCATCACCCCGGTGGCCGAGCTCATCGACGGGCTGGTGTCGGGATACGACGCCGCGGCGGAGCGGATGTCGCGCACCGTGGTGGCCCGGGAGGGTAACCACCTCGTCGGTTGAGGTGTGAGCGAAACCTGGTGGGACGACATTGTCGGCTCACCGGGTTTCGAGGCTCGTCGCTTACGCTCCTCGCACCTCAACCGGCAGTGGGGGCACCGTGGTGGCCCGGGAAGGTGACCACCTCAACCGGCAGAGGGGGGATCGTGGTGGCCCGGGAGGTAACCACCTCGTCGGTTGAGGTGCGAGCTTGCGAGCCTCGAAACCTGGTGGGACGACATTGTCAGCTCACCGGGTTTCGAGGCTCGTCGCTTGCGCTCCTCGCACCTCAACCGGCAGAGGGGGGATCGTGGTCAGGACGACTTCGGCTTCCGCAAGGTCAACTGGCCGCGGTTGCCGCGGTCGCCCGCCGGGCCGTAGTGCCGGGTGATCGCGGCGTTCATCGTCGCGATGCCGGTGAGAATCACATCGAAACCGAACTCGTGGGCCGGTGCCGGTTCCGCGGCCGCCGCCACCATCCGGGCGGCGATCGGGAATCGTTCGGCCGCACCGAGTTCGGCGAGCTTAGCCGGTAGCTGCGCGGCGTGCTCGTACGCCGTCGCGGTGGATGCGGCCGCCCGGGACCGCGCCCGGGCGAAGTCCAGAGCCAGCGTCAGGACCGCGTCCTTGGCGGTGTCGGAGAACGGCAGCGGCTCGATGGCGGACAGTTCGCGGTCGTATTTGGCGAGTGCACCCGGACCGGCCACGGCATGCGTGGCGGGGATCTCGGTGAGCCAGGGATGCTCGGCGAACAGCGCCAGATTGTCGGCGACGACGGCCGACAGCATCGCCTGCCAATCGTCGCCGGGGCCGATCGAGGTGACATCGGTGTAGGCCATGTCGGCGTACACCTGATCGACCATCAGCGCGATCAACTGCTCGCGGCCGTCGACGTACGAGTACAGCGACATGACCGGGATCCCGACGGCGGCGGCGACGTCACGGACGGTGAACTCGGCGCCCTTCTCGTCGGCGACGTCGATCGCGGTGGTCACGATCTGATCGGTCGTGTACTTGGGGGGCCGTCCGCGGCGAACCTGCGGAACCTCCTTGCGCCACAACAGATCGATGGTGTCCATGGTCCTCGCCGGTCGCCGGGATAGATAAACGTATTCAGTACGAATACCAGTGCCGCCGCCCGGTCCATACAGCGGGGTCCGTTTCCGTGAGAGTGTGCTCAGCCGGCGTCTGGGAGTGGTGCGAACGTCCCTTCGCTGTCCGGAAGGTACGGTTCGGCAGCGACGATCGCGGCGACCGGAAGTTCGCCGTACAGGTGCGGGAACAGCATGCTCTCCGGGTCGGTCGGCACACCTGGTTCCCAGCGGATCTCCGCCGTCAGCAGCGCCGGATCGACGCGCAGCGCCAGCAGGTCGGTGCGGCCGGCGAACAGCCGGTTGGCGGGCAGATGCACCTGATACGGCGCCGACAGATGGATGAAGCCGACGTCGGCCGGCGACAGGGCGTCGACGTGGCCGAGGGCCTGGGCCCGCGACCAGTCGGCTTCGGTGCACAGGTGAAGAAGCGGTCCGGTGGTTGAGGTCACCGCGTCATCGTGCCCGCGCAGGCCTCAGCCGTCTACTTCAACCCCGGCGTCAGCCGTCCACTTCGACGCCGTGCCGGACGGCGAATGCGGCGAGGTCGTCGTCGTAGCCCTGACCGAGGATCCGCAGCCGCCACACCCCGCGCCTGCGGTACACCTCGGCGACGATCATCGACCGTTCCGAGGTGGCGGCGTCCAGGACGGCGGTGGCGATGGTGGTGGCGCCGCTGTCGACGGTGACCGACAGTGCGCCGAGGTCGCCGAATGTGGCCTGCTCGATGGCGGCGCCGACGGTGACGCGGGCGACGTCGTCGGGGACGGAACCGAGTCCACCGTGATGCCCTGCTCGCGGTCGCCGTCGATGCTCAGCGACACGGCGCCGTCGGGGGAGGCGGGCTGGTTGAAGAACACGAACTCGTCGTCCGAGGGCACCCGGTCGGTGTCGTCGAGTTCGAATGCGACGACATCGACCTCGGGCGCGGCGACGGCGGCGGCGCTCCACGCCACGTTGACCGAGACGCTGTGCAGGCCCGTTGGCAGGTCGATGACCATGCCGGGGGTCATCGTCACCGGTTCGGGCATGGGTGCGGCCTCCGTCTGTGCGTCCTTGTCGGTGTCGGCGTTGGTTTCGGTGTCGATCCTAGGGGCACTCTCGACAGTGGCCGGGGTGGCCAGGCCGAGCGCGGCGTCGACGTCGGCCATGGTGAGGAGCGTGAGCTTGCGGTTGACGATCTTGGTCATCCGCGGGTCGCCCTCGCCGCCCGACAGCACCAGCACCTGCGAGACCCGCGAGGTGAGATTGATGGCCGGAACACCGCCCAATTGCACGATGCGCGAACGCATCACGGTGGCCTCCAGATGAGACCCACCGATCACCAGGGTGCGCCGGCCCGCCCACGGTCCGGCCGGCGTCGACGGCGCGGGAGCTGAAATGACCTCGATGATCTCGATCTCTTTGGGTGCCGCCTTGAGCACACCCGCGACGGGATTGTCGGCCAGTCGCAACACGGTGGCCTCGTCGACGATCGGGGTGCCGAACACGGCCGCCCGCTCCAGCTTGCCCGAGTGCGGCGCGCCGGCGTTCACCACCAGCAGCCCGGTCCTGCCGCTGAGACTGTTCATCACGTCCATCCCGGCGTCGGCGAGCCGGTGGGCGAGTTCTGCGCGTGGCACGTTCGTGGGGCCGGTGATCACGATCTTGGTGCCCTGGACCAGCCCGACCGACGGGTCGAACCGGCCCGCCTCCCGCCATGGGCACGGCACCCGGGTCACCTTGTCCGGGTAGGCCCGCGACGACTCGCCGCACGCCACGATCGGCAGGCCGAGCCCGAGGGATTCGGCGAGGTCGACGCTGCGGCGGAACACGTGGGTCAGGGTGCGGGCGTCGTCGAGGGCGTCGTGGGCGTTGTCCTGCCGGATACCCCAGTGCCGGGCCAATGTCCCGAGTTTCACGTCGGGCACGTCGAGCTGCAGCCGGCGGGCCAGGGTGACCGTACACAGCCGCGTCACGGTGGGCAGCGTGGCACCCGCCCGGCGGGCCTCCTCGACGAGGAAGCCGTGGTCGAAGGCGGCGTTGTGCGCCACCAGGGTGCGGCCGTCGAGCAGCTGCGTCAGCGGTCCGATGACGGCGTCGAATGTCGGTGCACCACTGAGCCGTTCCCGGGTCAGCCGGTGGATGTGGACGGGGCCCGGATCGCAGCCCGGATTGAGCAGCGTGGAGAACTCGTCCTCCACCCGGCCCGCGGCGTCCATCGTGATCGCCGCGACGCTCAGCATTCGATGCTCGCGCGCCCGCAGACCCGACGTCTCCACATCGACCAGTGCCCACCCGGGCTCGGCAGCCATCACCACACATCCTTTCGTCGCGAGGATTGTGCCAGAGCCGTCGGACATCCGTGGCGGACCCGTGATCGCGGACATTCTCGGCTTGCGGGGTTTCGAGGCTCCTCGCCTGGCGGCTCGTCGCACCTCAACCGGCAGGGGGCAGGGTGTTCTGGGTGGCAACCCGCCGGGCTCCTCGCCTGGCGGCTCGTCGCACCTCAACCGGCAGGGGGTGGGTGTTCTGGGTGGCCAACCCGCCGGTTGGCGACGAGCCTCGAAACCTGGTGAGGTTCGAGTGTCCTGGGTGGGCAACCCGTCGGTTGAGGTGCGAGGAGCGCTAGCGACGAGCCTCGAAACCCGGTGAGGTTCGAGTGTCCTGGGCGGGAACGTAGCGTCGGTCCTGCCGGGTCCAGGTCGGGGTGTCGGCCTGGGGGCGGAGGTGGCGTTTGACCGTTTTGAAGGTGGCGGTTTCGGGGAGGGTGTCCAGCAGGACGATCCGGTGGGGCCACTGTTTGGGGCCGAGATCCGGTTGGGTGGCCAGGAAGCCGCTGAGGGCTTCGGGGGTGAGATTGTCGGCGACCAGGGCGGCGACGATCTCGTCGCCGATCTCCACCGGGACACCGAAGACGGCCGCGAACCGGATCTGATCGTGGCGCAGGAGGATTCGTTCGATCGGCTGGGCGCCCAGGTTCTCGCCGTCGACTCGCATCCAGTCGCCGACGCGGCCCGCGAAGTGGATGTAGCCGGCGTCGTCGACCCAGCCGAGGTCGCCGGTGTGGTACATGCCGCCGCGCAGGCGGTCGTCGGTGGCCTCCTTGTCGTTGTAGTAGCCACTGAAAAGACCTGGGCCGGAGGAATTCACGATCTCGCCGACGGTGCCGGGCGGGACCGGGGCGCCGGTGTCGGGGTCGACGACGGCGTTCGGTTCGCGCAGGGGGCCGAGGGCGTCGTCGGGGGTGTCGGGGGTGCGGGTGATCGCGACGCCGCTCTCGGTGGAGCCGAAACCGTCGACCACGCGGCAACCGAAACGCTTGGCGAAGGCGGTGCGGTCGGCGGCCGACGCCTCGTTGCCGTACATGATCCGCAGCGGCGACGACGCGTCGTCGGGGCGGGGCTCGGTGGCCAGGATGTAACGCATCGGGGTGCCGACGTAGTTGGCGAACGTGATGCCGTAGCGGTGGACGTCGTCGGCGAAACCGCGGGCGGAGAACCTGCGGCGCAACGCGATCGACGCGCTGCCGGCCACCGCGATCGACCAGCCGGCGATCAGGGCGTTGGAATGGAACATCGGCATCGCGATGTAGGCGACATCGCCCGCACCGATCGAAAACCGTTCGGCGAGCATCTTTCCCGGGTCGGCGAACTTACGCTGGTTGCAGCGCACCGCCTTCGGATCGCCGGTGGTGCCCGAGGTGAAGATCAGCATCAGTAGATCGTCGGGTGCGGGCGACCGGTCCCGGGGGCGGGCCGAAACCCGACCGTCGGACACGAGACCCGACCACTCGGGTCCGTCGATATTGATTACGCGGACAGCCGAATCCGCCGGGTACAGGTGTGCGGTGGCGTCGGAGACCAGGACCAGTTGGCAGTCCGAGCGGGTGACGTCGGCGGCCAGGGCGTCGCCGCGGCGGGTGGTGTTGAGACCGACCAGGACGAAACCGCCGAGGGCGGCGGCACCGAACAGGTAGCTGAACTCGGGAACGTTCTCCAGCAGCACCCCGACATGTGGTGGCCGGTCCGGATCCAGAAGTGGCGCAAGCATAGTGCCGCGCTGTCGCGACAGGGTGACATGGTCGCGCCAGGAGATGAAGTCGTCCTCGAAGTACAGGCCGCGGTCGTCGACATCGGCCAGTGCCAGCAGCAGTTCCGCGACGGTCATGCCGGTGCGGCGGCCAGGTACTCGCCGATGTCGAGCAGCGTCGCCGACGCCGAACCGGCTGTGAACTCGTTCTGCTTGGCGCGCAGGAAGTATCGGTGCACCGGATGCGAGGTGTCGAGACCGATGCCGCCGTGGATGTGCACGGTGGCGTGCGCGACGTGATGACCGGCCTCGGCGGCCCAGAACTTGGCCGTCGCGATCGCGGTGGGCGCTGACGGATCGTTCTGGGCGAGCAGCCAGGCGGCCTGCTGGGTGGTGACGCCCAGGGCCTGGGCGTTGATGTAGCCGTCGGCCAGGCGCTGTGACACGGCCTGGAAGGATCCGATCGGGCGGTCGAATTGTTCACGTTCCCGGGCGTATTCGGCGGTCAGGGACAGGGCCTGCGCGACGACGCCGGTCTGGTCGGCGGCCACGGCCAGCCGGGAACGCGCGGCGATCGCATCGACGGCACCGGTGGCCAGGATCCTGGACGGATCGACCGGCACAGCGTCGAAGGTGACCTGGGCGGCGGGACTCAGGCCGGTGACCGGGGTCGCGGTGATCGTGACACCGGCGGCGCCGGCGTCGACCAGTGCGGCCAGCGGTCCGTCGGGGCCGGTGGCGGTGGCCAGCAGCAGGGTCGCGGCGGCGGCGAAGGGGACGTTGACCTTGACACCCGACAGGGTGAGTCCTTCGGATGTTGTTGTGGCGGTGAGGGGCTGGGTGCGCAGGTCCTCCTCGGCCGCCACCGTGACGATCGTCGAGCCGTCCGCGATGCCGGGTAGTACCTCACCGCCCAGAGGTTCGGGGCCGAAGCCGGCGATCACCGGACCGGCGACCACGGCGTGCGGGCCGAACGGGACCCGTGCCAGCTGCCGGCCGAGTTCGGTTGCCACGGCGACATTGTCGGCGACGGTCAGGCCGTCGCCGGATTGTTCGAGTCCCAGCAGGCCCGCCTTGGCCAGCTCGGTCCACAGCTCGGTGTCGAGAGGGGCTGCGGCGGACTCGAGTTCGGCGACGCGTTCGGGGGTGCTGATCGTGGACGCGATGTCGGCGGTGAGGGTGGTGAGGTCCGCGGTTGATTCGTCGGGGGTGAAGTCCATGTGGGGTGTCCTGTGGTTTGGCGCGGTGGTGGTCGGGTAATGCTGTTGTGTCGCCGGACCCTTCGTGACCCTCGCTCCTTCGTCGCTTCGGCCTCAGGGATCAAGATGGGGGCGGGTCGGAGGCGTTGCGGGGATCAAGATGGGGAACTGTTTCTCAGGTGGTCAGCGGCGGGAGTAGGGGAGTTTCAGGGCGGTCATGGCGATGATGTCGCGCTGGACCTCGTTGGTGCCGCCGCCGAAGGTGAGGATCAGCGAGGTGCGCTGGAAACGTTCGAGGCGGCCGGCGAGGTGGGCGCCGGGGCTGCCCTGGCGCAGGGTGGCGGTGGGGCCTACCACCTCCATCAGCAGCCGGTAGGCCTCGGTGGCGAACTCCGTGCCGAACACCTTGGTGGCCGATGCGTCGGCGGGGGAGGGGGCACTGCCGGAGCCGACGGCGGAGGCGATCTTCCAGTTGATCAGCTTGAGGAACTCGACCTTGGCGTGCACCCGGGCCAGGTTTGTGCGCACCCACTGCTGCTCGATCACCCCGGCCTCGCGGGCCCAGGCGACGGTTTCACCGAGCGCGATCTGGATGGGGGCGGCGCTGCACAGCGCGACGCGCTCGTTGTTGAGCTGGTTGGTGACCAGCGCCCAGCCGCGGCCTTCCTCGCCGACCAGGCTGCTGCGCGGCACCCGGACGTCGGAGTAGTAGGTGGCCGAGGTGTCGACGCCCGACATGGTGTGCACCACGGTGTAGTCGAAACCCGGAGCCGTCGTCGGGACCGTGAGTATCGAGATGCCGCGATGCTTCTTGGCGCCGTCCGCGAGCCCGGACTGATCGGTGCGGCAGGCCAGCCAGATGTAGTCCGCGTACGGGACAAGACTGGTCCACATCTTCTGGCCGTTGATCACGTACTCGTCACCGTCGGTGACGGCGGTGGTGCGCAGATTGGCCAGGTCGGTGCCTGCGCCTGGCTCCGAGTAGCCGATGGAGAAATGCAGGTCACCGGCCGCGATGCGGGGCAGGAAGTAGGCCTTCTGCTCGTCGGTGCCGTAGTGCATGATCGTCGGCGCCACCGAGTTGATGGTCAGGAACGGCACCGGCGCGCCGGCGATCGCGGCCTCGTCGGTGAAGATCAGCTGATCCATCATCGACCGGTTCTGGCCGCCGTATTCGGTGGGCCAGCCCAGTGCCAGCCAGCCGTCCTTACCCATCCGCGACACCACGTCACGGTAGGCGTCGCCGTACTCGCCGGCTTCGGTTCCCCCTACGAGGGCGGCCCGGCGTTCCGGGGTCATCAGGTCGGTGAAATACGCCCGCAGCTCACGCCGCAGGGCTTCTTGTTCGTCGGTGTAGGCGATGCGCACCAGGGGCTCCCACTCGTCAAGTTCTGAAACACGTTCTAACGTGGATGGGTACAGCCCGTCAACCAATCCGCATCCGCGGAAGGAGTTCGTTATGCGAGTCAAAGCAGACTTCGACCTGTGTGAGTCCAACGCCGTATGCGTGGGGCTGGCCCCCGACATCTTCGACCTCGATGACAACGATTACCTGCTGATTCTCCATGAGGACGTGCCCGCCGAGCATGAGGCGGCGGTGCGTCAGGCCGTCGCCGGATGTCCCAAGGCCGCGCTCTCGATCGAGGAATGATCGCCCGGATCTGACGAAAGCGGCGACGCCCGGCTGCGCTACTGTGCTAGAACAAGTTCTAGTTTTGCGATCGAGAGGGTGTTGCGGTGAGTACATCACTGGGAAGCGCGTCACTGGAGGGCCGCGTCGCGGTCGTCACCGGAGCCGGTGGCGGCCTCGGCCGGGCCGAGGCCATCGGCCTCGCCGGGAACGGGGCGACGGTCATCGTCAACGACCTCGGTTCGTCGCTCGAACGCAGCGATGTCGTCGACGTCATCACCTCGGCCGGCGGCCGGGCGGTACCGGTCGCCGGTGACATCTCCGACTCGGCGACGGCCACAGAGATCATGCGGACCGCCGTCGAGGACCTCGGATCCCTCGACATCGTGGTCAACAACGCGGGCATCACCCGCGACAAGATGCTGTTCAACCTCACCGACGAGGACTGGGACCTGGTCGTCGCGGTCCACCTGCGCGGGCATTTCCTGCTCACCCGCAATGCCGCCGCGCACTGGCGCGCGCTGTCGAAGCAGACCGGTGAGAAGGTCAACGGTTCCATCATCAACACCTCGTCGGAGGCGGCGCTGCTCGGCCCGCCGGCGCAGGCGAACTACGGTGCCGCCAAAGCCGGTATCACCGCGCTGACCGTGTCCGCGGCCCGCGGCCTCGGCCGTATCGGTGCGCGGGCCAATGCCATCTGCCCGCGCGCCCGCACACCCATGACCGCCGACGTGTTCGGCGAGGCCCCCGAGGGAACGGTGGATCCGCTGGCGCCCGAGCATGTGGTGCGGCTGGTCAATTTCCTCTCCTCGGACGACGCCGAAAATGTTTCGGGACAGGTTTTTGTGGTCTACGGTCCACAGGTGATGCTCATGGCACCACCGACCGTCGATCAGGTCTTTTCCGCGGAGGGTGATGCCTGGGACGCCGACGACCTGGCAAAGACGCTAGGTGAGCATTTTGCAGGTCGTGACCCGGGCCGGATATTCTCAGCCCTCGACCTGATCAAGTGACCCAGAACACGACGTGGTGATAGCTTCCCGTCTGATGTTCGTGCGATGAAGGAGTGCAGGTGGCAACTCTGTCGGTAGCCAAGCTGACGACACCGCTTGCCGGCGTAGGTGACTTTGTCGCGCTGGGGGTCGACTCGTTCCGGGAACTGTTCCGGCGGCCGTTCCAGTGGCGCGAGACCATCGAACAGTCGTGGGCGATCGCCCGCGTCTCGATGGTCCCGACGCTGCTGGTGGCGATTCCCTTCACCGTGCTGGTCAGCTTCACCCTGAACATCCTGCTGCGGGAGATCGGTGCCCAGGATCTGTCCGGCGCCGGTGCGGCCCTGGGCACCATCACCCAGATCGGCCCCATCGTCACGGTGCTGATCGTCGCCGGTGCCGGCGCCACCGCGATCTGCGCCGACCTCGGCGCCCGCACGATCCGCGAAGAGATCGACGCCATGAAGGTCCTCGGCATCAACCCGGTCCACCGCCTCGTGGTACCGCGCGTCATCGCCTCGACCGGGGTGGCGCTGCTGCTCAACAGCCTCGTGTGCACCATCGGCATCGGCGGCGGCTTCGTGTTCTCGGTATTCCTGCAGGACGTGAACCCGGGCGCCTTCCTGGCCAACCTGACCCTGCTCACCGGCTTCGGTGAGCTGATGATCTCGATGGTCAAGGCCGCCCTCTTCGGTCTGTTCGCCGGCCTGGTCGGCTGCTATCGCGGCCTGCACGTCAAAGGCGGCGCCAAGGGCGTCGGCGACGCCGTCAACGAGACGGTCGTCTACTCCTTCATGGCACTGTTCGTGGTCAATGTCGTGGTCACCGCGGTGGGCCTGAAAGCAACCGCCGGCTGAACCATGGCGAGTGCACATTTTCCGTATACCACCCGGCTCCGCGAGGCACGTGTCGCGGCCAAACGCGCGGGTGAGGACTGGAACCAGATCGGTGACCAGGCGCTGTTCTACTGGGACGCCATCATCGCGATCCCCCGGGCACTGCGCCTGTACAAGAAAGAAACGCTGCGGCTCATCGCCGAGATCTCGATGGGCACCGGCGCGCTGGCCATGATCGGCGGCACCGTCGTCGTGGTGGGCTTCCTGACCCTGTTCACCGGCGGCACCATCGCCGTGCAGGGCTACAGCTCCCTGGCCAACATCGGTGTCGAGGCGCTGACCGGCTTCTTCTCCGCGTTCATCAACGTGCGCATCGCGGTCCCGGTGATCTCCGGTATCGCGCTCGCCGCCACGATCGGCGCGGGCGCCACCGCACAGCTCGGCGCGATGCGCGTGAGCGAGGAGATCGACGCCCTGGAGGTGATGGCGATCTCGTCGATCCCGTTCCTGGTGTCGACGCGGATCGTCGCCGGTCTGGTGGCGATCATCCCGCTGTACTCGCTGGCCTCGCTCGCCTCGTTCCTGGCCAGCCGGTTCGCGACGGTCTTCGTATACGGGCAGTCGCCCGGTGTGTACGACCACTACTTCGACACCTTCCTCATACCGTCGGACATCCTGTGGTCGTTCGTGCAGGCCATCGCGATGGCCGTCGCGGTCATGCTCATCCACACCTATTACGGCTACAACGCCTCGGGTGGTCCCGTGGGTGTGGGCGTGGCCGTCGGCAACGCGGTGCGCGCCTCGCTGGTGGTGGTCGTGGTGATCACGCTGCTAACGTCGCTGGCCATCTACGGCTCCGACGGCAACTTCAACCTCGCCGGGTGATGCACCGGTGATCGATCAGGGCGGGAACAAGGCAGTAAGTATGAGCGGCAGTACCGGGGGCCGGGGCGGAGTGCGGCGGTGAGCAGAAAACAGGAGCGCAGCACCGCCGTCCGCAGGACCGCCGCGCTGATCATGGTCGGCGGGCTGACCGCGCTCATCGTGGGTGCGGCGGGACAGTTCGTGGGCATGTTCGACTCCACGGAGCAGGTCACGCTGCATTCACCGCGCGCCGGCCTCGTGATGAGCCCCGAGGCGAAGGTCAAACTGCGCGGGGTGACCGTCGGGCACGTCAAGTCGGTCAGCGAACACAACGGCCAGGCCGTGCTGAAGCTGGAGATGGACGCCGACCAGATGTCGTCGATCCCCGCCAACGTGAAGGCCGAGATCAAGTCGAACACCATCTTCGGCGCCAAGGCCGTCAACCTGTCGGTGCCCGAGGACGGGGCGCAGGGCAGGCTACGCCGCGGCCAGGTGATCGGCGCCGACCACGTGGTGGTCGAGCTCAACACCGTCTACCAGCAGCTGGTCAACGTGCTCGCCGAACTGCAGCCGGACAAGCTCAACGCCACCCTCGGCGCCGTCGACACCGCGCTGTCGGGACGCGGCGACAAGGTGGGCGCATCGCTGGTGCAGCTCACCTCGCTGCTCGGCAAGACCAACAAGCACCTGCCGGAACTGAACCGGATGTTCACCGAGGCCGCCACGGTCACCAACGTGTACGCCGACGTCACCAACGACCTGATGCGCACCGTCGACAATTTCACCGTCATCGGCAACACCCTCGTCGACAACTCGGCCAACCTCGACGCGCTGCTCATCAACGCCACCGGCATGGCCAACACCGTCAACGGGGTGGTGGCACCCAGCGTGAACACGCTGATCCGCTCGCTGACCGACCTGAACCCGGTGGCGCGGCTGCTGGGCTACCAGTCGCCGGGCATCAAATGTTTCATCACCACCGCCGCGTCGGCGGGTGAGCTGGCCAAGCCGTACATGGGTGCCGACAAGAAATCGCCCTACCTCAAGCTGGACGCCAGCATCATGCCCGGCAAGGACCCGTACGAGTACCCGTACGACCTGCCCGAGGTCCGCGGCGACGGTCCGCCCACCTGCGAGACCGGACTGAGCAACCCGTCGTCGACGGAGCACATGAAGTTCTACGTGTCCGACAACGCCAACTACCCGTATCAACCGCGCACCAAACCGAAGGCCGATTCGACCAAGTTGTTCCAGCTCATGTTCGGGGAGCCGCCTCGTGGCTGACTCAACCCGCAAATCGGATCCCGGCGCCACCCGGGCCCGCGCGTTCCGCGCCACCATCATCAAACTCGGATCGTTCGTGGTGGTGATGCTGCTGGTGTTCGTCGCCCTCGTGGTGGTGTTCAGCAAGTACCGCTCGGGGTCGACGCGGGAGTACACGGCCGTGTTCACCAGCGCGTCGGCGCTCAAGTCCGGCTCGTCGGTGGAGATCGCCGGAGTCGAGGTGGGCACGGTGTCGAAAGTGTCGCTCAACCGGCAGAACCAGGCAGTCCTCAAGTTCACCGTCGACGACCGCTACCGCGTGCCCAGGAACGTGAAGGCGCTGATCCGGTACGAGAACCTCACCGGCGACCGCTATCTGGAACTGCGCCGCGAACCGGGCGAGGCCGGGCAGCGGCTGGCCGACGGCGCCCGGATCCCGGTGGAGCAGACCCAGCCGGCCCTCGACCTCGACAACCTGGTCGGCGGGTTCAAGCCGCTGCTGCGCAGCCTCGACCCGGATGAGGCCGACCAGCTGACGGCGTCGCTGATCCAGGTGTTCCAGGGCCAGGGCCCCGCCCTCAACCAGCTGCTGAAGAACACCGGGCAGTTCACCGATTCGCTGGCCGACCGCGACAAGCTGATCGGTGATGTCATCGACAACCTGAACACGATGATCGGCACCGTCGAGGACGACAAGAAGGGCTTCGACACCAGCGTCGACCTGCTCCAGCAACTCGTCACCGGGCTGTCGTCGCAGCGCGATGTGATCGGCAACGCCCTCACCCAGACCTCGCAGCTCACCAACGGGATGGCCGACCTGCTCAGCACCACCCGGCCCGACCTGCGCAAGATCGTGGGCAACACCGGGCAGCTCAGCGAGAACGTGCTGAATGCCGAACCATTCCTGCGCAGTGTGCTGACCCGGCTGCCCGAGGACTACAAGAAGCTGTCCAACCTGGGCAGTTACGGCGCGTGGCTGCAGATCTACTTCTGCCGGATCCGGCTGCTCATCGGTGGCCCGGGCAAGACCCAGGTGTTCTACACCGCGATCGATGTGACCGGTGACAAGACCACAGCGCAGGGGAGGTGCACGCCGCAATGACCGACAGCCAGAACAATGACAACCAGGCCGGCGAGCACAACGCGCGGGGCGAGGGACTGTTCACGGCCCAGCGATCCGAGTCCGACGAGGCCGACGTCGCACGCACCGCCAAGCGCGGCGGTCGCAGCCGGGCCGCGGTCGGCGCCATCGGCATCATCGTCGTCACCCTGGTGGTGGTGTCGGCGCTGCAGATGGACAAGCTGCCGTATCTGAAGCCCGTCAGCACCTACAGCGCCCTCTTCGGCGACGCCGGTGGCCTGAGCACCGGCGATGTGGTGATGGTCTCGGGTGTGGAGGTGGGCACCGTCGAAGACGTCAAGCTCGCCAAGACCCCCAAGGGAACCAAGGTCAAGGTGTCGTTCCGGATGAAGGACGACGTGGTCCTCGGCAATCAGTCGCAGGCCGCGATCAAGACCGAGACGGTCCTCGGACGGCGCAACCTGACGCTGATCCCGCACGGCGGTGACCTGCTGCGGCCGGGCGATGAGATCCCGGCCGAGCAGACCTCGGAGCCGTACTCGCTGCAGGACGTGCTCGACACCACCTCGCACAAGCTCAAGGACACCGACACCGACCAGCTCAACGAAGCCCTGCGCACCCTGACCGACGCGTTCGCCGAAACCCCGTCGCAGGTGCGCGGCGCCGTCGACGGTGTGGCCCGGCTGTCGAAGGCGGTCAACGACCGCGACGTCGCGCTGCGGCAGCTCCTCGGCAAGGCCGACAGCGTGTCGTCGGTGGTGGCCAAGCGCAGCAAGCAGATCAACACGCTGCTGATCGACGCCAACAGCCTCGTCGGTGAGGTGCAGACGCGCCGCGCCGCCCTCGGTCAGCTGATCACCGGCGTCCGGGACCTGACCCGGCAGTTGAGCGGCTTCATCTCCGACAACAATCAGCAGCTCAAGCCGACGCAGGAGAAGCTGCAGCGGGTGCTGACGATCCTCACCGACAAAGAGCAGGATCTCAAGAAGACGATCGACCGGCTCGGACCGTACGCCAACTCGCTCGGCGAGGCCGTCGCGTCGGGACCGAATTTCGACTCGCTGGTGGGTATCCCGACGTTCGGCGATTACACGTCGTCGTTCATGAAGGTGCTGCAGGGCAAGTATCCGCAGGCCTTCGAGAGCTTCATGAAGTACACGCAGTTCCCGCCGCTGCCGTCGAACTGGGAGCTGGCGCCCGACGCGGGCACCGACCCGAAGCGCCCACCCGCCCCGTCACCTACCTATCCGAAACCGGCCCCGCCGACCAACACGGCGACGGTGGAACCGCCGGCCGCCACGATGAGCCCGGCACGGCAGGGAGGCTGACGACATGGTGAGCATCAACAAGAGTGCCGCCGTGAAGTCGGTGGCGATCGTGGTGGCGGTGGCCGCGCTGGCGGTGATCGCGCTCGGCGGTTACCGCTGGTTCAAGGCGGCCACCACCAACACCTACACGGCGTACTTCCCGGTCGCGGCCAGCCTGTACAAGGGCGACCCGGTGCGGGTGCTGGGCGTGAACGTCGGCACCGTCGACTCGATCACCCCGCGCGACGGCGATGTGAAGGTGGTGCTGCGCGTCGACTCCGACGTGGACATCCCCGCGGACGCGAAGGCCGTGATCGTCGCCCAAAGCCTGGTCACAGGTCGGTTCGTGCAGCTCACCCCGGTATACGACAGCGGGGAGAAACTCGCGAACAAGGCGACGATCCCGATGGAACGGACCGTCGTCCCGATGGAGTGGGACGACATCAAGGCACAGCTGAGCAAGCTCAGTGAGTCCCTCGGCCCGCAGACCCCCGGCTCGGTGACCAACGACGTGGACAAGGGCGCGGCCGCCGAGGCGGTGGAGGTGCTCAACAAGAACCTGTCCGGCAACGGTCAGGCCATCCGGCGCTCGGTCACCGAGATGTCCGACCTGATGGGCACGCTGTCGGCCAATCGCGGCGACCTCTTCGGCACCGTACGCAACCTGCAGAAACTCACCGAGGCCCTGTCGCAGAGCCACGAGGAGCTGGTGCAGTTCAACGGCCGCATCGCCTCGGTGAGCCAGGTGCTCTCGGACAACGCCGACGAGCTCGGCGACGCGCTGACCGGGCTCAACTCGGCGGTGACCGACGTGAAGTCGTTCATCGACCGCAACGGCGCCGACCTGACCACCTCGGTGGGCAAGCTCGCCGATGTCACCAGGATCGTCAAGGACAAGGACGAACAGCTGCGCGGCCTGCTGCATTCGGCACCCACCCAGTTGGCCAACTTCCAGAACATCTACAACCCGTTGACCGGTTCGCTGTCGGGTGTGTTCGGCCTCGGTATGGGCACCAACCTGATCACCCTGCTGTGCGGCACGATGGACTCCACCGCCCGGCCGGGAACCACCAAGGCCGACATCGACCACTGCGTCGACGTGCTGGCGCCGGTGGTGTCGTCGATCTCGATGAACTATCCGCCGTTCCTGCTCAACCCTGTGTCGGCGGCCACGGCCTCGCCCAACCAGATCGTCTACCAGAACAACGACGTGAAGGCGCGTGCCAAGACCGGTGTCAACCGCATGGACGAGACCACCCGCAAGCACAACAAGGGCAACCCGCTGGCGAACCTGCTCGTCCCGTTCGGGGCCGCGGGATGAACAGAAGTGGGATGAGGGCCCGGATGATGAGCGCTCGTAGACGGCCGGCCGTCGCCGCCGCGGCGCTGGCGATGACGCTGACCGTCGCCGGCTGCACCTTCGACGGCGTCAACTCGCTGCCGGTGCCTGGCGCCCAGGGCACCGACGACGGCGCGTACACCATCAGCGCCGTCGTGCCGTCGGCGGCGGGCCTGGTCAACAACGCCCCCGTGCATCTGGACGACTCCACGGTCGGCAGTGTCGGGGAGATGACCGTCGCCGACGACTGGAACGCCAAGCTGACGATCCGGCTGAACAAGGGGGTGCGGGTGCCCCGGGGATCGCACGTGATGGTCGCGATGACCAGCGTGCTCGGGTCCTCGCACCTGGAGATTGTGCAGCCCGACAGGCCCGAGGGCGGCTACCTGAAGGCTGGCGACCAGATCCCGCTCACCAAGTGCCCCGAGCAGTCCAACATCATCACCGACCTGTCGGTGCCGCAGGTGCCCGACATCAACGTCGCGCAGCAGGTGGCGCGCTGCACCTTCCCGTCGACCGAGCAGGTGCTCAGTTCGCTGTCGGTGGTGCTCAACGGCGGCGGGCTCAGCCAGCTCGGCGACATCGTGCACGAGATGAGCGACATGCTCGGCGACCGCGGGGACGCGCTGAGCAAACTGATCCCGCGGCTGGACACGCTGGTGGGTGAGCTGAACGGGCAGCGCGACAACATCATCGCCGCCACCGAGGGCCTCGACCGGCTGGCGTCGGCGGTCAACGATCAGCTGCCCACCCTGCGCACGGCGCTGACCGACAGCCCGCAGATCCTCAAGCTGCTCACCGATCAGCGCAAGAACTTCACCGACACGCTCGGCTCGATGGCGACGCTGTCGGAGACGGCCAACAAGGTGCTCAAGGCCAACAGCGACGACATCAAGACGATCGTCGCCAACCTCGAACCGGCCATCGACCAATTGCAGCAGACCGGTCCGGCGCTCACCCAGTCGCTGAACATCCTGCTGACCTTCCCATTCTACGAGCCGACGATCCCGACGATCATCAAGGGCGACTACGTCAACTCCGACCTCGTCCTCGACCTGACCCCGTCGCGGCTGAACAAGTCGATGTTCGCGACCGCCCGGTTCATCGGGCCCGAAGGTGTGGTGGGCAAGCCCGCTTCCGGTGCCAAGCGTGGTCTCAACCCGTTCACCGCGCCGCTGGACAACGGTGCGGTCCCCGACTCCCGCAGTTCGACGGGCAAGTCCGGTGCGCGCAAGAGCACCGAACGGCCGGCCGCCCAGAAGCCAGGCACCCAGAAGTCGGGCACCCACAAGCCGACACCGCGCAAGACCGCCACGACCACGCCGCAGGGAGGTGACCGCTGATGAGGATCACAAAGTTCGTCCGTACCCAGCTGATCATCTTCGGCATCGTCACCGTGATCGCGGTGATCGCGATGGCGGTGTACTACATCCGCATCCCGTCGATGTTCGGGGTCGGCAGCTACAAGGTCACCCTCAATCTGCCCAGCACGGGCGGGCTGTACCAGAACGCCAACGTCGCCTACCGCGGCGTGAATGTCGGCAAGGTGACGTCGGTGCGGCTCACCGACGAGGGGGTCGCCGCGACGCTGGTCATCGACAACGACACCAAGATCCCGGCGTCGATGCCCGCCGCGGTGCGCAGTGTGTCGGCGATCGGCGAACAGTACGTCGAGTTCGCACCGGTCAAGGATCAGTCCGGCAACCGCGACAACGTCCCGGATACCGGCACCGACGGCACCGGCGCGGACACCGGTTCACGTGGGACACTCCGCGACGGCTCGGTGGTGACCAGCGCGAACGTGCCGGTGGAGATCGCATCCATGCTCGATCAGGCAGACTCGCTGCTCGACAACATCGGCAGTGCCGACCTGCGCAGCCTGATCGATGAGGCGTTCACCGCATTCAACGGCACCGGCGAACAACTGCAGCGCCTGCTCGACTCGATGGCACTGTTCGTGAACGAGGCCGACAAGAACTCGCAGCCGATCGTCGACCTCATCGACCAGACCGGTCCGCTGCTGTCGACCCAGTCCCGCACCACCGGCCAGATCCGGGCGTGGACCCGCAACGTCACCAAGGTCACCGACCAGTTGCGGGCGAGCAAACCGGAGATCACCGACATCCTGCGGCACGGCCCCGGGGTGGCCGACCAGAGCCAGAAGCTGTTCGGCTCGCTCGACCAGTCGTATCCGCTACTGGTGTCCAACCTCGGCGTGATCGCCCGCACCCAGGCGGTGTACCTGCCCAACATGCGGCAGATCGTGACGATCTACCCGCGCCTCATCGGCTCGCTGGTCACCGCCCTGAACACCGGTTCGGTCCGGTACGGCGCCAACGTGACGTTCGCCCTCGGCATCAACGACCGCGCCCCGTGCAGCATCGGTTACCTGCCGAAGGACGAGTGGCGCTGGCCGTCCGAACAGAACGCGCGGGAACTGCCGTCGGGCATGCTGTGCCGGGTGCCGCAGAACGCCAACATCGCCGTGCGCGGTGCACGCAACTATCCTTGCGTCGAGTTCCCCGGCCGGCGTGCCCCCACCCCGGCCGAATGTAAAACCGGGTACAAACCCGATCCCGGCACCAACGATGCGTTCCGGACCAGCGACATCAAGATCGGCCCGGCGTCGGTGCAGGGCGAGATCGTGCCGGGCACACCGTCGACCAAGACCGATGAACCGTCGGTGTACAGCACCGCCTACGATCCGGTATCGGGGGATTTCATCGGCCCGGACGGTAAGACGTACAACGCGGGAACCGGGCAGAAGAAGCCAGGAGGAAGTGCCACTACATGGCAGAGCCTGATCAGCCGGACAGTGAATCCGTGACGCCGGGACCGGCCGCGCCGGTGCGGCCGGTGCTCAGCGCACCGCTGCGGCGGGGCGCCAGGAAACCGCCGCCGGCGAAGGCACCTGACAAGGCGGGTGTTCCCGGCGCGGGCGACGACGAGGCCACGACCGTCGCCGCCGAGACCCCTGACAGGGATGTTTCTGAGAAGGAGGTGTCCGAGCAGGACTCTGCCGAACCGGAGACAGACGATCAGGAGTCCGGACCGGAACCTTCTCAGCTTGAGAGTTCGCTCGGCTACCGGGACCGCCGCCGGCCCCGGTCCCGGACCGCGGCGACGACCAAGGGCTCCGGAAAGGACCCCGGGGTCGCCTACAGCGGCAAGTCCGTCGCGCCGGTCCGTGCGATCGCCGTGGGCCTGAGCGTCGTGGTGATCATCGCGTGCGCGATCGTCGCGGTGGTGGCGGCCCTCGGCATCGAACGGCAGAACGACAGGGACGAGCTGCGCGCCGAGTATTCGGACTTTGCCTCGCAGGTCATCGTCAACCTCACCAGCTTCAACCCGAAGAACACCGACAACGCGCTCAAGACGCTGGAGAAGCAGACCAGCGGCCGGGCCAAGACACAGATCTCCGACTCGATCCAGCAGGTGACCAGTCTGGTCAAGTCCACCAATGTGGAGACCAAGACCACCGTGCTGTCGTCGGCGGTCACCAAGGCCACCGACGACGAGGGTTCGGTGATCATGGTGTATGGCTGGGAGCAGCGGTCCCTCGACGGCAAGGCCGCCCCCGAGTATCAGACGTTCCGTTGGCGCGTCGACATGACCCGGATCAACGGCGAACTCAAGATGACCAACTTCGAGTGGGTGACCTAGGCATGCCGGGCGAACAGAATCTGGCCGGCCGGCTCGGCGTCGACACCAAGGCCGGGCGGATCACCGCCGCCGTGCTGGCGGTGCTGCTGGTGGCGTCGGCGGTCTCGGCGATCGTGCTCGGGGTGCGCTATCTGGGTGTGCGTGCCGACGAGAAGGCCCGCGATTCGGCGCTGTCCGCGGCCCGCGACTATGTCACGACGATGTTCGGTTACACCCCGAAAGACGTTGCCGCACATGTGGAACGGTCCAAGAAGGCGGTGACCGGGGACGCGAAGGCGCAGTACGACAAGATCATCGCCGACACCGACCTGGTGGCCGAGGTGGGTAAGCAGAAGATCGTCTCCGAGGTGATCATCCAGGATGCGGGCGTGGTCACCAGCACCCGCGACAGCGCCACCGTGCTGCTGTTCATCAACCAGTCGGTCACCCGCGGCGGCAACGAGCTGGTGCAGATCAATCCGAGCCGACTCACGTACTCGATGACCAAGGACGACGGCCGGTGGCTGATCAACGGGATCGATGTCATCACCGATGACTCGTTCCGCGGCAAGGTGGAGGTCACCACGTCGGTGCCGTCCGGGGCCACGCCGATTCCTGGCCTGAGCCCGACGCCCACCCCGGGCAGCACCACCCCGACCCAGCCGGCCGCGACCCAGCCGGTGGCACCTACCCCGCCGGCGACGCCGACGGGCGAGATCCCGGTCCCCACGCCGTAGTGAGTGGTCGCACGGTGGGTTCCGGCCGCACTACGATGGGCCGGGTGCCACCCCGCCAACGATTGACACCCGCCGAGCGGCGCTCGGAACTGCTCGACGTCGGTGTGCGCGTCTTCGGCGAACGGCCGTTCGAGGAGACCTCGATGGAGGACATCGCCGCCGCGGCGGGGGTGTCGCGGCGGCTGCTGTATCACTACTTTCCCACCCGGGCAGAGTATTTCGGGGCGATCTGGCAGCGGGTGCATGTCGAGCTGCGGCAGGCGGTGATCGCCGCGGACGCCCCGACGGTACGGGAACGCGTGGAGGTGGCCCTCGCCGCCTACCTCGACTTCTATCAGAGGCATCTGCCGCTGGTGCTGATCTCGAGCCGCAGTTCGATCTCCGCGGACCCGGCGGTGCGCGGCCCGGTCACCCAGAACTTTGAGGCATTGTGCGCCGGGTTCCTCGACGCCGCCGGGGTCGACGGACCTGAGCGCGCGGTCGCCGAGGTGGGATTCGCCGGCTGGATCACCTACGTCCGCGAGGCGGCGCTGGCCGCACTGGTCGACGAGCGGATCACCCTGGCGGTCTGCCACGACATGTGCATGCACGTGCTCGACGCCGCGGTGGGCCCACGGGTGGACCTGCGGGTGCCGCCACGTGCCCCGGTCTCTCAGGCAACCGCCTCCACCGGCGAGGAGAGCGTGTAGTCGCCGTCTCGTGCGACGGACCGGATCACCGTGCACAGGTGCGCGAAGTACCGCAGCACCTGATGCTGGGCGTACGGCGTTCCCGGGGTCTGGCTGCCGAGGTACAGCCGCCGGTGGTCGCGGTTGATCCACAGCGAGGCGTTGGCGGTGCGGCCCTCTCCGGTGAAGATGATGCCGCGCTCGTAGGGATCGCTCCCGGCCGCGGGGAACCTGCGGAAGTCGATGTACGAGAGCAGATTCGGTGTCGAGGCGAGAGCCGCGGGTGACGCTCCGGCGGCGACGAGCGCACCGAGCGCCGCCTGGACCGGTACCGCGGCAAGCAGTTTGGCCTGCTGGTAGCCGGCGTCGGCGGCACCGAGCAGCTCGGTGAACGTCCGGGTGCCGGCGATCGCGAACGCGACCGGGGCGAATGAGCCGAACCAGCCCTGGGCGGAGGCGAATTGCGGTGCGGCCATTCGGGTGTTGAACACGGTCATCCCGTAATAGTCTGTCCGGCCGGCCAGTTCGGCGTCGGTGGCCGCCAGGGCCGCGTAGATGCCGGTGAGGAAGCGTGATCCCGCGTCCCGGCAGGCCGACTCGAATCTGTCGACGTCGTCGCCGGTGAGGATGGTGATCTCGACGGGGGTGACGGGTGCGGTCTCGCCGGGCGCCAGGCCGAGGTCGAGTGAAAAGCCGGGCAGCTCGAGGTTGTTGCGGGCGAAGATCTCCGTCCATGTGGCAAGCTCGTCCGAGCCTGACAGGTGGTGGTCCACGAGCGCCGACTCGGCACGTGCGTAGTCGAGGTAACCCTGTGTGTCACCGCAGGTTTCGGCAGCGGGTAGCGCCCCGGTGCGAGGTGCGTCGCCGCTGCTCTTGGCGGGATCGCCGAGTGCGGTGTAGATGTCGATGATCTCGGTCAGGGCCAGCGCCTGCGAGGCGCCGTCGGACAGAGCGTGGTCGCAGCCGAAGAACACGGTGAAGCTGCCGGGTCTGCGGATGGCGCCGAACGCGAAGCCCGGAAACGAGGTGCTGATGGCCTCGGCGCCGAACCGGTCGGCGATATGCCGCTGGAACTGCTCGTCGGTGGCCACCGGCCCGGCATCGTGGGCGGTGAACGACACGTCGACGGCATCGACGACGCGTGCGGCGACCCGCGGTCCGTCGGTCTCGAACCAGGTGCGCAGAGCGGAGTGCCCGCGGACGAAGGAGTTGAGCGCCTGCGTCATCCGGCCCTCGTCGAGGTCGCCGTCGATCTCGGTGCCCGAACCCAGGTAGGCGCGGTGCGGTGCGCCGCGGTCGCGGGCGGCTGCGCAGCCCCGGACGTGGTTCTCCACCAGGAAGGTCAGCGGACCGGTGTGGGTGGGGGCATCTCCGGCCGCGGCGGTGGTGGCGGCGGTCGGCAGCCAGCTCACGGCGTGACCCGGGGCGGGGGTGAACGAGCCCATGGCGGTGATTCTCATGTGAGGTTCTCTCCTAGAAACTGGAGCGGGGGAACTGGATCGGGGTCAGGCGGGCAGCTGGGCGGCGACGACGCCCTCGAGCGGGGCGTCCACTCCCTCGGTGCCGACCCGGGACAGGATCTCCACGGCGGTGTCGACGAAGTCGCGGACCGCGGCCGCGGCGGCGGCGGTGCCGGGGTGCCGGGTCGAGACGGTGATGCCGTCCGGGGTGCGGGCCACCCACAGGTACACCTCGCGGTCGGATTCGGTACGGCCGCGCAGGGTTTGGGCTTTGAGCCGGGCCCAGTCGGCGGCGCCGGGCACGTACCGGACGTCGAGGTAGGAGATGACGAACTCGGGGATGGCCTCGCAGCCGGTGAGCTGGGCGATCCGGGGATACGGATAACGGGAGACGGCCTTGGCGGCGCCGATCGCTCCGGTGGTCAGGTCCATTGCGCGGCGGAAGCTTTCGGCCGCACGCACATCGACGTCGAGGGGGCCGAGCCCGACGAACCAGCCGATCGCATCGACGTACCGGGGTTCGAACCGGGTGTGCATCGGCATCGCCGCCCGCATCCGCGGTTCGCCGGTGACGGCGCGGTGGGCGAGGGCCAGGGCGGTGAACACGGTCGTCTGCATGGAATGGCCGGCCTCTCGGCAGATCCGGTTCACCTCGTCGGCCTCGCGCGCCGACAGGACGAACTCGGAACCGCCGCAGCTGCCCGGCGCGTCGTGGGAGGTGACGGGCTGCGCCGAGGTCAGGCCGGAGTCGGGGAACCGCCAGCCCGAGGCCGCCAGGAAGGTGCGCCAGTGGGTGACCGCGGGGTGCACGGGGGTGAGCTCCGCCCCCGCCTTCCGGTCGTGGATGCCGTAGTCGAGGTGGCTTCCGGCGCAGGAGGACCGGGGCTGCGTTCCGTCGACCTCGGCGAGGTAGAACGCGCGCAACTCGCCTATGGCCACCAGCAATGAGTAGGCGTCGACGACGCAGTGATCGGCGGCCAGCACCGCGACGAAACGCTCCTGCCCACCGGAATCGGGGTCGAGGTCGGTGATGGTGACGGCACGGTGATGCGGCCAGGTCAGTGGCGACAGCTCCGCGTCGAAGGTGCTGGTCAGGTGCGCGGTGATCGCGTCGCCGGTCATCGCGCCGGTGACGCGGCCGTGGATGCCGATCGCGCCGGCGGGGTGCGTGTAGCGCCGGGTGATGCCGTCGGGCCGGCAGCCGACGGCCCGGTCACCGGGGAAATACTCGAGTGAGACGGTGCTGCGCAGCACTTCGTGATGCGCGGTCCACAGATACAGGGCGGTTTCGAAGGCGGCGCCGTCGAACGGACGGTCGATCTCGAATACCGCGCCGAGCCAGGAGTTACCGGCCTGGTACTCGGCGCTCCGCCGCAGGTGCATCTCATGGTCGAAGGTGGCCGGACGCAGGTCGACGACCCATTCGGATTCCGGCGCGACGGTATACGGCGCCCATTCGGTGACGGTCCCGGCGGGCAGCCGGTAGTCCGATAGCTCGGTGAATTTCATTGCTGTGGCGATACTTTCCGGTCAGGTAGAGCACAGGTAAGGCATTTGCGGAGCCGAGTGATGTCAGCCGTGACGCCATCGGTGAATGGCGCCGCTGCGCTGATAGGAGTTGCCTGGGGCGGGCGCGTCGGCGCACCTGCGAGACCCTGTGTCGGGGTGCCGGGAAGATCCGCGAGAAATAGTAAGCAGAGATAACCGTGTGATACCAGCGTTACCCGACCGTGTTGTTCATCACGTTGACGGATTTCCGGTGTGAACCGGAACTGGGGAATCAGGGCCGGCGGGGCCGGATTTCGTGTTACGGCCAGGTTAGCCGGATGGAAGAGGTTGTTAACCCTCGCAGGTGAGGTGGTGTGAGCGGGTGTAGCCCGTTCGGTTGACAGAATCTTTCCAAACGGGGCCTGAAGACCTCGGAGACAGGACCAAGGACCCTTGCTCAGGTGAAATCACGCCTTGCGGATCTCGAAGATTCTGCCTACGTTGGTCACCGTGTCGGGGGACGTGGTGGTCCTGTAACTGTGGTACGTCATTACCAAAATGATGACGTACCCCGATGAAGGGGAAATCATGTCGCATAGAGGTTCGTCCGGGCCGCCGGCGATCGAGGCCATCGGTCTCACCAAGATGTTCGGCAGGTCTGAAAATCGGACTGCCGCAGTAGATAACGTGGATCTGATCGTTCCCGCCGGTGGCGTGTACGCGGTGCTGGGTACCAACGGCGCCGGTAAGACGACCACAGTGAGGATGTTGGCCACGCTGTTGCGGCCGGATGCGGGAACCGCCCGGATCTTCGGTGCCGACGTTGTGCGCCAAGCGACTTCGGTACGCGCGATGATCGGCGTCACCGGTCAGTACGCGTCGGTCGACGAAGATCTCACCGCCACAGAGAATCTCGTGGTGTTCGGACGCCTCATCGGCTCGTCGAAACGAGCCGCGCGGGCACGAGCCCACGATCTTCTCGACGAGTTCGGGCTGACCGGCGCCGCGGACCGTCCCATCCGGCACTTCTCCGGCGGCATGCGCCGCCGTCTCGATCTGGCCGCGTCGATGATCACCCGGCCACGGCTGCTGTTCCTCGACGAGCCGACCACCGGGCTCGACCCGCGCACCCGCTCACAGATGTGGAACACCGTGCGGCAGTTGGTATCCGCCGGATCCACCGTGCTGCTGACCACCCAGTATCTCGATGAGGCGGACGAACTCGCCGATCACGTTGCCGTCATGGACCGCGGCAAGGTGGTCGCCGACGGCACCGTCGACGAACTCAAGGCCAAGGTGGGTGACACCCGTGCGGTGATCAGCGTCGCCGACGCCGGTCGTCTCGCCGACGCCGGGACCCTCTGCTCGGCGTTCGCCTCCGCAGAGGTCATCGTCGCAGGCCCGGACCTCAAGGTCGTGGTGCCGCTGCCCGACGTCGACAGACTGCCCGAACTGCTGCTCGCGCTCCGCGAGCGGACGATCGCCTACACCGGTGTCAACGTGGAGAAGCCCAGTCTCGACGAGGTGTTCTTCGAGCTGACCGAGGGTGCGCCCGCCGCCGAGAGCGGGGAGGAGGCCGCGTGAGCGCCCCGGTGCCCGGGCCGGTCACCGGCGACATCGACGCCGCCGCGGTCAAGGTCGCACTCGGACAAGCCGAGGCCGCGGTAGCTCACCCGCGCGATCGTGAGCGGGAAGACGCCCCGGATCGGTTCACCGAGGCGGTGGCCGACGACTTCGTGTTGCCGCCCAACCGGATCGGGGTGGCCGCGGCCACCCGGCAATCACTGACGATGACCGGGCGCGGACTGCTGAAGATCAAACACAATCCGCAGCAGCTCTTCGACGTCATCGTCCTGCCGATCGTGTTCACCGTCATGTTCTCCACCATCTTCGGCGGGGCCATCGCCGGTGACGTGACAAGCTATCTGCCGCTGCTCATCCCGGGTCTGCTCGTGCAGGTGACGGTGGCGGCCTCGGTGATCACCGGGGTGCAGCTGCGGGAGGACCTCGACAAAGGGGTGTTCGACCGATTCAAATCGCTGCCGATCGCCCGGATCGCCCCGCTCGCCGGCGCATTGCTGGCCAACGCCGTGCGGTATGTGGTGGCCACGGCCATCACCGTCTGCGTCGGCCTCGCCATGGGCTACCGGCCCGGCAGCGCGCTCGGCCTGATCGCCGCCTGCGGACTCGTGGTGCTCGTGGCCTTCACCCTCAGCTGGATCTTCGCGCTGCTCGGCGTACTGCTCGACAAGGCCTCGACGGTGCAGGGGGTGTCGATGCTGGTGATGATGCCCATCACCTTCGTCTCCAATGCCCTCGTGCCGGTCGATTCGATGCCCGGCTGGATGCAGGCGTGCGCGTCCGCCAACCCCGTCTCGCACCTGGTCACCGCCGCCCGGGAACTCGCGACAGACGGATCGGCGGGCGTCGAGATCGCCTACACCCTGGCCGGTGCGCTCGCGGTGCTCGCGATCTGCGTGCCCATCACCCTGCGAACCTACATGCGGAGGACCTAGTGACTGCGACCGTCCCGGACACCCCGGTGTCCGATAGCCCCGTGACCGTACGTCCGGTGCCCCAAGCCGGCGCGCCGGAGGTGACCACACAGCCGGAGCCCCGGCGGCCCCGGCTGTCGGTGGTGGTGCCCGCCTACAACGAGGCCGGCGTGCTCGGCGAATGCCTGGCCCGGCTGACCGCGCAGAGCGAGCACATCGCCGAGATCATCGTGGTGGACAACAACTCCACCGACGACGGCATGCGGATCGTCGCCGGGGTGATGGCCGAGCACCCGTCGGTGCGGATCGTGCACGAGACCAGCCAGGGCCTCGTCCATGCCCGCAACGCGGGCCTCGACGCCGCCACCGGCGACATCATCGCCCGCATCGACGCCGACACCCGCGTACCCGAACACTGGGCACGCACCGTCGTCGACTTCTTCGCCGCCGACACAGGGGGCACCTGGGCGGCGCTCTGCGGACGCGGTGAGGCTTACGGGATCCCGTTCTCCGGCCGCTTCGACAAGTGGAAGATCGCACTGCACCCGCTGTCCCGGGGCAAGGCGTCGACGGTGACCCAAGCGCCCGAACCCAGCGATGTTCCGGTGCTGTACGGGTCCAACATGATCCTGCGCCGCGACACCTGGCAGGCCATCCGTACCCGGGTGAGCATGCGCCGCGACGTCTTCGAGGACGTCGACATGGGACTGTGCGTCCGCGAAACCGGCGGCCGCAACGCCTTTCTCGCCTCCATCACCGTGGGGGTGTCGCCGCGCCGGATGGAGACCGGGGTGGCCTCGTTCGTGCGCTACATGTCCTGCCTGCCACGAACATTCCTGCTGCACAAACAGTTCGGCCTCGCCCTCGGTGCGGCAGTGGTGTATCTCCCCGCCATCACCGTCCTGCACACAGGCCGCCTGCTCCTGCTCCGCAGCTACGACACGGAATCAGGCACGTTCGCCGTGACCAACATCCTCCGGGAACGCACCGACCGCATCATTCCTTAACATGGCGCCCCCTCGCTTCGCTCGGGGATCGCGGGTCTGCGAGGGCCGCGAGTCAGTCCAGAACACGACGGCCCTCCAGACCTTGTTCGACGATATCGGCCGCAGCGGCGACTGCCTTGGTGGGGGAGATGAGATGACGACTCAGGGTTTCGGCGGAGAGTTTGGCCTCATCGGACAGGGCCGTCCGCAACGCCTCGGTCAGCGCGGGCGTGGTCACCCGCGACATCGGAAGGGACGCACCGACATGCACACCAACCAGAGCCCTGCCCCAGATGGGCTGGTCGGCACCCACCCAGGTCACCACGGTGGGCAGGCCGGCCCGCAGTCCGGCGGCCACCGACCCGGCGCCGCCGTGATGGATCGCCGCCCGGCACAACGGGAGCACCGTGTCGTGATCGACATGACCCACCAGCCGGATCCGGCTGGGATCGATGTCGGCGCCGGACATGAAACCGCTCCAGCCGCCGGCCACGAGCAGTCGCACATCCAGCGCCCGCGCGGTCTCCGTCAGCGCAGTCGCCAGCGCCTCCGGGTCGCCCGGGAGCATGCTGCCGAACCCGGCGTATACGGGGGCCGGGCCGGCGGCGATCCACGTCAGCAACTCGGCGGGCGTCTGGTCGCCGACGCCGGAGCGTTGCGCCGCGGCCAGATTCAGGAAACCGGTGAGCGGGCGCCGCGCACCCCACTCGGCGGCCAGACCCGGGAACAGGGCCGGGTCGTACGCCTGGATCTCCGGCACTCCGGTGCGCGCGATCCGCGTCGCGTACGGCCCCGACGCCCGCGGCAGACCGAGCTCGTCGGACAGTCGATGCTCCGCGCGGCGGGAGGCCAGCCACAGGATCTGTTCCCCGACAAGCCAGCTCGCGTCGGCCACCACGCCAGGCACGTCGAGTCCGAGGTGCGCCAGCAGCGATACCTGATGGTTGCGCCGGATCGGGCAATAGTGCAGCGGGAAGTGCGGGATGCCGCGGACCTGCGAAACATTGTGCGCCCGTTCCTGTCCGGCGCTGCCGGCGATGATCGCGTCCGCACCCTCGGTGAGGTCGAGCAACTGCTGTCCCATCGCTCGGCCGCCGCGCACGGTGATCTCCGAGATGGCCCGCACCCGGCGGACCGGGTTGCGCGACTTGAGCTCTGTACGGATGAGATCGGAGTCGAGGAGGTCGTGAGTGCTGCCACCGTACGGGTGGCCGGGCAGACCGGCCCCTTCGCTGAACGCGACCAGGTTGGGCGGGACCGCCATCACGACATCGTGCCCGCGCGAACGAAGTTCGGTGCCCAGGGCGACCGCGGGCTGTACATCGCCGCGGCTACCGCCCATCGCCATCACGATTCTCATTCGGGCCTCTCGTCGACGGACAGACGGTTCCGGGTCAGAACCTCTTGGGCCGCAAGTGTAGAGACGAACGACGAATTCGGCGCGATGCGAGGCGGTGTGCGATGAGAATCACGGTTGCGGTCAACGGCACTCGCGGCGATGCGCAGCCCGCGGTGATCCTCGCCGGTGCGCTCGCCGCCCGGGGCCACGACGTGCGGGTGGGCGTGCCGCCCAACCTGATCGGTCTCGCGGCGACGCTCGGCGTGACCGCCGGAAAATTCGGCCACGACACCCGCGCCCACCTCGAACGCGTGCGGCAGGTACGAACAGCGGCGGGGCGCAACCCGATCCGGCGGGCCCGGGCCGTCGCCGCGATCAACCACACCGGATGGTCTGAGACCGCAGCCGATCTCGGCGCGCTGACCACCGGCGCCGATGCGATCGTCACCGGGTTCACCACCGAGCTGATCGCACTGCCGTTCGCCGAGGCACTGGGGATTCCGCTGGTCAGCCTGCACCACGCGCCGGTGCGCCCCAATTCGTCGGTGGGGCCGCTGCCGCAGCTACCGGGCGCGCTGGGCGGTCCGCTGGTGCCGGCGCAGTGGAGTGCCGCCGAACTCCTGGTTCGGATGGCGACCCGGCGGCAGGAGGCCGCGCTGCGGGAGCGGCTCGGTGTCCGGCCCGCCACGGAACCGCTGTCGCGGCTGATCGAGGGCAACCCGGGTGTCGAAATCCAGGCGTACGACCCGATGTTCGCGATCACCGGCGATCCGCGCTGGGAGACCTCCGTCCGGCCACGGCCGGCCGTCGGGTTCATCGAACTCGCGCGGCAGGCAATGACAACAGCCACCGATCCCGCCCTCGACGCCTGGCTCGACGCCGGGTCCGCGCCGGTGTACTTCGGATTCGGCAGCATGCCGGTGCGGGACAGCCAGGCCACGGTGACCGCGATGATCACCGCCGCCCGCCGCGTCGGCCGTCGCGCCCTGATCTGCACCGGCTGGAGTTCGGCGCGGGTGAGCGTACCGGCCGGCGACGACGTGTTCTTCACCGACACCGTCGACCACCATGCGGTGCTCGGGCGGTGCGCGGCGGCGGTCCACCACGGCGGCGCCGGCACCACCGCATTGGCCCTGCGGCACGGCATCCCGTCGGTGATCTGCTGGTTCGGGGCCGATCAGCCGTTCTGGGGTGCGCAACTGCGTCGCGCCGGCGCCGGGGTGACGATGCCGGTGACCAGGCTGACCGCGGATTCTCTCGAAAACGCGCTGCACACCGTCGATACCGACATGGTGCGGCGCCGAGCGCTCAACGCGGCCCGCGCGATGGTGGGCGCCGACGTGGCACTCGACGCGGCGGTCACGGCCGTGGAGACCGCGGTCGGTGAACCGGGAGTCCCGGTGCGGAGGGTGGCGCGGTGAGCAGGCTCGGATCGGCTGACACGACCTACGAGTTCCTGCGCCGGGCACTCGGCTGGTCGGTGGTGCTGCAGGTGGTGTGGATCTTCGACGACGAGATTCCCACCGAGACACTGGCGTCGATGCACAAGTGGCTCGGCCAGGGGCGCCTGCACCGGCGGCTCGCCGCCGCGAAGGTTCCCGGTGCGCGTCCGCGCTGGGTGCCCGCCGGCGCCCTGCCGGAGCTGGTGTCCGATCACATCCCGGTGGGTCCGGATCAGATCGAATCGTGGGCGGGTACCGAGATGATGGGCGTCGACCTCGACGCCGGCGCCGGACGGTGCTGGCGGCTGCGCGCCGCCCCGACCGTGTCCGGCGGCACCGCGCTGTCGCTGTGCGCGCTGCACCTCGTTGCCGACGGCCGGACGCTGGTGCGCGCCGCCGGCGAGGCGATGGCGCACTGCACCGTCGCCGCGCCCGACGGCTCCGGCGGCGATCTGCTGTCCGAGGTGAAAGATGCGGTGGCCCAGGTTCTGTCGGCGTCCACCGCCGTCGTGGCGGCCGGGATCGGAGCGTTGGGTGTCGGCCGTGGCGGTGAGCCGGCTCTCATCGACAATCGTCCGCCGCGCGCCGAACACGCGGACCGGGCACCGCAGGCGTCTCCCGCGTGGGCGACGGTGAGCGTGCCCGCCGCCGACTGGGATGCGGCGGCCCGGGCCCACGGCGGCACCGCCAATTCGCTTTACATCGCCGTCGTATCGGGCCTGCTGCGATCGAGTTGCTATGCGCCGCCCGGTGATCCGATCAAGGTGGGCGTGCCGGTCGATGTGCGCGCCGGCGCCGGCGACGACTCCTCGAACGCGACGGCCGGGGTATCGGTGATGCTCACCGACGACCCGGTGCCGGGCGGATCGCTCACCGCGATCCGCCGCTCCTGCAAGGAGGCCTTCTCCGCGCTGCCGCGAAAGCGGCGGGCGCGTGGTGATCTGACCGCACTGGTGTGGCTGCTGCCGGCGACCTGGCTGATCGGCGCCGTCAGCGCGGGCAACGGGATGCCCGACGCGATGGTGTCCAATCTCGGCGATATCGACGACCGGGCCACACGATTGGGCGCCGCAACGGCCCGTCGCACCGCCTTCCGCGGAATGGCGCAGGGCGTCGACCCTGCGTTGCCGTACCGCTTCGGTGACGGTGTGCAGTCGTGGTTGCTGCGCGGCGACGACGAGATCACCTTCTGCGTGGCCGGTTTCGACGAATCGGTGTTCGGCGGCGGCCGGTTGCGCCGCCTGCTCGCGGATGAACTCGCCGCCTGGCGACTGACACATGACATCTGGTGAAAGGACTGTTCCCATGACGACCCCCAGACTGGCCGGTGCCGACGAATCGTATCTGCTCAGCGCCGACCTCTTCGGGCTCGGCGCACCCATCCAGTTCTCGTGGGTGTTCGGCGCCGACACCGATCCCGGCGCCGACGCCGTCACCGAACTGCGGCTCGCACTGGCCCGCGGCCCCCTCAACCGGGCGGTGTCCCGCACCCGGGTGCCCGCGGCCAGGGACCGCTGGGTGCGGTCGGCGGTGAGCGTGATCCCGACCCGCACCGAGCACATCGCCGACGACGAGGTATCCGACTGGCTCGACCGCAGACTGCGCACGGCCCGGCTCGATCCCGCGGAGGGGTCGGCGTGGCGCCTGGACGATGCCGTCACCGGCGACGGCCGGCGCGTGGTCTCGCTTCTGGTGTCGCACATGGTGACCGATGGGCAGGGCGTGTACCGGGCGCTCGATGCCGCGGCAGCTGGGTTGGCCGCCGAGCTGCCGCCGGCCGGATCGGCCCGCGGCGTGCGTGCGGTACGTGATGACCTCACCGACGCCGCACGGCAGTTGGGGGCCGCTGCCCGGGCGGTCCGGATCGTGGCGGCCGAGGCGGCGCGCGGACTGTCACAGCGCACGCAAGCGCCGCCCGCGCCGGTGCGGCCGGTGCCCCCGGACCCTGACGACTGCCCTGATACAGACTGCCCCGACACCACCCTCGCGATCGTCGACGTCGACCGCGAGACGTGGCATCGCCGGGCCCAGGAATATGGGGGTACCGCCAACAGCCTGTTCGTCGCGGTCCTCGCCGGCATCGTCACCCGCGCCGGAGTTCCGGTCGGTGAGGGACGCGATGCGCTCACCAAGGTGTGTATTGCGGTCAGCAGGCGCGGAGACGAGTCCGACGATCGCGCAAACGCCTCGGGCGGGGTGTGGATCCGCGTACCGGGCGAGGTGGAGCCGCGAATGGATCTGTCCGTCATCCGCTCCCAGAGCAAGAAGGCGTTCGTCGAGTACGCCGAGTCCGGCGCCGACCGTACCGCCGACAATCTGCAGGCGATCGTGCGGCTGCTGCCGGGAACGCTCATCGGCAAGATGATGCGCGCCATCCCCGGACCCGACACCACCGTCTCCAACTTGGGTGTGGCCCCCGAAACGGCGCTGACCATCGGCGGGAGTGTCGCGGAGCGGTTCTCGATACGGGCCATCATGCTGGGGGTGCCGCCGTCGGCCCGGCGCAAGCAGGGACCGGCGATCGCGGCGTGGGCGGTCGAGTACCACGATCGGATCACGTTGACGTTCTTCGGGATCAACCCCGACCACTTCGGTGACCCCGAGTTGCTGCACAAGCTCATCAGCACCGAACTCGCCGCCTGGGGAGTCCCCGGGAGGCCGTGGTGACCGCCGAAGCGGGGCGCAGCCATATCGTCGTCGTCCTGTACGGCAGCCGCGGTGATATTCAGCCCGGCGTGTGTCTGGCGCTGGAACTGCTGGAGCGGGGCCACCGGGTGTCGGCGGCGGCACCGCCGAATCTGGTGGAGTTCGCCCGCACGCTCGGCGTCGGCGAGGTGTATCCGATCGGCACCGACACCCACACCGCGTGGTCGTCGGACGAGGCCGCCGACAGCAGAAGCCGGTCACCGATCGCCCGGATCTGCTACGCGCTCAAGACTGTTCGCGACGGGTTCGCCGCGTTCGACCGGTCGCTGACCGGACTGTTCGTCGGCGATGACGCGCCGCTGCGGGATGCGGACCTGATCGTGGCGGCGCCGCTCTGCCAGGACCGCTGCCTGGCCGTCGCCGAGAAGCTCAGGATTCCGTTGGTGGTGCTGCGATTCGGTCCGATGTCGGAGAACGGCGTCCTTGGAGCCGTTCCGGGACTGACTGATTCATGGTCACCGGAATGGAAACGCCGGTCGTGGCGGCTGGCCGACCGGGTGACATGGCTCGCCACCGGCTGGAACGAGGCGTCGTTCCGGCGCCGGCTGGGTGTGCCGCGGGTGTTCGGTCCGCTGCCGAAACGATTGTCGGCGCTGGGGGTTCGGCAGATTCAGGCCTACGATCCGGCGATCGTGCCCGGGGTGGCCGAGGAATGGGGAGCGGTCAAGCCGGTCGTCGGGTTCTTCGACCTCGCGCCCGAGCACCGGGCCGCGCTCGGCGAATGGGGTGGTGACCGTGCCGAACTCGTGTCGTGGCTCGACACGGGTGAGCCGCCGGTGTTCGTGTCGTTCGGCAGCATGCCGATCGACGATCCCGACCACCTCATCGCCCTGTTCAGCGGTGCGGCCACCGAACTCGGGTGCCGGGTGCTGTTCACGCTGGGGGAGCGGCGCGGGGTCGATCCGCTGAATCCGGGCGTCTATTACGCGGGTGCCATGGACCATTCGGGGATCCTGCCGCGGTGTCGCGCAGCCGTCCACCACGGCGGTGCCGGCACGACCGCCGCCGGGCTCCGGGCCGGGCTGCCGACGATGATCTGTTCGGTGACAGCCGACCAGCCGTTCTGGGCCTCGCGGATCGCCGCGCTCGGGGTCGGATACGGCACCCGGCTTCGCGGACTCACCGGCGCGATCGTCCGCGACGGCCTGGGTGTTGTTCTCTCGCCTGAAGCCGCTGCCGCCGCGAGGCGGCTCTCCGATCAGCTCGTCGCGGCGGAGAAGGCCGTGGCCGCTGCGGCGGCCACCGTCGAGGAGGTGCTCGTGGCCGCGTCGTGAGGTGGTTCCGTGTCGAGCGCGGATGTTCCATTGCGCTAACTGTGCGGACACATCCGTTTAACCGGTGCAGTCTGATATGGACATCAACTTGGGGACGTAGCACCACAGAGAGGTCGTGACCATGTCCGAGAGCCTGTCCGGAAAGATCATTCTGTCCGGCAACCAGTACGGCAAGGCCGAGAATCGGGTGGTCCGGATCGTCCGCGACACTCCCCGCCACGAGATCCGAGACCTGAACGTATCATCTTGTCTCCGAGGAGATTTCACCGATGCCTACCTGACCGGTGAGCAGAGCAAGGTGCTGCCCACCGACACCCAGAAACACACCGCGTACGCCTACGCCAAGAAGGTCGGCATCAATTCTCCGGAGGAGTACGCGCTCGCCCTGGCCACCCACTACGTCGACGACATCGAACCCGTCGACGAGGCGCTGATCGAGGTGGAGGAATTTGCCTGGGAGCGGGCGATCGTCGACGGCGAGGAGCACCCGCACACCTTCGTGAAGGCGTCGGCGGAGGTGCGGACCGTCGCCGTCACCCATAACAAGGAGAACACCTGGATCGTCTCCGGCGTGAAGGACTTTGTGATCCTCAAGTCGACGGGCAGCGAGTTCAAGGGCTTCCTGGTGGATCCGTACACGATTCTGGAGGAGACCGACGACCGCGTGATGGCCACCTCGCTGGTGATGCAGTGGCGGCTGGCCGGCACCGATCCCGGTGAGCTCGGCTTCGACGGGTTGTTCGCCCGGATCCGGGAGATCGCGATCGCCACGTTCGCGACCGTCCATTCGCTGGCGCTGCAGCAGACCCTGTACCGCATCGGCGAAGCGATTCTGGAGGAGTTCGGGCAGGTCGCCGAGGTGCGGCTGTCGGCGCCCAACAAGCATCACTTCGTCTACGACTTCTCCGCGTTCGACGATGTGGAGAACCACAAGGAGGTGTTCCACGCTGATGACCGTCCGTACGGCCTCATTCAGGCCGCGGTGTCGCGTGAGGACGCACCCGATGCGGGCCCGGCGTGGGTGACCTATCGCAGCTGGCTGTAGGAAATCTGACGAACTTTCATCAGAGTGAGACATCGACGCGGCTGAAGACCGCGACCGCCGGCTGAGAACTCCTCAGCCGGCGGACAGGGTCTGCTAGACCCAGCTCGCCAGGGTGTCGGCGATCGGGGTGACCGGGCGGCCCAGCAGTGTGGACAGATCGCCGGTGACCAGCGAGAGCGCCCCCTCGGCGATCGAGGCGTTCATGCTCGCCAGCATCTCGACGACCTCGGCGGGCAGCCCGGCGGCGGTCAGACCGGCGCGTTCCTCGTCGGCGGTGATCGTCTTGTACTCCACCGGCTTGCCCAGGACCTGCGACACCGCGGCGGCGAACTCGGGGAAGGTCCAGGCGGAATCGCCGGTGAGCTCGTACCGCTTGCCGTCGTGGCCGTCGGAGGTGAGGACGATCGCGGCGGCCTCGGCGAAATCTGCCCGCGGTGCGCTGCTGACGAGGGTGCTCTCGCCGACGCTGTTGGCGACGACGCCGGTGGCCTGCGCGGCACCGAAATCGGACTGGAAGTTCTCGGTGTACCAGCCGTTGCGCAGGATCGTGGTCACCAGGCCCGAGGCGGCCAGGTAGTCCTCGGTGGCCTTGTGTTCGGGGGCCAGCATCAGCGGGTTGGTGTCGGCGGCGACGACCGAGGTGTAGGTGATGCGGCGGACGCCTGCGGCCACGGCGGCGTCGATCGCGGCCTTGTGCTGCGGGAGGCGCTTGCCGACCTCGCTGCCCGAGATCAGCAGCACCTCGTCGGCGCCCTGCAGCGGCGCGGCCAGCGTCGACGGGTCGTCGAGGTCGATGGTGAAGGTGGTCACGCCCTTGTCGGCGAGGGCTGCCAGGCGTTCGGCGTTGCGGCCGAGTGCGCGGATGTCGGCCGCGGCCACTCCGCGGGCCAGCAGGGCGTCGATGGTGAGGTTGCCGAGGGCTCCGGTGGCTCCGAAAACGGCGATGGTCATGTCGGTTACTCCTTCTGGATCGGTTATGCGGTTCACGCTGCTTGGATGGAACGGATCGAGTTGCCCAGGACCGTCCTGTCGATCACGGAGACGGCCGAGGACGGATCGTCGGCCGCGCCCAGGGTGAGCAGCAGCGGGACGAAATGGTCGGCGGTCGGGTGGGCCAGGCGGGCCGCGGGAGCCTTGGCGCGGAAGTCGACCAGCGAGTCGATGTCGCCGCGGGTGATGGCGTCGGCCGCCCACGTGTCGAACTCGTCGAGGGCCGTGCCGAGCGCGGGGTTCCGCAGGACCGCGAAGCTGTGCGTCATGAATCCCGAGCCGATGACCAGGATGCCGTCGTCACGCAGGCGGCGCAGGCGTTTGCCGAGTGTCAGCAGCGCCTCGGGATCGAGGCTGGGCATCGACAACTGGACGACGGGCACGTCGCCGGCCGGATACATCGCCATCAGCGGGATGAACGCGCCGTGGTCAAGGCCGCGATCGACCCAGTGGTGCAGCGGTGTCGTCGGGTCGAGGGCGCCCGCCACCTGCCGGGCGACGTCGGTTGCGTCGGGCGTCGGGTACTTGAGCGTGTAGTAGCGGGGATGGAAGCCGCCGAAGTCGTAGTACAGCGGGGTGTCCTCGTTGACGGCGGTGATGGCCGGCGGGGCGCTTTCCCAGTGCGCCGACACGATGACGATCGCCCGCGGCTTGGGCAGGGTCTGACCCCAGTCGAACAGGTCGCGCAGCCACTGCGCGTCGTCGAGGGTCGGCGGCGCGCCGTGGCTGATGAACAGGCTGGGCAGGGTGCCGTCGGACGGTTGCCACGGGCGATGCTCGCGCGCTTGGGGCAGGACATCGGCCACGAGATCGTCGTAGGCGCCTGCGGGGCGGGTGGGGTTGAACGGGTCCACGGACACTTCCTGAACACCTCCTACTTGAATGTTCAACATGAACAGTAGCACCTTAACTTGAACAGTCAAGTTGGGTTAGGGTGTGATCATGACCGCAGACGACACCCCCTGGCTCAGCCCCGACGAGCGCGGCGCCTGGCTGGCCGTCGCGGCACTGATGGTCCGGTTGCCCGCGGCCCTCGACATCCAGCTCGAACGTGACGCCGGGCTGAGCATGTTCGAGTACATGGTGCTGTCGGTGCTGTCCGAGGAACCGGACCGGACGATGCGGATGAGCGATATCGCCACGTTCGCGTCGTCGTCACTGTCGCGGCTCTCGCACACCGCGAAACGACTGGAGAAGGCCGGGTATCTGACCCGGCAGCAGGTGCCCGGCGGTGGCAGGCGCACCGACGCCACGCTGACCGACGCCGGCTACGAGAAGGTGCTGGCCGCCGCTCCGGCGCATGTGCGGGAGGTGCGCCGGCTGCTCGTCGACGTGCTCGATCCGGGCGAGATCGATGTGCTGAGCCGCATCGGGCGCAAGGTGGTCCGGGCTATCGATCCCGACGACGACGCCTGCGGCGAGGTGTGCTGAGCACCACATTATTCGCGATAGTGAACAGAAATGGTATTTACTGACTGCAACTACAGTGCAACGGTCGCCGAGCGGGACCGGGAGTGGAAGCAGGAGAGCGGATGTCTGCATCACTGTCACCTGCAACGGGCGGCGATGAGCCTACCGGCCGCGGTCCGTGGTCGCTGGGCATGCCCCGGTTCCCGGGTCCGGCCGAGTCCCGGTTCCGCAGGGCCTTCGCCGCCGCGGGTGCGTCGACGCGGGCCGAGATCCATGTGTTGGTCCTCGTCATCCTGGCCGTCGGATTCCTGACCAAGCTCGTGACCGGCCACCCCACCACCGTGGGCATCGCCTTCGGGGTCGCCGCCGCGACGCATGTGGCCGCCCTGCTATGGGGGCGGCACCCGGCCTCCCGGCGGGTGAGCCCGTCGGCCTCGGCAGCGACGTTCGTCGGCACACAGTTGATCACCCTGATCTGCGTGCTCGTGGTCCACTACGACGGCGGTGCCGCGACCCACGGGTCCCTGCCACACATCGTGGTGTTCGCCGTGCTGATCAGCGTGATCTTCGCCCACCTGACATTCGGAGCGCTGGTCACGGTGATCGGAGCGTTCATCGGCGTGCTCGTCCTCGGCGAATGGCTGGTGTTCGTGTTCGGCGCCGTCGCCACCAGGCTGAGCGACGTCGTCCTGTCTGCCGTGATCGTCGTCGGCGGGCTGGTCGCCGCGCGTGAGATCGAACTGATCGCCAGGACTTCCTGGGTGCAGCGCGGCCGGATCGCCACGCTGCACGAGACCGACGCGCTGACCGGCATCGCCAACCGGATACCCCTGGTCAACGAACTGATCGCCGCCGGCGACAGCCGGGAACCGCTGTCGTTGCTGCTTCTCGATATCGGCGGCTTCAAGACCTTCAACGACCAGCACGGTCATCTCGCGGGCGACGAGGTGCTCCGGTCGGTCGCGGGTGCACTCCGCGATACGGCCGACGGGCCGAACACGCTTGTCGCACGCATCGCGGGCAAACGATTCGCGGTACTCTGGCGCGGCGAGCAGATCGATGAGGCGGCAGCCGCGCGGCTGTGCGGTGCCGCGGCCGCGGTGGCCCGCCGCGGTGCCGGGCGCGACGGACTGTACGTGGCGGCCGGACTCGCCGGGCGCGGCCGAGAGTCCGAGTTCTGCGTGCAGAACATCGTCCAGCAGGCAGAGGGCGCGCTCCATCGCGGCAGAACGCAGCGCCGGGACATCGTGGCCACCGCGTCCCCCGGCGACGACGCACCCGCCACCCCCGCGACCCTCGACATCGAGCACATGCGCCGGCTGATCGCGGAACAGCAGGCGTGCGCGCTGCCGCTGCGCGTGACGTGGCCGTCGATCTCCTTCCAGAGGCAGCAGCTCGAGGAATCGCCCCGCAACGCCTTCGACGCACAGGGCAGGAGGTTCTCCACGATCGTCCTGCTGATCCTGCTCTGCATGAACATCATCGGCCTGCTGTTCGGCGGCTTCGTGGGCGAGGATCCGGCGTTCGTATTCCGGGTCGTCTCCTGCATCGGGATACCCGTCATCGTGGTGGCGCTGGTGCTGTTGCGACTGCCGTCGACGGCCGGCCGGTGGGTACAGATCTTCATCGCCACGATCGTCGCGAGCTGGGCCCTGGGGATGGGAACGTTCATCGTCCTCGGCGAGCGCGGCCCGGTCGAGTATCCGATCATGGTGCCGATCGCGCTGATCATGAGTGTGCCCGCCGCCCGCGTGGCGTGGCGGGTGGCGTTCCCCGTCAGCTCGCTGATGCTGGCCGTGACCGTGGTGGTCGAGTTGGTGTTCGCGCCGGTCACCGCGGGCCAGATCCTGTCGGTGACGGTGGCGGTGCTCCTGTGCGTGACCGGTCTGCGCTCGGCGTTCCGCATCTCGATCCTGCACCGGCATCGCTGGAGGCATTCACAGCAGCTGGAATTCCTGGGCCGCACGGACCTGCTGACGATGCTCGCCAACCGCCGCGCGTTCGAGGCGCGTCTCGATGAACTCATCTGTGCCGGTGACGACGTCACCGTCCTCCTCTTCGACATCGACGCCTTCGGTGACTACAACCGGCAACTCGGACACGCCGCCGGTGACGACTGCCTCGCCCGCATCGGCAGCTACCTGCGATCGGCCGTCCCCACCGGCGCCGGCACCATGGCCGCGCGCGTCGGGGGTGAGGAATTCGCTGTGCTACTCACCGGAACCGATCACGACAGTGCCCGCACCATCTGGAAAGGATTGTCGGAGTTGGCGATCCCCGGACCCGATGGTGGGGTCGTCACCGCGTCCGCCGGTGTCGCCGTGCACCACGCCGACAACCCGGGCTGCCCCGAGGCCGCGCAGATCGCCGCCGATCTGTTCGCGCGCGCCGACCGCGCCATGTACGCGGCCAAACGGTCGGGCCGCAACCGTCTCCGGCTCGCCCCGGCGTGCGCATCCCCGAGCCCGGTGGGCCGCCGCAAGGTGGCCTGACCTCGAACTCCGTTCCCGCCGTCGGGGTGCGGCCTACAATCGGCCGATGAATAACCGTGGCGCAGGCCATCTGTACGTCGTTCATGGGCGGATGGGGAGCCTCGATGTGGACGCGAAGGTGATTCCCACCGACGGGTACTTCTCCGTGATGGGCTACTGGCACGACATCACCGGGGACCCGGAGCAGGCGCGTCCTGCCGGATGGCCGACCGACAACGGATACGCGGTGAGCCAGGTCAACCCGAGTGTCTGGTTCATCAACGTGTTCCAGCGCAGGAAGGGCACCGGCTTTCGATTGGGAGACCGGGTGCGGCAACTTGTTTCGGAGATCGCCCGTTCGGGGTTGCGACCCACCGAGTCACGGTCCACGCTGCGTATCGCCGTGCCCGTGCTGGGTATCGGGCGTGGAGGTATGGGGGCGCGCCGTGGTGAGGCGCTCGACGTTCTGCTTCGGGCACTGTGGGATTCGGTGCGCACCGTTGGTGTTGACATTGTTCTGGTGACACCGGATCCCGCTGTTTTCGGTGCGGCCCAATACCGTCGCCGGACGATCGCCGAATCCGGTACCGGGTCGCTGCCGTGGGGATTGTCGGCTCCGGCGCTGGCCGAGGCCAAGCGGCTCGGGGTCCTGGCGCGGGACGGGCACCTGGCATTGTTCCTCGGCGCGGGCGTGAGTATGGCTGCGGGACTTCCGGATTGGGACGGCCTGCTGACCAGGATCGCCGAGCGCACGAAACAGGACTACGGGCAGGTGAAGGCACTCGGATCCCTGGATGCGGCGGAACTGCTGAAAAGGGATTCCGATCAGCGACAGATAGGCGAGCTTGTCCGCGACATCATCGGGAAACCGAAGAAAATCGCTCTGGCACATGGGATTCTGGCCGGATTCGATGCGCAGGAGACCATCACCACCAACTACGACGCCCTGTTCGAGTTGGCGGTGGAACAGGCCGGACGGACCACACCGACCGTCCTGCCGTGGGAACCGGCAGAGGTCGGACGACCGTGGCTGCTCAAATTGCACGGGGATCTTCAGCGGGCGGACAGTATTGTGCTGACGCGGCGGGACTTCGTCCTGTTCGACGCCCGGTCGCGTCCGGCGGGATCGCTGCTGCAGGCCACCCTGATGACCAGGCATCTACTCATTGTCGGGACGTCGCTGGCCGACGACAACGTCATCCGGCTGGCCATGGAAGTCGACGACTACCTGCGTCGCAACGGAGTGCGGTCGGCGCAGGGGACATTTATCGACGTTTCCGGAAAGGCCGCGCGACAACGGCTGTGGAGCGAACAATTTCACTGGCATGTGTGCGAGGGAGAGGACATCACCCAGCGGGTCCGCCAAATGGAGATCTTCCTCGACGTTGCCGCCGCCTACGCGGCCCGCAACGCCTCCTGGCTGCTTGATCCTCGTTTCGAGGGCTTGCTCAGCGACAGCGAGCAACGGGTTACCGCAAAGGTGCGATCGGCCCTGGCCCAGGTGCCGGACGCCGACAGTGGGCTATTGGTGCCTCTGAAGGAGATCCGCGAACAACTCGGCGGCGCGGGCTGAGCGTGGACCCATGATCAGGCGGTGCGTTTCGCGGCCGAGGCATGGAAGGCGTCGAGGAATCGTGAACGCAGCCTGTCGGTTTCGGACTCCTCCGCGAGCTTGCGTGCGGCCACGAGCCCACCGTGCGTCGGACAGTCCGCCGGATTCTCGTCGCATTCGTCGGCGAAGCACGCCTGGTAGGCATCGGCCACCGCCCATGCCGCGAGGCGGACGGCACGCATCTCGTTGTCGAAAGCGAACTCGACGAACGGTGTGCCTGCTTGGGCGGTGAGCCAGTTGAGGGCCTCTCGTTTGGTCTGGGCGCTATTGGCCCAGCTTCGGGATTCCGCCAAATCCCTTTCGGCCGCGTACTCGTCACCGCTGCGCCGGGCGTGAGCGGCGTCGGCGGCGGCCATGCCGGACTGTTCCTCCTCGTGGTCGATCGAGTCCATGATCAGGTCCGGGTCGTTGCCGAGCGCGAACGCCACCTGCGCGGGCGTGAGGGTGCCGATCGGTTGGTCGAGGTGCATCGCCATCAGATGCCGCTTACCGACCCCGTAGCCGGTGATGTCCTCGGGGTGATCCGGTCCCGGCGGCATGTCGATCTCCTCGTTCATGGTGCCGAGTCTAGGAACGGGGTCGGACAATTGAGCCTACGGTCAGTCCGGGTCGGGGGCTTCTGCCTCGCGCTGCATGGCCTTGGTCACCAGCACCGGACGAGGGGTGATCGTCGGCAGCGAGAACTCGAACGGGAACGAGGATGACGCCTGGAGGAGGACCCCCCGGCAGTGGTCCCACAATATGTGTGAGGCCCACGATCCGAACCGCTTCAGTGCTTCGTCCAGCGCGTCGTCCGATTCGAGATCCGGGGCAACATCGGGCTGGAACCTCACCAGGACGCGGCCGGCAGCCGTGACGAACCAGTCGCCGGTCGGCTGGATGATTTCGCCGGTGAGCAGCAGGCCACGCTCGGAATTCCGCGCGAAGGAATCGGCGAAGATCTGCCAGCCGAGGTCGTGATCACCATCCTGGCCCTTCGGACCAGGCAGTATCAACAGTCGGAGTGTGGTCAGGCCGCAGATCTGGGCAGCCGGCCAGGAATCATCCCAATCGCCTGTCGCCATCAGGCCAGTACCTGCTGGATCGCTCGAGGCTGTTCATCGCGAACCGCGGCGGGAACTGCGGCCAACCGGCTCGCCGGACGTTCGTCGCGCAGGTTTCGCTCATGATCGTAGGACGAAACCGAATGCTCGATCAGTGCACCTACAGCATGCGCATAGCGTCGTAGCGTCGACAGGCGGGGATCGCGTTCGCCGGACTCGATCCGCGCGACAGCGGACTGCGTCACGCCCATCGCGTCGGCGACATCTTGCTGCGACAGTCGCTTGTCTTTGCGCAGCTGCACAAGCCGGTCCACGAGTGCCTCGTCTTGGTCGGCGAGCAGACGGGCCAGGCGATGACTCGGATTTGCCAGGTCGATGCCGAGTAGTTCATCGAGATCCACGGTCTTGTCCTTCCTCTCGCGGTTCCGACCACCATGGTATGACTCCAAGCGCATAGTGCCATGTCCGGGTGGTGCCGATCACCCTGATTCGTTACTTGCCCGGGATCTGTGGAATTCGCGTTGTGGCCAAGGTCAGTCTGATCGAGGACATGCGTACAAAAATGAAGCGGGCGGAGAGGGGTGCTTTGGAGTTCGGTACGGGACGGCAGTTTGACGTCGACCTGATCGAATCCTCGCGCATCACACTTGAAATTCGACTTATCGACCACGAGATTCCCGACCCGTCGGGGGCCTCAGATGAGTCGGTTCAGCGTCACACCCGCGTGTACTTCACCGAACCGGAGCATCTCGACGGCTGCCTGCTGGCCCTGTCCGTTCAGAGTAAATGTCCGGGGCCGGAGGGTCTGGACGAGCAGGATCGACATGCGGCGGCAGCTGCATTGCGCGCCGAGGACCACTGTGCACGGATGTGAGCGCGGCATCAAAGGTTGCCGTCGGTTCCGGAAATCCGGAACTGGCAGCAAGTTTTTCGGACTTTACTCGCTGCCGTGGGGGATGAGCAGGGCGATGAGGAAGCCGACGTAGGAGGCGGCGGCGCCGATCAGGAAGCACCAGCGGAAGGCGGACTGATCGGGGTAGTCGTGGCCGGCGACGGTGACGGTGGAACCGGCCAGCACCATCGCGATCACCGCCGACGCCGATGTGGTGCCGATGGATCGCATCAGGCCGTTGAGGCCGACGGCGGCACCGGATTCGTCGGCGGGCACGTTGTCCATGATGAGCGTCGGCATCGCCGAGTACGCCACGCCGACACCCGCCGCGCAGACGATCGAGGCGATCATGATCTGCACCGGGGTGTCCATCAGGAACAGGGCGAACAGGTAACCGGCACCCAACAGTGCGGCACCGATGAGGAAGGCGTACCGGCCGCCGATCCGCCGGATCAACGTTCCCGACACCGGCGACATCAGCAGCATCATGCCGCCGAACGGCGCCATCCACAGACCGGCCTGCAGCACGGTCTGGCCCAGTCCGGCACCGGTCGAGGCCGGTGTCTCCAGCAGTAGCGGAATGGCGACGGCCTGCGCCATCATCCCGAACCCGATGGCGATCGAGGCGATGTTGGTGCACAGCACCGCGGGGCGGGCGGTGGTGCGCAGGTCGACGAGCGGGTCGATGTGGCGTAGTTCGAAAAGGCCCCACAGCAGCAGGACGCCAAGCCCGCCGCCGAGCAATCCCAGGGTGATGGGCGACGACCAGCCCCAGTGGTTGCCCTTGGTGATGGCGGTCAGCACCGTGATCAGACCGGCCGACAACCCGAGCGCACCGGCCAGATCGAGCCGACCGCCGACCGCGTCATCGATGTGCGGGACCACCAGCAGCGTGAGTACCAGAACGATCAGGCCGAGTCCGCCCGACATCCAGAACAGCACATGCCAATCCATGGATTGGCTGATCCACGCCGCCACCGGCAGACCGACACCGGCGCCGACACCCATCATCGCGCTCATCGCCGACACCGCCATCGACGTCAGATGTTCGGGGGTGACCTCCCGCATCAGGCTGATGCCGACCGGGATGAACCCCATCGCCATGCCCTGCACGGCACGGCCCGCGACGAGCGCCGGCAGCGAGGACCCGAGCGCCGCGATCACCGATCCCACGATCAGCAACCCGGCGCTGACCGCGAGCACCCGCTGTTTACCGAACATGTCGGCCAGGCGGCCGGCGATCGGCATCGCGACCGCACCCCCGAGCAGGGTCGCCGTGATGACCCACGACGCGTTCTCGATGGACGTGCCGAGTCTGCCGGGCAGTTCGGGCTGGATCGGGATGATCAGTGTCTGCATCACCGCGGCGACCAGACCACCGAAACACAGCACCGCCACGACCGCGAGGGTCCGCCCGGACCCGATGTCTGCGTGCGGGATGGCCTCGCCGTCGGCGGACTTCTCTGATGCCGTCGCTTCGGCATCTTTTGCGCGTAGCGACATGGCACCTCCTCGTAAGGAGATTACATTCGGCCACCAATGCAGCCACATCGGCTCAGGAGGGTGGCTGCCGTCGGACACGTTGCTGGTGTCTCCGGATCTTCCGGAGCCGACAGCAACGTTTGGAAGTCGATCGTGGCCTCCCCGCCACGCGCGCAACGGTGGGTCTGATAGACCCGAAGGCATGGCTACAGAGCGGGTGTTCGGTGCGGTGACGGTCCTGGAAGGGCAGGAGCGGGGAGCGTTCCCGTACGGTAATTCGCTGCTGGTGCGCGGGTCGGCGCAGCAACTGCTGATCGACCCGGCGCTCGGTATCGACGGATCGGTGCGGGCCGACGCGGTGATGATCAGTCACGCGCACGAGGACCACATCGCCGGACTGCGGTACTTCCCGGTGCCCGTGTACACCCATCACAGCGATGCCGAGGCGGTGGCGTCGCTGGAGGCTCTGATCGACTCGTACGGGCTGGAACCGAACGAGCGCCCGGAGGTGGCACGGCAGATCGACGCGCAGTTCGCGCTGCCGAGCCACCATCACGGGGTCAACGGTGTCGTGGACGGCGAGGTACTCGACCTCGGTGATCGCACCGCCACTCTGATTCATCTGCCCGGGCACACCCCGGGGCACAGCGGGGTGTTCATCGAACCGGACGGCTTCTTCTACGTCGCCGACATCGATCTCACGTCGTTCGGGCCGTTGTACGGCGACCTGCATTCGAGCGTCGACGACTTCCTCGTCTCCATCGACCGGGCGTCGACGATCGACGCACGCTGGTACGGCACCTTTCACCAGAAGGGCGTCGTCGAGGGGGCCGAGGAGTTCCGGACACGGTTGCGCGCCTACCGGGAGGTCGTCTTCCGGCGCGAGGAACGGTTGCTGGAGTTTCTCGCCGAGCCCCGGACCCTCGACGAAGTCGCCGAACACCGCCTCGTGTACCGGCCACATGTGCAGGCGCCGTTCGTGCGGGCCGTTGAACTGCGCACGGCGCACCTGCATCTGGAGCGTCTGGCGGGTCTGGGGCAGGTGGCATTCGCCGAACCCGGGCGGTACGTCGCGGTGTGAGCCCGGGGCCGGGAGATTTCGCGGTTCGGGCACTCCCGGATGCGGCAGAATTGTCAGATAACCGAACAATCTGGCCAGGCCGCGTCGAGCGCTTCGCGGACCGTCGGCCGGCTGACCTGAAATGCCGCGCTGAGTTTGCCCTCCGTCAGTCGTTCACCGGGCCGGATGTGCCCAGGACGATGCCGCGCTTGATCTCGGTGACCACGGCATCTCGGCGCGTCGAGTTGGCGACCGGCGTAAGCCCCGCCGTTCCGCGTACGGCGCCGGTGGGGGACTGGGGAGACCTCAATCCGGGGTCATGTAGATATTGCGCCCGGCGAGCCAGCCGCCCCACGCCTGCGTGCACAGCGCCACCGCGATCACCGAGAACGCCGCCGCCCACGAGCCGGTGACGTCATGGACGACGCCGAGCGCGAACGGCCCGACCGCGGCCAGCACATAGCCGAGACACTGGGACATTCCCGAGACCTGGTTGGTCTGTTCGGCCGAGCGGCTCCGGCGCACCATGAACAGCAGGGCCAGGCCCAATGCAGATCCGGGGCCGAACAGCACGAGCATGCACCAGAACACGGCCCACACGTCGGTGCAGAACAGGCCGAGCAGTCCGGCCACGGTGCTCGCGACGGTGACGACGCCCGCCGCGCGCTGATCGGCGAACCGGCCCGCGATGATCGGCACCACGAGCGAACCGACGATCGCGGCGATCTGCCCGCCCGCCAGCACCGTGCCCGCCTCGGTCTTGTCGTAACCGCGGTCGAGCAGGTAGGTGGGAAGCCAGGCCACGAACGTGTAGAAGACGAACGACTGGGAGCCCATGAACACGGTGATGGCCCAGGCGATCTTGTTGCCCCACAGCGGTGCGGGACGGGTGTAGGTGCCCGCGTGCACCTGCCGCAGCTGCGGTACCCACACGACGGCCGCGATCACCGCGAGAATGGCCCAGGTGGCGAGTGTCTTTCGCCAGTCGCCACCGAACCGGTCATCGATCGGGACGGTGAACGCGGCGGCGACGGCGGCCCCACCGGTCATCGTCATCGAATACAGCCCGGTCATCAGGCCGGAGCTATGGGTGAAGTCCCGTTTGATCAACCCGGGCAGGATCACATTGCATACGCCGATGGCGGCGCCGACCACCGCGGAACCGAGGAACAGCCACGCCGCGCCGGGAATCCAGCGCAGCCCGATGCCGGCGATCAGCAACAGCAACGACGCGAAGATCGTGCGCTCGAACCCGAACCGGGCGGCGAGCCACGGCGCAAACGGGGCGGCGAGCCCGAAGAACAGGATCGGCAGCGTCGTCAGCAGACCGGCGGTGCCGGCGCTGTAACCGGTGGACTCCCGGATGTCGGTGACCAGCGGTGACACCGACACCACTGCCGGGCGCAGATTGGCCGCGACCAGCATCACCCCGACCGCGGTGATGGCGATCCACGCCGTCGACGCCGAACCACGATCCGCGTCGCGAACAACCTCCTGCGACATCCTTAGACCTTCTCACGACGGCATCCGCGCAGCGCCGCGTGGTCGGTCCCGCTTGGATCAGACGTCCCGGCGTCAGTGCTCGCGCAGGCTCAACCCTCGTGCCGCCAGTTCTTCGCGGAGGATGCGGATGGCCTTCGGGCCGACACCGTGAATCGCCAACAGTTCGCGCTCGGTCCACTGCGGCAACTGGTCGAAACGGGTGATCCCGTTGACCGCCAACTCGCGTGGCGCGACCTTGCCCATCGTGCGGGGGAACTCGGTCTCATCCATGATCAATCGGTTTCCATTCGCGGGATAGCGCGGCCAGACCTGCGCCGTCGGCGGCCCGGTTGGTGGCGAACATGGTGCACAGCAGGTTCCACAATTCCGGGCCGAATGTCGTGGCAGGGCGGCAAGGCCAATGAAGCACCGGATCACCCCGACGGGTGATCGTTACCGGGTTACCGAGAACGAGTAGGTCCTTCAACGGCATATCCAGCATCCTTTCGGAAGTCGCGGGGTATCGGTGGGTCCGGTCATGCCGTTCATTGTGGTTTGTCCGGTTGGTCGTGTCGATGACCACCGCGGTCGATCACATCCTGCTGATCCAGGGGACGGTGCGAAGGCGAGATGACAGGCTGACCCTCCCACGGATATCCGTGGGAGGTGAACGCCGGTCCGGCCGTCTTCTTCGCCCCTTCGATCTCGTCGTCGAACAGTTTGCGGCCCTCGGCGGATTCGATGACGACGGTCGATCCCTTCGACAGGTAGACGCCGGCGACCTGGTCGCGGCGGATCACCCGCCGGGTATCACCCTTGCGGACGACGACCTCCGCGTCGGAGATCGTCAAGGATGGCTGCGAGAACGCCCATACCGCAAGCGCTCCCGCACCGACGGTGGCGAGACCGATCGGGCGCACAATCGCGACGCCCGTGACTTTCATGGACATGATGAACTCAAGCGGGCCGTGGAACGGGATCCACTCCAGGTCGGCGAGGAATCGCCAGATCAGCGGGAGTAGCAGGCCGACGGCGAGACCTGCGAACGCACCGATCACGATCGACCACCGCTGGTCGGCGGGGGAGATGCGTAGTTCGGTGACGTCGGGTGCCGGATCATCCACGTATCCGATACTCACACGGGACCGCGCGCTGCGGAATTGTCCGAAAGTTCCTGTTTCCCCAGACGTGTCTCAGCCGAAAGTCGGAGGGGCCTGGCCTGGGCGTCGAAGCACACCGTGGCGCGACCTTTCCATGAATCGTCAGGCAATTCGTTCAAGTTTATAGAACAACCTTCAATGATCAGCCAGTTTGTTCAAGGTTAGGTGCGTAACCTTGAACAAAGTGCTCACGGCGCGCTCGCTTCTTCCGCTGCAGCTGCCTCCCTTCATCCCCTGAGTTGGTCGCGGCGCCTTGTGAGGTGGGCCAGTTCTGCGGAGTTGGTGGCGAGTTCGACGGCTCGGTCGTAGGCGGCAGGCGCTTCGGCCGAGCGGGCGAGGCGGCGCAGCAGGTCGGCGCGGGTGGCGTGGTAGGCGTGGTAGTCGCGCAACGCCCCTTCGAGTTGATCGACGAGGGCGAGGGCGACGTCCGGGCCGTCGAGCTCGGCGACGGCGATCGCCCGGTTCAGCCGTACGATCGGGTTCGGGTCGATCGTCGCGAGCTGGTCGTAGAGGGCGACGATCTGGGACCAGTCGACATCGCGTGCGTCCGGGACGGACACGTGGACGGCGCTGATGGCGGCGAGGATCTGGTAGCGGCCGGGTGTCGCCTCGCCGCGCGACACTGCGTCGAGGCGCTGCCGGACGAGGGCGATGCCGTCGGCGATCATCCCGCGGTCCCACGCACCTCGGTCCTGTTCATCGAGCCGTACCAGTTCCCCGGAAGCGGAGACGCGGGCGGTGGCGCGGGCCTCGGTGAGCAGCATCAGTGCCAGCAGCCCCGTGACCTCCCCGTTCTCGGGGAGCAGGCCGCGCAGCAGTGCGGTCAGCCGGATGGCCTCGGCGGTGAGGTCGCGCCGGATCGGGTCGGAGTCACCGCCCGAGGCGAGGTAGCCCTCGTTGAAGATGAGGTACAGCACGGTCAGGACGCCGTCCAGGCGGGCGGGCAGATCCTCGCTGTCGGGCACGCGGAAGGGGATGCCCGCGTCGCGGATCTTGGTCTTGGCGCGGCTGATGCGTTGTCCCATCGTGGTCTGTTGCACGAGGAACGCGCGGGCGATCTCGGGAACGGTGAGTCCGCCGACCATGCGCAGGGTCAGCGCCACCCGGGCCTCCATCGCGAGGGCGGGGTGGCAGCAGGTGAAGATGAGGCGGAGCCGGTCGTCGTCCACGGCACCGACCGGCTCGGGCGGGCTGTCGTCGTCAAGCATGAGCGCCTCGCGGTACTTGGCGTCGCGCCTGCCCTCGCGGCGGAGCCGGTCGATCGCCCTGCGGTTCGCGGTGGTGGTGATCCAAGCTCCGGGGTTCGGGGGAATGCCGTCCGACCGCCATCGCTCCACCGCCGTGGCGAAGGCCTCGGCCGCCATCTCCTCGGCCAGGTCGAGGCTGCCGAAGCGATGGGTGAGGAAAGCCACCACACGGGCCCACTCCTCACGGTGGGCGCGCGTGACAGCCGCGTCGACGGCCCGGACGTCCGCCATCATCCGCCCATCGGCCGGACCTCGATCCTGCGCCGGCAGGCCCGCGACCCGCGAGCCGCGAGTGCGAGCGCGGCGTCGATGTCGGCGGCCTCGACGATCCAGAACCCCGCGATGTACTCCTTCGACTCCAGATACGGGCCGTCGGTGACGATCGGTGTCTCGCCTCGCGCGTCCACGACGGTGGCGGCCGAGGCCTCGGCCAGACCGTTGGCGTAGACGAAACTGCCCTCGCTGCGCAGCTCGTCGTTGAACGCGCCGGTCGCCTCGAACTGAGCCGCCATCTCCTCGGCCGTGTCGTAGCTGCCGTGTTCTCCGTACTCCGACGGCCCCCAGACCATCAGTGCGTAGTGCGTCATCGGTCTTCTCCGTTCTTCGCCACCAACATTGTCAGTCCAAGACGCGGTAGCGCAGGTGCGGCACTCCGTCGTGATGGTCGCCGCTCGAGGAGCACGGTGCTCATCGGCCGGCCTTCCGGGGCTGCGGTCCGACGCCCTCGGGGATCTCGTCGTGCACGTGCGGTTCGTAGACGAGCTTCACGGTCCGGCCGTCCAGCACCGTGGAATCGATGAGGTCCAGGTCGAACTCCGCCCCGTCCTGGAACAGCGCGGCGTCGCCGGCGCGGCCGGTGATGGCAGGGAACACCATCACCTCCAGCCGGTCCACGAGACCGGCGGCGAGCAGCGCACGGTTCAGCGAGATGCTGCCGTGCGAGCGCATCGGCACGTCGGTGGTCCGCTTGAGCCGCTCTATCGCGACCACCGCGTCCTCGTTCAGGACGGTCGCGTTCTGCCACCCGGGAGCCTGGGGGTCGAGCGTGCTGGAGAACACGATCTTCGGCAGTTCGTTCAGGCTCTGGTAGTACGGCTCGTCGTACTCCGCGACGAACGTCCGGAACTCCCGGAACGTCGTCGCGCCGAAGACGAGAACCTGATCCTGCGCGAAGGTGCGCACTCGGTCCTCGATGATCTCGGGGCCTTCCTTGCCCCAGTAGCCGGGCCAGCCCTTCGCGGAGCCGTAGCCGTCAAGGCTGCAGAAGAAGTCGACGGTCAAGGGTGCGCTCATGGTGTACTCCTGTCTCGGTCCACCCCGGATGGGTGGCTTCATCCCCTCCACGATCACGACCGGGCCACTTCGACACGTCGTCCAAAGTGCCGCAGGCGCTGGATTCCTGGACTGGTGACCTGCAGAAACGGTGAAAGTCTGGACTGGGTTTCGCGGGAAAGTCTGGACTCGCTTGCAGAAGCACTACTGACCTGCGCATACGTCCTAACGAGGAGCGTTGCAGCACTGGACGCCTACGGTTGGTGTAGATCGGCCGGGGTAACGCCTTCGCGCACCTCGATTCACGGTTGGGTCGACGCGTTAGCTGCAGGTATCACTCGTCAGCTGAACGCGAGGTATGCCCGGATCTGAGACAGCCGGGTATCAGGCACCGGAGTTCGATGCGCCAGGTCGTTGCGCAGGGAGCGGAAGCTCTTGAGGCGCTGGAAGTCGTCGCCGTCTAGGACGATCCCGGTTTGGTAGACCAGCCAAAGGAGGGAACCGATCTCGATGGGGCCGGCGCCGCCATCGGCGAGCAACTCCAGATCATCGTCGCTGACTGTCGCCCGGATGATCTTCTCCAGGCGCGTACGTTCTTCCTCCACGTAAGCGATGAGGCTGTGGTTGTGGGCCAGCCACAGCCGCCGATTCACTTCCTCGTCGTCGATCGCGGCGACCGAGAAACGTACGTGGTGACCCCAACGGTCTATGCATCCGTCGCGCCAGTGCTGCTCGTGTGAGGGTGGAGGGGCGGTCGGCACCGAGTTCCCCCGAGATGGCTTCCACTGGCCATGAGTGTGATTGACGATGTCGTCCCTGGCCTGCCACTGCGCCACAGCTGTGCCAATGCCGTCGGTGCGCCGATCCCACCGATCTAGCAGGTGTTCGATAGCGGCCAGGTCCCATCCGGCGACCTCCGTGATGGCTGCGACGTCGACCGGGTCTGGTTCTTTGGTCCCAGCAATCTGCGAGGCCAACTGCAGTTCGGTGTCCAGCCGGCCAAACACGCCCCACCACCAGCGGACCCGAATGTCGGGACTGCTGAGGCGTTCGATGTCGGCGCGGCTAAGCTCGGCGAGCGTGGTGGCGATCAGCACTGTCGGGATCTGGCCGGGAGGCAGGCTGCAGGCGTGGGTTTGCGCTGGCCAGCGTGCGACAATGCTGGCGGTGTCGGGGTGCTCCCATGCCGGCACCAGGACGGTGTGACGGTGCCAGTTTGGCCAGTCGATGATTGTGTCCCAGTCGTCGTAGGTGACGACGTCCTCGTCGTGGCCGCCGAAGGTATCCAAGATCCGGACGGGGAACGTCTCGCCGGAGACATCGCAGAACCGGCAGTCATCCAGGACTGATTCGAGTTCGTCGAGGACGACTTCGGCGGTGCCGTCATCAACCGCGCAGTCAGGGAATACGACGATCACAACGGCGGCCTCAGAGACGTCCGCGGCGATTGAGGCCAGGAAACGCCGAGGTCCCGGCATCATCGGCACCGTCTCGGCGGTGAGGACGCTCACTTGTTCGACACGCGCTTGAGTGCGCGGGTGATCAGCCGGTCCACCCGGTAGCGGCCTTTGGATTCTTCAACAATGCCAAGCATGACGAGAGTTTCGACCTGGCGGCGCATGCTTTCGTGGTCGACGCCGAGCACCTCGCCCAGGTCGATAACCGGCTCGAACGTATCTTCGGCGACCTCGTTCCATTGGATCAGCCTGGCAACTACTTCGGGGCTCACACCGGCTGAATCGAGGAATCGCTGGGCCTCGTCGGGCGTCGCCGGGTACTGCTCCAGTCGTTGCAGCTCTTGGGTGGCTCCGACAGTTACGGCGGCGGCTGCGGCTTCGTCGACCAGTTGCGGCCAGCCGCCAGTGGTGTCGATGAGCCGATCTCGCAGGTCCGGAGGGGAGAACGGGTTGTCCTGCCAGGACCGGATTCCGTCGCTGGACCACTTTGACAGTTCCAGGACACGGGTCGGTACCACTGACTTCCGATCGGCCAGTGTGTTGACTGCGTCGATACCGTCGGGCCCAAAGATTAGGACCAAGTGTCCGCCTGCTCGGCGACGCAGCTTCATTACCGCGGTCGCCAACTCGGTGGACCGAGACACTGAGGCGGTGGTCGCGTCCACGATTAACATCCGGGGACGGCCGGTGCCGGCGACGGCAAGCTTCGTCTGCATCAGTTGGCCAATGGCGTCCGGGGCGGTGGCATCGAGAACTGTGGCGTCGACCTCGCGGTCTGCGGCCACCTCTTTCAGCACTGGGATCGCGTTGCCGATGTCGAAGGCGGTGCTGCCGACTACGAGGAAGTTCAGCGCTGGGAACCTGTCGGCGTTGGGTACCAGTTCGGAAAGCTGGTACTCGGTCAGCGGGCTGCGGGCACCACCGGAGCCCGCAATCTCCCGGCGCGTCGACTTGGGTTTAAGTTCGTCGGTCAGCTGGAAGGCGTTTTCGTCCAAGGCGGCCTCCAGCTCATCTTTCGTGCCGAGCATGGTGACGATGTTCGGCGAGCGCATCGAGTAGTTGCCTGTGCCGTCGCCGGAGAGGACTCCGAGGCCTTCCATTTCACTGAGGTAGATCCCGAACTCGGCGCTGTTCATCTTTTCGAACCCCTCTGCCCAGTACATTTCGCAGGATTCGCGGATGTCGATTGCGCTGTGGACGTCGCGGAAGTCGCTTTCCATACCCATGACCGCCATCACCAGTGCGATGACGTGGTAGCGGTCTTCGAGCTTCATTGTCATCCCCAGCCGCGAGGCGATCTGGGCGCGCGTATCCGGGTTCTGGATGACTGTTTCGATGTCGCGGCTGGTGATCTGGACCAGCGGTTCACCGGTCAGCAGCGGCCGCGACTGCAGGTGCTTGATGAGGTCCAGACACACGATCTGGATGAGGCCGGCCTGCAGGTTCGTGTAGGCCAGCAGACGCCACACCAGGTTCGGGTCTTCGAACTCGTAGCCCAGGGCACGCATCGGGGTGATCACTAGGTTGCGTGCGGCGGTGCCGCTGAGCGGTCCGATCAGGATGTCTTGACCGCCATGCGCCAGCGGCGTGTTTGCCACTCCCTGTAGTCGCTGTACCTTATGTAGGCCAGCGAAGACTGGTTTGAACCGGCCGCCAGTACCGTCGAATAGACCCTTGAGGGGGCCGACGTTGCGGAAGCCGCTCGCGGACTCCTTGTCCAGAAACACGTCGGCCTCATCGAGCAGCAGCAACAGCCGACGGGTGTGCTTGCCGTCGAGCCAGCCCTCGATTGCGGTTACCACCGGTTCGGGGTTGCGGACGGTGTTCTGCTTGACGATCCCCAGTACTGCGAGTTCGCGGTAGATGATCTGCCACAGCTTGCGGGGTTCTTCCCACCCGTTGATCCCCAGGCCCTTGCTGGACAGGTCGATGTAGATGGCGTGCTGGTCCGGGGTGGAACTGAAATCGCGTTCGATCTTGCGTAGCAGTGCCGATTTGCCCAGTTGCCGGCCGCCGTAGACGAACATTGATCCGACTGGGCTTTCGAGCTGGACCTGCTCGCGGTTGCGGCCGACGAACACCTCGTCGGGGACATTCCCCGACGCCTGCCCGTAGTGCCCGAAGCATGTGTACGGCAGGGCGACCTGCTGGGCGACCTTGAACGACCGCGGGGCGGTTGTGGCGACGAAGGCGGCCACCGCGTAGTCGATCACCAGTGCTGCGATCTGCCCTTTACGGCAGGTGTTTAGGTTGCGGCGGCGATCCTCTTCGGAGAGGGTTCCGCAGACCAGGACAATGTTCGGGCCCATACCGGGTTTGAACGATTCCAGGATGGCGGTGAGCGTGGCCGAGTCCTGTGTGACCGCTACGACGTAATGCGAGGTCTGGGTCCCCAGCATCGGTACCAGTGAGCCGTCTACCGGCTTCCCTGCAATTCGGTAGACCCGGCCGCGGCTTGCGATCTTCTGCTTAGCGCCCAGTTCCCCGCTGAGCTCAAGTCCAATCGACCGCAGTGCCGATTCCATCCATGAGCGTTCGACCTTGGCCGCCTGCTTTCGGTCAAATATGTGTTCCCATGCTTTCAGCTCAGCGTAGATGGTCTCGCTCACCGGATGCGTGCCGTCCTCGGTGAAGGCTGCCAGAACTGTGTCCACGTTGGCGCCAGCTGGAAGCGCGGTGGCGATCCGGGAGAATCTGTCGAACATCCCGGCGCCGTCGGCCTGGGCGTCGACATCGGGGAGCCGGTCACCGCTGCGGGCCATCGCCAACAATTCGTGGGCGCCGATGAAATCATCGGCGTCGACGCGTGATCGGATGATTGCGCGGTCGTCGTCGCTGACGGCGCTGGGTAGTTCGTCGATCTTGGTCCGTAAGTCCGCGCCGGTGGCTGCGCGATGGTCGGCCAGATCCTGCAGCAGCGAGTCGAGTTCGGCCAGCTGCAGATCGAATCGGTCGCCGGAGTACTTTGACGGCCCGACCAGACGGGCTTCGGCGGCCGACTGCGCTCGCTGCGTGTAGTCGTTGGCGAAGGCCCTGCCGATCTCGCCGCGGGCTGCAGCGACCCGGCGGGCGAGCTTGCCGGACCATACGGGGCGCTCGTCATCGACTGCGTCGATCAGTTTTCCGTCCTCGCCCGCTGCCAGGGCGGCGGAACGCAAGTCGCCGCGTTCGATGTACTTGCTGACCAGCTGGCTGGCGGGTACTTGATCCTGCGCGAAAAGGTCGGCGATGACTTTGACACGGTCAGCCTCCGGCATCGCCGCCAGGACGGGGACACCGTCGCTGTCGCGGACTGCGTCCACTGCCGCCAACGTGTCGTAGGCGAGAACCTCTTCGGTGGTTCGGTAGACCTGCGCCAACGGTTCGGGCGCGAGGATCCAGGACACCAGCCGCTCCAGTGCGGCCGCTCCTGGGCCATCGCCAAGTGTGTCCTGCGAGCTGCGGGCCGCTCGCGCGGCTTCGGTCAGGTCAGCATGCCGGCCGGTGGTGGCGTGGCTATTGACATCAGCGGCGGAGGCGGCCTCGATCGCCTCGGCCAGCACGCTCCGGACAGTGGAGATAATCTGCTCCAGCTTGTCGCGGGCTGTGGCGATGATCGGGGTGCGCAGTTGCTGCTTGCTGCTGACCTGTTTGTCGGCGACTGAGATGACTGCGTTGGTGTCGACGAGGACGGCTTTGGCTGCCGCGAGGGCGTTCCGGCGCGTTTCGCCGCTGGTGTCGGCGGCGACGGCGTCGAACGCGCCACCAAGAGGCATATCCGAGCGCAGAAGGTGACGGCGCACGTTGTCAGCGCGTGTGAAGCTGATGTGCTGTTTGCTGAGCGCATCACGCTGCCGCTCTGCCCGGCGCTGCACCGAGGCGGTGGTGGGAGCGTTAGCCGTGTCCACAGCACGCTGCGGCGCATAAGCGCCGGTGTCGCCGGCTACCTTGTAGAGTTCATCCCATTCAGTGCTCAGTCCGGCAGCCGACAAGACCGGCGTCAGCTCGGACCTAGGAACCCATCCTTCGGGGAGTCCTACCCGCAGCACCGCCGCCAATGCCACTCGTGCGGCGTCTCGGTTGGTGAAGTTGCGGTCGAGCTCGGTGAGGAACTGCCGCAGCACTTCCGACGGCTCTAGTCGTCCGGGCATGCTGTGGAAAGCTGCCGCCGCCAGCCTGTAGGCGTCGACGTCGGCTGGTGGCAGTCCGGCCGCTGCCGCGATCGCCCACGCTGCACCGAGATGACCAGCTCTGATCGTGGCTTCGAGGTTGGCGGCCACACTGTCGAATGCCAGTGCGCTCGTAGTCGATTCCTGGTCGTCCGTAGTGCCGGTGTCAGTTTCGGTCTCTGTGGGCTTGTCGACTTCGGCTTCGAGCTCAATGGGTTCGATCAGAGGGGTGGCCTGTGAATCGAAGACGCTGTCGTCGTCATCGCCGATCGGGTCCTGTTCGGCGCTCATAGCGTCGACGGCACCGAGTTCCGTGGTCACTTCAACCTCAGGCTCGAGCTCTGCTTCAGCGTCGGGCTCGGGGCGTGTGTTCTCCAGCTCGGCTGCAGATGCGTCGATTTCAACCGAATCAGAGTTAAGTTCGACGCTGGTTGCGTCGGCGGGCTCGGCTACGATCGCTGTTTCACTCGGAGGCGGGTCGGTCGCGGCGGTGTCGTTTTCACTTCGGTCAGCCGAGATGAGCTCCTCTGAAGGCTCCTCCTGCACGAGCTTGTCGGTGATCTCGGCGATTCGCTCTCGCGTTCTGGCAGCAGCCATAGCGTACGTCTCGTCGTGGCTTTCCAGGTTCTCCAGCGTAGGCAGCGACGCCTGCAGTGTTTGCAGTTCGTCTTCCAGCGCTAGCTGGCGGTCCTGCTCCTGTTGCGCCAGCAGGAGACCATCGCGCATGTCCGTCAGCGCCTCGAATCCGACCGGCGCTGCCCCATCCTTGGAGAAACCTAGTGATTCCACCCACCGCCATCGCGTTGCCTGCCACTCATCTATGGCGTGGACATCGCCGTCGTCGACCGCCAGTCCGCCTGCGACCTGCTTCCGCGCCCGATCGATGGCGGCGATCGTTTCTTCCGCTTTCTCCCGCAGCACGCTCAGTGCTTCGTCGACCTGCTCTAACGTCATCAGATCGTGTAAGGTCGACTCATCGCTCGCTGCGTCGACATCCTTCCCGGAACGGATCTCATCCAGCCGGGCGGCGAACACCTTTTCGTCATGGCCGGTAGTGGAGAGCGCCGCCAGTGCACGCACACCCGGCGGTGGCACCTGGCCTTCGCGGCGAGCGACGCCTTCGCCGTGCTTAGCCGTACACTCAAGGAAAAGCTCCGCCAGCGTGGGTAGTGTCCGATCAGAAAGAGCGGTGGTGCGAAACCACTGACGGAAAGTCTTAGCGA
>WBZQ01000126.1_pt1 | contig 72282 bp, 61 predicted proteins | sample 5204251 | NCBI WGS metagenome assembly WBZQ01 (sample SAMN12412402, study PRJNA552823) | activated sludge metagenome | isolation source: activated sludge from nitrification reactor of wastewater treatment plant... | place: USA: Virginia | collected 2017-09
GATCCACACGATCTTGCGCACGCCGAGGTAGTCGCCGAGCAGCTTCTCTATGTCGGCCTTCGAGAGCTGCGGGTTGCGGTTGGGATTGAGCAGGCATTCCTCGGTCGTGAACAGCGTGCCGTCGCCGTCCGTATGGATCGAGCCGCCCTCGAGGATCAACGGAGCGTCGTAACGATCGATGCCCTCGATCCCGAGGACCTTCTCCGGCACGAGATCGTCGAGATCCCACGGAAAGTACAGGCCGCCGTCGAGCCCGCCCCAGGCGTTGAACTGCCAGTCGACGCCGCGCACCTGGCCCTTGCCATCCACGACGAACGTGGGCCCGCAGTCGCGCATCCACGAGTCGTTGTTCGACATCTCGACGACCCGGACCTCGGGCGGCAGGCTGCCGCGGGCGTTGCTGAACTGGCGCTGGTTGACGCCGATCGTCACGGGCTCGAACTGCGCAATGGCGGTCGCCACCGCGACGAAGGCCCGCTGCGCGGGCTTGGCGCCCTCGCGCCAGTTGTCCGGCCGTTCGGGCCAGAGCATCCAGGTGCCGGCGTGCGGCTCGAACTCGCCGGGCATGTGGAAGCCGTCGCGCCGTGGCGTGGAATCGATGAGGCGTGTCATGCCGTTGTCCTTTCCTGGTTGGCGCGGGCGTTGCGCTGGGCGCGATAGATGAGCACGTCACCGACGATCCAGGTGAGGATGACGCCGACCACGAGCGGCACGGCCTGAGACGTGTCGAGCGGCTCGCCCGGCACCCACACGAACAGCACGATCGCCTGCAGGACAAACAGGATGCAAATGGTCGAAGCCAGCCTCGCGAACAGGCTGCCGCCCGGCACGCGATACGGCCGCGGATGCGAGGCCTCGGTGACCCGCAGTTTGGCGAATGCGGCGAACATCAGCAGGTAGGGCATCAGGAACACGATCGAACTGAAGGCGAACAGGGCCCAGAACAGGTCCTCGGCCGTGGTGGCGAACAGGCCGTAGATGACGATCACGACGGTCGACACGATGCCGGTGACGATCGCGGCGCTCGCCGGCGTGCGATGCGTCGGGTGCAGCTTGCCGAACAGGCGCGGCAGGTCGCCACGTTCGGCCGCCTCGCTCGCCGAGCGGTTCGCGCCCATCGTCCAGGTCACCATGTTGGCGACGAATGTGAAGAGCGCGCCGATGCCGAGCAGGGTCACGAAGGCCGATCCCCAACGATAGCCGTCGAACAGCTTGTGCAGCGAATCGAGCAGGCCCTCGATCAGCCCGATTTCGCTGGCGGGCAACGCGATCAGCATGCCGGCGGTCGCGAGCAGGTAGAAGGCGGCAATCAGCAAGCCCGACGTTGCGATCGCCGTCGGCACGTCACGCTGCGGATTCTTCATCTCCTCGCTCGCGCCGGACATCAGCTCGAAGCCGAGGAAGTTGTAGACAATGACCGGCAGGAACGCGAGACCCGCGCCCAGCGTGGGCGCCATCGCGCGCGGCGACATGTCGTTCGCGACCCCGTGGCGCAGCGCGTAGAAGATGCCGCCGACGCCGATCGCCACCATGATCGCGGCCTTGATGACGGCACCGACGTTCGGTATCCACTTGCCGACGTCGAGCGAGATCACGTTCAGGTAGACCGTGACCCAGGTCAGCACGATGCCGATCGCGATCTTCGCCCACAGCGACAGGTCGGGCGCGAAGATCTGCGCGAAGATGCCCGCGAACAGGATGTATACCGAGGGCATCCACAGCGCGACATTGACCCAGTAGAACCAGGAGGTGCGCGCGCCCCAGCGCGGGCCGTAGGCGCGGCGCACCCAGGCATAGATGCCGCCCTCCTCCGGGTATGCGGCACCGAGTTCCGCCGAGATCAGCGCATAGGGCACGAAGAAGAACACCAGCGTGAAGAGCCACCAGAAGATGCTGGGGGCGCCGATCGAGGCTGATGCCGCCAGCTGATCGATGACGAGGATCGCGCAGACGGTGAACAGCGTCGCGTCGAGGCGGCGCAGAACCCGATTGAATCCCCGGCCCGAGTCCTGCGTTGTTGCCATGGTGCCGCCTATCGGTTGGTAAGGTCGCGCTCTTGCTCTTCGAGGCGTCGGTCGAGGAAATTCTCGATGCGGCCGGCGTGGTAGGCGCGCAGTTCCGGGCTGGCGTGCTTCATGCGCGGGTAGACGAACCACACCAGCAGGCCCTTCTGCGTATGCAGGCGATTCTCGGCCTGGTCGAAGATGATCGACTGCGGCGAGTCGAGCACCTCGTCGGTCGCCTCCACGCCGCGGGAGGCCGGCAGGCAGTGCATCACGCGGCAGTGCGCGGGCGCCTTGGCAACGAGGCCCTTGTTGAGCTGGAAGCGCGGCATGAAGGCCTTGGTGCGGTCGGGAATCTCGGCTTCCTGCCCTACCCACCACCACAGGTCGGTGTAGAGGAAGTCTGCCTGCGCGACAGCGGCGACCGGATCCTCGGTGATCTGCAGGCTGCCGCCCGAGGCCGCGCAATTGGCCTTGGCGATCGCGCGCACCTGCTCCCCGATCTGGTAGCGGGCGGGCGCCGCGTGCGTGAAATGCATGCCCATCTGCGTGCAGATCGAGGCGAGCGAGTTGCAGACGTTGGTGGCGTCGCCGATGAACGTGACTTTCAGGTCTTCGAGCCGCTTGCCGGGCGGCAGGTACTCGCTCATCGTGAAGACGTCGCACAGCACCTGCGTCGGGTGGTTGTAGTCGGTCAGGCCGTTCAGCACCGGCACGTCCGCCTTGGCGGCGAGTCCCGTGACAGTCGCGTGCTTGAGCGTGCGCGCCTCGATCACGTCCACCATGCGCTCGAGCACGTCCGCCGTGTCGTTGAGCGACTCGCGCACGCCGAGGTGGATCTCGCCGGGCTTCAGGTACAGGGCGTGGCCCCCGAGCCGCGTCATTGCGACTTCGAACGAGATGCGCGTGCGGGTGGAAGGCTCCTCGAACAACATGCCGAGCGAGGCGCCCTTCAGCAGGGGCGGGCAGGCACCCGCCTTGTCCGCTTCCTTGAGCCAGGCGATCAGTTGCATGATCGTCAGCAGCTCGGCCTTGGAGAAGTCTTGCGTGTCTACGAAATGGCGCAGGGTCTTCATGGCATTAAACATAGTCCGCGGCCCGCCGCAAAGACAAGCACTGTGCCGGGACGGGAACATGTGACATATTGCGCGATGGAGCACGTCATGCAGAAGATACTGGTCGTTGTCGACCCCACCGCGAACCGCTGGCCGAGTGTGGAGAAGGCGGCGAGCATTGCGCGCGGCAGCGGTGCCGCACTCGAGCTGTACGTGTGCGATGTGGACCAGGCCGTACCCGAGGGCTCGAGCAGCACACAGGGAATTGCGGAATACCGCGCGCGGCTGCGCACCCGTCATCTCGAGAGCCTGGAACTCCTCGCGGCGCCGCTCCGGGAGGCCGGCCTCCCGGTCACGACGGCCGCCGAGTGGCATGCACCGCTCGAAGAAGGCATCGGCCATCACATCATCCGCACGAGGCCGGATCTCGTCGTCAAGGACACCCACTGGCACGCCTCGGTGCCACGCTCCATGCTCACGCACACCGATTGGAACCTGGTCCGCCAGGTTCCCGCGGCACTGCTGCTCGTGCGCGAAACGACTTGGCCGCGACGGCCGCGGGTCGCCGTCGCGGTCGATCCCTGCCACCCCGCGGACTACCCGCCTGCGCTCGATCAGGCGATGGTGGGCATCGGCCGACGGCTCGGCGAAGCCCTCGGTGGCGATGTCGAGTTGCTGCATGTGCTGCAGAATCCGCCTCACCTGCCGGGGGAAACGGTCAGCGCGCACGAACGCGCGCAGGCGCATTCGCGGGCACGGGCGGCCGTGGAGCGACTCGCCCGCGAGGCGGGCATCGATGCGCACTACACGGAGGGCAGCGGCCTCGACGGCCTCGTCAGATTGGCGACGCAGCGCGAACCGGCGGTCCTCGTGATGGGCGTGGCGGCGCGGCCCCGCTGGCAGCACTCGGTCGGAGGCGGGACTGCGGCGCGGGTGCTCGAGCGCACCGCTTGCGACCTGCTGGTGGTCAAGCCGCCGGGCTTCGTGAGCCCGCTGCTGGTCACGGACGACTAGGCGTCCCGTCGCCATGCGCCAGGGGTTGCATAAGAGACAACATCATCTGGCGATGCATCCGGCGGTGCAGGGCAAGGTCCGGACCGCCCGCCCCCACGCGCTCGGCAAGCGGTGCGATCGTCAGCACCCACAGCAGCGGCAGGTAAGCAAAGGAGAAATTCTCGAGGAGGGGGCCCGGGGCCAGCTGCTTGCGCGTCACCGCGGCGCGCAGCACCCGGACCTGGGCATCCATGAGCGGGCGCGCGACGTCGCGACGCCATTGGGTGACGACTCCCGGGATGCGGTGCGCTTCCACGAGCAGGAGGCGCAGGATGGCTTGGCGGCGCGGGTCGGCCAGCTGCGAATACGACCTGTCGATGAAGCGGTCGACGAAGGATTCGAGCGTATCGGACTTGCCGAACGGGATGACGTCTTCGGTCATCAGGTGGCGCGTGAGCAAGGCCTCGAAGACCTGTTCCTTGCTGCGAAAATGCGCGTAGAAACCGCTCTTGACCAGCCCCGCACCGCGCGCGATGTCTTCGATCCTGGTGGCTGCGAACCCGTGCCGCGCGAATTCGTCGAGCGCCGAGTCGAGGATCCGCTCGGTGCGGATTTGCGGCGTCAGCCTGACGCGCTTGCGGCCCCTGGTGGTGCGTGCGGTCTTGCGGCTCTCGTTCATCACGCGTGATTATAGACCCAACGGTCGTTAGCGTGTATGATAATGACTCTTGGGTCGTTATACCCCCGGAGTCGCGACACTTTCGACCCGGTCACCTGACCAGGACATTGTTTCCATGAGCCAGCTGTCAGTTCGCCACACCGTCGCCACGGCCGCCATCGCGATGCTCTGCGCGGGCTGTACCTCGATGCTGGCTCCGCAATTCGCGGCTCCTGCCCTGCCCGTGCCCACCACATGGCCGGACGCGCCGCCAACGACGCGGGGACAGCCCGCGCCTGCGCTTGCGTGGAATGCTTACTTCACCGACCCGCAATTGCAGCGGTTCATCCAGACCGCCCTCGACAACAACCGCGACCTGCGCGTCGCCCTCCTGCGCGTCGAGGAGGCCCGGGCCGCGTACCGGATCCAGCGCGCCGACCTGCTGCCGCAGGTCAGCGTGGGCGGGCAAGGTGCCCGCGCCCGAGTGCCCGGCGACCTGAACCTGAGCGGCAGCCCGGTCACAAGCGATGAATACCGTGTCGAGCTCGGCGTGAGCAGCTGGGAACTCGATCTGTGGGGCCGGGTGCGCAACCTCAAGGAATCGGCGCTGCAACAGTGGCTCGCCACCGAGGCCGGCAGCCAGGCGGCGCGTACCGCGCTGATTGCCCAGGTGGCGAACGCCTACCTCGCCGAGCGTGATCTGGATGAGCGCGTGGCGCTTGCGCGCCGCACGGTCGAGACGCGCCAGGATTCGTTCCGCATCTTCAGCCGGCGCCTGGAGGTGGGTTCGGCATCGAGGCTCGAGCTGACCCAGGTCCACACCCTGCTGAGCCAGGCGCAGATCCTCCTGTCGCAACTGGAACAGGCACGGGCCGCGCAGACCCACGCGCTCGCCCTGCTGCTCGGCGCCGATCCGGGGCCCTTGCCCGATGCGCCCCCTTTCGACGAAACCGTGGTGCTGGCCGAACTGGCGCCGGGCTTGCCTTCCGACCTGCTGATGGCCCGCCCGGACATCCAGGCCGCCGAGCACCGCCTGATTGCGGCGCACGCCGACATCGGCGCCGCGCGTGCGGCCTTTTTTCCCCGCATCGCATTGACGGGCAGCCTGGGTTCCGCCAGCGCCGAGCTCGACGGCCTGTTTTCATCTGGCAGCAGGGCCTGGACTTTTGCGCCGGCTCTCTCGCTGCCGATCTTCGACATGGACCGCCGGCGCGCCAACCTGGACGTAACCGAAGTGCGGCGGCACATCGCCGTGGCGGACTATGAGAAGACCATCCAGACCGCCTTCCGGGAGGTCTCCGATGCGTTGTCCGCGCGTCGCTGGCTCACGGAGCAGCGCGATCTGCAACGCGAACTGCTGGCCATCGCCCGCGAGCGCGCCGGCTTGTCCCAATTGCGATATGACAGTGGCTCGGCGACCTTCCTCGATGTACTCGACTCGCAGCGCGAGCTGCTCTCGGCCGAGCAGCAACTGGTCCAGGCACGCCGCGCCCTCCTGTCGAACGAGGTCGCGCTGTACACCGCGCTGGGCGGAGGAACACGGAACGCCGCCCCGGGCGCCACCGCGCCGACGCCAGCCCCCGCAACTTCCCGTTGAGGCCTGTCCATGAACATCCCGCCCGCCCTGAAGAAGAAACTCCTGCCTCTGCTCGTCATTGCCGTCGCGGCGGCAGCCGCATGGTGGGCCTGGTCGAATTTCTTCCGCGAGGACTTGAGTGAAGGATTCGTCAGTGGCAACGGCCGCATCGAAGCCACCGAAGTCGACATAGCGAGCAAGCTGCCCGGCCGGGTGCAGGAAATATTGGTCAACGAGGGCGATTTCGTCACGGCTGGACAGCCGCTCGCGAAGATGCAGACCGCCTCGCTGCAGGCGCAGCGCGCGGAGGCCGAGGCCAGCCGCCAGCAAGCCGAGCACGCTGCCACGGCCGCCGAAGCGCAGGTAGCCCTGCGCCAGAGCGACGTGTCCGCCGCGAAGGCGCAGGTCGCGCAGAGCGCCGCCGAACTGGATGCAGCGCAGCGGCGCCTGGCCCGTTCGCAGACGCTCTCGGCAGAAGGCGCCTCCTCCGTGCAGGAACTCGATGACGACCGCGCGCGCGTACGCGGGGCCGAGGCCGCGCTCGCTGCGACCCGCGCGCAGGTGGCGGCCGCCGAGGCCGCTGTAGCCGCCGCCAGGGCGCAGGTGGTCGGCGCGCGTTCCACCGTCGACGCGGCAGTCGCCACGGTGGCGCGGGTCGAGGCCGATATCGCCGACAGCGTGCTCAAGGCGCCACAGGATGGCCGCGTGCAGCTGCGTGTCGCGCAGCCCGGCGAAGTCCTTGCCGCAGGCGGGCGTGTCCTCAACATGCTCGACCTGTCCGACGTCTACATGACCTTCTTCGTGCCGGAGACCGCCGCGGGGCGCATCGCGCTCGGCAGCGAAGCCCGCATCGTGCTGGATGCGGCACCGGACCTCGTGATCCCGGCGAAGGTTTCGTTCGTCGCGAGCCAGGCCCAGTTCACGCCGAAGACGGTCGAGACCGAGAGCGAGCGACAGAAGTTGATGTTCCGGGTGCGCGCGCAGATCCCGCCGGCGTTGCTGAGAAGGCATATCGAACAGGTCAAGACCGGCGTGCCCGGCGTCGCCTGGATCAAGCTGGACCCGCAAACGCAATGGCCGAAGTCGCTGGCCGTCGATCCTGCGCTGACGGCCGGGTCGGCGGACTGATCCCATGTCCGCGCAGGCCGTTGCGGAACCGGTGGTGCGGCTGGCCGGTGTTCGCCTGCGCTACGGCAAGGTAGAAGCGCTCGCCGGCATCGACCAGGCGCTTCCGGCCGGATGCATGGTCGGCCTGATCGGCCCGGACGGCGTCGGCAAGTCGAGTCTGCTGTCGTTGATCGCGGGCGCGCGCAAGGTCCAGGACGGCACCGTGGAAGTGCTCGGCGGTAACATGCGCGAGCGCCGCCACCGCAACAAGGTCTGCCCGCGCATCGCCTACATGCCGCAGGGCCTCGGCCGCAACCTCTATCCGACCTTGTCGGTCGAGGAGAACCTGCAGTTCTTCGCCCGACTCTTCGGCCACGACGATGCCGAGCGGCGGCGACGCATCGACGATCTCACGCAGTCCACCGGCCTGTACAAGTTCCTGGCCCGCCCGGCGGGCAAGCTGTCCGGGGGCATGAAGCAGAAGCTCGGCCTGTGCTGCGCGTTGATCCACGATCCGGACCTCCTGATCCTCGACGAGCCGACGACAGGCGTCGATCCGCTGGCACGCGCGCAGTTCTGGGACCTTATCGCGCGCATCCGCGGCCAGCGGTCGCACATGAGCGTACTCGTCGCCACCGCCTACATGGACGAGGCCCAGCGTTTCGACTGGCTGCTGGCGATGGACGCGGGCAAGGTGCTCGCCACCGGCACTCCGCAGGAACTGTACGGGCGAACCGGCACCGATTCGCTGGAATCGGCTTTCATTGCGCTCCTGCCGGAGGAGAAGAAGCGCGGCTACGCTCCGGTGGTGATTCCCCCGCTGCAGGCCGATGCCGACGATATCGCGATCGAGGCGAAGGACCTCACCATGCGTTTCGGCGATTTCGTCGCAGTCGACCACGTCAGCTTCCGCATCCGTCGCGGCGAGATCTTCGGCTTCCTCGGATCGAACGGCTGCGGAAAATCCACCACGATGAAGATGCTGACCGGCCTCCTTGAAGCAAGCGAAGGCAAGGCCTGGTTGTTTGGCCAGGCAGTCGACCCGAAGGACATCGACAGCCGCCGCCGCGTGGGCTACATGTCGCAGGCTTTCTCGCTCTACGGCGAGCTCACCGTCGAGCAGAACCTCGTGCTGCACGCGCGCCTCTTCAATGTCGCCGAGGGGAAGATCGCGGCGCGGGTGCAGGAGATGGCCGGGCGCTTCGACCTGTCCCGCAACCTCGACAGCCTGCCGGAAGCCCTGCCGCTCGGAATGCGCCAGCGCCTGTCGCTGGCGGTGGCGATGGTGCACAGCCCCGAGCTCCTGATTCTTGACGAGCCGACATCGGGTGTCGACCCGGTGGCGCGCGATGCCTTCTGGCGGCTGCTGATCGAACTGTCGCGACGCGACAAGGTGACGATCTTCATCTCCACCCATTTCATGAACGAGGCCGAGCGCTGCGATCGCATGTCGATGATGCACGCGGGCAAGGTGCTCGACAGCGATGTACCGGCAAGACTGGTGGAGAAGCGCCGCGCGAAGACACTGGAAGAGGCCTTCATCGGCTACCTGATCGAGGCCGGAGGCGACGCACCGGAAGCCGGCGCCGCCGCGCCCGCGCCGGTCCAGGCAGAAGGCGCCGGCGGCGCTCCCGCGGCCCGCGCGCGGCGCGCCCCGTTCAGCGTGCAACGCATGATCAGTTACCTCTGGCGCGAGTCATTGGAACTGCAGCGCGACCCGATCCGCGCCAGCCTCGCGCTCGGCGGCTCGATCCTGCTGATGTTCGTGATCGGTTTCGGCATCAGCATGGACGTGGAAGACCTGCGCTACGCGGTGCTCGACCGCGACCAGACGACGCTCAGCCGCGACTACGCGCTGCAACTGTCGGGCTCACGCTACTTCATCGAACAGCCGCCGATCAGCAACTACGCGGAACTCGACCGGCGCATGCGCAGCGGCGAGCTCACCCTCGCGATCGAGATCCCGCATGGCTTCATGCGCGACGCGCTGCGCGGCAACGGCGTGCAGATCGCCGCCTGGGTCGATGGCGCCATGCCCGCTCGCGCCGAAACCGTCGAGGGCTATGTGCAAGGCATGCACCAGAGCTGGCTCGCGAAGGAAGCCGCAACGCAGGGCATCGGGACGGCACCCGCCGCCAGTGTCGAGACACGATTTCGCTACAACCCCGACGTCAAGAGCCTGCCGGCCATGGTGCCGGCGGTGATCCCGATGCTGCTGCTGATGTTGCCGGCGATGCTGACGGCGCTCGCGGTGGTGCGTGAAAAGGAGACCGGTTCGATCACCAACCTCTATGTCACCCCTGTCACCCGCAGCGAGTTCCTGCTCGGCAAGCAACTGCCCTATGTCGGGCTCGCGATGATCAACTTCGGGCTGATGGCCCTGCTCGCGGTCACCATTTTCGGCGTGCCGATCACCGGCAGTTTCCTGGCGCTGGCTCTCGCCGCGCTGATATTCAGCTTCGCCGCCACCGGCATGGGCCTGCTGGCCTCGTCGGTCACCAACAGCCAGATCGCGGCGATGTTCCTCGCCATGATCGGCACCATCATCCCGGCCACCCAGTTCTCCGGGCTGCTCGATCCGGTGTCCTCGCTGGAAGGCAGCGGCAAGCTGATCGGCGAGATCTATCCGGCCACGCACATGATCACGATCAGCCGCGGCGTGTTCAACAAGGCGCTCGGCTTCGCCGACCTGTCCGGGTCCCTCTGGCAGATGCTGCTGTCGGTGCCGGTGATCCTCGGCGCCGCGATCGCATTGCTGAAGAAGCAGGAGCGCTGAGATGGGCCACGCCGGGGAAAAGCTGCGCCGCCTCGCCAACATTTATCGTCTCGGCGTCAAGGAGCTGTGGAGCCTCGGGCGCGACCCGATGATGCTGGTGCTGATCCTCTATGTATTCACCGGGTCGGTTTACACCGCGGCCACGGCGATGCCCGAAACGCTGCACAACGCACCGATCGCGATCGTCGACGAGGACGACTCGCCGCTGTCGCAACGCATCGTCTCGGCCTTCTATCCCCCGCAATTCGTCACGCCGCAACTGCTGCGCATGGACGAGGTGGACAAGGGCATGGACGCCGGCCTCTTCACGTTCGCGCTGCACATCCCGCAGGGCTTCCAGCGCGACGTACTGGCCGGGCGCGCACCGCAGATCCAGCTCAATGTCGACGCCACCCGCATGAGCCAGGCATTCACCGGCAGCGGCAACATCCAACAGATCGTGATGGGCGAAGTGAGCGAGTTCGTCCAGCGGGAGCGCGGCACCGCGGCCGCACCGGTCGACCTTGCGCTGCGCGCCCGCTTCAACCCCGCGCTCGAGAAGTCCTGGTTCGGCGGCCTGAACCAGATCATCAACCAGATCACCATGCTGTCGATCATCCTGACCGGCGCCGCATTGCTGCGTGAGCGCGAGCACGGCACGATCGAGCACCTGTTGGTGATGCCGGTGACCCCGTTCGAAATCATGCTGTCGAAGGTCTGGGCGATGGGCCTCGTGGTGCTGGTGGCCGCCGCGCTGTCGCTGAACCTGGTGGTACGCGGCATGCTGCACGTGCCGGTGGAGGGCTCGCTGCCGCTCTTCTTCACCGGCGCGGCCTTGTGCCTCTTCGCGACCACCTCGATGGGCATATTCCTCGCCACGCTGGCGCGCAACATGGCCCAGTTCGGCATGCTGATGGTGCTGACCATCATACCGCTGCAGATGCTCTCGGGCGGGTCCACGCCGCGCGAGAGCATGCCCGAGCTGGTACAGGACATCATGCTGGCCGCGCCCACCACCCATTTCGTCGAAATCGGCCAGGCCATCCTCTTCCGCGGCGCGGGCATCGCGGTGGTGTGGAAGTCGTTCCTGTGGCTGGCGGTGATCGGCGGGGTGCTGTTCGCACTGTCGCTGGCCCGCTTCCGCAAGACCATCGCACAGATGGCCTGAAGTGCACGCTGCTTGGGGAATCGCAATGAACAAAGTCATGAAATCCGCCGTGGTCCGTGCATTCGACCAGCCGCTCGCGATAGAGGAAGTGGCGGTGCCGCGTCCGGGCGCGGGCGACGTGCTGGTCAAGATCGAGGCTTGCGGCGTGTGTCATACCGACCTGCATGCGGCCGAGGGCGACTGGCCCGTGAAGCCGCGGCCGCCATTCATCCCGGGCCACGAAGGCGTGGGTTTCGTTGCAGCCGTGGGCGCTGGTGTCACCCATGTGAAGGAAGGCGATCGGGTCGGCATTCCCTGGCTCTATTCAGCCTGCGGCCACTGCACGCACTGCCTCGGCGGCTGGGAAACGCTGTGCGAGGCACAGCAGAACACCGGCTATTCGGTCAACGGCGCCTTCGCCGAGTACGCCGTGGGCAAGGCCGATTTCGTCGGCCACCTGCCCGCCAACATCGGCTTCGTCGAGATCGCGCCGGTGCTGTGCGCCGGGGTCACCGTGTACAAGGGGCTCAAGGTCACTGACACCAAGCCCGGTGACTGGGTCGTGATCTCCGGTGTCGGCGGGCTCGGGCACATGGCCGTGCAGTACGCAAAGGCGATGGGCCTGAACGTGGCGGCGGTGGATGTCGACGATGCCAAGCTCCGGCTGGCCGGGCGCCTGGGTGCCACGGTCACGGTCAATGCGTCGAACACGGATCCGGCCGCGTTCCTGAAAAAGGAGATCGGTGGCGCCCATGGCGTGCTGGTCACCGCGGTTTCGCCCAAGGCCTTCGCGCAGGCCACCGGCATGTTGCGCCGTGGCGGCACGATGTCGCTGGTCGGGTTGCCGCCGGGCCAGTTTCCGCTCGACATCTTCGGCATGGTGCTGAACGGCATCACCGTGCGCGGCTCGATCGTCGGCACGCGACTGGATCTCGCCGAATCGCTCGCATTCGCCGAGCAGGCCAAGGTCGCTGCCACGGTAACCCGAGACCGGCTCGAGAACATCAACGACATTTTCGCGCGCATGCACGCTGGCCAGATCGAAGGCCGGGTCGTGCTGGACATGAGCGCATGAGCAGCGGGCCGCAGGAAAGACCGGCTGCCCCCACGACGATTGCCGGTCCGCTGCAGCTTGCGGCCGCGGCCGCACAATACGCGGTCGATGCCTGGCAGCGCGGCCTGCTGTATGCCGACATCCGCCGCCAGCGCGGCAACCAGTACCACGATCATCTGCAAGAGACCGACCCGAACGTCCTCCATTTCCCGTCCGAGCCGGTGATGTCCGGCATGGACCTGCCGCGACCGGTGAACTATGCCCTGGTGCGCATCATTCCCGGCGCCGCGCAGCCGGTCGATCCGCGCAAGCGCCCCTTCATCGTCGTCGACCCGCGGGCGGGCCATGGCCCAGGGATCGGCGGCTTCAAGCCGGACAGCGAGATAGGCGCCGCGCTCGCGGCCGGTCATCCCTGCTACTTCGTCGGCTTCACGCCCGAACCGGTGCCGGGCCAGGCCGTCGAAGACGTGATGCGCGCCGAGGCCGCCTTCCTGCGCAAGGTCGCCGAGCTGCATCCACAGGCCGTCGGCAAGCCCTGCGTGGTCGGCAACTGCCAGGCTGGCTGGCAGGTGCTGATGACCGCCGCGGTATGGCCCGAGCTGTTCGGCCCGATCATCCTCGCCGGCGCGCCGTTGTCGTACTGGGCCGGCAAGAACCCGATGCGCTACGCTGGCGGGCTGCTCGGCGGCAGCTGGCTGACCGCGCTGACCAGCGACCTCGGCGATGGCCGCTTCGACGGCGCCTGGCTGGTGCAGAACTTCGAGAACCTCGATCCGGCCAACACGTTGTGGTCCAAGCAGTACAACCTCTACGCGGCCGTCGATACCGAGGGACCGCGCTATCTCGGCTTCGAGAAGTACTGGGGCGGCCACGTGTTCATGGATGGCGGCGAGATGCAGTACATCGTCGACAACCTGTTCATCGGCAACAAGCTGGCGACCGCCGAACTCGTCACTTCCGACGGCGTGCGCATCGACCTGCGCAATATCCGCTCGCCCATCGTGGTGTTCTGCTCCTACGGCGACAACATCACCCCGCCGCCACAGGCACTCGGCTGGATCACCGACCTGTACCGCAGCGACGACGACGTCATCGGCCACGACCAGACCATCGTCTACGCCACCCACGACAGCATCGGCCACCTCGGCATCTTCGTCTCCGGCAGTGTCGGGCGGAAGGAGCATCGTGAGTTCGCGGCCAACATCGACCTCATCGACCTGCTGCCGGCCGGCATCTATCGCGCGGACGTCGAGGATCGCCCCGCCGACTCGGCCGAAGCGGACCCGGCCGGCGATCCGTACCTGATGAAGATCCGCCGCAGCGGGGTCGGAGCGGTGCGCGACATCGTCAAGCCGGATTCGGCCAGCGAGCGACGCTTTGCCGCCGCCGCGCGCGTGTCCGAGATCAACCTCGCCCTGTATCGCAACCTGCTGCAGCCCTGGGTGCAGGCCATGTCGACGCCCTGGTCGGCGCATTGGCTGCAGGCCCTGCATCCGCTGCGGATCGGCTATGAGTGGTGGTCCGACCGCAATCCGTTCGCCCCGATGATCGCGCAGGCCGCGCAACAGGTACGTGAACGCCGGCAAGCGACCGATGCCGACAATGCCTTCCTGCAGGCGCAGGCGGCGCTGTCGAAATCGATCGAACAGGGGCTCGACAGTGCCCGCGACCAGCGTGACGCCTTCTATGCGATCGTCTTCGACGCGATCTATGGCTCGCCCGCGATGCAGGCGCTCGCCGGACAGAGCCTGCGCGACGAGTCGCCGGTGCGGCCGCACCCGGGCGATACTCCGGAACACCGGGCGTTCATGGCCAGCGAACTCGCCCGGCTCGAAGCCGACATTGAACGGGGCGGACAGCCCGAGGCGTTGGTGCGCAGCCTGTGCTACGTATTCAAGTCACGCGGCGAAGCGGACGAGCGGCACTTCCACCATGCATGGGAAGTCATGCGACTGCACCTCGACAGGCCTGGTGTCGAAGGCTCCGCGATGGCGGAGTTCCGCGCACTGGTGCGCCGCCAGGCCCTGCTGGTCCAACGCGACCCGGAGGCGGCCATCGCCGCCGTTCCCAAATTGCTGGCTGGCGCTTCCCCGGAGCAACGCCACGATACGGCCGCTTTCATCGCGGACATGATTGCCAAAGGTGGCAAGCTGTCGGCGCAGGAGGAAGAGAGCCTGCGGCGGGTGCGTGCCATGTTCGACCCCGAAAGGAAATGACGGCATTTCGATGCGTCAGCACCGTCTCCTCGGCCCTCTCATCATCGCAGCCTGCGCGCTGGCGCCCATGGCCGTTGCGGCCGACGGCTGCGCGACGAGCAAGTCACGGCTGCCTACGCATCCTGCGCTCAATGTGCGCATCGACAACGACTTGTTCGGCGGGCTGGCCCAGGACCAGGGCTACTCCAACGGCTTCCTCGTCAGTGTGGTCTCGCCGAACCTCGTCGATTACGTGGACGACCCCTGCCTGCCGCGCCTGGCGCGCCGCCTGAATCGCTATTTGTCCTGGTTGAATCCGGCGGGCTTCGACGAACAGAACATGACCGCCGGGTTCGGCCAGTTGATGTACACGCCCGCCGACGAGACGCGCAGCGACCTGATCGAGGACGATCGCCCCTATGCCGGCGCACTGATGTTCAGCCTCGGCTACCACGCTCGCAAGGGCGACCACCTGCGCAGCTCGCAGCTTCGCTTCGGCGTGGTCGGTCCGGCAGCGCGCGCCAGGCAGGTCCAGGACTGGTGGCACGACATCATCGGCTCCGATCATTTCAACGGTTGGCAACACCAGCTCCGCGACGAGCCCGTGCTGCAGTTGATCCACGAGCGCCGCAAGCGCATCCGGAGACGCGCGAACGGGGCTGGCTGGGGATGGGACCTGACGCGCCACTGGGGCGCAAGCCTCGGAAATTTCGCAACCTACGCCAACGCCGGCGGCGAGTGGCGCTATGGCGCACGCATCCCGGACGACTTCGGAACCGCACCGCTGCGCCCGGCGGGCGAAAACACCGCGCCCATGCACGCGCAGCCGCAAGGCAGCTGGAACGCCCATCTGTTCATTGCGGTCGATGCACGCTGGGTGTTGCACGACATCACCCTCGACGGCAATACGTTCAAGTCGAGCCACAGCGTCGACAAGGAACCGCTCGTGGCCGACGTCGGCTACGGCTTCGCGACATATCGCGGCAGTTGGCGCTTTGCACTCGCCCGTTACCACCGCACCCGCGAGTTCGAAGGACAGGGTGATGTGCCGGTCTACGGCACGTTCACCATCGGGAAGCGGTTCTGATGCGGATGTCGGCGCGGGAAATCGGCTTGCTGGACGCCTGGTGGCGGGCCGCGAACTACCTGTCGGTCGGACAGATCTATCTCTACGACAATCCGCTGCTGAGGGCGCCGCTCGCGAAGGAGCACATCAAGCCGCGCCTGCTCGGCCACTGGGGAACCACGCCCGGCCTGAATTTCATCTATGCCCACCTCAACCGCGTCATCAGGATGCAGGGCCTCGGCATGATCTATGTCGCGGGTCCCGGGCATGGCGGCCCGGCGCTCGTCGCGAATGCGTACCTCGAGGGGACCTACAGCGAAGTCTACCCGGACGTCTCGCAGGATGAAGAGGGCCTGCGGCGCCTGTTCAAGCAGTTCTCGTTTCCCGGCGGAATCCCGAGCCATGTGGCGCCCGAAACGCCCGGCTCGATCCACGAGGGTGGCGAGCTGGGCTACGCCTTGTCGCATGCCTACGGTGCGGCCTTCGACAATCCCGACCTGATCGTGGCCTGCGTCATCGGCGATGGTGAAGCCGAAACGGGGCCGATGGCGACTTCGTGGCACTCCAACAAGTTCCTGAACCCGGCGACCGACGGCGCCGTACTGCCGATCCTGCACCTGAACGGATACAAGATCGCGAACCCCAGCGTGCTTGCCCGCATCAGCCATGAAGAGCTGGAGCGGCTGTTCCTCGGTTACGGCTATGCGCCCCATTTCGTCGAAGGGCACGAGCCGGAAGCGATGCACCCACTGATGGCCGCAACCCTCGACAAATGTGTCGGGGAAATCCGCCGGATCCAGGCCGAGGCCCGCAGCGGCAGTGCCATGGAGCGGCCGCGCTGGCCGATGATCGTGCTGCGCACGCCGAAGGGATGGACCTGCCCGAAGGAGATCGACGGCAAGCGCACGGAGGACTACTGGCGTAGTCACCAGGTACCCATGGGTGAGATGCAGGAGAAGCCGGAGCACGTGCGGATCCTCGAGCGCTGGATGAAAAGTTACCGGCCCGAGGAGCTGTTCGACGGGACCGGCCGGCTGAAGCCGGAGCTGGCGGAACTCGCGCCAAGGGGCGAGCGCCGCATGAGCGCCAATCCACACGCCAACGGCGGACTGTTGCTCCGGGACCTGCGCCTGCCGGATTTTCGCGATTACGCGATCGCCGTGCCGAAACCCGGCGCGGCCGCCGCCGAGTCCACTCGCGTCATGGGCACCTTCCTGCGCGACGTGCTGGGGCTGAACATGGAAAGCCGCAATTTCCGGCTGTTCAGCCCGGATGAGAACAACTCGAACCGCTGGCAGGATGCTCTCGAGGTAACCAATCGCGCCTGGATGGCGGACCGGTATCCGTTCGACGATCACCTGGCGCCGGATGGCCGCGTGATGGAGATGCTGAGCGAGCACCAGTGCCAGGGCTGGCTCGAGGGCTACCTCCTGACCGGCCGGCACGGATTCTTCTCCTGCTACGAGGCCTTCATCCACATCGTCGACTCGATGTTCAACCAGCATGCGAAGTGGCTCAAGGTCTGCAACCACATCCCGTGGCGACGGCCCATCGCCTCGCTCAACTACCTGCTGTCCTCCCACGTCTGGCGGCAGGATCACAACGGTTTCAGCCACCAGGACCCCGGCTTCATCGACCACGTCATGAACAAGAAATCGGAGGTCGTGCGCGTCTACCTGCCGCCGGATGCGAACACCCTGCTGTGCGTCACCGATCATTGCCTGCGCAGCCGCAACTACGTCAACGTGATCGTCGCGGGAAAGCAGCCTGCCCCGCAATGGTTGACGATGGACCAGGCCATCAAGCACTGCTCCGCAGGCATCGGCATCTGGGAATGGGCCAGCAACGACAAGGGCGAGGAGCCGGATGTCGTGATGGCCTGCTGCGGCGACGTGCCCACGCTCGAAACCCTCGCCGCCGTGAGCCTGTTTCGCCAGTTCCTGCCCGCCCTGCGGGTCCGCGTCGTCAACGTCGTCGACCTGATGACGCTCCAGCAGCCGGGCGAGCATCCGCACGGGCTTTCGGACCGGGACTTCGACGCGATCTTCACCACCGACAGACCCATCGTCTTCGCATTCCACGGGTATCCGTGGTTGATCCATCGACTCACGTACCGGCGGACCAACCACGGGAACCTGCATGTGCGCGGCTACAAGGAGGAAGGCACGACCACGACGCCGTTCGACATGTGCGTGCTCAACGACCTGGACCGCTTCCATCTTGCTGTTGACGTGATCGATCGCGTCCCATCCCTAGGGGTCCGCGCCGCCCATGCCAAGCAGGCGCTGCGCGACAAGTTGATCGAGCACAAGCAGTACATCGCGAAGTTCGGCGAGGACATGCCGGAGATCACCGGATGGACCTGGGGGCAGCGTGCGCCCGCATCGCCGCAGCCCGCCTCCACGGAGGCCGACAATGCCTGAGTCGCCATGACCCGACAGGCCGCTTCCCCGCGCTGGCATGCGCTCACCATCGACGCCACCCTGCAGGCGCTCGCGGCTTCGCAGGATGGCCTCAACTCGTCCAACGCCGCCGTCCGCCTGCGCGAGCACGGCCCGAACGCGCTTGCACCGCCGAAGCGCTTGCCGGCCTGGTTGCGACTGCTGCGCCATTTCAATGATCCGCTGATCCTGTTCCTGCTGGCCGCCGCGGTGCTCGCGGCATTCCTGCATCACCATGTCGATGCCGCCGTGATCGCGGCGGTGGTACTGATCAATGCCATCGTCGGTTACATACAGGAAGGACGCGCCGAAGAGGCGCTGGCGGCGCTGCGTTCGATGCTCGCGCCGTTCGCGCACGCGCTGCGCGACGGCAAGCGCGTGCGGCTGCCGGTCGCCGATCTCGTGCCCGGCGACGTGCTGCTGCTCGAGGCGGGCGATCGCGTGCCGGCTGACGCACGAGTGCTGCGCGGGCGCGGCCTGCGCGTGGACGAGGCGGTCCTGACGGGCGAATCGGTGCCGGTCGAGAAGCATGCCGACGCCGTGGCGGACGATGCCGAACTGGGCGATCGCAGCTCGATGCTCTACTCCGGCACGCTGGTTGCGGCGGGCCAGGCGAGCGCTGTCGTCGTCGCGACCGGCGCGCAGACGGAGATCGGCCAAATTGGCGCCCTGATCGAGGAGGTGGAGACGTTGACGACGCCGCTCCTGCGCCAGATCAAGCGCTTCGGCTCCGTCTTCACCGCCATCTCCATTGCGGCCGCAGCAGTGTTGTACCTGTTCGCGCTGATCGTGCGCGATTACCCATGGCTCGACGCGCTGATGATCGTCGTTGCGCTCGCGGTCGGCGTGGTGCCGGAAAGCCTGCCGGCGGTCATCACCATCACGCTCGCCATCGGCGTGCGGCGCATGGCTGCGCGCAACGCCATCGTGCGCCGGCTGCCCGCGGTTGAAACGCTGGGCGCAACCACCGTCATCTGCTCCGACAAGACCGGCACCCTCACCCGCAACGAGATGACCGCTCGCAGCGTCGTCACGACCGCGGGTTGGGCACAGGCCGAAGGCAGCGGCTATGCGCCGACCGGCCGGCTGCGGGCGAGTTCGGGTGGCGACGTGGCGCTCGCGGCTGCCGTGCGGCTCGCGCGCATCGGACTCCTGTGCAATGACGCACAGCTGGGTGCCGGCAAGGATGGCGGCTGGCGCATCGACGGCGATCCGATGGAAGGCGCGCTGCTCGCACTCGCCGGCAAGGCCGGCCTGCAGGCCGCCGCGCTGCGCAGCGCCCATCCGCGCCTGGATGAAGTGCCGTTCGACGCCACCTACCGCTTCATGGCCACCCTGCATGCCGACAGCGAGAACGGCGGCGCACTCGTTTGCGTCAAGGGCGCGCCGGAGAAATTGCTGGCCTTGTGCACGCAGCAGGCCGGGCGCGACGGCAGCGCGGAGCCGCTCGATGCCACCCCCTGGCAGCGCGCGATCGACGCCGCGGGCGCCGAAGGCCAGCGGGTGCTCGGCTTCGCCTCGCGCCGGCTCGCCCATGTGCCCGAGCGATTCGAACTCGGGGACGTCGGCGGTCTCGTGTTCGCGGGCATTGTCGGCTTCATCGACCCACCGCGCGAAGAAGCGATCCGCGCGGTGGCCGATTGTCGCAGCGCCGGCATCCAGGTGAAGATGATCACGGGCGATCACGCCGTCACCGCGGCAGCCATCGCCGCCCAGCTGCAGCTCGCCGACGAAGTGAGTGTCCTCACCGGCCGGGAGCTGGACGGCCTTGCGGAAGCCGCGCTGCCGGAACGTGCGGAATCGACCAGCGTCTTCGCACGCGCCACCCCCGTGCACAAGCTGCGCATCGTGCGCGCATTGCAATCGCGCGGCCACACGGTCGCGATGACCGGCGACGGAGTCAACGACGCGCCGTCGCTCAAGCAGGCCGACATCGGCATCTCCATGGGCCGCAAGGGCACCGAGGCCGCGAAGGAAGCGAGCGAGATGGTGCTGGCAGACGACAACTTCGCTTCCATCGCCGCCGCTGTACACGAGGGCCGCGCGGTCTACGACAATATCCGCAAGGTCATCGCCTGGACATTGCCCACGAACGGCGGCGAAGTTCTGGCCGTGGTTCTGGCGATCGCGTTCGGCGGGATTCTGCCGATGACGCCGGTGCAGATCCTGTGGATCAACATGGTGCTGACCATCACCCTCGGCCTGTCGCTGGCGTTCGAGCCGCCGGAGCACGGCGTGATGGCGCGTCCCCCGCGGGGGCGCGATGCGCCGCTCGTCTCGCCCTTCATGCTCTGGCGCGTCCTCCTCGTATCGGCGCTGTTCAGTGCCGGCGCCTTCGGCATCTTCGGCTGGGCCCGCGCCCGCGGGCTGGAAGTCGAGACCGCGCGCACGATGGTGGTCAACCTGTTTTGCGTTTTCGAGATTTTCTACCTGTTCAGCGTCCGCTACATGTACCGCAGTTCGTTCTCCCTGGCCGGCCTGCGCGGGACGCCGGCGGTGCTCTGGGCGATCGCCGGGGTCGTAGCCGCGCAACTGGCCTTCACGTACCTGCCGGCGATGCACACGCTGCTCGGCAGCCGCCCGCTGTCGCTGCCCGAAGGCGCCGTCATTGTCCTCGCCGGCGCCGTCCTGATGGTGCTGCTCGAGTGCGAGAAGTGGCTCTTGCGCAGGCTCGATGTGTTCGATGAACTCAGGGCAGCAAACCCGCCCGCCGCGCCGACGGGCGCCGCGGCATGAGCGGCCGCTGCGCAAACACCCCAACCGGACCGACTCCATGACCCACGACAACGACCTGCGAGCGCTGCGCAACCGCACCTTCGACGAGCTGGCCGTCGGCGACAGCGCCGACATCGAACATACGCTCAGTCGGCAGGACCTCATGTTGCCTGCGCAGTTGTCGGGTCAGGCCGAGCCGCCCGACGACGAACTCGGCGGTTCGCCCGCCGGCACGCGCGCAAACGCCTTCTGGAGCGAGGTGCTGATCGGAAGCCTGCTCAGCATGCGGCTGCCCGGCCCAGGGACCGTGCACGTCGGCCGCAAGCTGCGCGTGCTCGCGGCGCTGAAGGCCGGCGACCTGCTGCGGGTGCTGATCAAGGTCGCGGCCAAGGATGCAGCGACCAGGCGCGTGATCCTTGCCTGCACGTGCAGCAACCGGGCCGGTGATGTCGTGGTCGACGGCGAAGTCGAGGTGATTGCCCCGGACCGGCGGATCGAGCGACCGCGCAGCACGCTGCCGCAGATCCGCCGCGATCCGGCCGGCAACGACGGCCTGCAGCGCCTGCTCGCGCACGTGGCGACGATGGCGCCGATCCGGGTCGCGGTGGTGCACCCCTGCGACTCGCCGAGCCTGGCCGGCGCATTCGATGCGCGTGCGGCGCGCCTGATCGAACCGGTGCTGGTCGGGCCCCGCGCACGCATCGAGGCGGCGGCGGCCGAGGCGGGCCTCGACCTGTCCGGCTGCACCATCGAAGACGTGCCCCACAGCCACGCCGCCGCGGCGCGAGGCGCGGAGCTCGCGCGCGACGGCAAGGTCGAGGCACTGATGAAAGGCTGCCTGCACACCGACGAGCTGATGTCGGCGGTGGTCGCGTCGGCCTCCGGGCTGCGTACCAAGCGGCGCATCAGCCATTGCTTCGTGCTGCAGACGTCGCACTACCCGCGCCCGTTCATCGTCACCGACGCGGCGATCAACCTTGCGCCGGACCTCGGGCAGAAGGCCGACATCGTGCGCAACGCCATCGACCTGGCGCACGTGATCGGCGTGGCCGATCCCAAGGTCGCGATCCTCGCCGCGGTGGAAACGATCAATCCGGGCATGCCGGCCACGCTCGACGCTGCGGCGTTGTGCAAGATGGCCGATCGCGGCCAGATCAGCGGCGGCACGCTCGACGGCCCGCTCGCCTTCGACAACGCGGTGTCAATCGCCGCCGCGCGCACCAAGGGCATCGTCTCGCCGGTCGCCGGCCAGGCCGACATCCTCGTGGTGCCGGACCTCGAGAGCGGCAACATGCTGGCGAAGCAGCTGGTCTACCTCGGCGATGCGACCAGCGCCGGCATCGTTCTCGGCGCCCGGGTGCCCGTCATCCTGACGAGTCGCGCCGACTCCGACACCTCGCGCATCGCCTCCTGCGCGATTGCACTGCTGCTGGCTCATCACTATCGGACATCGCCGCCATGACGGAACCTTCCAGCGGCAGCGGCGTACTGGTCGTGCTCAACTGCGGCTCGTCGAGCATCAAGTTCGCGGTGTTCGACGCAGCGGCCGGGCCGCTTGCGCGGCAACCGCTCTGGAACGGCAAGGTGCAGGGCATCGGCGGGCCGAATCCCGACTTTGGCGCATCGGGCACGCCGCCCTTCCCGCTCGTACTCGGCAAGGAGCGCCCGTACCACGACGCGCTCGCGATCATTCGCGAAAAGCTCCTCGCCCGCATCGGCGGCCGGCACATCGTCGCCGTCGCCCATCGGGTCGTGCACGGCGGCGCCCGGTATTTCGAGCCGGTGCGAGTGGATGCGCAGGTGCTGGCCGAGCTGCGCAGCTACATTCCGCTGGCCCCCCTGCACCAGCCCTTCGCCCTCGAGGCGATCGAGACGCTCTTGCGGGAGACACCGGGGCTGCCGCAGTTCGCCTGTTTCGATACGGGCTTCCACCACACCATGCCCGATGTCGAGAAGTTGCTGCCGTTACCCTACGACGCCTGGCAGCGGGGCCTGCGGCGCTACGGCTTCCATGGCCTGTCCTATGCCTACATGGCCGTCGCCCTGGCCGAGCGCCACGGCGATGCCGCGCGCGGGCGCACGATCGTCGCCCATCTCGGCAGCGGGGCCAGCCTGTGTGCAATGAAGGACCTCAGCAGCGTCGCCACGACGATGGGGTTCTCCGCACTCGACGGATTGATGATGGGCACGCGCACGGGTGCGCTCGACCCCGGTGCCGTGCTGTACCTGATGGAGATCGAAAAGCTGTCGCTCGCAGAGGTCGGCCAGGTGCTGTATCACCGCTCGGGCCTGCTGGGCGTGTCCGGCATCTCGGCGGAACCGCGCGTGATCGTCCAGCACGAAGGCGACCAGGGTGAGCCCGGCGAACGCGCGCGGCTCGCCCTCGCGCTGTTCGTCCGCCGGGTCGTGCGCGAGATCGGTGCGCTCACCGCGGCGCTCGGTGGGCTCGATGCACTGGTGTTCACGGCGGGCATCGGCGAACACTGCGCGTTCATCAGGGAGCGGGTTTGCCGTGACCTCGGCTTCCTCGGCCTGCGCCTCGATGCCGCGGCCAATGCAGCCAATGCGTTCGTGATCTCGGATGCGCAGAGCCGTGTCCTCGTCGGTGTCGAGCCGACCAACGAGGAGTGGATCGCGGCGCGGGCCGCGCAGGAGCGGCTCCGCGCAACGCCAGGTTGACGCGATCGCCGCCGCTGCGCGCCCGCCGGGCGCCCGGCAGCTACTCCGGAGCCTGAGTTTTCCAGCGGCTGGCGTGATCCAGCAGTTCCTTCATGCCTTCGTTCGTTTGCGGCAGCTTGTCCGCCGGCAGGTCCATGACGTTGAGCGGGATCTCCTGCACGTACTGGTCGAAAACCGGCTTGACGATCTCGAGCGGATAACGCGGGATCGTGCGCCCCGCGCGGAACTTCGCGATCGGAATCTCCGCCTCGATCACGCTGTCGTTGTTGCTCGGGTCCTCGGCCATCACGCGGCCACCGGGCGCGACGATCAGCGAGCCGCCGCCGAACTGCGCCGGCACGCCAGAGCCCGGCGGGAAGGTAATGTTCGACATGGCCGAATACATGTTGTTGTAGTACGCGACAGCCTGCACGTCGACCTTCGTGAACAGCGTCGCCGTGCGCAGCATGATCTCCGTGCCGCGCATCGCGTAGGCCGCGAACACGAACGGATCGACCTGCACCGTGCTGACCGCGATATTGCCGTATTCGGTCATCAGCACCGGGAACTCCTCCTCGATGCCGTACTTCGCGCGGAACCGGTCACGCACGTTCTCCACGGTGGTCGTGGGGACTTCTTCCTTCGGATTGAGCCGGATGGCGTTGCGCGACTTCCAGTACGCGCGCTTCACCTTGCCGTCGCGGCCGATCACGGGGTTCAGGCTGAGGATATGTCCCGGCCAGTCGGGGTCGGTGGCATAGCTGCCGAATACGATGTAGGTATCGCAGGCCTTGGCGAGCTCGCCGAGGCGGTCGGTCTCGGGGCCTGGGACCTGGATGGTGAACTTGAGCTTCTCCTCGCGCGTCCCGGCCGAGTAGCCCGTGAGCGGAAACTCGTTGAACAGGATGAAATCGGGCTTCTTGCCCTTGGTGCAGGCCTCGTTGATCCAGTGCGCCATCCGCTCGAGGTTGGTGGCGAGCCCCTCGGCGATTGTCGGCGCCTTCTGCAGGTTCACGGGCGAGTTCTGCACGACCTTGACGACGACCACGTCCTTCGCGAGCGGCACGGTCGGGTAGGTGCCGTCGGGGCGCACCAGCTGCGGCACGGCGGGTGCCGATGCCGCGGGCAACGAGATGCCGGCTGCGGCTCCAGCCAGGCAGACGGAAACAGCGAGCGATCGCATCGACTTCATTGATCATGCCCCCCAAGGCCGGAATGGACCCAAAGTGGCACCGAACCTAGCACGCGATCGCGCTGCCCAAGGATAGGTACTTGTCGTGATGCGGCCGCGCTGTCGGCGGCCTAAAGGAAGACGTCGCCGCCGTTCGGGCTCAGGCACTGGCCCTGGTAGTGCCGCGCCCCCTTGCCCGCGAGGAACAAATAGCTCGGCACGATGTCCTCGACATCCGCAAGCCGGCCGAGCGGGATCGCCTTGCGGATATCCTCCAGCATCGCGGCCGGCACGTCGGCGAGGATCGGCGTGCGCGTGGCACCGGGCGCCACGCAATTGATGGTGATATCGCGCGCACCGACCTCGAGCGCCACCGAGCGGGTGAACGACAGGATGCCGCCTTTCGCGGCCGTGTAGGCGGAGAACGCAGCCGCGCCCTTGTAGGCGAGCTGCGACGCAGTATTGATGATGCGCCCGTAGCCGCGCGCATACATCTGCGGCAACACCGCGCGCGTGACCAGGAAGGCACCGCGCAGGTGCACGGCGATCACGCGGTCCCAGAGGTCCACCGGCATCTCGTGCGCCGCGCCTGCAATCGCGATGCCGGCGTTGTTCACGAGGATGTCGATGCGCCCGTACTCGCCGAGCGCGGCCGCAACCATCGCTTCGACCTGCGCGGCATCGCTGACATCGGCGCAAGCGACGAGTGCGCGTCGCCCGCACGCGCGCACCTCCTCGGCAACCTGCTCCGCGGCCTGGCGCTCGCTTGCGCCCGGGCAATTGATGACGAGATCCGCTCCGGCAGCGGCCATCGCGATGGCGACGCCGCGGCCGATGCCCGAGGAACTGCCGGTGACGAGCGCAATGTGGTTTTGCAGGGTCATGGACCGATCTTAGCGAATCGACCCCGACGAGGGCAGTCGCGGCCCCTTGCGCCCGAACCCGCTCGTTCACCGATGCGCGCAAATACCCGTCGCAGCCGACGGCGTGCGCAGCAGGGCTCGCCCTGCAGCGGCCCCCGTCAATCGATCGTCGGCCACGGCGACTGCACCGTTCACGATCAGCGCCCGCACCCCTGCGCTGGGCACGTCGGGATTGGCATAGCTCGCACGTGGTGCGTAGTTGTCCGGGTCGAATACCAGGACATCGGCGTAATAGCCTTCGCGAAGATAGCCGCGCCTGTCGAGTCGGTAGATGTCGGCGGTCAGGCCCGTCGAGCGCCGTATGAAACCTGCAAGGTCCAGGACGCGCTTTCGCCGGACGTAGGTTGCATATTTTTCAGGAAAGGTCGCGAATTGCCGCGGGTGTCCGTCGGACCCGTCGGAGCCGGTCACGACCCACGGCTGCTTCATGATCGCTTCGACATCCGCCTCGCTCATGTTGAACGAGGCGACTCCCGTGCCCTGCACGGCCACCCCGCCTGCGGGCGAGCCACGCACGATGCGCAGCGCCGCCTCGATCGGGTCGACGTCCCAGTCCCTCGCGACCTGATCGAGCGTCTTGCCGGTCAATGGCCCGCCCGGACTGGTCAGGAGCAGCGATGCCGCACCACCGCGCCTTCGCAGGTTGTCCCGCATTCCAGCCCTTATGCGCGCCGATGTCTCCGCATCGTCCAGCCGGCCCAGCAGGGCCTCGCGCCCTCCGTCCATGGCCCATCCCGGAATCAGGGCGGCTACCAGGCTGGTCCCGGACGCCAGCCAGGGATATTGGTCTGCCGTGACCTCGATGCCCCGACCGCGTGCCTCTTCAATCAACGCAATCAGTTGCGGGGCCAGCCCCTGCACATCGACTCCCAATGCCTTCAGGTGCGCCAGATGGACGGGCATATCGGCCTCTTGTCCGATCCGGATGGCCTCTTCCACGGCGGCGAGCAGGCCGATCGAATAGTTGGACTCGTCGCGCAGGTGCGTATCGTATATCCCGCCCAGTCGCGAGGCTTCCTTCGCGAGTGCGATCACCTCACTCGTTTGTGCAAAGCTCTGCGGCGCATAGAACAGGCCGGTCGAAAAGCCCGTGGCCCCTTCGCACATTGCCTGCACCACCAGTGCCTTCATGCTGTCGAGCTCGCTGCCAGTCGGCGCGCGCGCATTCCCTCCCAGTACGCGTGATCGGAGGGCGCCGAAACCGACGAAGGGCACGATATTCGTGCCGATCTTCGATGCAATCAGGGCACCCGTGTCCGCCATGATGTCCGGCGTACCCGTGCCATCCACACCGATGATGATCGTGCTGACGCCCTGCATGAGCCAGGGCGCGTTCAGGCGTTGGGTGGCACTGCGGGAGCGGATATAGGTGTCGGGGTGCGCATGCGCGTCGACAAATCCCGGCGCAACGATCATGCCGCGCGCATCGATCGTGCGCACACCCTTGAAGCGCCGTTGCGCCCCGACATGGATGATCCGATCGCCACGAATGGCGACATCGCCGACGAACGGCTGGTCCGATTCCGCACCCGAGTAGACAGTTCCCCCGACGATCAGCAGGTCGGCCGCCTCCTGCGCATGGCGAGGCGCCGCTGCAGCTGCAACCGACCCGTCCAAGACGCACGCCAACGCCATCGCCGCCAGGCGCAACGGCGTACCCATCAAGGCGTGGACCTCGCGGGCAACTCCAGGCGGGCGTGTGCGAGCCCAAGCGGCCATTCGTGGCTGTAAAATCCGGCCAGCAGCCGCCCCGCGACAAGGTCTTCATGCTGGCGCGGAGTGAGGCGCCTGGCGGAATGCGCCACGGTCTCGCCAGGGCGCGACAAGACGGCGACGATGGGTCCCGGCTTGCCGGCTTCGGCCCGCTGCAAGGTCACCGCAACGGGCACATCTTTTCCCATGCGGGAAATGCGCAGATCGTAGCTGAGTGCCGCCATGGCGGGTTCATAGGTGAAGGTGACATCGGCGCGACCGCCCTTCCCGCGACTGCCGAGGCGTACACTGAATCGAATGGCCGCGGGGCCCTTTCCCTGCACCAGCGGCGGCGTACTGAAGGGCGCTTCGCGGGGCTTCGCCAGGCCTTCCCAATCGTAGGCCAGGTTGAGGAGGCGCATCTCGTCGAACGGCCGGCCAAGGATGTCCAGGCCGACCGGCAGCCGCTCTGCGCTCAGTCCCAGCGGCAGCGCAAGCGCCGGCAAGCCCGTCGCCGCGCTCAGGCCGCAGGTCGCGACGCCGGATGTCTCGCCCCCCCAGACCGGCGGCGGCTGCGTGATGGTCGGGTAGACCAGCACGTCGACTTGCGCTCGCGACATCGCTTCCATGAGCATGCGCCGCGCTTCGTCCCGCTTGGCCAGGATATCGGCGATCGCCTTGTCATCGCGTTCCGGCGACGCAGCGCGGCGCTTCAGTCGATCGACAATCGCCTCGTGAACCAGGCCGCCGTCGACGAGCTCCGGCACCGTCGAGATCGGCGCACCCGGGTGATGGCGCAGGAATCCTTCGAAGTCATGACGGAACTCCTGGACGATGATGCCGCCGGCCGCCTTGAGCACCGGATCGAGGCCCGGTACTTCCACGTCGACCAGGGTCGCGCCCCGCATCCGCATCGCCTCGAGCGCCGCCAGCGTCTTGTCGCGCATGACTGCGTTCATTTCGCCGGGCGCCATGTAGTGGCGCAGTACACCGATCCGGGCGCTGCGCAGCGCGCCGGCCTGCAGGTTCTCCCGGTAGTGGGGAGCCGGGCGGTCCTTCATGGCGGCGGTGGACGGATCGCCCGGGTCGAAGCCGACGGTCGCGTCCATCATGATCGCGAGGTCCGCCACGCTGCGCGTCAGTGGGCCCGCCACGTCTTCGGTCGAGGACAGCGGAATGATTCCGGCGCGGCTCGACAGGCCGGATGTCGCCCGCATGCCGAACAAGTCCTGGTAGGCCGCGGGGACCCGGATCGACCCGCAGGTATCGGTTCCCATGCCCGCTGCCGCGAAGCTGGCGGCGACGCTCGCGCCCGTTCCCCCGCTCGATCCTCCGGGTGAGCGCCGCGGGTCGTAGGGATTTCGGGTCTCCCCGGTGAGCGACGATACGTTGAGGATGTTCATCGCCAACTCGTGCATCGTCGTCTTGCCGAGGATGATGGCACCGGCCTGCTTCAGCCGCTGGACCTGCGTGGCATCCTCGTGCGTCACATACGTCGCCAGTGCGAGGGTGCCGGCTGAGGTCGGCAGGTCAATCGTCCCGAAGTTGTCCTTCAGCAAAATCGGGATGCCGTGCAGCGGCCCACGCGCCCCCTTCTGCACGCGCTCCCGGTCGAGCGCATCCGCTTGCGCGAGCGCACCAGGATTGAGCGAAGCGATTGCGTTCAGGGACGGCCCGTCGCGGTCGTAGGCCGCAATCCTGTCGAGGTATGCCTGGACCAGTTGGCGCGAAGTGACCTCGTGATCGGTCAGTGCCTGCTGCAGCCCGGCAATCGACATCTCATGGACCTCAATCGACGCCCCGGTGCGCAGGGACTGCCCTGAGGCAGTGGGTGTCCACGCGAGCAACAGCGCCGGGCACAGCGCTGCGACCCGCAAGTACCCGACGCTTCGCAACATCCCAGGCTTCAAGGCTCGCGCCGGAAGTGGATCGTTCCCGCCCGGCCGCGATCGTCGCCGAGCGAGAAACCGGCCCTGTCCTCGTCGAGGAGGATCCGCAATCCGTCGCCGGTATAGGCGCCATCGGCCGCCTTCGTGAGCTGGACTGCTAGATCGCGGCCCAGCCCAGCAGTTCGAGGCGTGATGCCGACGTTCAACTTCGCATCGCCTGCCGCTTGCAGCGAGTAGATGACGGGCAAGTCCGCGCTCGCGTATCGACCGTCGATCGGCGGCATCGCGGGCCGCAGCGATGGGTAGGACGCAAGCGCATCGACGATCTGTTCGGCAATCATTGCGGGATCGACCGACCCATTGTTGCAGAGGACGTGGATGCTCAGCCGCCCGCCTGGCAACCAGGCGACAAGATTCCTGAAGCCCTCACCTGCGCCGCCATGCTGGATCCATGGCCCATTGAGGCCGAGGCCCGCGGCATACACGACACCGCGACTCGCCGCAGGCAACCCGTCCGCAAGCTTGCCCGGATCGAGCATGACCTCCTCGATTGCCTGCGTCCAGACCTTGCGGCCTACCTGTATGTCGCGATCGTACCTGGCCAGGTCGCGCAGCGTGAAAACCATGCCGCCCGACCCTCCGTAATACGGATGCGTATCGGCGAGCTTGAACGCCGGGCCATCGGCAGCGTAACCGTGCGCGGCGTTCGCATCGGTGGTTCGCGCGCCGGACAGCACCCGGCTGCGCGACATCCCGAGGGGAACGAAGACGTGAGTGCGCATGTAGTCGACGAAAGGCGTGGCCGACGCGCGTGCGACGATCTCTGAAAGGAGCAAGTACCCGCTGTTCGAGTAGCGGAACTGGCCGCCCGGGTCGAAGATCGTGTCGGTCTGGGAATAGACGAGGCGCAGGGCCTCATCGCGCGAGGTGGCCGAGGATTCCGGATAGCCCGCAAACGCTCCGAGCGTCAGCATGTCGCGGATTCCGCTGGTATGGTGGAGCAGCATGTAAACCGTGACCGGCAACCGATAGCGGGGCATCTCCGGCAGGTACTTGCGAATATCGTCGTCCAGCCGGACCTTCCCTGCTACGACCAATTGCGCGACGGCGAGCGCCGTAAACTGCTTGGCGACCGACGCGGAGTAGAACTGCGTATCCGCATCGATCGGCCGACGGGTCGCCACGTCCGCCGCGCCGTCGATCACGGTCAGGAACGCCGCGCCCCCTTTCAGCAGGTCGATCGCACAGCCCGGCCTGTCCATCCCCGTGTCCTTGCGGACAATCGCCCGGATCCGGTCCTCGAGTGGATGGCCGCTTGCACAGGCGGGTGCCGCCAGGCCCGTCGCCAGGATCGCGCCGATCACCCATTTCACAAGCGGTGCTCGAACTGCAGGCCGATCGTGCGCGGCCTGACCCTGTTGGATCCCGACGGACTTACGTACAGATCTGGGATCGGTGTCTTGTCATAGTTGTTGAGATTGTCCACGAACAGCGACAGGCGCCAACCCTTGGGCGAGGTCACGGCAAAACTGGCCCGGGACGTGAAAGTGTCATCGCTCGTCGTCAGGACCCGCACCCCGTTGACCAGGGCACGGTTCGCACGCTCCGAGATGTAGCTGAGCGACCCGGAAAGGTGGCCTTCCAGGGCGCCGACCGGAAACGCCTGGTCGAACCATGCGGATGCGGTTTCCTCCGGCGAGTTCGTCGGCCGATCGCCCTTGAAAAACAGGGGCCCGCCGCTTGCGGGAACAATGTCCGCATCCAGCTTCAGGTCGTTCCACGAATAGTTCGCACCGAAGGAAAGGTCACGTGTCGGCCGGAACGACAGGCCGATTTCGGCACCGATGCCGCTTGCGGACTTGCCGTTGATCACCGCGGCCACGCGCACGGGCGCTCCTGCGCCGTTGACGGCGTTGACCGACAGCGACTGCTGGATGTCCTCGCGCTTGATGTAGAACACCGCGGCATCGTAGCTGATGAGGCCATCCGCGATGACACCCTTCGAGCCGACTTCATAGTTCAGCAGATTGTCGGGCGCGACCGCGGGAAAATCGGGCGCGATGGCCTTGACAGTCGGGCTCTGCGGAAAGCCGCCGCGAAAGCCCTCCGAGTAGGACGCGTAGACGGTCAGGTCGTTGCCGGGAAGCCAGGTCAGCACCACGCGAGGTGACACCTTGCTCGAGGTCGCACGCGACTCCGTGAGCACCGCATTCACGTTGTTCAGGATCGAGAGCGGCTTGGTTCGGGTGCGATCGTGGAAGTAGCGTGCGCCACCTGTCAACTCCAGCCTGCCCTGGGCCATCCGCCGCGTGATCTCCGCAAAGCCCGCGTATGACGAGGAGTAGTCATTGTATTGCGTGCCGCGCGGATTCACATAGCGCGGCGACAGCTGGGCAAACCGGTCCTTCACGTCGCGGAATATGAGTCCTCCGGTCCAGCGCCACGGGCCATCGCCCGTCGATGCCACGTTGACCTCCTGCGAAACCACGCGGGACTTGAAGTCACTCGACAACAAATTGGTTCCCGGCCCATAGGAAGCGTCCGTGACGCTGTAGCTCGCGTAGTCCATCAGGCTCGTGACGCTGGTCAGCGATGCGCCGCCAAACTCATAGCCGACCTGGAACGCGTAGATGTCGTAGTCTTCGCTCATGGGTTCATCCACGACGACAGGCGTGGTGTTGTCCGCAAACCCGGTCGGGCGCGCGTGCGAGTCCATGCCCGAATGCCAGAAGGAGGCACCGAGCGTCAGCTCGTCGGTCGGCCGCGCCTTGAGTTTCCCGCGCAGCGTCACGCGCCGCAGGTCGTTTGCATCCTTGCGGTTGGGCCGGTCGATCCAGCCATCGAAGTCCTCGTAGCCGGCAACGAGGCGCACGCCGAGCCTGTCGTCGATTAGCGGGGCATTGAGCGCCGCATCCCCGCGATAGTTGATGCCGCCGTCCTCCGTATTCGAGACCGCCCCGCGATATTTCAAGCTGAAGCTGTCGAGTTCGACGTCATGCGTCAGGACACGAATGACGCCATTCTGCGAATTGACGCCGTAGAGCGTGCCCTGCGGGCCGCGCAGCACCTCGATGCGCTCCAGGTCGAACGCACTCGAGTTCGGGGTCAGTGCATTGCGGATGAAGCCAAAGGGCACCGAGTCCAGGTAGTAGCCAACGGTATTGGTGCCGGCGAAATTGGTGCCTGTGGACCCGACGCCGCGCAGCGAAATGAACGATCCCCCGAGGTTGGAGTCGACCATCGCGATGCCCGGGACCCGTCCGATTTCCTCGGTCAGCGATTGGGTCGACTGGTCGAGCGATGCCCCCGTCAACACGGTGATCGAGATGGGCACGTCTTGCAGCGCTTCCGCGCGCCTCTGGGCAGTCACCACAACTTCGGCCAGCTGCGTTGCATCCTCTGCTCGCGCGGTGGCTGCGGCCGGTGCAGCGGGCACGGACTGCGCCCAAGCGGTTGCCGCGAGCAGGCTGGCCATGCAGAAGCTCCCGCCCGACCGGCCGAGCAATCTCACAACCCTCATGGAAACTTTTCTGGATTCGGACATTTTCATCCCCTGACTCGAGATCTGTGGTTCTGTTGTCGGTCGACAAGGCCGAAGCTGCCCACCCGCTGACCAGCCTCATTCATCGCAGCCTTCGTGCAACCGCTCTGTTGCCCGGCGTACCGGAGCGCAAGCTGGACAAACTCCTGGCTCAGGCCCACGCTCGATGCCTTCAACGGACTTGGCCCCGCGTGAACGCCACTGGCGTTGCCCAGCACGGCGACGATCGCGTCGCTGTCCTTCGACCACCACAACACGGCGCTGAACCCGAGCACGCCGCCGGTATGCCCGATGAACGAGGATTCGCCCACCCGGAAGCGGAAGATGCCGTGGCCGTAACTGCTGCGACCCTGCCCTGCCCCCCATTGCTCCATGAAGGCGAGGCTCTGTGGCTTCAGCAGGCGGGCGTCGCGTAGCGCGCGTGCGAACTGCACGAGATCGCGTGGCGAGGAAATCAGGCCGCCCGCCACCCATTCGCCCGAAAGGTTCGTCCGGCCGGTGTCGATCAGGCCGGGCCGGACCTCGACGAAGCTGGGTGCGATGCCTGCATCGCTGCGGAACTTCCCGGTTGCAAACTGGTATCGCCGTGGAACGAGCGCATCGTGTCCAGGCTCGAAGCCTTCCATGAAGGTATGGTCGAGGCCCAGTGGAACCAGCACGCGTCGCCGGATCTCGGCTTCCGCCGTGTGCTGCGTGACTTTCTCGACCATCAAGCCGAGCAGCGTGTATCCGCTGTTTGAATAGGCGAAATGGTCACCGGCTGGACCGACCGCGGGAGTACCCCGTATGTAGTCGAGCGCCTCCTCCTTGCCCCACATGTGCGCAGGGTCCAGGTCTCGACCACGCCCCCGGGCAATCCAGCGCCGGTCATCCTCCCAGCTTGGCACTCCGGCGCGATGCCCGAGCAAGTCTGCGACCGTCGCGGTATCTGCATTGGCAATGCCACGAACCCGGCCTTCACCGAGTATTTCGGCTGGCGTTGCATCGAGGCGCAGCCGTCCTTCCTCGACGAGCTGCAGCACGATCACTGCCATGAATACCTTGGTGATGCTGCCGATGCCGAACAAGTTGGCTTCATCCACCATGCGTCGCGCATCGACATCCGTCAGTCCGGCCACCCCGGTCCAGATGACACCGCGGCAGTTGCCGATGGCGGCCGAGAGTCCGGGAGAGCCTTGTTCCACCGACTCTTGCAGCATGGCCGCCAGCTGACCAGGCTCGACTGGAGCCATGCCCGGCGGCGGCGCCACCGCCCATGACACCCACACCAGGGGCAGCAGCTGCAGGAGAGCAACGCGCCTCACTGGCCCGCCCCCAGGAGCCGAGTGAACTCACCCTTCGGCAATTGCGATCCACCCGTTGCCCAGTAGAGGTGTGTGGCGCTGTTCAAGGGCGGCCAGCCTTGTTGATGGCGGGCAGCCGACAGCAGCAAGTCGCGGGCAGCGAACGCGGCGGCCGCCGAGGGCTCCAACTGCAAGCGACTCCAGTCCCAGAGTGTCGCCATCCACTGCAGCATCGCGGGATCGGAAACCGAGATGGCCGCATCGACCGCGCCACCGACCGCGTCAAGAACCAGCTTCGACGCAACGGGTACCTGCAACCCGTCTGCAATGGTTTGGTTGTCGCAGCCATAGTCGTAGACGGAAACAGGTGCACCGTTGCCCAGGGCCAGGGCCGCAAGCATGCAGGGCGATGCCACGGGCTCGACGAACACGGTCACGACAGCACGCCCGAAGTACCTTTTCAGGCCGTAGGTGATTCCGCCTGGCGCCCCGCCGATGCCGCAGGGCAGGTAGGCGACCAGTGGCCTGGCGGCGTCGACGACCGTGCCGCGCGCCTCGAGCTGCTCGCGAACCTCCGCACCGGCGACCGCGTACCCGGTCAGCAGATCGCGGCCGGACTCGTCATCGATCAGCCAGCAATTCGTCGCAGACGCCGCGGCGCGCGCGCGTTGCAGGGTTTCCGAGTAGTCGCAGCGGTGCTCGACAACCTGCGCCCCGGCCTCCCTCAGGCGCTCCTTCTTCCAGCCGCGTGCATCCGCCGACATATGCACCTGCGCCTGCAGGCCGAATGCGCGGGCGAAGACCCCGACGCTGAAGCCGAGATTGCCGGTGCTCGCAACGACGATCGTGTGACGCCCGAGCACGTCGCCGGCCTCGGCCGACGCCAGCCGGTCGAGCGCAAGATGGCATCGGTCAGAGATCCGCTCGACGATGGCCAGGAGGGCATGGACACCCCCCCGTTCCTTGATCGAGCCGGTGATGGGCAGATCATGGTCGCCCTTGACGAGCCCGCCGGCGCAGGCCGGAGCGTCGAGCAACGCCGAGCGAACGAGACCGTCCCAACCCTTGTCCGCAAAAAGCCGGGCCAGCACACCCTGGAAGCGCGCGAAACGCCGTGCGGCCGCATCGACTTCCGAAGACGGAATCGTCGGGCCGAGAGCGGTCTCGTCGGAGACCGAATCGCGCAGCCAGGCGACTTCACGCCCGCTTCGCAATGCCTCCCGCACCCGATTCTTCTGATCCACCTGAGCGAGACCCCGGTCGCGCAACAATCTTCTCCGAGATTTGCAGTGCAGCCGGATTGTTCTCCGCGGGCTCGCCGGTCGTAAATCCTGCTTTTCCTAATGCTGTCCGTAGCAACGGTCGGGCTCAGGTTTCCGAGATGGTCGTCAGCGTCTGCTGCTGGCTCTTTTCCATTTCGGTTCGCAACCAAGCCGCGAAGCGCCGGACCGGCGAAGCGGCTGCCCCGGGCCGGTGGGTGAGGATGCGGTAGCTGGCACCACGCACCGGCATCAGGCTCGTCGCAGGGATCAGCTCACCCCTGTTCAGCAGGCGGTTGACCAGGACGACCCTGCCCATCGCAACGCCCTGTCCGCAAAGCGCCGCGTGGTAGGCGAGATGCGCGAGATTGTAGTGTCGCTCGCTGACGACCTGGCATGCCCAGCTGGCATTCTGTGTCGTCCATGCATCCCATTCGAATTCGCGCGGGCCACCCAGCCAGGGCACGTCGTCGTGCAGCCTCGTGATCGGCGGCGGGCCATTTGCACGCTGCATTTCGCGCAGGTAGTCGCGCGAGCAGACAGGCACGATCATTTCGTCGAGTACCGCGAGCTCCTGCAGGTCGGTGGCAGGTTCCGTCTGGTAGCAAATGACGACGTCGATGCCTTCATCCTCCATCCGCTCCGCCGTTGCGGACAACAGCTCCGCGCGGATGAACAGTTCGACATCGGGGTGCTCGGCGTAGAAGCCGTCGACATGCGGTACGAGCCATTCGGTGGCAAGCGAGGGCATGCAACTGATCACGAGCGAGCGGCGCTGGACACGGTCGAAGCGCGAGAGCGTGCGATTCAGTGTCGCGGCGACATCGTTCATCGCCTGGTACACGCCCGCTCCCGCGTCGGTCAGCGTCAGCCCGCGCCTTGTCCGGTGGAACAACAGCGTACCGAGCCTGCCTTCGAGCCGGGTTATCCGCTGGCTCACCGCACCTTGCGTCACATTGAGGCGATCCGCCGCGCCCGTGAAGGAACTGAAGCGCGCAGCCCATCGAAAGATCCACAAATCGGAGATGAGCTGGGCATCCAGCCGATACGATTCGTCCTTCGGCTCTTCGCCGTCCCGTGTTGCCATGAGCCCCCGCGCGTCCTCGACAGCCCCATGTCATCGTTCAACCAGCCAGGCCGGCACAATTGCGCTGCGCACCCGGGCCGCAAGGCCTGCCTGCTACCGGAACGCACACGCATGCACGGGTTCGCACGGCCTGGAGCGCCGGCCATCGCGGGGTACGTGCTTTCAGTTCCTTGTAGCCGATGGCGCAGGGAGCGGGCAACCCAGGTTGCGTCATGTGACCGCAGGTTGCCCTGGCCGGGCCCCGCCTCTACACGATCGCTAGATTGCCCCTTCGATCAGGTCGGCGACCCTCTGGGCGGACCCCGCCGCATGCGTCCAGCCGAGGGAACCGTGCCCGGCATTGGCGATGACACCGGGGGCAATGACTCGCATGATCGGCAGCGAGTCCGGGGTCATCGGGCGCAGCCCCGCCCAGGCGAATTCGACGGCGCCATAGTCGGCCGCGTTGGGCAGCACGCGGCGCGCGCTGTTCACCAGGACCGCAAGTCGCGCGGGATCCAACCCCGGGTCTGCCGCACCGAGGTCGGCAATCCCCGCAATCCGCACGCTCTTGCCGAGCCGCGCAACCACGACGCGGTTGGCTGCATCGGTGATGCTCACGCGTGGCGCGGCGTCGCCAAGTGGCGCCGTGATCGAATAGCCCTTCATCGGCATGATCGGCAGCCTTGCACCGATGCGCTTCGCCAGCACTCCCGACTGATGGCCGGCACACAAGACCACATGGTCCGCATCGATCGCCCTGCCTGTTCGCGTGTGTACGCGGGGGCGATCGCCCTCCCGGTCGATGCGATCCACCGGGTGACCGAACAGCAGCTCGCCACGACCGCTCGCCGCAATCGCAGTCGCACCTTGCGTGCAAAAGCGGTGCGGGTCCCCGACTTCCTCGTCGCGAGTATGGACTGCCCCGACGATCTGGGACCGGGCGTCCGCCAGTGCAGGTTCGATTGCCAGCGCTTCCTCCGCATCCACGATTCGCTGCCGGGCACCGAAGCGAACCTTGAGCGCCGCGGCTTCACGCGCCCTCGCCATGCTCCTCGCCGAGCGCAGCAGATGGAGCTTGCCTGGTGCCGAGTGGAGGAAATCGATTCCGAACCGGGACGCCAACCGTTTCAGCGCAATCTTCGACTGGAATGCGAGCGCCATCCCCTCGATCGTGTTGCGCCGAAAGCGCTCCGGCGTCGCGTTGCGCAGGAATGACAGGCCCCAGCGCAGGAAGTCCACATCGAAGCTGGCCCGCAATCTAAATGCCGGGTCGAGCCCCAGCATCAAGCGAGGCAGCGCTGCAAGAGTCGCGGGACTGGCCAGCGCATCGGTGTAGGCGTAGCTCAACTGCGCGCCATTGGCGAACGATGTCTCGAGGCCAGCACCGGCCGCCGCATCGATCACGGTGACGCCATGACCACGATCGAGGAGCGTGAGTGCGGTCGCAATGCCGATCACGCCGGCGCCGACCACGACCACGTCCCGGGGCTCCGTCGCCTGAATTCCTGTCGGTCGCCCAGCGACGCCCGTCCTCATGCCGATATGCCCCCGTTGATCCCGACAACTGCCCTGTTCGATCAAGGTCCGCCGGGTCCCGCCCGGAACCTGCGCCTATCTGCCTGCGCAGAGGCCCCCTGCATCGACGACATACATCTGTCGCTCCCGTTCATGGACCGAATCGATGCACACCTGGCGTCCGTCGCGGCTCCAGCGCGGATGCAGGTCGCAGCGGTTGACCTTGCCAAGCGCAGGATCGGTGTACAGGCGCGCGAGCTCGTGGAGCTTGCCGCTCGCGGTATCGAAGGCTATCAGCAGGCGGTGGTCGGTTTCGTCGGGATATGTGTCCGAGAGGATCCAGCGCCCATCGGGGGAATAGGTCATGTGCCCGTTCTCGGTGAGCACGCCCTGGCCGATCACTTCGACGGTGTCGCTGCGGTCGGTGTAGAGGTGGTAATGGGCCTGCGCATGGTGCGGCCCCCAGACAATGATCTGCCTGTCGTCGCGCCATGCTGGATGCGAGATCTGCCAGGTGGCCTTTTCGTAGTCGAAGATGCCGGCTTTGGGCGCGCCGGGCTCCGGCAGCGGCGGCAACGGATGGTCGCCGCATTCGAGCAGCGTGAGGTTCCCGCCATCGGCATCGGCTGTGAGGAGGCGATGCAGCCAACGGGTCTCATCCTCGAAACATTCGGTCCAGCGATGCAGGAAAAGGAAGCGTGCCGAGCCCGGGGCGATCTCGAGATGCGTGACCCAGTGGAACGCCCGCTCCATCGAAGCCACCGGCTGGAAATCGCGCAGCTGGCGCAGGCTGATGATCAGCGCGTGCTCGCCGCTCGCCACGTCCATGCGCCGGATGCCGTCATCGGCGGGCGCCAGCGTGAGCGGCGCCCGCGACGTGTGCGGCAGGTAGCCGATCGTCGGGTGCGCCTGCTGCAGGCGGTCATAGCTGATGCACAGTGCATACTCGCCACTCGAGGCCACCACGTACACCGGCAGCGGCAGCCGGCGGGACTGCCCGTTGTCCACGTCCAGGATTGTCGAGGCGAAGTCTGGATAAATGGCCTTCGGTTCGAAGCAGCGCGTGTTGTAGATCACGCTCGAGCGCGTGTTCTCCAGCCACTGCAGCTGGCAACCCATCTGGAAGTTCCAGGTGGTGGTCTCGCCGAATGCCCGAAAAAAGCCGTCGCCCCGCAGTTCGAAGCAGCCCACCTGCGCCGCGAAATGCGGGCCCAGTTCGGCCTGCAAGACGTGGACACGATGGGCGAGCACCCGCCTGCCCTGCGCATCCCAGGGGGACTTGTTGTAGTAGCCGAAGAAATGATGCCCGGCGTTGCCGTTGCCGAGCCGCGCGATGGGATAGCGGCCGGTGCGCTCCACGGAATTCGCGTTGCGGGAGGTGGGTTCCTGCATATGTCTTCGACTGCCGTAGTGATCTGGTGAACGGAGTGTACTGCCGGCTACTGAACACGTTCCTGCGCAGCCAGCTCGCGCAGGAATGCCTCCCAGAACGGCGGTGCCTTGTCGAAGGAATCGATGCGCAACCGCTCGCCGATGCCGTGCGCACGATCGTCGGCTGGCCGCACCTGTGCCATGGGGTTCACGCCATAGGTCGGGATGCCGGCCTGGCGGAAATACCGGCCATCACTGCCTCCGGATGACATCGAAGTGCGCAGCTCCGCGCCCGGGTACAGCTTGGCGAAAGCCCGCCCTGCCGCAGCCATTATATCCTCCCGCATGGGCGACGGCGGGCTGGAGCCGCGCGCCGCATCCACTTCGACGCTGACATCCGCATCACCCACCGCCTCCACCAGCGCGGCCCGCACGGCTTCAATGGAATCGCCCGGAAAAATCCGGCAGTGGACGATCATCTCCACACGCTGCGGCAACGCATTGCGCGCACTGCCGCCGGAAATCATCGTGGGGACGCATGTGGTCCATAGCACATGCGCATCCTCCGGATGCGCCTCGACCACCCTCCGCGCCGCCCGGTCCGTGGGATCGGCGAGCAGCACGGAAAATGCCTTGCCGAGATCGCCGCCCCGATCCCTCGCCAGGCCCTCGACCATGCCCCGGTTGGCATCGTCGATGCGCACCGGGAAGCGCAAGGCTTCCATCGCCTTGATCGCTTCGGCCATTTCATAGAGGGCATTGTCCGGACGGGGCACTGAGCTGTGCCCTCCCCGATTGCGGCTGGCCAGCTTGAAGCTGACGGATGTCTTCTCCGCCACCTGCAGTTCGAAGACCGGATGTCCGCCATCCGCATCCACTTCGCCGCCGCCGGTGTCGCCATTGATGGCGAACTCGGCCTGCCGCAGCCAGGGGTCGCGGGTCAACATCATCGTCGTCCTGCTCCCCGACTCTTCGTCCCCCGACAATGCCAGGAGCAAGTCCCGGCCCGGCACCCAGCCTGATCGCTTCAGCTGCATCAAGGTGCTGGCGATGGCGGCGATCGGTCCCTTGTTGTCGGCGCTGCCACGACCATGCCAGTCGCCATCGCGCCCGGTCAGGGTGAACGGATCGGTCTCCCACAGCGTGGCGTCGGCATCGACCACGTCCATGTGCCCCAGCAGCGCGATTGGGCGGGCGCCCCCGGGATCAGCGGCGCGATAGCGCACGATCAGCGCCGCCAATGCCTCTCCGTCTTCGGTGCGCGTCCGCAGGATGCGGATATCCTCGTCGGCAAAGCCGGCGCGACGAAAGTGATCCGCCAGCATCTGGGCCAGCTGCGGAACCTTGCCATGACCCTTGGCACTGCGAATTGCCACCATGTCGCGCAGCAACTGATCCGGCTCGGCGCCCAGGGAGGGCATGGCCCCGAGCGACAACGCCAGCGCTGCGGCGAGCGGGTACCTCATTTCAAAGCCTGCGCCGGCGTCGTGTTGGCCAGCTTGCCCAGGCGCCCGATGACCAGGGCCTGCAACCGCGCGAGCACGCTGTCGCCTTTGCCGATCCAGTCGGCCGGAATCGGCTCGAGCGCGATATCGGGATGGATGCCGACCGTGTCGTAGCGTTCGCCGTTCTTCTGGAACGACGCCATCGTCGAGAGGTTCACCTCGAGGCCGCTGGCGGGAAGTCGATACTCGCGACCCTGCCCGCTGCGGCCCATCGTCGGCGTCCCCACAAGAGTGACGCCCGGCCAGTTCTTGAAGGCGGAAGCGAAGATGTCACCGGCGCTGCCGACACCCCAATCGATCAGCAGGTAGACGTGCTTGCCGTAGTACGGCTTGTCCTGCTGCGGCTTGAGCGCCATGAAATACCAGTCGGTGAACTTCCCCGCCGGTGGCGTCCATGTGGGAATGAAGTGGGCGGCGAACTCCCGGTAGGCGGCCGCATCAGCTGGCGGCAAGTCCGCGTCGCCGACATAGAGGAACCTCTTGTCTTCATCGTCGAAGAGGGTCGCCGGATCCTGCCCCGGCCCGACCTGCGACCTGCGCAGCTTGACGACATTGAATACATAGGGCGGGTCATCGGCGCGCATGAAATAGGGAAACAGCGCGTTCAGCACCGCGCGCTTGCCGCCTCCGCACTGCCTGGCATCGATGATCAGGGCGGCCGTGTCGCGGAACTCCGCCATCAACCGCGGGATGTCGTGCACCAGCCGATCCGCCAGTTCACCCGTATGCGCGGGGACTCGCAGGTAGCCGATGTTGCCGGCGAGCATCCGGCTCTCCTGTGGCAAGGCGAAGGGCTTGGAGTTCTCACCGGGACTCGCCTGCAGCGGAACGCGCAGCGTCACGGAACGCGATCCATCTTCCGCGACCATCTCCAGCGACACGGCGCTCCCGGTGGGCAGGCCCATCTCGCCGCGCAGGTAGTCAATGTAGGGGAACATGCGTTGCGCGCGCCCGAATCTCGCGGCCACCGAGCTCAGCGGCCCTTGGCCGATGTCGCCCGCGACGCGCATCCATTCCTCGATGGCGATGCCATCGATCGAGCGCACGTACGGATGATCGGGAACGAGGAATCCCGCCGGGGAAAGTGTGTACAGGAAGTAGCGCGCACCGGCCTTCCCTATCCTGAAAGGGACACCGGCCTGCGGGATCCGCTCGTCCCAGTCGACTACCTGCGCATGGTCATCCCCGAAGAGCCGGACGAACCGGTTGAGCTGGGACGAGAGCCCATTGACCGACACCCGTTTCGGGAACGCAGAGGATATTTGTGCGAGCGCCCTGCGATAGTCGAACGTCGAGGACCAGATGTAGGAGCTGTTCCCTGCGATCGCTTCCGAGAGCACCTGCAGGTCGGCCCGCGCCTCGGCGCGGCTGATGAAGCGATCGCCCTCCTTCCTGCCGAGACTGTTGTTGCGCAATTCGTATGGATGGAAGGTCGACTCGGCCGCCCATGCCGCATCCGGGCAGAACAGCGCCATCAGGCTGACGACGACTGCCATCGGCCGGATCGACGCCAGGCCATTTTTCCCGCGTGCATGCATGACATGACTCCCGCAATCCCGCCGGTTCATCGGCGCACCGCTGCCGCGATCAGCCCTATGCCGACCGCAATGGCGAGATCCCGCCACTGGACCGCCGCCACCGTCGTCAGCACCCAGCCGATCGCGAGCAGCGCCGCCAGCGGAATCGCGCTGCCGCCGGGCAGCCGGAAAGGCGCCACAGTGTCCGGATCGCGGCGGCGCAAGACGGGCACCGCCGCGCAGGTCAGTCCGTAGGTGAATAGCCTTGCCAGCGTGCTGAACGCAACGGCCGTGATGAAGGAGCCTGACAGGCTCAGCACCAGCATGACGGCCGCAGTCACCCAGATGGCGACGTGGGGCGTGTGGCGGACCGGATGCACTGCCTCCAGCGGACGCGGCAGCTGTCCGTGTTCAGCCATCGCGTACAGGAGACGCGGCGCGACCAGCATGTTCCCGTTCATCGTTCCGAAGATCGACACCGCTGCGCCGACGACCATGAAGAGCCCTCCCGCCGGGCCGAGGAATTGCCCGGCCGCATCGGCGAGCGGCCGCGACGAATCCGCAAGCCCTGGCAAGGTTCCCGCGCAGACGATATGGATGAGGATGTAGAGCGTGGCGACCACCCCGAGGGCCGTCAGGGCCGCGAAAGGGACGGTGCGTTGCGGATCGCGGGTCTCACCCGCGGTGATGAACGCCTTCTCGAAACCAGTGAACGCGAAGATCAGCAGCAGCAGCGCCGATGCGCTCGCACCGATACCCGGCCAGGCACCGGGGCGCAGGCGCTCAGGTTCGACGAATGCGACGCCAAGCGCGACGAAAAGCACCAGCGGGATCAGCTTGCCGATGGTGAACACGTTTACGATCGCCACGCCCGTGCGGACGCCGCGCACGTTCGCCACCGCGAGGACCATCACCAGGCCGGTGATCACCATCGCCCGACCGGGACGGGTGCCGAGCACCCCGCCGAAGTGGGCGAGATAGTCTGCGGCCAGGTTCGCGAGCGCAGCGAAGGCAAACACGCGCGACAGCCAGGTGAGCCAGCCCACCTGGAATCCCACCATTGGCCCGAACGCTTCCTGCGCGTAGAGATAGGGGCCGCCGGTCTGCGTAAATCGGCTCGCCACCTCGTTGAAGCACAGCATGATGAGCAGGACCAACAGCGCGCATCCGAGGTAGACGAGGACGGCATAGCCGCCGACCAGTGCCTGAACGCGCCCCGGCAGGCCAAAGATGCCCGCGCCGACGATGGAATTGATGAACAGCGCGACCAGATCCCATCGCCCGATGCCCCGGGTCAGCTTCGAAGACGACATTGACCTGCCCTCAGCTTTAGTGCGAATTGTAACCTCCCTGACGGACAGGATGAGGAGCCCGATGAAGCCGCGAGACAAGACGCGACGCCACCTGCCCGCATGGCGGCGCTGGTTGCGCCGCCTGCTGGTGTCCACGGTGGCGCTTGCGGTCTGCTCCTGGCTCGCGCTGTACAGCTACGGGCGGCTTGCGGATCGCGCCCTCGGGCCGCCCTCGCAGGCCTTCGCCCCTCGGGCCGACGATACTGCCCTGGACCGTGCCATCGCACCCATGCTCGCCGCCCGGGCCGGCGAGTCAGGCATGGTGCTGATTGAGGACAACCTTCAAGCCTATGCCATACGCGCCCGCAGTGCGCGCCAGGCCGAGCGCAGTCTCGACGTGATGTACTACATCTGGCGAGCCGACGAGACCGGGCGCCAGCTCCTGCGCGACCTCGGCGATGCCGCCCAGCGCGGCGCACGGGTCCGGATGCTGCTGGACGACAACAACCAGCGCGGCATGGACGACCTGCTGCTGGCGCTGGACAAACACCCGAACCTGGAAGTGCGCCTCTTCAATCCGGGCCGCAACCGTCGCGGCTACCTGGGTCGCGGCCTTGAACTGCTGCTGCGTCCCGCCAGCTTGAACCGACGCATGCACAACAAGGCCTGGATTGCCGACAACCGCGTCGCCATCGTCGGTGGACGCAACATTGGCGACGAGTACTTCGATGGCTCGGAGCACGTCAACTTCGCCGATGCTGACCTGCTGCTGATCGGCCCGGCCGTGGAACAGACCAGTGCCGTGTTCGACAGCTACTGGAACAGCCGCGCGGTCATCCCGATCAAGGCACTGGCCAGCGCCGATGTAGCGGCTCCGGATCACCGTGATACGCGCATCGGCGACACGAGGCCAGCCGGCCCCTATCGGCGAGCGCTGGATGAAGCCGTCGCTTCCATGGATCATTGGCTGTCCGCACATCCCGCGCATTGGGCCGCCAACGTCCAGGTGATCACCGACCCTCCGGAAAAGGCCCTGCCTCACGAAGCAACCAGCGACCGCCAATCGCTGCTGATCCAGAAGCTGGCAGCCGCCATGAACTCGGTTGCGCGCGAACTGACCATCGTCTCGCCCTACTTCGTGCCCGGAGAGGCGGGAAGCCAATGGCTGATACGACTGGCTGAACGCCCCGTTTCGGTGCATGTGTTGACCAATTCGCTCGCGGCCACGGATGTTGCGCTGGTACACGCCGGCTACTCCGCCTATCGGCAACAGTTGCTGCGCGCCGGCGTGGACTTGCGCGAGCTGGTGCCGGATCGCAGCGGGCACGCATTGTCCTGGCTGGGCAGCAGTAGCGCCAGCCTGCACACCAAGGCCTTCGTGGTCGACGACCGCATCGGCTTCGTCGGCTCGTTCAATTTCGATCCGCGCTCGACCTGGCTCAATACGGAAATGGGCGTGCTGTTCGAGCAAGCTGAACTTGCCACACAGCTTCACGACATCTACGGACGCACACTGGAGCCCGGGGCCAGCTTCGATCTGTTCCTGGATCAGGGAAAGCTGCGCTGGCGCGACCAACGCAATGGCGTCGACATCGCCTGGACGCACGATCCCGACAGCAGCTGGTTGCTGCGCGCATTGATTGCCGCTGCGCGCCTGCTGCCCATCGAATCGCAACTGTGATGCAACGGGTCTTCAGTATTGCCCGCCCCATCTTCTGTCATCGACACAAGGAAATGACGATGCGCTTGCCCATCTCGCTAATGCTGTTGCTGGTCGTGTCGGCGGCGCCCGCGAGCGCTGCGGAAGCCACGGGCCCGGTGCCGGATGCCACGCTCCGCTACATGAACCGCGATATCGTGGTGTTGCGTAGCGACCTGGCGGGAGTCTCACCACAACAGCGCGTGGATCGCGCGAAGAGGCGCATCGAAGAGGCCGAGGCCAGAGGTCTCGCCCGAGATACTTCTGTGTTGCCCGTGTCCCTGGGCACGCAGCAGGGCTTGGGCATCTTTTCCGGCGACCTGCTGCTGTTCACCGTGCTGCCCGATGACGTGAATCCAGAAGACCAGAGAGACATGCCGGCGTTGGCCGCGACTGCGCAGCGCAACATGGATGCGGCCTTTGCGGCCTTTCACGACCAGCAGGACCCGATGATCCTCGGGCGTGCCCTGCTCTTCGTCGCGCTTGCCTCGGCGCTGGCCATGGCGGCCGCCTGGGCCGCCTGGCGACTGCGCGGCATTCTCGGCGTGCGCCTGCAGGCATTCGCTGTCAGCAGGCTGCAGGGCGATTTCAGCTGGTTCGGGTATCTCGTCAAGGTATTCGAGCGGCTGGCGCAGATTTTCATCGGCCTGCTCCTCTTCGCCATTGCTTACCTCTGGCTCACCTTCGCCCTCGAGCAATTTCCCATCACGCAGCCCTTCGGCATGCAACTCGGCCAATTCCTGGTCGACCTGCTCGCGCGCATCGGCACGGGCTTCGTATCGGCCCTGCCGGACCTGGTGACCTTGCTGGTCATCGTTCTCATCACGCGCGCCCTGGCGCAATCGGTGCATGCGTTCTTCGATGCGATGCAGGATGGCCGCGTGCAGTTGCCGGGACTGCACACGGAAACCCTGGGCGCGACCCGGCGCATCGTAATCGTCGTCATCTGGGCACTGGGCATCACTTTCTGCTACCCCTATGTCCCGGGCTCACAGAGCGACGTGTTCAAGGGCCTTTCGGTGCTGTTCGGCTTCATGTTGACGCTGGGCTCGGCTGGCGTCGTCAGCCAGATCATGAGCGGCATGACGCTGGTCTATTCGCGCGCGCTGCGACGCGGCGACCTGGTGAGCATCGGGGAGATGACGGGTGTCGTCCAGGACGTCGGCGCACTGTCCACCAAGATCCTCAACCACTACCGGGAAGAGATCACGATCCCCAATGCCGTCATCGTGGGGACTTCCGTGCGCAATCTTTCGCGAATGCACGGCGAGGACGGTGTACGCATTGGCGCGCGGATCACCATTGGCTACGACACACCCTGGCGCCAGGTGCACGCCATGATGGAACTTGCCGCCGCACGTGTCCGCGGCTTGCGCAAGGACTCGCCGCCGTTGGTGCTGCAGAGAGCCCTGAGTGACTTCTACGTCGAGTATGAGGTTGTTGCCGTACTCGAAGATCCTTTCAACCGCCTGGATGTACTGAGCGCCCTGCACGCCGAGATACAGGACGAGTTCAATACGCATGGCGTGCAGATCATGTCTCCCAATTTCGAGGCACAGCCCGAGCATGTCGTGCGGGTGCCGAAGGAGGATTGGTTCAAAGCCCCCGCCAGACCGTAGTCCGCCGGCGGCGGCATCGAGATGCGCCCGACGGTCGGCGGCCAACGGATTGGCGCTCTACTCCCGCAACCCCGGCGACTTCGGCCCGCTGAAGCGCATTCTCAAGATCGTCAAGATCCAGCGGACGGCCGGCAATCAGCTCAGGCGGGCAGCGGTACCAGCGGATTGCCGTACATCGGGTCGTCCTTCTTCGAGGCCAACGCTTTTTTCAGGTCAATGCCCAAGGCCTTGGCGACACCGGCACCGTAGGCCGGGTCCGCGGCATGGCAATTGCGAATGTGGCGGAACTTGATGAACTGCGGCGCATCACCCATGGCGCGCCCCGTGTTTCCGAACAATGCGTCCTGTTGCGCGGGCGTCATCAACTGGAACAGCTTGCGCGGCTGCTCGAAGTAGTTGTTGTCATCCTGATGATAGGACCAGAAGCGGCCATCGCCATTGATCCGCAAGGGCGGCTCCTCGAACTGAGGCTGCGCCTGCCACTGGCCGAAGCTGTTGGGTTCGTAATGCGGCAGGCCGCCGTAGTTGCCATCCACCCGACCCTCGCCATCGCGATGATTGCTGCGCACCGGGCAGCGTGCGGCATTGACCGGGATCTGGTGGTGATTGACGCCCAGGCGGTAGCGCTGCGCATCCGCATAGTTGGTGAGGCGCGCCTGCAGCATCCGGTCCGGGCTGACCCCGATACCCGGCACCAGATTGGCGGGTGAGAAGGCGCTCTGCTCCACGTCGGCGTGGAAGTTCTCGGGGTTCCTGTTCAGCTCGAACTCACCCACTTCGATCATCGGGTAGTCACCGTGCGGCCAGACCTTGGTCAGGTCGAAGGGGTGCAGGCGGTACTTCTCGGCATCGGCCTCGGGCATGACCTGGACATACATCGTCCACTTCGGGAAGTTGCCAGCTTCGATGGCCTCGTACAGATCGCGCTGGTGGCTCTCGCGATCATTGCCGACCCGCTCGGCCGCCTCGGCATCGGTCAGGTTCCTGATGCCCTGCTGCGTCTTGAAGTGCAGCTTGACCCAGAAACGCTCGCCAGCGGCGTTCCAGAAGCTGTAGGTGTGCGAGGAGAACCCGTGCATGTGGCGGAAGCTCGCGGGAATGCCGCGATCGCTCATCACGATGGTCACCTGGTGCAGTGCCTCGGGCAGCAGCGTCCAGTAGTCCCAGTTGTTGGTGGCGCTGCGCAGGTTGGTGCGAGGATCGCGCTTGACCGCCTTGTTGAGATCCGGGAACTGGCGCGGGTCGCGGATGAAGAACACCGGCGTGTTGTTGCCGACCATGTCCCAGTTGCCTTCCTCGGTGTAGAACTTCAGCGCGAAGCCGCGAATGTCACGCTCGGCATCCGCCGCACCGCGCTCACCGGCCACCGTGGTGAAGCGGGCGAACATCTCGGTTTTCTTGCCGACTTTGGAGAAGATCGCCGCGCGCGAATACCGCGTGATGTCGTGGGTGACCGTGAAGGTACCGAAGGCGCCCGAACCCTTGGCGTGCATGCGGCGCTCGGGAATGTTCTCGCGCACGAAATTGGCCAGCTTCTCGTTCAGCCACACATCCTGCGCCAGCAGCGGTCCACGCGGGCCGGCTGTCAGGCTGTCACGATTGCTGACAACCGGTGCTCCGAAGTCGGTCGTCAGGTGAGTCGCGGGGCACTTCTTGATATCGCTGTTCACGGAGACACTCCTTCCCGGTTGAGTTCGCAGCAATGCACTTGGCACCATACGGCCGATTGACGCTTCTGGCCAGACGTCCGGCACGCATCCATGAGCGCCCGCGCTCACTCCCTGGCCGCAGACTGACTGTGATCCGCCACGACGCAAACGGAAAGGAGCGGCCGCCTGCCTCATCCAGCGCCCGGCGTTTCCACCCACTCGAGCCGATTCCCCGATCCACCCGCCCGTCGGTTGTGCGCCCGGGCCGTCGGAGCTATGCTCGCTTGGCGTTCACGCGCCGGCGACGCGTCGTCATGAAAGAAACCTCATGATCGCACCGTCGACCTATCTCGCTTTTCTCGTTGCATGCATCGCCCTGATACTCGTGCCGGGGCCATCGCAGGCCTTGGTCATTTCCCAGACCATCAGCCATGGTCGTCGCCACGGGGCAATGACCGCGGCGGGCCTGAATGTCGGCACCCTGATACATGCACTGGTTGCCGGATTCGGCCTGTCTGCGATCCTGGTGTCCTCGGCGCTCGCGTTCTCTTTGGTGAAGTACGCCGGTGCCCTTTATCTCTTCTATCTCGGTGCATGCGCGCTGTGCCGCAAGCCGCAGGTCGGGCAGTTGGCCGCATCGCCAACGAACCGGCAGGTGGTGCTAGGTCCGTCGGTGCTGGCCGGTGTGCTGAATCCGAAGGTCGCGTTGTTCTTCCTCGCCTTCCTGCCGCAGTTCGTCGACCCGGCGCATGGCCCGGCCATGCCGCAGTTCATGCTGCTCGGCGCGAGCATGGCGGCGCTCGATACCGCCTATGGGCTGGTCATCGTCCACGTCGTCCATCGCCTGAGAGGACGCGTACTGCACAGTCCGCGCGTGGCCGCCCTGCAGGACAAACTCTCCGGCGTGGTATTGCTGCTGCTGGGCGTGCGACTGGCGCTGCAGGAACGTTGAACGACGACGCGGCATGACGCGCACGTTCCGCTACGGCAGTCACGACAGCCAGCTCGGCGAGCTGCACCTGCCCTTGGCCGGCACGCCATCTGTGGTCTGCCTGTTTCACGGCGGCTTCTGGCGAATTCCGTACGGGCGCGAGCAGATGAATGCGATCGCGTGCGACCTGATGGCCTGCGGCCATGCCGTGTGGAATGTCGGTTACCGGCGCGTGGGCGAAACCGGCGGTGGTTGGCCGGGCACGCTGGAAGACGCGATCACGGCACTCGACCACCTGGAGGTTCTGTCGCACCAGGTAGCACCGCTGGACTTGCGGCGAGTGGCCATCGCGGGCCATTCCGCGGGCGGACAGCTGGCCCTGCATGCGGCGGTCGCGTCCAGGGGCAGGCGCGTGCGTCCCGTAGCCGTCGCGAGCCTGGCCGGTGTGCTCGATCTGCAGCAGGCGCACGAGATCGATTCGGGAGGCGGAGCGGTGTCCGCGCTGCTGGGCGGTACGCCGGAATCGGTTCCGGAGCGGTATCGCGATGCTTTGCCGCTGGCACGCCTGCCGGCGGGCGTGCGCCAGCTGGTGCTGCACGGTGCGCGCGATGAGGCGCTCCCGGCGTCCATGGCACGCAACTACGCCCGGCTTGCGCAGTCAGCCGGCGATCCTGTGGTTCATGTGGAATTGCCCGACACTGGCCACATGGAGTACCTCGATCCGCACAGCGCGGCGCATGCGACGCTGCGCGAGTGGCTCGGCACGGCATTGCGGGCATCGTGACCTTCCGTGGCAAGCGGTGACGCCATGCGGCAGGTTGAGCCCATGGACGCCCGGAGGTCCGGGATCAATGAGGTCTTCAACCCCGCCTTCCTGCCGTCGCGCCACGAGCGGGTCACGGTCCTTGCGCGCTGCCCGCCAACGGCCTGCTAGCGCTGCAACGCCCTGACTTCCGCCAGGTCCTTTGCCGGCTCGCGGAACGCCGGATACTTCGTATCGATGACGTCGCGCAGGCTTTGCGGCAGCTGAGCGTACTCTTCGTATCGGGCGCCGTATACGAACATGTACGCCAGCTTGCTGCCGTCGCCTCCCGCCCAGGACTCGAGCGGGCTGACGCTGGCCAGTTCCCACTGGTCACGCGGCGACACCTCGGCCTTGCCTTCGTACACGATGAAGTGCGACGTCATGGTGTACGTGGACACCTGGTCAGGGGCCTCCACGCGGCGCGCCGTGAAAAAGCCCGGAATGGTGATGTGCGCAAACTCGCCGTGGCGTTCGATAGCGCTCTCCCCAAAGACGTGTGAGCGCAGAAACTCGCCGCTTCCCTGGCTTATGGTGAGCAGCATCTTGCCATCCTTGTATTCAAGTTCGAGCAACTGATACGGATAGAGCCAGGCTCGAACCGGCTTGCCGTTGAAGGATTCCAGCACTTCCCCTGTCTTGCTGTCACGAAACTGGTCGATCTTCCTGACGATGCCGAATCGTCGATTCGGGTTCCCTGGATCGATGTAGTGGCGCACCGTATCGTAGTACTCGAAGTCGTACAGGGCCTGCCCTGTCTGCGGGTCGCGGACCGGCCCCTTGCCGTACCAGTAGCGCGCCTTTCCGTCCGGTGGCCCGAAGCGTGAATCGGCGAACAGCTCGAAGTCCTTCCTGGTGAGTTCGCCGGCCGGGGCTTGAAATGCCATGGACATCGAGGCGCACAAGACGGCGATCGCGGGTATCGGTTTCATTCGCATCCGTGGTGTGATGGTTTTGAGGTCAGGCGACACTGGGAATCTGCGCACAGCCGCCGCTCAGCGGCCCGCCAAGGCCTTATACAACATCCGGACTTGTGCAGGGACGACGATCTGGCGCGTTTGCGCATGCAGTTGACGACCTGCCCGGTTGCCGTCACGGCCATGCGACGCATGATGACCCTGTTGGCGCTGGCCGCGGCGCTGGCGGCCGGTTCTTTCTGGCCGGACGGCGTGGCCGCGCAGCCTGGCGAGTTCGATGTCCGCGTGGGTCCCGCCGGCGGACCGATCGCCATTGCGCACGACAAGGTCATCCCGCCGATTCCCGCGCCGAAAGATTCGAAGTACATCAGGCACGAATGCATCCAGAGCGAGCCGCTGACGAAGTTCTGGGGACGATCGATGTACCTCGGCGCCAATGTGCTCCTGCCGGAGGGATGGGACACCCACCCCGAGGCGAAGTACCCACTGTTCATCTTTCACGGACACTTCCCCTACACCATTGGCGGCTTCAGGCCCGAGCCACCCGAGCCGGGCCTGTTGCCCGATTTCTCCCCGCGCTTCAACGTGGTCGGCTACAACCGCATCCAGCAGGAGTACGCGCACCAGTTCTACAAGGACTGGACCGGGCCCGGGTTTCCCCGCGGCATCGGCGAGGGCTGGGCGCAGTTCATGTACGGCGGATCGACCGGCGGGTGGGAGGCGATGACCGTTCAGATGTTCCATCCCGACGACTTCAGCGGCGCCTACATCGCCTGTCCCGACCCGATCGACTTCCGCGCCTGCACGGTCGTGAACCTGTACGAGGACAAGAACGCTTACCACGTCAAGAGCGACTGGAAGAAGACGCCGCGCCCCGGGCTGCAATGGAACGGCTGGTAAGCCACCTTCTCGCCGACGGGACCGGACGGCTACCCCGCGCGCATCCGGGACAAGGAAGCGGGCGTCAACGACAGGAAGGTTGCGGAGCACTGGCCCGAGAACTACGACCTCGTCCACATCCTCAGGCGTGACTGGAAAAAAAAGGGGCTCGGCAAGACGCTCGAAGGCACGCTCCACATCCATGTCGGCGACATGGACACCGACTACCTCAACAACGCCCTCTCCCGCCTCGGGTACCACCAGATGTTCATCCCGAAAGGGGTGGAGCGAATGCTGAAAACCACCCCGTCCGGCGCAGACCCCACGAGCTGGCGGTACTGATCGCGGCCACCGAATCCAAGATAGTCCCACCACCCAGAGGGTTGCGTGGTGGAAGGTGTCGGGAATCGCGTGCAACTGGAATGCCTGCAGCTGCAGCCCCGAATCCGTCATCCCTCGTTCACGGCGCTTTCATGTTCCGCGATTCAAATGTGGGCACACCCAGCCACCATCAGGGAGCCCGCAGAATCATGGCGCATCATTCCGATCACGGACCCGACTGCAACGAATCCGCGAACCCCTGGTTCGAAGACATCGCCGCAGAACGCTACAGCCGGCGGCACCTGCTCTCGGCGGGCGTCGTGGCCGCCGCCGGTCTCGGTGTTGCGAGTACGGCTGACGCGCACGGCGCGGGTGCGGATCGCGACTGGGACTGGAATTGGGGCACGCGACGCCCGTTGAGCCCGGGCTTTCGGCCGGTGCCGCACTCTACCGCGGACGAAGTGCTCGTTCCGCAAGGCTACAGCGTGCAGGTGCTGATCCCCGAAGGGGAGCCGCTCGAACAGGATGCGCCCCCATACATCCCGGGCGACCACAACAGCGGTGCCGACCGCGAGCAGCAGATCGGTGCGCACCACGACGGCATGGCCTACTTCCCGCTTTCGACGTTCGCCGCGAATCGCCGGGGATTGCTGTGCGTGAACCACGAGAACATCAACCTCGAGTTGATCCATCCGCAGAGCGACGGTGGCACGTTCGAAGCAGGCGGCGGGCGTCCCATCGAGGACGAAGTCCGCAAGGAACTCGCCTCGCATGGCGTTTCGGTCGTCGAGATCCGGCGGACGCGCGGTCGCGGCGACGGACCCCGCGAGCGATGGGAGGTGGTGGGCGGGCGCTATAACCGCCGCATCACGGCGAGCACGCCGATGGAGTTCACGGGGCCGGTGCGCGGCACGGACTTTCTGAAGACCAAGTACAGCCCGCGCGGCCTGCGCACGCGGGGCACGCTCAACAACTGCGCGAACGGCCAGACACCGTGGGGCACTTACGTGACCTGCGAGGAGAACTGGGCCGGCTATTTTTTCAATGCCGGGGTTCGCCCACGCGAGCAAACGCGCTATGGCGTGCCATCATCGGCGACTTCCACGTACGGTTGGGGAACCCGGCCCGAAGACCAATACGCACGCTTCGATGCGACGCCGCTACAGGGCGCGCAGTCCTCGCAGGACTATCGCAACGAGCCCAATTGCTTCGGCTGGATCGTCGAGATCGACCCGACCGATCCCTACTCGATGCCGCGCAAGCATACGGCGCTCGGGCGCATGGGCCACGAGGGGGCCGCTTTTGCCCCGGCGACGGCCGGCGAACCCATCGTCGTCTACATGGGTGACGATGCGCGCGGCGAGTACCTGTACAAGTTCGTCAGCCGGGGTTTGTACCGGCCCGGGCGCACCGATGGCCGCATCCTCGAGAGCGGTACGCTGTACGTCGCGAAGTTCGCGGCGAATGGCACAGGCAGCTGGATCGCGCTCGAACATGGCCGCAACGGGCTGGTCGCCGCCAACGGCTTCACGAGCCAGGCCGACGTGTTGGTGAATACACGCAGCGCCGCGGATCATGTCGGCGCGACCCGCCTCGACCGACCCGAATGGACCGCGGTGAATCCGTTCAACCGCAATGTCTACCTCACCTGCACCAACAATTCGAACCGCGGCGTCGCCGCGAACCAGCCACTGGATGCCGCCAACCCGCGTGCGCGCAATCCAGACGGCCACGTCATCGGCTGGAAGGAGCGCGGCGGCAGCCATGCCGCGGTCCAGTTCGACTGGCACATCCTCTTTTTCGGCGGACCCACCCGAAACACGATTGCAAAGCTCGGCGCATCCGACAGCACTTACCAGGGCGACCTGCGCTACGCGGCACAGGCATTCCCCGGCGTACCGGGCAGGCAGCGCTTTCTCGGCGAGGAAGCGAGCTTCAACAGCCCGGATGGCCTCTGGGTCTCCTCGAGCGGGCTTCTCTGGTTGCAGACCGACGGCTATGCGAATGAACTGCGCGGCTTCGGCCACCAGCAGATGCTCGCCGCAAACCCGGTGACCGGCGAGATGCGCCGCTTCCTCACTGGCCCGATCGGCAGCGAAATCACCGGCATCGCGGAGACCCCGGACATGCGCACGCTGTTCGTGAACATCCAGCATCCGGAGGGCGACAGTACCTGGCCGCGCATCGACGGCGAGAAGCGCCCGCGCTCGGCGACACTCGTCATCACCAAGGACGACGGCGGCATCATCGGCAGCTGAGGGAAAATGGGCGCGGCTCAGCACTGGTACTTGATCGAAACACCCGCGAGTGCGGCGCGCTCGTGACCTGCCCCCCGTTTTCAGTGCCAGCGAGAGGTTAGTAGAGTCCGATTTCCGAGGAGAGATCGGGCATGAAGAAGTCGAGATTTACGGACGAGCAGATCATTGGGTTTCTGAAGCAGGTGGAGAGCGGCGTGGCGGTGAAGGACCTGGGGCGCAAGCACGGGTTCAGCGATGCGGCGTTCTACAAGTGGCGGGCCAGGTTCGGCGGGATGGACGTGTCGGAAGCGCGGCGGCTGCGTGAACTGGAAGGCGAGAACAGCAAGCTGAAGAAGCTTCTGGCCGAGGCGATGCTGGACATCGAAGCGCTGAAGGTAGTCGCGCGGGGAAAGCGCTGAGCCCGCTAGCGCGACGCGAAGCGGTCGAGGCCATGCGGGCGAAGACGGTGATCTCGGAGCGACGGGCGTGTCAGCTGATGGCGATCTCGCGGACCGTGTTGCACTACGCGGCCAGGCCGGAGATCGACGGTGGACAGCTGCGGCATCGGATCACGGAGCTGGCGAGCCAGCGACGGCGGTTCGGCTACCGGCGCATCCACGCGCTGTTGCGCCGGGAAGGAGCGCGGGTCAACGTGAAGCGCGTGCACCGGCTGTACCAGCTCGAGGGGCTGCAAGTGCGGCGCAGGAAGCGCCGGCACGGCGTGGCGGTCGAGAGAAGACCGCTGCAGATGCCCACGGCGCCGAACCAGGTGTGGTCGATGGATTTCGTCAGCGATGCATTGGAGTACGGGCGGCGGATCAAGTGCCTGACCATTGTGGATGACTTCACGAAGGAGTCGGTGGACATCGTGGTGGACCACGGCATCGGCGGGGACTACGTGGCGCGGGTGCTGGATCGGGCAGGCCAATTCCGCGGGCTGCCGCAGGTGATTCGCACGGATCAGGGGCCGGAGTTCACCGGCAAGGCGCTGGATCAGTGGGCATGGCAACGCGGCGTGGCCCTGCGGCTGATCGAGGCTGGCAAGCCCACGCAGAACGCGTACATCGAAAGCTTCAACGGCAAGTTCCGGGACGAGTGCCTGAACGAGCACTGGTTCCGATCGCTGGCCGAGGCTCGTGTCCTGATTGCCGCCTGGCGCAAGGACTACAACCAGTCCCGGCCGCACAGCGCGCTCGAGTACCGCACGCCGGCGGAGTTCGCCGCTGCCTTTCGGGCCCGGCATGCCGGGCCCGAAAGGCAAGAGGCATGGAGTTGAGGTAGTGTCGCAACCAAGGACTTTACGAACTTATCCTCGGCACTAAAGCTGGGGGCAGGTCACTCGCACCGTCGATCCTGTTCGACCAGTTCTCGCGCAATGCCTTTCTCGGCCGCGAAGGACTGCAGGCCACCGGCCCCCACGCACTCCACCTCGCGCGAGAAGCGCTGGCTTCTAGCCACATGGATCCGGTGGACGGGGCCAGCATGGTGCGCCGGTGGCTTGGCTGGCCGACGCAGCACGAGGCCACCACTTGCAACAGAACTGCCTTGCTCGTCGGATCAGCACCACGGCAACCCGGACCACTTGCGAGAACGCGCACTACAGGGGTGCCTGTGGCAGCACTTTCGCCCATGTCCTGGCAATTGCTCCCAGCGGCACGAGCTGATCGTAGATTTGCCGGCCGAGCCGGGTCGCCGAATACCCTTGCCCGGTCTTTTCAATCAGCCCGGCGGTCTGCAGTTCCTGTATCCGATGATTGAGGACCGAGGGAGAAATCGTCTCGCATCGCTCCTGCAGCACGCGGAACGTTGCCGGCCCGCGCTCACACAGCGTCCAGAGAACCCCCATCGCCCACCTGCGGCCCAGCAGATCGAGTAGCGCCATGATCGGCGCACCCGAACGCGACCCACGAACCTTGCGCCCCGGTCTCGGAATGTCACGCATGGTTTCCCGCCCGATCGTTGCTTCGAAAAGAATAGCATGCTACGGTTTTGATAGCAACTTGATTCGCGGAGCGACATCGATGGCTACGCCCATCCTGTATTCGGGAACGAAGAACGCCTCAAGCTGGGCCATGCGCGCCTGGCTTGCCTTGCGCGAGGCGCGCATCGAGTTCACCGAAGAGGTCGTCGACATTCGCCGGCCGCAGCGGTTCATCAACCTTGCCCGCATCGGTGCCTTTTCGCCACCCGCGATGGTGCCGGTCCTGGTGGACGGAAATACAGTGATTGCCGATTCACTGGCTATCATGGAATTTGCCAACGATCTCGCGGGCGGTGCGCTTCTACCGCACCAGGCCGCGGACCGGGCTCGTGCCCGTTCGCTGATGGCGTGGCAACACGCCGGGTTATCAAACATCTGTCAACGGATTTCTTTCGAAAGCGCGTTTTACCCGTTCAAGCGACCGCTCATGAACGTCGAACGCGCGGAATGCAGGCGGCTTTTCCATTGTCTCGAGCGAAATCTCGAATTGAGCGGCGGACCCTATTTGTTCGGGCAGCTGTCTCTCGCGGACCTGATGCTGGTTCCTACGGTGGTCCGTCTCACGCGGCATGATCTTGAACTCGCACCCTGGCAGCGCTCGACATCCTGGACAGCTGCATTGCTCGAAAGGCCCGCAGTAGTCGAATGGCTGACGCAGGCCGACGCGCTGCCTCACATATGGCTCGACGACTACCTTTCCCCCAGGGACGCCCAACTGCCCGAGCTCGGACAAGTCACCCTGCATGAACCGCCCACGACTTCCCACCGCGAACCGCCGGCTGCTGAACCCGGCCGTCAGGCTGCGGGTGGCCTTTTGCAACCGCCTTTCGCGGGCCGAATGCCATCACCAATGGCTGACTCCTCGAGGATTCGGCCATGGCTGTAGTCGGTCCACTCAGATACTTGCGCGTCGTTCTGGTTCTGGCCGGCCTCGCGTGCCTTGCTCTCTACCCGCTGATGCTTTTCTGGCCGACCGGCTGGGCCTGGCACGTCGGTCACTCGGCTTACCCAATGATGCTCGTTGGTATCTACGCCACGCTTGGAGTGTTCTTGATCGTAGCCGCACGCGATCCATTGGCCCATCTGAGCCTGATCTGGTTCACCGTGTGGTCCAGCGTCATCCACGGAGGAATCATGGCCGTTCAGGCAGTCACCCAGCCTGACCAGATGGGGCACCTGGCGGGTGACGTGCCGGCGCTTTCCATAGTGGCAATTGCCTTGGCGGTCCTGACGCGCCGGTCGCGAGGCACAGATGCGCCATACCGCAGCAAGATCGATACCTTTAACAGTGCCCGTAAGGAGTGCGACATGATTGGTGTCGTCGTCACGTTTCGTTGCGCAGAGATTTTCGACGAGCGGTCCATCCGGAAGATCGCCGAGTCCGCTCGCGCAAGGTTTACCGGGATGCCCGGGCTGCGCTCAAAGGCATTCACGTTCAATTCCGGAAAGCGTGAGGCCATGAACTTCTACGTCTGGGATACCGAGGACGCTGCCAAGGCGTTCTTCACCGAAGACCTGCTCCAGCGGGTGGCCGGTCTCTACGGCGTGCGCCCTCACGTCGAATTCGTGCAGATTGCCGCGCTCGTCGAGAACAACCGGGCCTGACGTGGCCCGGGAAGGTTCTCGATACTTCATTGCACCCGACGCGCCGGGAGTAATCGCGATTGAAATGACGCGTGGGCTGATGTGCAGCCTGTCGATGCGCTTGCACTTCGCCGTCGCAAACCGGCCTCAAGAAGCCGGTGCCGAGCACGTGACCGCCAAGAGGACGATTCGCGAGCTGGCGGAGAACGCGGAGATCATCGATCATCCGCTGCACTTCAATATGCGCCCGTGCCTCCAGCTGCAGGTCGCGGCGACACGGGTCGGTTGAATAGTCCGCGGCGGGAGCGCGATCGATGTCACGAGGATGGGTGTTGTGGCCCTCGATCCGATTCGAGTAGTAGCAGTTCATCGACCGGACGAGCTCGGCAACCGACAGCCGCACCACCGGGTGCAGCTGGGCTGACCGTTCGCTGGCCTCTCGGGCCAGATCGAAAACCAGGCTCTCGAGCGCGGCGGTGCCCTCCGTGGGCATGAATGGCTCTGCCGCGACGGGGATCAAGACGCCCCCCCTGCGATCATGAGTCTTGGCCGGTTCCATGGCCGGTCTTGTGACCGATACCATCGCTGTCCAGGTTTACGAAGTACGTGTGCGTTCTTGGAGTCTGTCGAGCGCGAAGTGCCGGACTTCACCCTCGTCGGCTTGCCGCACGCCGCCGATCTGCCTGGCGTTCGCCGCAAACTTTCCAATCTCGGTCAACGCTCCGCCGCTGCGCCGGACCAATCCAGCCAAGGCGACTCAAGCGCGCCAGGGCGCCGTGCGCCGTGAGCTGCGCAAAATCGTGCCTATCTCGCCCACCGCTGAAAGCACTTAAAAAGATGTTGCTTCGCAGTGACTACCGAGCAATCGGTCATTCCTTCGTCACATTCATGAGCGTTCCTCATAGGTCCTTGTCGAATTGACCTGCTGGCGGGCAATGGTCCCGCAATCAGCGCCTACGACACGCTGTACCTGTGCTTCCCCGTCTGGGACCAGACCACACCGCCGCCGATCCGCAGCTTTCTGGCCGCCCATGATCTGGCCGGCAAGTCGGTGGTGCCCGTCGTCACCCACGGTGGCTACGGCGCCGGCAACAGCCTGCGCGTGCTCGCCGAAGACGCTCCCGGCGCGAAGCTGCAACCCGCCTACGTGCGCGAGTGCGCGCAGGAGCGGCGCACCACCGAAGCGGTGCTGCAGTGGCTGCATGAGGAGTCACCATGACCCGATTCCTGAGCCTCGGCGGCTGCGGCCGGTTGACGGTGGCATCGAGACCGAATTCCACTCTGGGGGCAGACCACAGGAAGTGGCCATGAAAGTATCCAACCTAAGAGTCACGTTGTCGGATGAAGCAAGGAATCGACGATGCATTCCTCATTGAATTGCTGAATCCCGCGGAGGCCCGGCGCTACGGCGACTTCATGAACCCGGCAGGATGCGCGGCGATTTTCGGCCCGGGAGAGAGGCCGGCGATTGCGGCGGATGAAGGACAGCTCGGGCCGGCGGGTTAACCCTTGAACCCCTTGGCCACGAGGTAGACCTCGCGCGACTCCTTGCGGGAGGCCGCCGGCTTGCGAATCGACACCTTGTCGAAATGCGCACGCAGTTCCTTCAGGTATTCGTCAGACCCCGATCCCTGGAACATCTTCGCGACGAAGGTGGCGCCGGGTTCCAGGGTCTTGCGCACGGTGTCGAGCGCCAGCTCCAGGAAGTAGATCGACGAAGCCTGGTCGGCAGAACTGATGCCGGTGATGTTCGGTGCAATGTCGGAGACGATAAGGTCGAATCGTCCTCCACCGAGCCAGTCGAGCAACTGCTCCACGGTGGCGTCTTCCGTGAAGTCCCCCCGGATGAAATCGACATTCGGCAAGGCATCCATGGGCAGGATATCCGTGGCGAGAACACGCCCCTTGGCGCCGACGATCCGGCTGGCCACCTGCGACCAGCCGCCGGGCGCCGAGCCCAGGTCAAGGATGCGCATGCCGGGGCGGATCAGCCTGTCCTTTTCATTCAGCTCGATGAGCTTGTAGGCCGAGCGCGAGCGAAACCCATCCTTCTGCGCCTGCTTGACGAAGGGGTCGCTGAGATGTCGCGACATCCAGCTGGCGCTGCTCTTGGTTCGGGCCATTTCCTGGGATCACCATGCGCTAGAATCAGCGCGATTCTACCCCTCTGCCGGATTGACCGGCCAGGAAGTCGGCGGTGATCCGCATCGGTGAATTATCCCTGCCGCTTGGCTATGCGCCCGAGGCGATGCGACAGGCCATCCTGAAGCGCCTTGCCATTGCTCCCTCGGACCTGCTGGATTTCACGTTGTTCAAGCGTAGCTTCGACGCGCGCAAGAAAAGCAGCGGCATCCTGTGCATCTGCATCGTCGATGTCGAGGTGCGCGACGAGGCCGCCGTGCTGGGGCGCTTCGCCGGCGATCGCAATGTGAGTGTCGCCCCGGACTTGGCGTATCACCCGGTCGCGCAGGCGCGCGTGGGGCTCGAGGAGCGCCCGCTCGTGGTGGGGTTGGGTCCCTGCGGACTGTTTGCCGCACTGCTGCTCGCGCAGATGGGTTTTCGGCCCATCGTGCTGGAGCGCGGCCGCGACGTGCGCCGCCGGACTGGCGACACGTGGGCGCTGTGGCGACAGCACACGCTCACGCCCGAGTCCAACGTCCAGTTCGGCGAGGGCGGCGCGGGACTGTTTTCAGACGGAAAGCTCTACAGCCAGATCAAGGATCCCAGGTTCCTCGGCCGCAAGGTGATGCACGAATTCGTGCGCGCCGGAGCGCCGCCAGACATCCTTCATGTCAGCAAGCCGCACATCGGCACCTTTCGCCTCACCGGTGTGGTGGCCAGGATGCGGGAGGAGATCATCTCGCTGGGCGGCGAAGTGCGCTTCGAGAGCCGCGTCGCCGACCTGCTCATCGACGACGGAGGGATCGAGGGCGTCGTACTCGCCAGCGGCGAGACCTTGCCCAGTCGCCACGTGGTGCTGGCGCTGGGTCACAGTTCCCGCGACACGCTGCGGATGCTGGAGCGGCGGGGTGTCTTCCTGGAGGCCAAGCCGTTCGCCATCGGCTTTCGGATCGAGCATCCCCAATCACTGATCGACACCGCTCGCCTCGGCCGATTTGCAGGCCACCCCGACCTCGGTGCCGCGGACTACAAGCTCGTGCACCACGCCCGCAATGGGCGCGCGGTCTACAGCTTCTGCATGTGCCCGGGCGGCACGGTGGTCGCGGCCACGTCCGAACCCCATCGGGTCGTCACCAATGGCATGAGCCAGTATTCGCGCAACGAGCGCAATGCCAACGCGGGCATCGTGGTGGCCATCAATCCGGAAGCGGATTTCCCCGGGGGACCGCTGGCTGGCGTGGCGCTGCAGGAGGTGCTCGAGTCGACGGCCTATGTCCTGGGCGGCAGCGACTACTGCGCACCAGGCCAGCTCGTGGGTGACTTCCTGCGCGGCATCGGGTCCACTCGACTCGGTGAGGTCAAGCCTTCCTACCAGCCCGGCGTGCGCCTGGGCGATCTGTCGCAGGCCCTGCCCGCCTACGCGATCGACGCCCTGCGCGAAGCCTTGCCGGCATTCGCAAGGCAGATTCGCGGCTTCGACCGGGACGATGCCGTGCTGACCGGCGTCGAGACCCGCACCTCCTCGCCCGTACGCATCACTCGTGACGCGCAGTCGCTGCAGAGCCTGAATGTGCGCGGGCTGTATCCATGCGGCGAAGGCGCAGGCTACGCCGGCGGCATACTTTCAGCAGGCGTCGATGGCATCAAGGTGGCCGAAGCCGTGGCCCGGAGCCTGGCTTGAAATTCGAAGATATCCGCAAACTGCACCAGAAGAAATTCCGCGAGGAATTCGGCTGCTTCCTGCTGGAGGGAGAGCATCTGGTGCAGGAGCTGCAGAAGGCGGCGGTCCACGATGCGCACCTGCGCACCAGCGAAATCTATTTCACGCGGGAGTACGCGCACTGGACCAGCGCGCTCACGACGCATGTAGTCAATTCGCGCCACATGGCGCAGATCAGCGAGACGCGCTCGCCGCAGGGCATCGCAGCCGTCGTGCCGCTGCTGAAGGCCCCCGCGCCCCGGGCGGGCGAACGCGCGATCTACCTGCACGAGATCCAGGATCCCGGGAACCTTGGCACCATCCTGCGAACGCTGGCCTGGTTCGGCGGCTTCCGCTGCCTGCTGAGTCCCGACAGCGTGGACCTGCACAACGGCAAGGTGGTTCGCGCCAGCATGGGCGCCCTCTTCCATGTGCCGGTGGAAATCGACGTGCCGTTGCGGGAAGTCCCTGCGCGCTTCGCGCGCATCGCCAGCCTCGACCTGCAAGGACAGTCGATTGCCGCACCGGCGTTCCGCAACTTTGACTGCTACGTCTTCGGCAATGAAGGGCGGGGTTTGCCGCGCGAGGCGCTGGCCGCGCTGGGCGCAGAACCCTTCACCATCCCTGGAACGCGGGTCATCGAATCGCTGAATGTCGCAGCGAGCGTGAATATCTGTCAGTACGAGCTCAGCCGTACGTCCTGATCCAATATCCCGTCGTAAGCAGGCCCCTCACTCCCACTCAATTGTCTCGGAGTACCGCAACTCCTCGCAGGTACTGACCTTATTCGAATGTGACGCGCCATTTGACCGTCAGGACGACCGACAGAACGCGTCGCTTGGAGCCGATAGACGGCGAATGATGCCGAATGCTGCTGTCCGTCAATCACGCTCGCTCAAAGGGTCCTGGCGTAGAACGCCGTCAACTTATTCATCGTGACGTCCACATAGGTGGCAACCCAGTAGGTCTCGATGTGCGTGGCGCCTTCGATCCTGAACAATTCCTTGTCCCTGGTGCCGGTGGCTTTGGCAAAAGCGTCCTCGGTCATGTAGAGGCTGTCGGCCTTGCTGCCGGCAATCATCAGCAGGGGCTGCTCGATCAGTTCGATCTGGTCGATAGCGTCCCAGCGCATCAGGTCGAGCAGGCTGCTCGTGGTGTACTTGAACGTCGAGCCGGGATGCGCGTGGGTGCGCCAGTAGTACTCGTAGCCCTGCCGATACATCTCGAAAGGCAGCGCGGCGATCTGCGCATCGGTCATGTCGGCATCGCCGGAGTACAGAAACTTTCCGCCGGCTTTTTCCTGCGCGCGCGCGTCCGAGGCCTGCCCGAGGCGCCGCTGGATCGTGTCCAGTTGCGAGTCGGCAAAGCCGTTGCGACGAACGCGGCCGGTGTTGAACATGCTCAGCGTCGCGAGCGCCTTGAAGCGCTTGTCGGATTTCGCCGCGGACAGCGAGTAACCGCCACCGCCGCAAATGCCGAGCAGTCCCAGGCGCGCGGCATCGACACCCGGATAGCGGGCGATGAAGTCCGCCGCACCGTGGATGTCCTCAATGCGGAATTGCGGTTTGTCCGTGCTGCGTGGCTCACCCCCGGTGCATGTTCTCCATACCCGAGCACGCTGCGACCACCGCCTTCAGCGGCGAGCCGGGACCCACGGCGGCCGCATCGGTCATGGCGATGGCGCCCGGCCATGAACAGCCGATCAGGCCCACCCGGCCGTCGGAACCTTCGAGCCGATGGGCGGCCCAGTCGATGATGGCCTTGCCATCGAGCCCTTCACGCGGCGACAGGAACTGCACTTCGCCCCCCGACTTGCCGAGCCCGCGTGCGCGGACCTGCACGGAGATGTAGCCGTGTTCGGCAAAGAAGGGATTGACCTTGACCGGCACGGCGAACTGCACGTACGGCATGTGCTCGACCACCACCGGGAACGGCCCGCGGGCGCGACGCCCGCTGGCGAGATCGGTGGGATAGGCGATGCTGGCGTTCAAGACCACGCCGTCATCCATGGTGACCGGCACGTCTTCGACTACTTCGACGCCGAAGCGCGCGGGTCCGGGCGCCCACTTGCCGCCCGGGTACAGGTTCATCGCCATGGCTTGCGCTCGAAGAGGCGCGGCGAACAGGGAACACACGGATATGAACGCCACCAGGACGCTCGTCGTGATCGCTCTTTCAAGCACGAAAGCTGACCGCATGGGCATATGCAGGTAGCCCCCGGGTCGGTGCATGACCATTGCGTACATGGGTTGACTCCTGTGTGGCTTGCTCAGTTCGCGCCTGGCATGGGTGCTTCACGCCCGACGTCGCCCATGCGCTGCGGATCGAGCCGCGTGCCCGCATCCTCGATCGCGGCCACGGCGGCATTCAATTCCGCCAGCTCGGTCCCGGAGGACACAACGTCGATGGCACCGATGTTCTCCCGCAGGTGCTGCAGCTTCGTCGTGCCGGGGATCGGCACGATCCATGGCCGCATGGATCACGCGGATCATCTCGCCCTTGTCCTAAGGGGCGCGGTCGCCAGAGCCGCGGCGAGCGCCAGCACGCGCCGGCGGCCCGGCTCCTCGGGTCCTTCGATCCTGGATGCGGATTCTTCCAGCGTGTTCATTGCATTCTCCGGAGCCCTGGCCTCATGCGATGCGGGCATCCTGCGCCTGCCCTGTGCGCCGAAAAAGCGGGCCACGCTCAACGCACTGCTGAGGAGATCTCAGCAATGCCGGCCGGGAAGCCCTGGGGCGCCACGGGCATCAGTCGGGAGGGCGTACGAGTCGATACAACGCCAATCCGCGCATCGAGTGCGTCGCTGGAATGTCGCAGGTCATGCGCGAGATCCCCCGCACCTCGTCGGCCATCCGCCGCGACCGATGCGACGCTCCAATCGCGTGGACAGGCTCCCCGAATACTGCTGGCGCTCAGACCACGATGGTGGACGCCGGCACCTCGTGTATCGGCACCGCGCCGGTGCGCGTGATCAGCATCAGGTCCTCGAGGTGTGCGGTGGCGCCGATGCCCGACACCATGGCCGGGCAGTCCACCGAGATGATCATGCCCTCTTCCAGCACGACATCGCCGAGACCCGGTGCGTCGTTGTGGAAGAGCCCCACGCTGTGGGGCTGAAACGGCACGCCGTAGTCGTGCTTCGCGCCGCGCAGCGTCTCCCGGCCGAGCGCCGTGATCCCGGAGAAGCGCATCCCGGGCCTCAGCGCATCGCGCACCGTATGCCACCCCAGCCGGATGGCGTCGGTCAGGTCCTTCACGAGCGGCGCGGGTTCGCCGATCAGCACGGTGCGGGCGAAGTCGCCGTGATAGCCGGCGCCTTCGCTCACCGCATCGATGAGGAATGCATCCCCTTCTTTGAAGGTGAAATCGATGCTTTCCGCCGAGACGCCGTTCACCACCATGAATACGCCCCGATTGCCGCGCCGCGCGGCTTCCGCGAAAAAGGTGGCCCGCAGCTCCTGGCATGTGGCGCCGGCGCGCGCGGCATGGGCAGCAATCATCGCGGCTTCGACGTTCGCGCCCGACGCGATCCGCATCAGTTCGATCTCGCGCGGTGACTTGATGCTGCGGATGCGCTTCAGCGCATCTGCGGCAGGCACCACGGTGGCGGGGAGCGACGCCTTCGAGTAGAGACTCGCCAGCGAGGGATGGTCCACCGCCACAATACCCCGCTCTAGCCCGCGGGCGCGCAACGCCTTCAACAGGGCAAACTCGCGGTCCGCGCTTGCCGCATGTCTGGCCAGCGACGTCGAGACTGCCTGTTGGCGCGCCGCCTCCCTCGGGCTCAGGGGCCTGAGCTCCAGATCCGTGAAAGCGCGGCCGGCGCCGGCCGCGGGGTCCGCTCGAAAACCAGTGGAACGTGCCGCATCGAATTCGACGGCGCTCGCCGGCGCGGTGTACAGGTACCGGTCGAACGGGTAGCGATAACCGAGGTCGCTCAACACGTAGTAGTGGGTGAACTCGCCGGCGATGAGCGCGATCGGCATCGACGCGTCGCGCGTGAGCACGGCCACGAGACTGGGCTCATCGGTCATGCGCGAAGTCGCGGGCCAGTAGCCGGTGAAGTGATAGACGTTCACGGGCTCCCTTACGACGATGCCATCGAGCCCCTCGCGCTCCATCACCGCATGGGCCTGGTCGAAGTTCAGCGGCGGCGCATCCTTCAGGACATCGGAGGCGAGACGGCGCAGCGGCGGGCCGGGAGATGCTGGTCGTTCCATGGTGTTCGATGTGCCCACGAAGTCTTGATTATCAGGGCCGCCGACCCGGCGTGGAAAGCTGTCTCGGCACTTTATCGTCGACCCTGGCGAATTGGCCGAGCGGAATCGCCGCAGTCAGCGCAAGCCGTTCGGACTACGACCCAGTCCACGTCATGCAGTGCACGCGGGACGGGATGAAGTCCGCACTGTCACGCCCCCGCAGAGCGCCGCCTGCCCATGCGCGACCCGAAGTAGCCGGCGATGAACTGCGGGGTCGAATAGATCAGCATGAACACGATCGCAATCGGCCACATCGACAGGCCCGAGCCTGTCAGGAACATGGCGATCATCTGGCCCGCCGCCATGCTGAGCGTCCAGCGTGCGGGCCGCGCCGGGAATGCATAGCTGATCGCGAATATCGTGACCGCCATCAGCGGGATGCCGATCGTGAGGTATCCGGCCGTATCCACGGCCTCCCTGCCACCGGACGCGATCGTCAAGGCGAGGCAGACAGCGAATCCCGCCACGAACGACGCGGAGTACGGCAAGAATGCGTTGCCCCGAGCCTTCTCGACAATTTCGGACATCGGGCGTGCTCCAGACGAATGTCCCGGGACCATAGCGCCCGGTTGCCGCCGCGGCCATCATCGTGGCCCCGAATTGTGCGCTCGGCCACAGCTTCTCCGGGTCGTGATGACGATGCGAGGGACCTCGCCAATACACCGGTCCCAGGCTGGAAAGCGATCTTCTTCGAGGAAGCCACGCACCATGGCAGCCAGCTCCGCGGTACTGAAATCGAGCATCTGGTGGCTCCAGCCCGGCAAGTCGCGCACCCGCCCATTTTTGAGGTACGGCCTGATCCGCGGCGTGTAGTGCCACAGGTCATCCTGCGAGTTGAACACGAGGATCGGCGCCGTCACTTTGGTGATATGTTCCGGGTAGGCATATGCGAAGGCCGCACTTCGTCGGCACCGGCTGGCCCGAAGCAGGAGTCGCTCCCGGTCGCGCCCCTGCGGCAACATCTGCGATGATGCGTCTGCCGCTGGCGCGGCGCGCATGATGCTGAGATCCCTCCACGACCAACACGGCGAACCGCGCGAGGTGCTGCGGCTCGAGACCGCAGCCGAGGACTCGCCGGGCGAAGGCGAGGTGATCGTGCGGATGGAGGCCGCTCCGCTGCACATGGCCGACCTGCAGGCGATCCGGGGCCGCACTCCCTTTGCCGACTTGCCCATGCCTCGAACGCCCGGTTTCGAAGGCATCGGCCGAATTGCCCGGGTCGGCCGCGGCGTCAACGGCGTCGACCCGGGCGATCGTGTGTTTCCGCCACTCGGCTCGGGGACGTTCCGCCATGAGGTGCGCTGCGCCGCGCGCGACTGCCTCCCCGCGCCCGAGGGCGATGCGCTGCAGCTTGCGCTCCTCACGGTGAATGCGCCGACGGCCTACGTGATGCTGAATGACCTCGTGCCACTGACCCCCGGCGACTGGATCGCCCAGAACGCGGCGAATTCGAGCTGCGGCCGTTTCGTCGTGGGCCTGGCTCGCCGTCGTGGCGTGCGCACGCTCAATGTCGTGCGCCGCCCGGAGCTGGTGCCGGAGATCGAGGCGTTGGGTGCCGATGTGGTGCTGGTCGACGGACCCGATCTCGGGCAGCGGGCGATGCGGGCAATCGGTGGCGCACCGGTTCGCCTGGCGCTCGACGCCGTTGGCGGCCCTGCCACCCAGCGCCTCGGCGAACTGCTCGCGCCGGGCGGGCTCATCGCGAGTTACGGTTCGATGAGCGGGGAGCCGTGTGCGCTCGACTTCTACCTGATGTTCCTGCGGGACATTCGCCTGACCGGAGTGAGCTTCGTGCGCGAACTGCGGCGCCATCGCGACGCTGCCAGCGTGCGTGCCGTGTATGGCGAGCTGGCCGCGCTGCTCGCGCAAGGTGAGCTGCGCACCCGCATCGCGGCCGCATATCCGCTCACGGAGATCGTGCGCGCCTGCGAACACGCTGCCCGCACGGGGGCGGAGCGCGACGGCAAGGTGCTGCTGCAGATGGCATGACGCGTCAGCGCGCGACCGAATGGCCATCGTCTCCGGCCAGGCGTATCGACCGGGAGTTGAGGCAGGCGTGCAACCCCTGCCGCATCCTTCAGTATTCGTTAATCGGGCATCACAAACCCTTTCCCGGGGCCCCGACCCCGCATGATCGAATACGCGCTTTGCCGTTGCCTGAGCCGCCGCCATGAGCACCACCGCCCGCTCCCTGCCAATCGCCGCGCGCACCTCGCCGCTCGTGATCGCATCCCTGGCAGCGACCTGGTTCGTGTGGGGATCGACCTATCTTGCGATCAAGTTCGCACTGGTCAGCTTCCCGCCCTTCTTCCAGATGGGCACGCGCTTCATCGTCGCGGGCACCGTGTTGCTAGCCTGGGCACTGTGGCGCGGGCAGAAGTTGCCGACCCTGGCGCAGTGGCGCAATGCCGCGATCGTTGGGGCGCTGATGCTGGGCGGGGGCATGGGCGGAACGGCATTCGCCGAGCAGACCGTCGCCTCGGGACTGGTGGTGGCTTTCATCGCGATTCTTCCCGCGCTGATCACGATTGCAAGCCTGCCGTTTGGCCTGAGGCCATCGCGCCTCGAAGTGATCGGCATCGGTGTTGGCCTGGCCGGGGTCATGCTGCTGGTACGGGGCGATGCCTTCGGCGCCTCGACCGCCGGCCTGGTCGCCATCGTCACCGCCACTGTCTGCTGGTCGATCGGCAGCGTGCTGAGCCAGAACGTCTACCCGCTCGCGCCCGGAGCCGCCGGGTATTCGAGTGAAATGCTTTGCGGCGGCGGCGTCCTGCTGCTGCTGTCGATCACGACCGGCGAATCCTTCCATTGGCCGCCCGAGCCACTTGCCGCCGCGTCCTGGGGTTACCTCGTGGTGTTTGGTTCGCTGATCGCCTTCGTCGCCTACATGGTGCTGCTGTCCAGCACGACACCGGCGCTCGCCTCGAGCTACAGCTTCGTCAATCCCGTCATCGCCATGCTGCTCGGCATATCGCTCGGCGGCGAGACGGTGACCCAAGCCGAGTGGCTTGCGGTCGGCATCATCGTGGTCGGCGTCATCGTGCTTGTGCTCGGCCGGCGATAGCGGCTGCCCGACCACGCCCGGACGGTTGCGGTGCAATCACCCCGGCTCGAGCGGAGACTGAGCACGGGTTGCGACATGCGCGGCGGGCTGCTATTGCCTGCGCCAGGCCCCGGGTGACTCACCGAACTGCCGCTTGAACGCACGGCTGAATGCGGCCTCCGAGTCGTAGCCCACGGCAAAGGCAACCTGCGCCACGTTGTCCGGTCCATCGCGCAACTGCTGGGCTGCCACGTGCATGCGCCACATGGCGAGGTAGTGCATGGGAGAATCGCCGACCAGTTCCGTGAAGCGCTCGGCAAACGCCGAGCGCGACATGCCGACCTGAACGGCCAGCTCTTCCGCTGTCCAGGCCTGCATCGGCTTCTCGTGCAGCAATGCCAGGGCACGACCAATCTGCGGGTCGCGCAGCCCGGCAAGCCAGTCCAGTCGCTCGGACGGCAGGCCGGCCAGGTACTGGCCGATCGCCTCGATGAACAGCAGCTCCGAAAGCTTTGCGATCACTGTCGCCGATCCCATGCGGCCAGAGGCAATCTCGCTGACGGCGAAGCGGAACGAGCTCTCGATCCACGCGCCGGAAGCGCTGCCGCGCATGTCCAGCTTCATCACCGGCGGAAGCGCACTCAGCAGGGGCGTGAACGCAATGTCCGATCCGAGGAATCCACACAGGATCTGCGTGGCCGCGCCACCACCACCCGCACGGACGCGCATCAAGCCGCCACCCGTCGGCGACTGGATGAGATCGTGCGCCGGAGTGAACGGCAGGCTCGTGTCACTGCCGAAGACATGCGCGTCGTTGTGTGGCAGCAGGATGAGCTCGCCGGCACGCACTTCCACCGGCTCGCAGCCCTGGACCTGCAGTTGCATGCGACCCTCGGTCACGAGGTGCGAGGCGATGACATGACGCGGCACGACCTGGAATGCCCTGCAATTGTCTGGCGAAACCTTGCCGCTGATGCACCAAGGGGCGGTGAACTCGGCTTCCAGGAATACGCCTCCGGCCAGCCGGATCACGCGCAGCACATCCGATAGTGGGTCCATCCCGGGTCGATCCCTTCCGGAGTCCGGAGCAAGAAATGCGGCGAGTCGGTCATTCAGCGCGCGGCATGTGCTCAATAGAGTAGCAACCGCGCTCAAGGCCGACTACCGAAGAGGATCCACACAATGAATGCCGCTGCTGGAGTGGTCTCGCTGGAGACCGAAACCGCCCGCCGTTATGCCCGGCTGGTACAACTGTCGAAGAAGGGCGAATGGCAGATCGACCGGGATCTGTTGGCCGGCCGGAACTTCGACTTTTCCCGCAAGTTCCTCCCCGATGCGCTGTCATGGGTGGATCGCCTGCCCTTCCTGAATGCCGGCGAGGCGCGCCTGCTGAGCCATGTCCAGGGGCGCACCTATGCCTATCTGTTCGGGCTCGTGGAGCGCTTCATCAGCACCAAGATGCTGGAGCAGGGGCGCGCCCATGCCTTCGAGGACCAGTTTGCGGTGGAGGCTCTGGCGCGCTTTTCCACCGAGGAATTGAAGCACCAGGAACTGTTCCGGCGCATCGAGTCCATGCTCGCCGTGCAGCTGCCCGCCGGCTATCGCCAGGTGGCCGACCCGAACGACGTGGCGCGCGCAGTACTGGCCGCCAGTACCTGGTCGGTGCTCGCCCTGACCTGCCACATCGAACTGTTCGTGCAGTCACACTATGCGGAGAGCATCGAACCGCGCGATGAGCTGTGCCCGCTGTTCCGCGACGTGTTCAAGTTCCACTGGAAGGACGAGAGCCGTCACGTCGTGCTGGACGAACTGGAGTGGCGCGCCGAGCACGCGCGGCTGTCACGCGATGAGCGTGACCGGGCGGTGAACGACCTGATTGCGCTGGTGTCGGCAGTGGACGGCATACTGCAGGCGCAGTCGGTCGCGGACGCCGGCTACTTCACCGCTGCGGCGGCCCGGTCATTCACCGCGGCGGAGACGTCACGGATCCATGCCGTCGTGCTGGGCGCCTACCGCTGGCAGTACATCATCTCCGGCGTGCAGCACCCGCACTTCGGCAAGCTGCTCACCAGCATGACCACGGCGGACCAGATGGCGCGGATCAAGGTCGCGCTGGCGCCGATCATGCAGGGCTGAGCCCCATGACCGTCCCCCAGTGGACATTGCTCGGATTCACGGCCTGGACGCTGCTGCTGCTGGCCGCGACCGTGGGCGTGTACCGCTGGGGGATGATCCTGTTGCGTGGCGCGCGGGTCGGCTCGTTCCGCAGCGACCGGCTCGAGGGCGCGCCCTGGTATCAGCGCGGCACGCGGGCGCACGCCAACTGCATCGAGAACCTGCCGGTGTTCGGCGCCATCGTCTTCGTCATCAGCGAACTCGGCATGGCCGGAAGGATGATCGATGCGCTGTGCGTCCTGATCCTCGTCGCGCGCATCTGCCAGTCGCTGGTGCATCTGTCGCACGAGCAGACCGACGCATTCGTGGCGGTGCGTTTCTCGTTCTTCAGTGTGCAGCTGGTGTGCTTTCTGGCGCTGATCGTCCTGATCGCCAGGCACGGATGAACCGTCCGCCCGACTCGGGTATTCAGCAGAGCCTGCGTGTTATCAAACTGCTGCCGAGCGTAGACCTCGAACTCTTCCTGTACGTAGTCGGGCAGCGGTCGACCGGCCTAGACGCGCAGCTCCCGGAACGCGGAATAGTGCTGCTCGACGAGCTCGTAAAGGAACGTCGCTTCGAGTCGGTGCCGGCCATAGCAGGGCGGATCGAGAAATGGCGGCGCACCCGGGCGGCGACGGGCAGGGACGCATCAGTCTATGGCGCGACAAGCTGCAACGAACTCGTCAACCCCACTGTGTTCGATCAGAAGTGACGGGGCATACTTGTCTATGCGGCGGTAATCCGCGCATCGAGTTTGTCTCGCTTCTTCCCTGAATCTGCACGATGTATTTCGGGCAGTACTTGGGCAGCATGAACCCCATCGAGTACAGTGGGCGGAGCGCACCCCTCACTCCCACTCAATAGTTTCCTGCAATACCAAGTGCCCATGATCATTGTATTTCTCAAAATTGTCATAGCGATTTACCGTCAGGTT
>WBZQ01000112.1_pt1 | contig 72124 bp, 66 predicted proteins | sample 5204251 | NCBI WGS metagenome assembly WBZQ01 (sample SAMN12412402, study PRJNA552823) | activated sludge metagenome | isolation source: activated sludge from nitrification reactor of wastewater treatment plant... | place: USA: Virginia | collected 2017-09
TTCGCGCGTGAGCAAACAGGTTTCCAGAATGACCTTGTGGTTGACCCCGGGCGTGGCACGCACGACGGCCGCCATATCCTGCCGCACGAAATCATAGTCGCCGGATTTCAGGCGGCTGATGTTGATCACCATGTCCAATACCCGCGCGCCATGCGCCACCGCCTCGATCGCCTCCGTGACCTTCGCATGGGTCGAGTGCCCACCGAGAGGGAACCCGATCGGAATGCCGACCTGCACTGCCGTCCCGGCAACGGCCGCGACCGCCTCATCCACGTAACAGGGCGGCACAAAAATCACGACAAATCCCTGTTCCTTCGCCTCGGCACACAGTCGCAACACGTCAGCCTTGGTCGCCTCCGGACGCAACACCGTGTGATCCAACAGAGCCGGAAGATTCTCATTCCACGACACAAGTCCCATGTCTCGATTCCTTTCAGATAATGACTCTTGATGGTGTGAGCGAGCGCAGTGCGGCGAGACGCCGTGCAGATGGAGGCCACGACAGGTCAGGCGCCGTGAGTCACGAGACTTCCTCTCGCGCGCTTGCGGAACGGTTGTTTTTGATACTTTTCGACGGCTTGATTATGCTCGGCTAGGGTTGAGGAGAACTGATGCGTCCCGTCGTTGCGCGACACGAAGTAGAGATAGGTCGCCTGCGCCGGGAACAGTGCTGCTCGAAGCGAGTGGGCCCCGGGGCTGGCAATCGGGCCCGGCGGAAGGCCCTGCACACGGTACGTATTGTAGGGGCTCATGACGGACAGGTCGCGTTTGTGAATGTTGCCGTCAAACGCCGGGAGCCCATAGATGACCGTCGGGTCGCTCTGCAGGGGAATCTTCTTTCGCAGCCGGTTGTGAAATACCGCGGCAATCAGTTCGCGCTCTTCCTTCGAGCCGGTCTCCTTTTCGATCACAGACGCCAGCGTCAACACTTGATGCAGGGACAGCTTCATGCGTGTGGCCTGTTCCTGTAAATCGGCACTCCACACATGATGAAGCCCGTCAACCATGGCCTTGATGACATCACGCGCCTTGGCTCCGCGAGGAAAAGAGTAGGTTTCGGGAAACAAGTAGCCTTCCAGCGAGTCCGCTTCGATTCCGAGCGTCGCAATGAACGTACGATCGCGCACCAGCTTCGAAAATTCCTGAACGTCGGTGACTTGCTGTGCCGCGAAGACCTCGGCGATCTGGGCCAGATTGTAGCCTTCGGGGATGGTAACCGGATGCAGCACCACACGGCCCGACAACAACTTGTTCAGGATATCTTGCGGCGACATGCCACCATCAAGTTCGTACTCGCCGGGGCGGATTTTGCGATCGCTGTCATGCGACCGGCCGAGCAACAGGAATGCCCAGCGGCTGCGAATCAGCTGCTCGCTCTTCAACATGCCCGCAACCTGCTGAAAGGTACTGCCGTCAGGAATCGTGACGATCTTGGAGGGAGGCTTAGGAATCCCGCTGGCGACGGGACTTTGAGCCCAGCGCAGCACGAGTAGCCCCGCGATGGCCGCGAGCATCACTGTCGCCAGAACCAGTCCCGCAATTAAACGCTTCTGCATTATCGACTCGTGGTTCGTCAAAAGACCAGGGATCGTCTTCGTGGGAATCGGTTACGGCCTGCTCTTGGCCCGACGACGGCTTCTCCAAACTCGCGAGGTAACTTTGGAGGAGAATCGCCGCGGCGATCCGATCAACGATGCCTTTCCGTTTCCGGCGGCCGACATCGGCGGCAATCAACAAATCCTCCGCCGCACAGGTCGTCATCCGTTCATCCCAGGTCACCACCGGGACCGACAAGGCCGGTTCCAGCAGTTGGATGAACTCCTGGACTACTTTTGCGGCGGGGCCACTTTCCCCGTCCAACCGAAGCGGTAAGCCGACGAGCACTCGACCGACCTCGTGCTCGCGTACCAACTCCTGGATATGTCGAATGTCTGCCTCGGGATTGCGCCGATAAAACGTTTCCAACGGCTGGGCAGTCCACCCGAGCTCATCGCTCAAGGCAAAGCCGATGCGTTTGGATCCGTGATCGATCGCAAGAATCCGCTGGCCTTTCATCAGTCTACCCTTCCAAGGCCTTTTGGACCAACCCAAAAACTTTTTCGAGCGCCGTACCCAGCCCTTCGGGATTTTTTCCGCCGGCCTGCGCCATCTCAGGGCGACCACCGCCGGTCCCGCCAACTTCAATCGCCATTTCCTTGATCAGCTCACCGGCCTTCAAGCGGCCCACCAGATCCTTCGTCACCACCACCAGCAAGGACACCTTGCCGTCATTGGCTGCGCCGAGGGCAACCACACCGCTTCGGAGTTTGTCCCGCAATTGATCGGCGAGCGCACGCATGCCGTTCACATCGAGACCATCCGTACGTTGCGCGTGCACTTGCACGCCCTTGATCTCGCGTGCCTGCGCGTCACCGGACGACGTGCTCGCCATCTTGAGCTTCACGTCCGCAAGTTCCCGCTCTTTGTCCTTCAGCTGCTCGCTCAACTTTCTGGTGCGAGCGACCAGTTCGGTCGGCGCGACTTTCAGCAGTTCAGACATCTCGCGCACATCCGCTTCCAGGCGTTTGAGGGAATCCAAGGCACCACTCCCCGTCAAACACTCGATCCGACGCACCCCGGCGGCCACACCGGATTCAGAGACGATCCGGAACAACCCGATTTCTCCCGTACGCCGGCAATGGGTGCCTCCGCACAATTCCTTGCTGAAGGTGTCGATCTGGACCACCCGCACCCGGTCGCCATACTTGTCGCCGAAGAACGCCAATGCTCCGCCGGCCACCGCATCCTGCACGCCCATCACATCCGTTTGCACCGGCTGATCCAGGCGGACCTGTTCATTGACGATCGACTCGATCTCGTCGATGTCACGAGACGACATGGGCCGGAAGTGGGCAAAGTCGAACCGCAGACGATTCGGCGCCACGAGCGAGCCGTACTGCTTCACGTGCGGTCCAAGCAGATCGCGCAGCGCGGCATGCACCAAATGTGTAGCGGTATGGTTACGCGCCGCATCGTGCCTGGTACGAGAATTCACCGACAACTGGAGCCGTTCCCCTTCACGAATCGAACCGGATGTCACCACGCCCTTGTGGACGATCAACGTCGGCACCGGCCTGGTAGTCTCGCGAATCTCTACGCGACCGTCCGTCCCGCTTAACACACCTTGATCGCCGGCCTGTCCGCCGCCTTCCGCATAAAATGGCGTGACGTCGAGCACGATTTCGATTTCGTCGCCCTCACGGGCTTCCTTGATCAGGCGATCACCCTGAAGCAGTGCCTGCACCACACCTTCGGAATCCAACCGGTCATAGCCGACAAAGGAGGTGGTGCCGACACGCGCCGCCACGTCGTTGAGGGCCGGCCGCGCCGTTTCGTTCTCGAAGCCCCCCGTTTTTCTGGCACGCGTCCGCTGCTCCTCGATAGCGGCTTCAAAGCCGGTTTCGTCGAGGGTCACCGCTTGCTCGCGGCAGGCTTCCGCAATGAGGTCCATCGGGAACCCGTACGTGTCGTACAACTTGAAAATTTCCGTTCCCTGCAGCACAGGTTGGCCCGACACCTTCACCTTCGACAGCATGTCGTTCAGGATTGGCAACCCTTGATCCAGTGTGGCGATAAACCGCTCTTCCTCGCCGCGCGTCGCTTCGGCCACCGTCCCGGCCGCCGGCCGTAATTCGTGATAGGCCTCGCCCATGTGGTCCACGACCGTCGCCGTGAGCTCATGCAGAAAGGGCTCGGTGATGCCGAGCAACCGGCCATGACGGGCCGCCCGCCGCAGAATTCGCCGGAGCACATAACCTCGCCCTTCATTGGACGGCAAAACACCGTCGGCCATCAGGAACGTAATGGCTCGAAGGTGGTCGGCAATGACCCGCATGGAACGATCCGACTGCTCCACCGATCCATATTCAGCCCCGGCTCGCCGTCCGATTGCGGCCAGCAATGGCGCGAACAAATCACTGTCGTAATTGCTGAGCCGGCCCTGCGCGACCGCCGTAAGGCGTTCCAGTCCCATGCCGGTATCGATGCTCGGCTTGGGGAGCGGATTGAGTGTCCCCGCACTATCGCGATTAAATTGCATGAACACCAGGTTCCAGATCTCAATGACCCGATCGCCTTCACCGTTGGGGGTGTCATCGCCCGGCACAGAGGGTCCCTGATCGAAGTGCAGTTCGGAGCAAGGTCCACAGGGACCTGTATCGGCCATTTGCCAGAAGTTGTCCTTCTCGCCACAACGCACGATCCGGCTTGGAGACACACCGATTTTGCGCCATAACCGATCAGCTTCATCGTCCTCGCGGAAGATCGTGATCCACATCCGGTCTTTCGACAGCCCGACCACCGAGGTCAGAAACTCCCAGCCGAAGCGGATAGCATCTTCCTTGAAGTAATCGCCGAAGGAGAAGTTGCCAAGCATTTCAAAGAACGTATGGTGACGCCTCGTATAGCCGACATTTTCGAGGTCATTGTGCTTGCCGCCGGCACGCAGACATTTCTGCACGGTCACGGCCCGCTGATAGGCGCGCGTTTCTTCACCCAGGAACACCCGTTTGAATTGATTCATCCCGGCGTTCGTAAACAGCAACGTCGGATCCGCCTGTGGAATCAACGGCGCGCTCGGCACCGCCCGATGGCCCTGCTGTTCAAAGTACTGGATGAAGGCTCGCCGCAGATCGTTTACGCTTTGGCTCATAACTCGTCTAACCCCGTCTCCAAGTCGACTTGCGTGACTTGCTGAATGGTGTCGTCATCAAACCCGCGTTGCCGCAAAAATCTCGCCCACTGTAGCGGACGCGTTCTGGTCGTGCGTCCTTCTAGCGCCCGGCACGCCAACTCCTGCTCGGAAATCGACCGGTAGGCACTGCACAAAGCCTGTTCCGCCACCGTGTCTTCGAAGCCTCGACTCAGGAGCTCCAGCTTTAGTCGCTCTCGCCCCATCGGGCGTCGCAAGAGCCTGGCTTCCGCCCAGCGGGTGGCATAGGCTTGATCGTCGAGATACCCCCGTCGCTCCAGCTCACGTACAACCGCGTGCCCCTGCACCCTGCTCGCCCCTTTTCCCTGCACGTACTGTTCAACCTGAGAGGCGGTCCGCTCGGCGCGGGCAAGGTACCGGATCGCCATGGTCAGGAAATCCGTCGGCGACTCCGCGCGTCGTGATCCGCCACGTCCAGCCGACATCCTGCTCCCTATGATGTCACTCTCGCACTATGGCCGCGCTTCTCGTCCTGGCGGATCTCAATTTTGCGCTCGGGTTTCTCGTCTTTGGCCTCTTTGGCCTCAGCTTTCTTGTCGGCCCCACGCGACGGCAGCCCGGCGAGTTCGCGCACCTTACCTTCAATCTCCTTGGCGATGGCCGGGTTGGTCTTGAGAAAGTCGCGGACGGCTTCACGCCCCTGGCCCAATCGTTCCCCTTTATAGGAATACCAGGCGCCGGCTTTCTCTACGACGCGCTTCTCGACGCCCATATCGACGATCTCACCCGACTTCGAAATCCCCTCGCTAAACATGATGTCGAATTCGGCCTGCCTGAACGGCGGGGCCATCTTGTTCTTCACCACCTTCACCCGGACACGGCTGCCAGTGACATCCTGTCCATCCTTGATCGACTCGATCCGACGAATGTCGAGGCGCACGGACGAATAAAACTTCAAAGCATTGCCGCCGGTCGTGGTTTCCGGATTGCCGAACATGACACCGATCTTCATGCGGATCTGGTTGATGAAGATCAGGGTGGTCTGCGATTTGGCGATGGCTGCCGTCAGTTTGCGCAAGGCCTGAGACATCAGCCGTGCCTGCAAGCCCATGTGGGCATCACCCATTTCACCTTCAATTTCAGCCCGAGGCACCAACGCCGCCACGGAGTCGACGACAATCACATCGATCGCGCCGCTGCGCACGAGGGTCTCCGCAATTTCGAGCGCCTGCTCGCCGGTATCCGGTTGCGACACGAGCAAGTCGTCGGTGTGTACGCCCAACTTCTTGGCATAGGTCAAATCCAACGCATGTTCGGCATCAATAAAAGCGGCGACGCCACCGGCTTTCTGCGCCTCGGCGATCGCATGCAAGGTCAAGGTCGTTTTTCCGGACGATTCCGGGCCAAAAATCTCGATCACCCGTCCGCGCGGGAATCCACCCACGCCGAGCGCAATATCCAATCCCAGGGACCCGCTTGAAATTGCCGGCACGTCAGCCGGGCGATCCTCGGTGCCCAACTTCATGACCGCGCCCTTGCCGTACTGCTTTTCAATCTGAGCCAGGGCCAGGTCCAACGCGCGCTTCTTCTCGTCTTTTTCACTCATTCGACACCCCTCCTCGCAACATGACTCGTGAAGTGTGCTTGTCTCGCATGCCGTCGGAGACAACGCACCAGCCGGCCATGAGTTGACCAGGCGCCAACCGGACCAGACTCAGACCATGGAAGCGGACAGAACGGCGGATTATACCGGACTTAGACGGAAGAAGCCTAGCCCGCACGGGGCTGCCATCAATCTCGTCCAGCAGGAGACGGGGGTGTCTCCCTTCATGAATCTCGCGAAACCCTGCGGGGCAGTCTCCACGCGGTTCCTGCCTGCTTCTGGCATCGACGTCAAAAAACCCGCAGCATTCCGTCATAGCCGCCGCGTCATCGACGTGAGGAGGCATGGGGCTTCGACGGTTGTCACTCGGGAGTCCCTCCCCACGACGTTGTGCGTAAGTATATGAAAATGCTTTTAAGACTGACGGGGGCCGGCGAAAGCGTGGGCGGCTAAAGTCATAGCGCGGACGCGCCGACATTCTTGGTGAGGGACAATGCGCTTGGCACCAAGCTTGCTCCTATCCGTAGTATTCGCTCATCTCTTACTGGACGCAGGAGGCCCCCATGCCACACATGAACGATCGATCAGGACAATCTGCAGCGCAATTGCAGGAGCCGGTCGCACGCACTCCGCGCGACCTGACCTATGACGAAAAGAAAGCAGCCGAGGCGGCTTTTCGAGGCGAGCCATTCAATCCCAACTGGTCCGTCGCTGCCGCGACCGTCTATGAAGGGATCGTCTCCGCCATGTGCCGTATGCAGGTCGCCGCGTTGACCGAATTGGATACCGTGGCGGTCGCGGAAGAATGCCTCACCCGCTGAACGGGCTGACCGGCGCTGACACACCGTGCGCCCCTTCGCCCACGGACGGTCGCATGTGCCGACGCCGATGGTTAGGAAAGTGGGCTCAACGGGCACTCCCAGAGCGGGGTGTATATCGAACCTGTCGGCCGCAGTTGGCTTTTCATCATGACCACAGCCGTGATCGGCAGTAGGCCATTGATCAGGGCCTGATTCAACACTCCACGTTCCGCCAGTATCTGTCCGACCTGCCGTTCCCCTTCTTTGATTCGTGCCAGCGTCAGATGCGGACTGAATGGTCGCATCTCCGCCGCCAGCCCCGCTGCCCGGCACTCCTCCTCGACCGTCTGATACAGTGCCTGCAACTGCGCCCCCTCAGTCCCCTGCTCCCAGCTTTCAGGCGGCCCTGCCCACACGACCCTCGGCTGTTGGAGTCGGGGAAACGTCCCCAGCCGCGAGAAGGGCACGTGGATTCTTCGATGACCGGCCACCGCCTGTGCCAGCGTCGTATGCAGCGACTCGATCAGCTCCTCCGGCGTCTGACCCAGAAATCTCAACGTCAGATGCATGGAGGCCGACTGCACCCAGCTGATGCGCACCCGTCGATCGACGGTTCGCTCAAGCCCTCGTCTGAGCTCCTGCTGAGCTGCCGACAAGGCAGCGCGGAGGTCCGGTGGCAGATCGATGGCGAGAAATGCCCGGATCATGCGAGCCTGTTCTGTACCAACCACCGGCGCAACAAATCGAGTGCGGCCTGTGACGCGCGCTGCTTGATAACAGTACGGTCTCCGCCGTGGAATCGAAACTCCTTCGTCATCGCCTTGCCCGGGCCTCCGTCGAGCCCTATATAGACCAACCCCACCGGTTTCGTCTCAGTGGCCCCTCCGGGCCCGGCAATGCCGGTCACGCTTAACCCGACCGAGACACCACTGCGCTCACGGATCCCTCGCGCCATGGCTGCCGCCACTTCCGCGCTGACCGCTCCATGCCGATCGATCAGCTCGGTGGGCACCCCCAATACCTCGATCTTCGCCCGGTTGCTATAACAGACGACGACTCGATCCACATACGAGGAAGACCCGGGTACTTGTGTCAATCGATGGCCAATCAATCCCCCCGTACAGGACTCGGCTGCTGCAAGCGTCTTGCTCTGCTCGCTCAATAAACGGCCGACCACGGACTCCATCGTATCCGCTTCCCGGCCATACACAATATCGCCGAGCCTGGCGCTGGCTTCCTCAACCATCTGCTCAAGAGCAACGGCACCCTCCCCACCGGCTGGTCCTGTCAGCGAGACCATCACTTCCATTGGAGACGCATAGATCCCCAGCTGGACGGGACTGCCTTGCGGCACCAGTCCTTCCAGCTTCTGATCCACAACCGATTCCGGCACACCCGACGTATGCACCACCCGCCGGATCATGGGTGTCGCCGGTAGCACTCTCTGCGTGGGCATCCAGGCTTGTAGCCGTGGCAAGACCCCTTCGCGAAGCATCGGCTCCATCTCCCGTGGGACCCCGGGAAGCGCGGCAACAAACGTCCCGTTCCACACGAGGGCGAACCCCGGCGCAGTACCGACCGGATTGGACAGGATGTCCGCCCCTGACGGGATCATGGCCTGTCGGAACTGCGACGTTGTCGGCGTCCTCCCCCATTGAGCCAATCGTGCCGTCATCTCGTCCAGTGCGGCCTTTCGGCGGACCAGTCGATGACCGGTGGCCTGCGCGACCGCCTCACGCGTGAGGTCATCGACGGTGGGGCCCAATCCGCCCGTGATGATCACCACCCGGACACGCCGTGCCGCCGCCTTGAGCACCGTCACCATATCCGACAGATCATCTCCCACCGTCGTCTTGTACCGAAGTTCGATTCCGCTGGCCGCCAGACAGTTGGCGATATGGACTGAGTTGGTGTCCAGACGGCCACCAAGCAGGAGTTCAGACCCGATGGCGACGGTTTCAGCCGTCCAGGCTTTCGATTTCTTCATGCGGCAGTAACCTTTAGTTGGGAGAGGACGTTGACAGGATTTTCACGTTACTCGATACGGGCAAAATCGAGCTCGAAGCGGACTTGCCCGCCACTCGACGGAAACACGGTGAGCGTCGTCTTCGCACGCGGGTCGAGCTCTGCATAGGGGAATTGCGCGATCACCTTGGCCCGATATGCGGGCTGCTGGGGCCAGACTGCGGTGCGATCGCCTCGCGCGTCAAATCGAACCGTGGCAGGCTTGACGGTCCGCCCGGCCTGCTCGAGCACCACGTAACTGTCGGCGGCAAAATTGAGGCGGTCCCCGAACAGCACCACATTGACGAGCAGATTTTCGTTGGCCATCACCTGGGCAATGTCCTGCTCGGTCGGGGACAAGGCTCGCAAGGAGAGGTGATTGGCCATCACCAGCAGACTCCCCAGCTTGGTCATAATAAAGCCACGGGGAGCCAGATCGTTCTCGGACCCGAACCAGACATGGAGTTGATCGGGAGAGATGCCTTGGGCGGCGGCCGCCTGCCCACGCTCCACCGTCGCATGAATCTGCTCGGGGGTCGGTTGCACCTCGATCCCATGCGACAGCGCGGGTGCGCTGATACCTGCCGCGATCAGCAGGCTCCACAGAAACGGGAACTCGGCCCCCCATCTCTGAATGCGGCTCATCGTGTGCAGGCAGTACCACGTCGATACAGGCCTGTCAATTCACCCCCTCAGCACCGTGGACTGTGTTGACAGCCCAGGAGACGAAATGCTAAAGAGCTAGCTCTTATTCTTTTACATTATCAAGAAGTTGCCTGGAGGGTTCCTCATGTCCAGCCCCGAACAAGCGGCCCGCCGCCAATACGTCAATTTCACGTTCTACAAGGTTGATCCGGCGTGGCGTCGCCTCCCCGAAGATGAGCGCACGCGCGGCAAGCAGGAGTTTCTTCGTGCTGTGGAGGAATACCAGGGCAAGGCGCTCGTCATTGCCTACACGACCGTCGGTATCCGCGGCGACTGCGACCTGATGCTCTGGCGGATCAGCTACGAACTGGAACTCTTCCAGGAAATGAGCACCAAGATCCTGGCGTCCGGATTGGGGAAGTATCTCCTGAACCCCTACTCGTATCTCGCGATCACCAAACGCTCCATTTACGTCGACAATCACACCCACGAGAACCAGGAAAGCAAACGGCTGACCGTGGTCCCCGGCAAAGCGAAGTACATCTTCGTGTATCCGTTCGTCAAAACGCGCGAGTGGTTCCTGCTCACCAAGGCCGCCCGACAGGGCATGATGGACGAACACATTGAAGTCGGCCATCGCTTCCCGTCGGTCAAACTGAATACGACCTACTCATTCGGACTCGACGATCAAGAATGGGTTGTAGCCTTCGAAAGCGACAAGCCGGAAGACTTCCTCGACCTCGTCATGGCGCTGCGCGAAACGGAAGGCAGCCGCTATACCCTGCGAGACACCCCGATCTTCACGTGCATCCGCAAGAGTCTCAAAGAAACCCTCGATACGTTGGGTGGCTAGGAGCCCCGCGCGATCGAACGATTCTCACGGCCTTCGGTCAACTGATCGAGGGCCGTGTGTTTTCTACCCCGACAGGCCACCGAACACCGCAGCGCCACACCCATGTCAGTTGACGCCTCGACTCACTCGGCCGCTGATCACCGCGCAGCCTTGTATTCAGCACTTCTGCCTGGCCTGGGCCAGTTACTTCGCGGGCGGCGCGGTGCCGCTGTCTTCTACAGTCTCATCACGATCCTGCTCGTTGTGCTGAGCTTCGCGCTGGGACGTGTCTCCGGTCGGGCCGCGGAAGTGTTCTTCTTCATGCTGCTCGCACTACCCTGGTGGGCGCTTCAGAGTTATGACGCTGCGCTTGGACCGGCGGCTTCGGGCGCCGATCTCACAAGAACCGGTCGCCAGGCATGGGCGGAAGGGCATGATATCCGGTTTCTCGGACTGCTCTTCCTGGTCAGCGCAGCCAACGATGCGATCATCATCGCGAAGAACCCTGAGTATCTGCTGCCCTTTTTCTGCACGAAATTGGACGGGGCTGCTGGCTTCGTGACCAAAGCCCTCTCCCCCTTTCTTCATACCTGGGTCGGATATGGATTTTTGCGCAGCAGGAAGTGGTCGCTGCTGGTGTATCTGGTCTATGCCGCGTACGGAACCACCAACGCGCTCGTGAACTTGACCTGTTTTGGGCCAGGCCGAATCCGGAACACGCTGCTGATCGCCCTCATTGCCTTCACCAGTTACATCCTCTGGCGACGACGGATGTTTCGTCGCTGACCGCCTCCACACAGGGAAGATCGCGTTTTGACACTCAGCTCAAGCCTGTGTTACCTGTAGTATCGATACGGTTCCACATCCTCAGACGGAGCAGCTCCTATGGCCGAAAACAATGCGGTCTATGCGATTCGCCATCCTGACGGTTCTGTGACCCTGTATATCGACGAAGAATATGCCACTGATCGTGGCGTCGATCCGGCGAAGCTGGTGCGGGTCGAAATTCCACGCGAATTGTTTGTCAGCGGCAGCATCCAACAAATCCGCGAATATGTCGCGGTCTACCTTGAAAACAGTCATCAAGGCACGGCCTAAGCGAACCTTTTACCTCGCACGAAGGGCCACACCATGTCCGCCTTACTCACTCCTGAACTGATTGCATCCACGATTGAACAAGCACCGATCCAGGGCCGGATCATGCTGAAGCTGCTCCTCTTGCAGCACTTCGACATCACCCCCGAAGAGATTAGCCATATCGCTGCCGATCGACCCGACCCTCGTTGCGTAGCGGGATCCAAACCGATTCATCAGATGGTCAAACAGGACGCGTTGCGGGACGTGACCAATCGACGAGATGAGTATCGCCGTCGGGTCCGGCTTCGCCGGGAGCGCCTCTGGCTGCAAATGGAAGCCATGAAGGGAATGCTCTCCCTCGCCGAAGGCATGGTGCGCGCGGCCACGGATCTCCTCCGTACCCGCTATAAGCTGGATGCCGAGGCCCTTGAGGCGATCAAACAGGGCGCACGCGCCGCAGTGCCCAAACCGGCCATTCGATCCTTAAACCGAAGATGGGACGAGGATGATATTTCCGCCGAGGCCTATCAGGAAGCCAGGCTCGGTCTGGAAATTCAAGCGCAACTCCGCTTGATTGAGAAGTACAAGAAACGCCTCGAAGTCTCGGAACGGGAATGGAAATCGATCAATGCCGCTCCCATGCAGGATCATGAGATCGGGCATATTTGGGGCATCCCTGCCGGGAGTCTGGCCGGCCGAAAGGTGAAGCATCTTCATCAGTATCTGCATACCATTCAAACCAACCTGCAGAAGGCTTCAGCCCAGATGGTTCCGACTACGGGGGCACTCGATCTGTGGAAAGAGACGCTGGCGGTCTTGGGCGAACGGCCCGTGGAACGCTCCATTGCGCACTATGACGGGCTTGAGCGAACAGAAGAAGCTTTGGTGGAAAAGCTCCGGACCTTCGCCTGGGGCACCCTCGGGGAAGACCTGGAAGCGAAATTTTGGTTGTCGCTCGTGCATGGAGCCAGCTCCAATGCCGTTCACTCGGAAAACACCCGCTCCGTCTTCGGCTTGCAGCGGCTGCTGGCAGTCCTCTCGGAAATCGACTCCAGTCCTGACGCGCTGGAAGAAGAACTGCTGGCCAGAACGGCCCCCATCCCCAAGGACGCTCCGGAGCTGACCGATGGGACGACTCAGCCAAAACCCGAAGAAATGGGACAGATGCAGCAGCACGTGCTGAACAGTTTCATCGGCGAGTTACACAACGACCTCCAACGGTAACGGACGTTCCTCAACCGTCCCATTACCGATCGGCAGATGACGGAAGACGAGAGTTTCAGGATCGACCGAACATTTATTTTGGCTCCGCCTTCTCACGCCGGGGTGAATTTTGTATAATTCATCAAGCATGCGTTATCGCCACTACATAGAATCGTTCCAGTCCTACGTGCGGTTGCTGGGGTTTCTGGCCGGGATGCTGGCCTTTTCTACCATGCCGGTTGCCCCTCTTTCTGCTGCCGCTCTTGTCGAAGTGACAGAACTGATCGCCCATCCCGACCATTATGACCATCAGGTCGTCACCGTCAGCGGGCGCGTGACGAATTTTCAGCTCGCGACCAATCGCGACGGGCATCCGGCGTTTGGCTTCCTTTTGCAAGACACGGCTGGAACGGTCAAAGTGGTCGGTCTCGGGAAAGCCGATGTGCGAGAAGGCGACTACGTAGTCGTCGAAGGGGTGTTCAGCCGCTTGCGCCAGGCCGGCCGTGCCATCGTGTATAACGAGATCAAGGCCACGTCGGTACAATCGATGACCAAGATGAACCCTGATCTCGTCGGCTAACCGCTACTTCGGTCCAATTACTCCTCGACCGCACCCCTCACTCCACACATTTCCCCTTCGTGTTTCCGGCTCATACAGAGAATTCTCCCTTCGCACCTCACGATCCTGCTCACCAATACCCTTCGCCCTTGGTCTGACCTCATGCTCAATGCACCGAGTGCACCTCACACATCGCACATCGCATCGACTGGACAAGTCGAATCCCCAGCATGAGGGAACGTAGTCCAAACTGACGTGCAGGAAATGTTAGGCGGAGTACGACTTGCGAGTGAGAAGAACGGCGAGGGGCTTACCAGTGACGAAAGGGGCCGGAGTCCAGATGCACAAACTTGCCGCGTGGATAGTACCCGACACCACCACAGCCGAGGCGTAGGGCGACCTCACGAAGGGTCCGCAGCGGCACACCGGGGATTTGCACATCCACGGCCTGCCCCGAAACATGGTAACTGTGGCGCGCAGCACGGGTGCCCATTTTAATGAGCTGTTCGTTGTACTCAGGGGAACGATATCCGGAGACGATATAGACATCGCGTCGCCCCCCGATCCGCTTCTGGACCAGATTCACAAACTCGATGAGCTGGACATCCATCGTCCTCAACTCGTTGGTATGATGGCAGCGCAGGAAATAATTGAGCTCGTTGAGCGCCTCCTGATCATACTCGCCGATCTCGTTCCGATACGTGATCGATAGCCGCTCTTCCGTATGCAGATTGTACAAGTTCAGGTGCCCATCCGGGAGCCGTGACGCCCGGGCACTCGACGGCAACACTAGCTTGGCCACCGCCAAGGCCGCACCGGCGGTCACCGTACGAAATAAACTCCGTCGAGTCCAAAGAGACGGGGCCTGCACTGACATCAACACACTCCTCTAGAGGATTCCTAGCTCGCCCAGCAGCACTCGCATGACGGTCACCGGGCAGAGCTCTCGGCCAGCGCCCACATGGTGCGTGTCACAACAGGCTCACGCGGATGACGTCACAGGACGGGCCGACACTCAAGGACTGACGAGACCTGGAAAGGACCGAGCCAGCAGATACTGGAAGACTTCTTTTCTTAACAAATACCGGCGCAACGGTCAACCAATTTACATCCTGCGCACCTTGGGAGTTCCGGCCCCTCACGGAACCGGGCACTACGGTTCGGCCCCCCATGTACGCCGTCAATGCTCAGTCATGGATGCTCGCGGCGACAAACTGGGAACGCGACGCGCTTCGAGACTCCGTTCCATTCCATACTGCCGCAACCGTCGATAGAGCGTCGACCGGCTGATTCCCAACTCCTGCGCTGCGCGACTCAAATTGCCCTGGGACAGAGTAAACGCCTTCATGATCAGATCCGTCTCAATCCGCTGTTGGTTGACCTTCAACGAGATCGAGCCGTCATCGTGGCGCGGCCCTTGACGCGGCAAATCGAGATCCGCCGGCGTGACCTGGGCGCCCTCCGCCATCACCACTGCGCGACCAATTCGATTGGACAACTCACGCACATTGCCGGGCCACGTGTAGGCCTGCAACGCCTCCAGTCCCTCGCGAGTAAAACCGTACACGCGTTTGTTGTAGCGTGCCGCCGACTGGCGCAGGAACGCCATGGCAATGAGCGAGACATCTTCACCGCGTTCGCGGAGAGGCGGGAGATTGATGTGCACCACCCCAAGTCGATAGTAAAGGTCCTCGCGGAACGATCCTTTTTCGATCGCTTCTTTCAGATTCACATTCGTCGCAGCAATAATGCGGACATTCATCTCGATCGGCTGGTGCCCGCCGACCCGCTCGAAGGTGTGGTCCTGCAGAAAGCGCAGCAACTTCACTTGCAGGGTATGCGGGAGTTCCCCCACCTCGTCGAGAAACAGTGTGCCCCCTTGGGCAAACTCGACCTTTCCTTTCTTCTGCCCCACCGCGCCCGTAAACGCGCCCCGCTCGTACCCGAATAATTCGGACTCGAGAAGACTTTCCGGAATCGCCCCGCAATTGATCGGCACGAACGGTCCCTGCCGACGAGCCCCACGCTCATGAATCGCACGGGCAGTCAGCTCTTTCCCCGTTCCACTTTCGCCGGTGATCAGGATCGGCGCATCATTGGTCGAGACCTTTCGAATCGCCTCATAGATACGATGAATGCTGTCACTCGTCCCGAGCATGCCGCTAAAGTCTTCCTGCCCGGTCCCCGCGACGAGTTCCCGCGCCTCCTGCTCCAAATCGGCAATGTTGGCGACACGGCGAACCAGCAGCTTGAGCAGCGTCAAATCGAGTGGCTTCGTCAGGATCTCGCAGGCGCCGTGCTGAATCGCGCGTACCGCGAGACTACGTTCCTCGATCGCCGTGTACACGATGAGTTTTCCAGTGTGTCCGGACTGCCGCAGCTTTTGCAGAATTGCGATCCCCTCCTCCCCTGTCGGACTCGACGCGATATCAAGATCCAGCAGGATCACCATGGGGGCCCGCTCATGAATCTGGTTCACCGTTTGGGTATTCCACCCCGACACACACACTTCACATTCCTCTTCAAGCATGGCCCGCAAGGCTGAGGCAATTAATTCGTCAGGCTCCACAATAAATACGGTAGGTTTCGCCACGATTCGGCTCCTTTCATGACGTGAGACACAGGGCATCGGTCCGAGTAGCCCCAGCTCACTGCTTGCGATCTGGAAAGGTGATGCGGTCTGGCTTGACGGCTGACTACGGGAGCGTCGCCGGGGGATCGAGGGAGTCACACATGAAGACGTCTGCACCGAACGCTTTGGCAAATGCAGGACCGGCGTCAGCCCCCTGGGCACTCGATGAGTCCATCATCGCAATGATCGGCACTTGCGGGCAGGTCCTCTTGAGACGCGGGACCGTGGCATGAAGCGGTGCGGGAGTCGACGAGAAACCGACAACGATGAGGTCAGGACGGAGTTCTTTCAGATTCTGCTCCAGCGGGTGAACCGCCGACGTCATGGTGGCTTGATACCCGTGGAGGGCGAGCCAGTCTGCGCATTTGTACCCTTTAGTCACATCGTCGTACACCACCACCACCGTAGGCCGTCTCCCCACCCGCCCCCTATCGCCTCCGTTTGGTCGTACCATAGGTCCCCCACATCGTGATCGAGTTAAGCGACATTTCGAGCATCTGTGAGTTGCGTCAATCGACGCTCCATCTGAGGCCCCCACCAGGAGATATCCTGCAACATGGCGGCATCGAGCGGACTGAGTCCTGCCAGAATCTCAGGCCAGCCCTGGCGAAAGACTCCGGTATGAGGATCGACGCCTGACCGTTCGACGATGCGGCATTCGCGTACCGCTTCAAAAACAGCCAATAACGTTGTCGCGCCCGTGATCCAGGGTTTCGACATGAACGTGAGGATAGGCCGAACGGAGGGGAGAGACTATCGCTGCGGGACCGATTTCTGTGTCACAAAAATACAGCGCCGGCCGTCATGGTCCATACGACATTGTGGCCGGCCTTACCGCCCCTCACACAACAAGCCCGTGCTGTAGAGCATACCGGGTCAGCTCCGCATTGTTCTTGAGGCTCATCTTATCCAGGATTCTGGCACGATAGGTGCTGATCGTCGTCACACTCAGATGAATGCTCTCGGCGATGTCACTGACGGTCTGCCCGGATGCGATCAGGCACAAGACCTCATATTCTCGATCCGACAGCCGCTCGTGAGGCAATTTGTCCACGCCGGTTCTCACCGTCAACGCAAGGGCTTCTCCCACGGAGGCACTGACATACTGTCCACCCGCCATCACCTTTTTCGCCGCATGCACCAACTCCTCCGGGGCACTTGCCTTGGTGAGGTACCCTGCGGCTCCGGCTTTGAACATCCGGATGGCATATTGATCTTCGGGATGCATGCTCAGAATGAGCACCGGCAGCGTCGGCGCCAATTGCTTGAGTTCCTTCAACACTTCAGGACCGGAACGCCCCGGCATGCTGATATCCATCACGACCAGATCGTAGGGCTGCTCGCGCACCTGGTCCAGCATTTCTTGAGCGTTCCCACATTCGGCCATGCTAGCGCCTTCAAATCCTTCCTCAAGGATGTCCTTTACCCCGCGCCGAAACGAAGGATGGTCATCAACGACCAGAATTCGCACCGTGGCTGCTGTTCGCATCGTGCTTTCCATCCTTCTCATCATCCTTTCTTATCGAGGCAATTGCACGGCAATCGTCGTGCCGTGGCCTTCCTGTGTTTCAATCTGCACGTCTCCACCAAGAAGCCCGGCGCGTTCCCGCATGCCCAGCAGACCAAAGGACCTGGCGTCGGCCAACCGATCCGGCGGAATTCCTCTCCCGTTGTCACGCACGCGCAAGAACAATCCCACCCCCTGGTCCTCCAGACACACATGGACCTCGGTGGCCTGCGCATGCCGGGTCACGTTGGTCAGCGCCTCCTGGCAAATGCGAAACACGGCCGTCGCCTGCTCAGGATCAACCCGCAGATCTTCGTGGCTGACCGTGCAATGACAGCTAATTCCTGTACGACGTTGAAAATCCCGACATTGCCACTCGATCGCCGCGACCAATCCCAGATCGTCCAGCACTCCGGGACGCAGTTCAGCCACAATCCGCTGCACCGACGTGATGGTGCTATCGACCTGCTCTTTCATCCCACGAATCTTGTCGTCGACTTTCGCTCGGTCCCCCGGAATCAGTCGTTCCCCCAGAAGCCCACCAAGGCGGGACAAATCAATCTTGAGACAGGTCAAGCCCACGCCTAATTCATCGTGCAATTCACGCGCGATCCGCCCGCGCTCTTCCTCGCGAATGCCCTCCATCCGGCCCGAGAGTTTACGCAACCGGCGAAGGGAGTCCTGCAACTGTGCCTCCGCACGCTTCCGATCTGTCGTGTCCTTAAAGACCACGACCGCGCCCACGATCTCTCCCCGTTCCCAAATGGGTGTACTGACATACTCCACGGGAAAACTCGAGCCGTCTTTCCGCCAAAACACGCCATCTTCCTGCTCCCGAATCTCCCCGGCCGCAATCGTTTCCACAATCGGGCAACGCAACTCGCCGAATGGACGCGCGCCGACATCAGGGGGAAAGACACAGGTGTGCAGAGACCGGCCGATCAAATGCTCCGCCTCTGCCCCGAACATTTTCGCCGCGGCCGGATTCACGAAGGTGAAACATCCGCCGCGATCCACACCGTAAATCCCTTCTCCGGCTGAATTCAAGACGACCTGATTGTGGTAATGCAACCGGTCCAGCTGTTCTTCCGCTGCTTTTCGTTCACCAATATCGCGCATGATCATGGTGAAAAACAGATCCGACTTTCCCTTCCACGACGTCATGCTTAATTCCAAGGGAAACTCCTCACCCGTTTTCCGGCGACCGACGAGTTCAAGTGTTTTGTTCGTCGAGTGCACCCGCTCCAGCAATCGAACGCGCTGCACGTTACGCTCTAGTTCCTCGTGATACCGTTCAGGGATGATCAACGTGACGGGCTGACCGATACTTTCTTCCGCCGAATAGCCGAACGTCGCTTCGGCGCCTTTGTTCCAGAACGCCACCTTCGTCAAAGCATTCACCAGCACAATCGCATCCGTCGTCGACTGCACAATGGATCGCAAGCGCTCCTCGCTGACCCGAAGGGCATCCTCGATCCGGCGACGCTCCGTGACATCGCGAATGATCCCCAGCACGCCGACGACCCGACCCTGGCGCATCTGTGGCGTACCGACGAATTCCCCGGTTACGTATCCGCCTTGCTTCGTGTGCAGTTGCATCGAACAGGTCAAGGGGGTCCCGCGTTCCACAATTGCCTGCAACACGTCTTGGCAAAAGCCAGCGTCATCGGGATGCAGCAGCGCCACGAGCGGTTCGCCGATCCACTGGGAGCGGGACCAATTGGTGACCGTTTCAAACGCGGGGTTCAGAGACGTCATCGTCGCGTCGGTCGACAACGTAAAAATGATGTCGCGCGCGCCTTCCACCAAACTACGGAACCGATACTCTGATTCAAACAGCGCATCCTGCGCGCGCTTCAGCCACGTAATGTCATGAAAGACCAAGACCGTTCCGCGCAAGACCCCGGCATCGTCTCTGATCGGCCTGGCGTTGATACTGACCCACCGTCCCGCGGCACCCTGCGAAGCTCGCAGATAGGCTTCCAGCCAATCGACCTTTTCTCCACGCAACGCCCGCGCCAGCGGCCATTCCTCTCGGAGAAACGGAGTGATCGTGTCCCCGTGAAAAAACTCATGCCGCTCCGCCCATTCGGTCGGAGGCAGCAAACGAGGAGAAAACCCAAGGATACTTTCCACAGCCGGATTGGCGACCAGAAGTTGTCCCTCGGCATCCGTCACCACCACCCCGTCGCCCATGCTTCGCAGGACCGAGTTGACGATTCGAGTTTGTTCATTCAGGGCCTGTTCCGATCGTTCCAGCGCCTCGGCCCGTTCCTTCAACGCCCGCTTCGCCTCTGCGATTCCAGCCGACTGCGTGCGTACGGCATCCTCATAGACACGCAGTAACTGCTCAGCCACAGCAAGTCTGGACTGATACCGCAGGCCGACCCCCTGTTCGGAAGCCGCCGTCGAGGGCAAGCTGCCAGCACTCTCCGCGGTTTCCTCGACAGGAGAGGCCTCGTCGAACGCCAGCAAGGATGTCTTCAGGCTGAGCGCGAGGGATTTGCAGAGCGCTGCAGTTTCCCGGGGAACGGGAGTTTTCGAAAACAGAATGAGCGCAAATAAATCACGTGAGGGCAGCATCCCCCCGAAACAGAGGACCGATTTGACGCCGTACTTCCCCACGAACGCGTCCTGCACCGGCACATACGGACTGCCTACCGCGTCGGGGACGTAGAATACGTTGTAGGTTTTCTCTTCCAGATCGACGAGCCATTCTCCCTCCGGCGTGACGTCGAACGCCGTCGACACACCGAACTGATGTAAGAGCTGCGAGAACATCGGGAACTGTTTGACGAAATCGGCGCTGACCATCGGGATCACCCGATACCGGTGCGACTGCTCCACATGATTCCACGCCGCCTCCTCACCGGCCGAGGCCACCAGCGTGAAACACTTCATGTCAGGGGATGGCGCAATGCCGCCCAGCTTCTCGCGAGCCAGTTGTTGGGTCGCCGGATCAAGCCGACTGTAGGAAATGGTTTTAAAACAACGGACCAACACACAATCGCGGGCCGCCGTCTCCTCGTTACCCAGGTGGGTGAAGAGGTAGTTGACCGCTCGTGACGCCGCCTGCTGCAACGAATCCGACTGTTCACCCAGCTGACGTAAGACCGCCGAGCATTCAGTCACTTCCAGCAGCGAAAAGCGAGCCAGACTATACACAGGCGGGCCCTCAGGTGAACGATGGGGGATGTTATGATCAGCGCGCCACCGGGTGACGCGCGTCGGGAGATACCGAATCGAGAGGGAGGGCGCGTTCCTGCAGCACAGTGCCTTGCTACGCGAGGCGCGGAACTATTCTCGAGCCGAGTCTAGTGAAGGGGAGTGACCATGTCAAGCCGTGCTCTTCGGATGGGCTCTTTCAGCCGGCCAAATACGCCTTACCGGCACCTATGTTGGATCAGTACGGAGGAATACGTTAATGCGCAGCCGGTTTCTGCGCGAGTGCTTGCGACAAGAGGGCCACATCGGATGGATACGTCAGCCGCCGCAATGCATCCTCGCGTTCGACCCACTCCACCTCTTCCACTTCGCCGTCAGGCACACCGGCGCACTCCAGCGGAATCATTCGAAACCAGACGACCGTCTTGCGGAATCGTCGCCCCTCCCGCTGAAACCAATACTCCGTCGTCGAGAGATCGGCCTCAATCCGGCAACACCACCCGGTTTCTTCCATCACCTCCCGCACCGCTGCTTGCGCCGGTGTTTCGCCAGCGTCGAGCCGTCCCTTGGGAAAAGACCAGACAGGCCGACCTTTGATGTCCGACACCCTGATCAACAGCACATCCTGTTGCCGCAACACCACTCCGCCTGCTGAACGCACCCACCCCACTTCAGCCATCTCAGGTCTCCCGCCCTTCAGATTCTCGCACAACGCGCGAGCTCACGCACCGTGCGGAATTCGCATAAACCAGGCCAACACTCGATCCTGCACACGATCCGGAAGAACCCGTTTCAGCCATGCTCGAAACCGTGCATCCTTGCCGACCAGATACCTCGTCCGGGGCCGCGGAGCCGTCAACGCCTGCGCCACGACCCGAGCCACCGCCTCCGCCGGGATCGCCCGCGCGGCGGCCCCTGCCATGACCTCCTGCATCCGCGCGAGCGACTCCGCATACAAGGCGAGCGACTGCGGCGCGACCCCGCCAAGCGTTCGCGTGGCCGACATGGTGGCCCGCTGCCAGATTTGAGACTGAATCGCACCAGGCTCGATGAGTGAGACGTCAATCCCCCACGGTGCCAATTCCAGTCTCAACGCATCACTCATCGCTTCCAGCGCAAACTTCGATCCGCAATAGGCACCGAGAAACGGCGTGGCCGCCACCCCCGCAATCGAACTGATGTTCACGATGCGGCCGCGCGCCTGTCGCAGGAGCGGCAGAAAAACCTGAGTGACAGCGAGTGCACCAATCACATTGACTTCGAACTGCGTGCGGACCTCGGCGACCGGCAACAACTCCAGCGGTCCGGCGACTGAAATTCCGGCGTTATTGACGAGCGCTGCTAGACCGGATCCTGACGTGCCTTCAGCAATAGCGCGTCCCGCCTCGGCAATGGAGAGAGGGTCGGTCACCTCCAGCATTACGGGACGAAGGCGAGGAGAGGCTGAACGAGCCAACGCTTCCGCATCCGCGGTGCTGCGCACACCCGCCCACACCATGAATCCCAATTGATCGAGATGCCGCGCACAGGCCGCTCCGATACCGGATGATGCACCGGTGATGACCACTGCTCCACGCACGCACTGACCTCCCTCAGGTGATGAACACGTCATCGATGCGCCCTCCGCGAATGCACTCGGCTCCGGCACAGCAGCGCGACGCAACAGGTTATCACGCGCGCGTTCCCGGAGACATCAAGCTCGCCGACAGATGATCCCTTCACGCAATTCAGTAAGGGATTCCCGGAACAGAAAAAAGAGTTCAATGTTTCCGGCTGCTTGTCCTGTGCATTGGGACGATCACTCACAGGAGGCACAGCAGAGATCACAGACTCGATCCGGCGCATTTGACAATCGATCATCCTGATCTAGACTTGATTCATGCGTACACACACAACGTTTTCCAGAAGCGGCACACTGTCTCACACACTGGCCTTCGTGATGCTCTCATTGGTCGGCCTTTCGCTCTTGCCTGCTCCGGCCTTTGCCAGCCGAACACTCATCGTCCCCATCTCCGTAGCCACCTACACAGACAACCAACCGGGCTTTCCAACATTTGTCATGAAATGGGATGAGGGCAACCAGCCTGACCCGCTGGCCTTGAAATGGGGCCGCAGTCAGGTTCCGGTCAGAGGCACCGGAATGAAATCTATTCAGCACGCCTTCCAGTTTGCCGTGGAACGCCTTTCGCCCTCGACTCGCCCGACTGGAACACTCTCGTTGTATGCGACATTCTCAGGACCACTCAGCGCCGAGGGATCGACAGCGGAGGCCGCACTGGCCATCGGGTTCCTTGCCCTGCTGAAAGGCGACCACCTGAAACAGGATGTTACAATCACAGGGACGTTGGAAGATGACGGCCGGATCGGAGAGGTGAGTCAGGTTGCAGAAAAAACCACCGCGGCGGCACGAGCGGGATACCATGTGTTGCTGGTGCCGCGAGGGCAGTTTTACGCACCTCGCGCCAACAGAGTCAGCCTGACGCTGGAGTCAAACGTGATGGTGCGCGAAGTGGACACGATTGAAGAAGCCTACGAAATCATGACCGGCAGGAAACTGTAGCCTCCCCGCCCCACGAATCCGCGACTACAGACTCGCAGTTCTTGATGCCAAGCCCGCCACGCCGAACACTCGAGGCCCGGGCGCCCACGGTCACATCCAGTTATTGATCAGCAGAAACGCCGACCAGAAACTGGGATGGGTATGCCCGCGTTGCGCGAGAATTTTCTGCTGGGCACGCTGCAGGGCCACCGCTTTCGTCACCGTGGGATCCTGTAGCTGCCGATAGAACTCTTCAACGAGCTCAGTGGTCGTTGCTTCCTCCGTTGCCCAAAGGCTCGCGAGCGCAGTTCTCGCGCCCGTTTTCACAGCCACGCCAGTTAACCCCAACGCAGCGCGGTCGTCTTCCGCAGCGATCTCACACGAACTCAGCGTCAGGAGATCCAATGGCTGCTGCCTATAGTGCTGCATGCCGACCAACTGCGCCAATCGATCCATCGAAATCTTGCCGTCATGGGCGAGCACGAAGGACTCATTCGCCTCCCCACCGACGATCGTTTGGGATGCGACATGCACAATTCCGAGCCCCTGATCTTTAATTTCTTCCTCGAACGACGGGGCAGAGAACTGCTTGTTCATCAGCAGCTTTCCACCATACAGCGTTCTGACGGCCTGAACTTCCGCTTCTGCATGTCGCGGAGCCGGGACACCTTCAACAGATTCGGTTAAGCCAACCGACAGCAGCTTTCCCTTTCGACGCTGGGAGGAGAGCAAATCCGTCATTTCTAGGCTAGGAGTGACGGCCACCGCCACGGTGTCCACAAGGAACTGCCGGCCGTCATGCAATGCACCCATCGGAATGGTCCGCAGCGCCCCTTCCGCGACCACCACCAACGTGGAGATTCCGGTCGACTGAAAATCCTGCTGCAGCGGCGCCACGAGCCATCCATGCAGCATTTGCGCCGATGCCAGGTAATTTTGAGATCGCGAATCCTGAATGAGCCGTCTAAAGGTGCGGACTTCTTTCGTCAGCTTTTCCCCCGTGACCGGAACCTGGACCTGCCTCAACCCCGTAGGGGTCTCTACCAACAACTCGAGTCGATCGGGGAATGAAATGGGATAAACCACCATGGTGCCGGAGGGCAACGCGCTGCCCTTGTGTTGCGCCACCACTTTCCCCACACAATCGTCTTGAAAGTAGTCCTGCAACTCCGCAGCATGGGAGGTTTCGATTGTCTCTTTGACTTGAACCAGCCACTGTTCACTCTGGTCAGGCGTCTTGGCAGTCGCCGCGCGGCGCAGCAGAACGTCCTCATACTCCACGAACAGCGGGGCCACGGAGTCATAGAAAGAATGATGGCGTCCCTGGTATCCCACCGAATATTCGAACCGGATCGGCTTTACAAGCCCAACGGCCCGTTGATAAGCAGCCAGGGCATCATCCTCTTTCCCTTCAGCTCGCAGCAATCTGGCAGTCTGCCATTGCCAACGATACAGGGATTCCGGCGCATTGACCTTCTGTGCCGCAAAGGCGGCTTTACGAGAAAAATCAAGTGCCTCCGGGTTGCGATGCGCCTTTTCATACAGCCCACCGAGATATCCCCAGGCATACGACTGTCCTCGCGGGTCCCCTGTCCGTCCGGCAGTTTCCCCGGCAGCGGTAAAGGCATCAGTGGCCTGACGCAGCAGCCCCGTTCCGAGATTGCTTGACTGAGAGGGATCAGCAACGCGTACTTTTCCCCCATCCGACTTTTTGGCCGAAGTCTGTTTGGCAGTCATGGCCGCGTGCAGATCCTGATACCCCAATCCAATATTCAGGAGTCCGGCAGTTTTGGCCCGGCTGTCATCCAACGCTTGCACGGCCAACCACGCCTGATCCAGATGCCGTCGGGCTTCATCCATCTGTTGGTTCAGGAGCAATGCCATCGCACCATTCACTTGCGCGGTCGTCGCGAGGGCAGCTTGTTTCGTCTCCACCGCGAGGCTTCGACTCTCCGCGTACACATCGATGGCCTCCGCAAATTGGCGGCGTGCCGTGAGCACGTTGCCCAGATCATTCAAGATTCCAGCCACCAGCACCGGCTTTTGCTCCTCACGGGCAAGCGTGAGCGCTTTCGTCAGATGTTCTGTGGCCGGCCCCTCTTTTCCTAACGCATGGGATGTCGTCCCCAATTGGCCAAGAATGGTCGCCGTCAGCACACGATCCCCCACGGACTCCGATAGCTTAAGCGCGGCTTGCAATGTTCCCTGTGCGCGCCGCATTTGCCCCTCTTGCTGCAAGGCGTGCGAGAGATTGATCAGCGCCTGGCACTGTTCCTTCGGTTGCCCTCGCTCCTCATACGCCCGCGCAGCTGTCATCCAATGCGTCGCTGCCTGCGCATACCCGCCTTGCTGAAACAGCTCGGTGCCACGTTTCATCTCCTGAACAGGCGAGACCGCTGACAGGCTTTGGCCCAAGAGCAACTCCTCGGCCCCCACGACCGACACGGATGTCAACGATGTCAGCGCCAGAAAGCTTCCAGCAACGAGCCCCAGCTTGGCAAACTCACCACGCAAGGCCGCACCACCAACACGCATCGGGCGTCGATTCATGCCGCCGTGAATCTTAGACATCTTCTTCATAGGCATGACCTTCTCCTTCGCAGGCTAGCACCCCTGCCATGATCCGTTCGCTTGCGCAAGTCTACCTTCATGCGCCGATTCAGCTTTGGCCGGAAGAGTGCCCGGCTCCGGCTCTCCACCCACTTCCTGGAGCAGCACCGGCGTGGCCATAGCAACACCAGGCTGTGCCGGCGTGACATCTCGGGGAGCTTGAACAAGGCTGCTAAACTGGCCGTCCTGTCGGGAAGCACAGCGACTGGTCAACAGCGGCGCGGGCGGGGCTGGGGCCTCCTGAGGTAAGACCAGGGCAGCACGGTTCAAGAATGCTACAGGCTCGACAGGATTGGCAAAACTTATAGCGGGAGTTCCAATGGAAAGTGGCGCTAAGCTACTTCCAGGCAGACCCACAACCTGAAGTTGAGTCACTCGCTGAGTCCCAGGGACAGTCGTCCTATTCACCTGGGATCCAGCTGGCACCGTGATATTCCCGGGCATTATATCGATTGAAGCAGGGATAACGGCTCCTCCTCCTGCAACGAGAAGTGTGCCGGGCGTAGCCTGAACGTCGCCATTTCCCACTGCGCCAGAGAAAGGATTCGACACCGCAGGTTGCGCGCTGATCTCCCCAGGAGAAGCGGTACTTCCCAGAATGATTCTTTGCGCAGAGATTCGCGATCCATTGATCTGAATGGTGCCTCCTATCAACCCAACCGCCACATTGGTCTGAAGAACGGTCCCGGGGGAAAGCACAATCGGAGCATGAGGACCGGCACCAAGAAAACCAAGAAAACCAAATGAGGCCGGCGCACCGACCGACAACGTTGTATCCAGGAAAGTAAGACCAGGAGTTGCACCGAATACCCCCCCACCGTTCAGACTCAACTGATGGGCCGTACTAAAGTATGCTGAGAACGTCACGTTCAATTGTGCAGAGGGGCCGAATACGATGCCTGATGGATTCAGGAAAAACAAATTCGCGTTGGGTGCTTGAATCGTTCCGTTGATGTTTGATGGCGATCCACCAATGACTCGGCCGATGATATTGAAAACGCCGCCTGGATTCACAAACGTCGCCACATTTCCACTTCCCAGAGAAAATTGGTTGAAGCTGTGAAAAAGGTTGGGACCGCCCGCCGGTCTTGTCCCGCCGGTGATGTTCGTAGTATTGCCCGAGGTGTTGACAGAGGTACCGAGACCTCCGAGCCCGGATGGAGTGGCAACGATGTTGGTCGCCTGGCCGTAGGCTCTCGACCCCGTATAGCCCAGAACGAGCAGGAAAGCGAGTAGCCCATGGGCCACCATCGGCAGCCGTGCACTATGAAGCATCATGGCAGTTCTCCTCGTACGGTAAGAGAGACGCTTTCTCTTACCTTAAACAGTGCGCAACTTCAACAGGCACAACTCCGTACCAAGAATGACTGCAGGATAAACGGGAAATCATCGGCCCTGGCCGTTCGTCCCTAGCCAGGATTATTCATGAATGCGGTCACGAGGCGTTCGAAACGGAAGCCCGCCGAGGCTGCGCGCACGTGAGGCCGACACAGGCGTACGTGCAGTCCGTCGAGGAGGCCGAACGAGAACAGCCTCGGCGGGCGAATGGATCGGACGCGGGAGCAGGCGTTCATAAATAGTCCGGGCTAGAACGCCTCTACGACTAATTGAAGGTGAATGCCATGGTCCTGCAAGTTGTCGCGGTCGGTATCATACCGTTTCAACTGCTTGCCGTAGTAGATTTCGAAATGACTGCCTCGCCAGAAATTCCAGATCGCTCCAATACCCACGCTGGCCAGCGTTTTTGGAGGCGTACCCGGCGTCTGCACACTCGTCTGCCAGCCGTGGCCGAAGTCAAAGAAGGGAGCGAGAAAGACGGAATCGACACCGGCCTTTGTCGTGTAGACCGGCACCCGAGCCTCAATCGACCCCATCGCCGCGTTATCCCGGATCAGCGTAAACTCACGATAACCGCGGACGCTATAACGGCCACCAACGGCAATCTGCTCAAGGGGAAACAGATGATCATTCGAGAGTTGCACGACACCCCGGCTCACCAACTGCGTGCGAAGGAACGGAAGCAGCCTGATCCATTGCGCCTCACCCAGCCATGAGAAGAACCGCGCATCAGGCAAATTGGGATCGCCGTTGGCCGTCGCGCCCATCGCACCAACACCCACGGACAATCGGGACAACAACGCGACAACTTGCTCGGCGGAGCGTCGCGAATATTCCTGCCCAAATCGAAACGCCGTCACCCGAAATCTCCCACTGGGAGCACCTGCGATCAATTCAAAGGGGTCGCCGCCCAAGGTGCTCTCATTCCGTTCATGCTCTCCCGTCAACGAAAACGCGAGCTCCTGTTCGGCTGTCCGGTAGACCGGATGGCGGACAGACACTCCGAAGATTTGCGCTTTGTTTTTGATGTCCAACACATCGAACGGCGCTTCCTTCACCGCAAAATCAAAGCGTCGATATTGAAACGAGACCGTGGTATCGCGAGGACTCACGGGGATCTCATACTTGAAATTCAGCATGGGATTCACCCCAGCCGATCGGCCATACTGAAGGCTCAGGGTATCCCCGAATCCGAGCAGGTTCTGATGAGCCAAGGTCACAAACCCTTGCTCGCCGCCAACGGCCGGAGACTGGTAATTGTTGAATTCCAGCCAGGCCTTGAATGGGTTAGCCTCCTTCACCTTCACGTTGAGCGTGCTCTCCCCAATTTTTGTACCGGGCAACAGCTCCGCATTGATTCGCTCGATTCGGGGGTTGGCCTGCATCAACTGCAAGCGTTCCTGCAACTGTCCGACATTCAACGGTGGTCCCGCCGCCAGGTTAATCCGGCTCTGGAAGTAGGACGGACGGAACCACTTGGTGTCGTCGACGTGTATCTCCGTGAGCTTACCTTCGACGATTTGCATGGTCAGGGTGCCGTCCGCGACATCCTGTTCCGGAATCACGGCACCAGACGTGACATATCCATGGTTGATGTAGTAATAGGTCAACGCGAGCCGCAAACCTTCCAGATCTTCAGCCGTGAGCTCGCGATTGGTGTAGGGGGTCGTGATCTCAGCCAACTGCTGGGAAGTGAAGGCCGTATTTCCGACCAACCGGATTTCCTTCACCAGAATCTTCGGGCCCGTGACGGCCTGCTCGAGCGTGCCCGGAGGATGTGGAGAGGGCACCTCCAGCGCGGGAGGCTGAACCGGCGGTGGAGCCGTCGGCAGTTGAGGCGGCTTCGGAGGTAAGGGAATCAGCTGCGAGTGAGCCGGCCCGGCCCAGCTGAGTGCGATCACGCAGGCCAGGAGACTTCCGCCGAACCGGCGGGACCAGGCTTGTGCCGCCCATGAACTCCTACTTTGCGCCGAACGAGACCCCGCCATGCGATCCTGCTCAACCCCGTTGCCCATTACCCCCTGTTGCCTGCACTCTGTAACACGAGCCATCAAGGCCTCCCCTCTTTCTTGATGACAGGGCGGACACCCACTCCCCTCATGCCCGCGACGCTGTTGTTCTGCGGTGTGACGATGTACTTACCGACCTGCAAGGCCTGCACACAGCGGCGATGAGGCCACTCGAGGCTCCGCGCAACGATGACGCGTTGCCGTATTACGTATCTCTTCTGATAACCGGAAATAGCGTGAATGGTGCTTATAACATGTCTCGAATCAAAATACTCCTACAGGGCGGAAGTTTTTTCGCCGGGCGAGTATGCTGATTCAGGTTGGCACAGCGCAAACAGGTAGGATAGTTTGGCCCTCTACTAACGCGGCAGTACCGCAATGCCCGCACTGTGAACGGACGTTTCGGCCAATGCCGCCTCTTCAAAACGCGCGGTGAAGTGCCGCAGCTGAGGCGCCTCATAGGTCAGGAGCAATCCCCCAATTGAGTCCCGACGCTGCAAAAGGTCGATGACGGATTCCGCTACGTACATCAGATGGGAATTCGTATACACGCGGCGCGGGATCGCCAACCGGACCAGTTCCAGGTTGGGATGAGTGGATTGCTCCGTATGAGGATCGCGCGTCCCGAACATCACCGATCCAATCTCGACGCCGCGAATGCCGTACTCACGATACAAGGCCACGGCCAACGCCTGCGCCGGGAACTGGAACTGCGGGAGATGCGGCAGAAACTCCTTGGCATTGAGATACACGGCATGGCCCCCGATGGGTTTAAGAATCGGCACGCCGCCGCGTTCGAGCAAGTCCGCCAGATAGCGCACCTGGCCGACACGAAACCGCAGGTACCCCTCATCCAGCACTTCTTCAAGGCCTCTGGCCATCGCTTCGAGATCACGTCCCGCCAGGCCGCCGTAGGTCGGAAACCCCTCAACCAGGATCAAGTGATTGGTGATCGCCCGGGCCCAGGCCGCATCATTCAGACTCACAAATCCACCAATGTTCGCTAGGCCGTCTTTTTTCGCCGACATGAGACAGCCATCACCGAGGCTGAACAGAGACCGGGCAATCTCCCTCACCGGAACGTCGGCATAACCGGGCTCCCGTTCCTTGATGAACCAACAATTCTCGGCAAATCGGCACGCATCGAAGAACAGCGGAATGCGGTAACGATTCAACAGCTGCCGCGTCACGCGAATGTTCGCCATCGAGACGGGCTGTCCGCCGCCGCTGTTATTGGTGATGGTGATCAACACGAACGGAACCCGATCGGGGCCGACTCGTTCGATGGTGGCCTCCAGCCGCCCCACATCCATATTGCCTTTGAACGGGAGCTCACAATGCGGATCGTAGGCCTCCTTGACTACGAGGTCGAGCGCCTCGGCCTCTCGATATTCAATGTTCGCCCGCGTTGTGTCGAAGTGCATATTGTTGGGCACACACATGCCGGGTTTGACGAGGGCCGAAAAGAGCAGATGCTCCGCCGCGCGGCCCTGATGCGTCGGCACGACATGCCGATACCCGCAAAGCGATCGCACCGCCGCCTCAAACCGATAAAAACTCCTGCTGCCGGCATAGGATTCGTCGCCGACCATCAGACCGGCCCACTGGGAGTCGCTCATAGCAGAAGTGCCGCTATCTGTCAGCAGATCGATCGTGACGCCGTCGGCAGGAAGCTGGAAGAGATTGTAGCCGGCCTCGTGGAGCAGTCGGCACCGCTCCTCGCGAGTGGTGCACCTGATTGGTTCGACAACTTTGATCTTATACGGCTCGAATGGGAAGTTCACGGATCGACCTCCTGAAGTAGGCCAACTGCTCGTGAAAGGGACCGGGTCCCTGGTAGTCAAACACGTATCGAGTCATGTCGAAGAGCGGGGCCGGGTCCAGTTCTCGAATCATCTCCGGCTTCCATGAAATCTGGAGGCGATTGATCATCGTAATCGGTGTGGGCGTACCGACCATCCCCAACGGAACCGTGCCGTAGGTCTGAGAAAAGATCAACACTTCACGATCGAACATCGCGGTATTCATATCCTCGGCCGCACCGTATTTTTTGAAATCTTCCTCCAGACGCTGGAAGGTCGGGGAATGAACCAGGGCCTCGCGAAATGCATAGAAAATCTTGATCCCTGCACGCCGCTGATCATCCATGACATGGATGGCATCGGCGACCGTCGCCTCATCCTCCATCTGAGCCTGCGTCAGGATCAGCAAGCGTCGAATCCGGACATGCCGTCGCGCGGCCGCCTGGTTTGCCAAGAGATAGTTCGGATACAGGGCCTCGCCCTTTTTCCAGATATTCCAGCGCTCCATCATCGCATCGACTGAACGCTCCGCCGTCTCCATCAACCGGACCGCTTCGGCGTTGGCGGCCGCGCCTTCATACGTGAGGGTCTGCGCCTCCAGTTGCTTCAACTCCCGCCCGATCGCTTCAACCTTCTTCGGCAGGTAGCGCGGATGTTTCGGAACGTGCAACATCACATCCACCGCCGTGAGGGCGAGCGTCCAATATTCTTTGGCCTGCTTGGGCGCTTTGTCTTTTTGCGCGATCAGCAACAGTTCAACCGGATTTCTATCGAGGAGTTTGGCCATCTTGATGCAGAGTTCCGGCTTGGGAATTTTCAGCCCGCGCCGCATCAGGTTGGCTTCCGGTTGAGCAATGCCCAATTTTTTGGCGAGGGCATAATCGCTGCTGAGGTTATACCGTGCCTTGACCGCATCGAAATACCGGGCAATCTCCATCAGGTCCCCCTCGACAACATCGTGCGCACTCCTCGGTACGGTCGAACCGGCCGCAGAAGAAACGTCTGCCTGGCATGGGTTTCCTGCCCAGCCCTCACGGTGAGAGAGAGGCCCCCACCAACCGCTCCGCCTCGCCCCTCACCCCGGGTTCGATCGCATGGCAACGAATGATCCCTTGCTCCAACCACTCCAGCCGGCCAGACACAATAGCTTTCGCCAATGCATACACATGGGTATCGTCATCCCACCACGAGGTCTGGCATGACAGTAACGGTGAGGGATGAAAGTCCGCTTTCACTCTCGAACAGAAATAGGTCACCACACTCTCCACATGAGCCTGGTCTCCAAGCGGTTCGCGCGACTTGTACCACAGCAACGATTCGACGGCAAAGAGATGCGTCGCAGCTTTCACCAGGCGCGTCATCAACAATTGTTTGCGGGCCAAGCCCTGGCGATCACGTACCGCGACCCGCAGGGTCGTCTGCGCCAGTTCCCGACTCTCTCGGGCCACGAAGGTTTCCCACATCGGATCGAACGTGTCAGCGGTCACCCCCTCCTGCTCCAACGCAGGGAGCACATGGAGTGATCGGGCCAGGGTCCTGACGAAGAACGGCGCGGCCCGCAACATCTCAAGGAGTTCATGATCGAGAAACGCCTGGCCCTGCGTGAAATATTCAGCCAAACCCTCCCGACCGATCCAGAGGGACAAGATGCCGTTGGTTCCTTCCCAGATCACATTGATGAGCGCATCACGGATCATCCGTTCGACCGGCACCGGCACATCTCCGTGCAGACGAAGTGAATCCGGCGTCTCAAACGCGCGCCCTCCGTAAATCCGAAACACATCCAATAGCGACTCGAGCAGCCATTCCGTGGCAAGAATTTTTGCGGCTGCAGACTCCAGCCGCACGTCTTGCTGCGTATCAGCCCAGATACCCGTGATCGTCACGATGGCTTCGAGCGCCAGCACCCGCGAGGCCATCAGGACCAGCTTGGCGCCAATGTCCGTATGTTCCCCGATCGGACGGTCATACTGCACACGCTCCTGCGCGCGCCTCCTGGCCAACCACAAACATTGTTTGAGACTGCCCAGACAGGCGGCAGGAAGCGTGAGCCGCCCCACCGTGAGGCTCTCTAGGGCGCGCCGCAACCCATCGCCTTCAGCCCCCAGCCGGTCGGCCACAGGAACAAACACGTCGCGCAGATGGACTTGCCCGTTATAAATGCCCCGCACCCCCATGAAACTCAGCCGCGTACACCGGCATCCCCGCGACTGCGTATCGACGATAAACGCCCCGAAGCGTCGCGCCTCCTTGGGACGATGGACTTGCTCAGGTTCGTCCACGATTTGTGCAATGACCACGAGCAGCGAAGCCAGGAAGGTCTGATTCCCCCGAGGAGCATTCGTCGTATACAGTTTCTCGCCGGTCAGCCGATATCCGGCCAGCACACCCCCGTCATGGACGGGAATCGCGTAGGAGCGCAGATCCCAGATATCGCATCCGGCCTCCTTCTCAGTCAGTGCGAATCCCGAAATCGCTCCGCTCGCTAACCGGGGCAGCACGCGTGCTTGTTGCTCGGGATTTCCCACCAGTTTCACGGGTTCGGCTGCCCCGATCGAATTGTGAGCCGAAAGGAGGACAGTGGTTGCCGCATCATGACTCCCCAACAGGGTGGCCACGGTATGGTACTCCGATTGCGAAAGACCAAGACCGCCATACCGGCACGGGATCTTGATCCCGAATGCACCGATCCGTTTCAGCGCGACAAATACGTCTTCGCTGATGGCCCCCTCTCTGTCGATGGCTTCCGGATCCACCTGTTCAATGAGCAGATGTCTGAGCCTGTCGCTGAAGTCGCGTGCGGCATGGCTGGTCGCGGGAATCTCTACGCCAGCAAAGAGGCGTCGGCGAACCTTTCCCTCGAACAGGCCTGAGATGAAGCCTGAATAGGCACGAGTGTCACGAGCGGCTTCGGCAGCCGCGAGCGAACCGCTGAAGAGATGCCCCTGGGTCGCCATAGGTCCCCTCCCGTCGCTGACCCTACTTTGCTTTCCGCCAGGCCACGCCGACACCCCCGACGCACGCAGGCGCAGCTGCTACCCGCGGCGCGCGCTTGACCGAAACGGTCCCTCCCGGATCAAGCCCTGCAAGACGTGCTCTGGCCCGCTCCTCGAATTTGGCGCGCGACACAGCCAAGCCATGCCGAACGAACTGTGCGGAGAGCTCATCAAAACGATCTTCCGCCAGCGCCATCACCGACATGTATCCGGCGCGAAGGAGATGGATACGGTCGCCGTAACTCAGAAAACTTCGTTCGAACAGCAGTGCGTCCTCCTGTTCCGGGGAGATGACCAGCACTTCCTTGTCCGGATGGTCGAGCTGGAAACGTTCCAGGGCATGGGAAAAGCGCGCATCAAAATTGATCCTGGAAGCCTGTTCACCGATAGAAAGAAATCCCCGCTCCCGCATCCGCTTCTCGCCTGTTCTTCCCGATAGCGACCCGGGTGACGACCGATGCTGAGGAGCCCGTGCCATAGGATTAATCATCACCATGAACTCCACATCTTTCTGAACGGCGATCTCGAAGAAGGCCATGCGGCCAATCCCGGCATCGATGTAATCGCGACCGTCGATCCGCACAGGACAAAAGTAGATGGGTACGGCGGAGGAGGCAGTTACAGCACGGCTGATCGGCACATCCCGCCAACCTTCGTCGCCGAACATCACGCCATCACCGGTTTCCAAATCGATGGCCGGAATATAGAGTTCCTTGGAGAGTCCGGCGAAGGTGTCGCTCAGTCTCCTCGCCCTGAAGATCGCCGACAGATAGGCGGCAAACGGCTCCAGCGTGTAGATGCCGCTGGGGAGCGCATCCTGCGCTTTATCGAGGAGGTCGATCAGCGTCATCTCGCGATAGTTCCGCAGATACAGCTTGAGAAGCGGCACGAGTTGACGCGTGACACGCCAGGCAGTCTTGAGTCCTTCTCCGATGGCCGGCGAGAAGACGTTACGATGGTCGAAGTAGTAGGGCCTGGTTCCGGAAAGATTCGTCTCCAGAATTTCACGCGGAGTCACGCCATTGGCCATCAGCGACGCCGCCGCGGCGCCGGCGCTGACACCGACATACAACTCAAGATCATTCATGCCGACGCCGTCCTCGAACAGGTCATCCAGAGCGGTCAACGCGCCGATCTCAAAGAGGTAGCCCGTGAAACCTCCGCCGCCCAGAGCCAACGCCCGCTTGCCGCGTGCCGGTGCCATGTCATCCTCATCACGCCAACAACGGTCAACGATCGACGAAGTGCGGTTGTCGCTTTTCCAAGAACGCGGCCAGGCCCTCCCTCTTGTCCTCCGTCTCACAGAGCCCGCCGAACAAGCGCGCCTCCAGCGCCAACCCCTCATGCAGCGACAGCTCATTGCCGTGACGAATCGCCCGCAGCGCTACGCGCAGCGCCGCCAGGCTCTTGGACGCGATGTTCCGCGCCAGACCTTGAGCATGCCGCAGGAGATCTTCCGGCGGAAGGACGTGCGATACCAATCCAAGCGACCGAGCCTCCTGCGCGGAGACCGGATCCCCGGTCAAAATGAGTTCCACCGCTTTAGATTGGCCGATGAGCTTCGGGAGTCGCTGGGTGCCCCCAAAACCCGGCATGATGCCCAAGTTGATTTCCGGCTGGCCCAGCCGACTGCCTTCAGCCGCGAGGCGAATGTGGCAGCACATGGCAAGTTCCAACCCGCCACCGAGACAGACACCATTGATCGCCGCGATCACAGGTTTGTCCAACCCTTCGATCCGGTTCAAGATGGCCTGCCCTTGCTGTGCCATGGCTTCACCTTCCTGCGACGAACCGATTGAGGCCAACACACGAATGTCCGCCCCGGCGATAAAGAATCGTCCCGTTCCGGTCAACACGATCGCCTTTACGGCATCATCCTCGGCACAGTGACCAATGACCATGCTCAGCTCGGCGAGAAGATCCGGGGTGAGTGTGTTTGCCGGGGGACGATTCATCACCAGCGTGGCCACCGCCCCCTCGACAGTGCACGAAAGCATCGAGCCGGTTGTTGTGCTCATACGAACCTCACATGGTTCAAGAGTTGAGGCACCTGCTCGTGGTTCGACTGCAACGACCGAATCGGTTGATAGTCCTGCTGCATGGCTGCCCCTTCAGCACCATCTTTCAGTATTGGAAGAAGCCTCTTCCGGCAAGCTGGCCGGTAAAGCCCGCAGCCACCATTCGTCGCAACATCGGTGCGGGCCAGAACCGCAGTCCAACGCTCTCTGTCAACTCCTCCAGCTGTCGGAGGACCTGATCCACGCCGAGTTGGTCGGCAAGATGGAGTGGCCCGCCCTTCTCATTCGGAAACCCCGTTCCTGCGACGATGGCAAGATCAATATCACGTGCCGATGCGACGCCTTCCTGCAGGGCGATGACCGCCTCATTCACCATCGCCAACAGAGGCCGTGCCCTCGTCCACTCACGTCGATGCCCGCCACTATCCAGCCGAACCTGTGCCACGAGGTCTTCGAGCCGTTGATCACCCCCTCCTTCGTCCGCGCTCCCATACTCATACCATCCATGTCCCGCCTTGATACCCGTTCGTCCTGCCTTCACCAACACCTCCAGCAGTGGCGCGGGCGCCATCCTCGGCCCATACGAGCGGTGGAGAATCCGCGAGACCTCAAGCGCAATATCCAATCCGACGGTATCTAACAGGGCAAAGGGACCGACAGGCATACCGAAGGAGACCATGTCCTGATCGATCGCCTTGATGGAGAGCGCACTGTCTTGGAGGCACCAGACGGCTTCATTCAAATAGGGGGAAAGGAGTCGATTGACGAGGAATCCCGCACACTCCTTCACGATCACCGGCGTCTTTCGAAGACTCTCCGCAAAACCCACCACATCGTCGACGGTCTGCGGATCGGTCGCTAACCCCGGAATGACTTCGACCAGCGGCATCGCATAGGCCGGATTGAAAAAATGCAGTCCGATGACCTTGCTGGGACGCCCGGTCCCGGCCCCGAGCGCGGAGATCGATAATGCGGAGGTGTTACTCGCCAGGATGGCACTTCTCGGACAGATTCGATCGAGCTCCCGGAGAACCTGCTGTTTTAGTGACAGGTCCTCGGGCACGGCTTCAATCACCAGATCAACCTCTTTCAACGCGTTGAGGTCAGTCGATGCGCTGACTAAGAGCATTTTTTCTTCCAACTGTTCAGGTGTCATCTTGCCCTTGTCCACGCGGGCCTGATAGATACGGCGCACCGCGGCAACCCCTTGTCGGGCCAATGTGTCCTGTCGATCCGCCACCAGCACCGGCACGCCGGCATAACTCACCAATTCCGCAATCTGCGCCCCCATGGTGCCCGCCCCTACCACACCGACTTTATAGATATACATCGACTCACCAGATAGTCCTGCCTCGTCGCCCGCTCACACCCGCTCCAGCACCATCGCTGCTCCCTGTCCGCCCCCGACGCACATGGCCACGGCGCCGAGCGCCGCGCCGCGCCGCTGCATTTCATAGAGCAGCGTGATCACCAACCGCGTCCCGGTCATGCCCACCGGGTGTCCCAGCGCGATCGCGCCCCCGTTCACATTGACGATGTCACGCTTGAGCCCCAAGACTCGCTCCACGGCAAGGTATTGCGCCGCAAAAGCTTCGTTCACTTCGATCAACTCCAGATCGGTGAGGCTCACACCGGCCCGTTTGAGCGCCAACGGCAGCGCCTCCGCCGGCCCGATTCCCATGCGAGTGGGATCCACACCGATAAAGGCATAGCTCCTGACTCGACCGAGCGGCCGACAGCTCAGTTCGCGCGCACGCGCAGCGGACATGACCATCGCAGCCGCCGCGCCATCGTTCAGCGGGCAACTATTTCCCGCCGTGACGGTACCGCCTTCCTTGAAGAGTGGCGGATAGAGCGCGAGCTGCTGTTCACTCAACCCGACATTTGGTCCTTCATCCTGCGTCAGCGCGACCGGCGCGACCTCACGTCCGGCCACTGATTTGGGGACCATGACCGGAAACAGCTCGTCCTTGAATCGGCCCTCTCGAATGGCCTTGAACGCACGTCGATGACTCTCGACGGCAAACCGATCCTGCTCTTCCTGGCTGATTCCAAATTCCTCCGCCAGGTTTTCCGCCGTACGCCCCATCAACTGCCCGCAAAACGCATCCGTCAATCCTTCCCAAATGCTATCGATAAATTCCGTGTGGCGCAGGCGCTTCCCCCATCGCATGTCGCGTGACACGAACGGGGCTCGACTCATGCTCTCCACGCCTCCGACGATCTGGACATCTGCATCGTCGCTCTGAATATTCTGATACGCGTTAATGAACGGTTGGAGGCCTGATGAACAGTTGCGCTGCACCGAATAGGCAGGTGTCCGTATGGGGAGGCCCGCCATCAGGGCGATCACACGTGCCACGTTATAGGCATCACTCGTATGCCCGACAGAACCAATGATCACTTCGTCGATGAGTTGAGGATCCACCTGGGCGCGACTGATGACTTCCCGCACAGCCAACTCCCCCATTCTGTGGGGCGTGAGATCCTTCAACGCGCCACCGAAGTTGCCGATCGGCGTCCGCGCGCCGGCTGTCACCATCACCTGTTTCACAGGCCCTCCTGGTAACGCATCACATGGTCTTCCGCTAGGGAGGCGCCACCGAGACAGGCGCTTCCGCCTCATCACGAAGCGCCCGCCGCAAGACTTTACCGATAATGGTTCGCGGCAATTCCTCGCGAAACTCGATCACCGCCGGAACCTTGAATCGCGCCAGCCACGTACGACAATGGTCGATCACATCCTGCTCGTTCAGAGAGGCCCCTTGAACAGGCACGACAAACGCTTTGACGGCCTCGCCGTAATGACGGTCAGGAATGCCCACCACCGCTGCGTCACGCACCGCGGGGTGCTGAAGCAGGATCTCTTCCACCTCTCGCGGATACACCGTCTCGCCCCACGGCTTGATCACATCCTTCTTGCGATCCATGAAAAAGAAAAACCCCTCCTCATCCCGTCTGACGATGTCTCCCGTATAGAGCCACCCTTCGCGCAACACGGCTTGTGTCTCCGCCGCCTTGTTCCAATAACCCTGCATCACCTGCGGACCGCGCACGATGAGTTCACCCGCCTCGCCTATCGGCACATCCCTGCGCCCACTCTCAAGATCGACAATCCGTGCATCCGTGTCTGGAAACGGCAACCCCATCGAGCCGCGGGGATGTGTGCCGTGAATGGGATTGCAATGGGTCGTGGGACCCGCTTCGGTCAGTCCATACCCTTCTGAAATGGTCACCCCGCTCAGGCGCTCAAATTCCTGTTGCACGTCGGCCGGGAGCGGACTGGCTCCACAGAGACAGACCCGTATCGAATGCAAATCATGCCGCCGCGCCTTGGCCACATCGGTGATCATGGAGAACATCATCGGGACACCGGACATGATGGTGACGCCATGTTTCTGGATGGCCTTCACCACCTCATCAGCGTGAAAACGCGGGAGCATCACAATCCGGCACCCTGTCGCCACGGCCAGATTTTGGCACGTGCTCAAGCCATAACAATGAAACAGTGGCACCGCACCAAGAAACACCTCCTGGCCCTCACGAAAATTCGAGCACCAGGCACGGCCTTGCAGGGCGCTGACCAGCACGTTGCGATGCGTGAGCATGACACCTTTGGGCGTTCCGGTCGTCCCGCCGGTATACTGGATCTGCGCCAGAGCGTCCGGCTCCACGGAGGGCAGGGGCATGACATCCGCGTCCTCCATTCGTGAAGGCACCGCATCGAGCAGCTCGAGAAACCCATAGACCGGAGGTATCGTCTCCACCACAACCCAGCGTTTCGTCCACCAGGCCTTGAGCGGATAGAACAGACGTTGTGCGGTCGGCAGAAAATCGCGCACGCTGGTGACAATGATCCGCCTCGGCAGGCCTGTCCGCTCGCGGACGGCACGGATACGTGGATACAACAGGTCCAAAGCGACGATTGTTTCACTGCCCGCGTCCATGACCTGCGTCTGAATCTCGCGCTCGACCGAGAGGGGGTTCATCGGGGCAACGATAGCGCCGGCTTTCAACACACCGTAATAGGCAATGACCGCTTGGGGGATATTCGGCAGCATGAGTGCGACGCGATCACCCGGCTGCACGCCAAGCCGGCACAACCCCAGAGCAAAGCGGGTCGTGAGATCGTTCAGCTCGCGGAAAGATAGGGACGTTCCGTAGAAGAGGAGCGCAGGAGAGTCGGGGAATCGTGAGGCAGAGCGGCGGAGCAAATCCGGCACGGTCCATTCCGGATAGTCGGCGGTGGCAGGAACACCGGCATCATACCGACTGGTCCACGACCGCGGCATGGAAGCCTCCACCTCTGGGACAGGCGCGATTGTCCACGTAACTCACTGGGTCGCAGCGGCACCGGTAGCATGGTCCATCGCTGCGCGGCGCGAGTCGGTCCCCGTTTCCAGCCCCATCCAAAATCCTTCGAGATAGTCGAGTACCGTATTCATCCCCTGGCGAAAATCGGTCTTCTCCCTGTCCGACATGCGGGCCGGTGAGATGCATCCGATTCCGTCGATCGCTTCCATGGCTTGCGCCATGGCCTGTTCATGCTCAGACTCGAGTTGCCGGTGAAACGTGAAGTAGATCATGTCCATGTGAGGGTGTCTGGCGGACCGTATCAGGGAGAGACCGGGAATCAGCTGATCCCACATTGTAATGGCCATATTTTCCAGCCCGAACGAGGCACCGAGCGCGATGGCATGGTTCCCATCGCGGTACAAGTCTTCCATGCCTTCGATATATGCGCGCGTGGAGGGTCGCATCGGTGTCAGCATGGCGTCGTGGATGGAGATGCCGATCGAGCGGAGAAACCGCCGGTACAACAACTCGTGTCGATTCTTGACCTGTCCGTCACCCAGTTCCGAATAGAGGACCTTGGTCAGCTCATCGGCAACAGCCTCATCCTCTGTATTGACCAGCTGCGCGGCGAGAATGCGGGGGAAAAATCGAGCGAAGTTGTAAAACTGCACGGCAAACTCGTGGAACTCTTCACCACTCACGTCGCCGGCTTGGAAGCGTGTCAGAAAGGAATTGTGGATCGCACCGTGCCGGAGCACCTCCGCACGAACGTCGTCGTAAAACGGCATGGCGCACCTCCCCACATGTCAGAGGATTGCGTGTTCGCCATCGTTACCATTGATAGACTCTTCATATCACCAGGCTTCCCATCACTGCCTGCACGCCACCCAAGAGGAATAGTCACCTTCGAATCTCTGATGCGCACGCTCATTGAGTGATCATCTTTCACGACACATCAAAATAATACAAAATCTATATTGAATGATGCAACTACTTTGTTATATAGTCCACTCATGATCGATGTGCGAGGAAAACGGCGTATGACGCGACGTGAGGTTCCATGGATTTCAAGCAGGAGGAACCGTCATGAAAGAAGCCATCGGCATTGACCACGTGACCCTCTGCGTCAAGAACCTGGCCGCCACACGGTTCCTCTTTACAGAGATTCTGGGATTTCATGTCATCTGGGCGGCGCAAGATGTGGGCAGCGACAAGTCCTCCATGGACACGGTGGTCGTCCAGAGAGGGGATGCGAAGATCGCGCTCATGCAAGGTCGAAACAAAGAACACACGTCTCAGATCTGCGAGTTCATCGACAAATATGGCGAGGGTGTCCAGCACATCGCGCTCGAGGTGGATGACATCGATGCCGTGTGCCGTGAATGGGAAGCCCACGGCGTCAGGTTCAGCGGAGATATTAAGGATGGACGGGATGGGTTCGGACCGCTGAGGCAGCGCTTCACGTATCCCCTGTTCCCCGGGTGCGGCCTCTTCCTCGAGTTGACCCAACGGCAGCACGGCCTGGAGGAATCTAAAACGTTTGTCCGCGCCACCGTCGAGGCGCTGTATCGCGACATTGAGCGGGATCAACACAAAGGAATCGCACGCACGATCGTCGACTACGAGACCCTGCCGCTTCCGTTTGAAGCGGAAGAGGCCACATCTCTTCAGCATGCGTCCTGAGACATCGAGCCACACCTGACCTGTCAGGAGGTTTCCGATGTATCTGGTGAAACAAGGCGCCGCTCCCAATCAGGCCCACGTCGGGATCCCGGAAGGCCTGCACGAGGAAGAACACGGTCGGCAGGGATTCTCCGGGCCCGCCTCACATCTCTACCACCGCCATCCTCCGACCCAATGGAGCAGAATCGAAGGCCCCTTGCGGCCGAGGGCCTGCACCTGCACGGAATTACCCACCCCTGATCTGCGTGCATCCGACGGACGACCGGTCACAATTCTCCACAGCCCTGATGGCCGAGTCCTGGTGTCACGACGTCGAAGCACAATGACGCATTTTGTACGCAACGCCGACGGCGACGAAGTCATCTTTGTCCATGCAGGACATGGGCGCTTCGAAACCGACTATGGCCTGTTGCCCTACGAGCCGGGCGACTACCTGGTCATTCCGAAAGGCACCACCTATCGAGTCCACGTCGATGCGACGGAAGACGAGGTGCTCTTTCTGATCGTGGAAACCCGGGCTCCGGTCGCGGTGCCGGAACGGGGTCCGCTTGGCCGGCATGCGCTGTTTGATCCGGGCGTCATCACAGTACCGGAGCTCGCTCCACCGCCGGCAGATGCGAAGAGCCGACGGGAATGGGAAGTGCGGATCACGCGTCATGGGGAAGAGACCCGCCTGTACTATCCTGACTATCCCATGGATGTCGCAGGCTGGAAGGGCGATCTGTGGGCGGCCAAATTGAACGTCCGTGACTTTCGCCCGGTCACCAGTCCTCGCTACCACCTTCCCCCCAGCGTCCATGCCACGTTTCAAGCCGGAGGGCTCATGATCTCCACTTTTGCGCCACGCCCCCTGGAGACCGACCCTGAGGCACTCCGCGTGCCGTTTTACCACCGCAACATGGACTATGACGAAGTCCTGTTCTATCACCGGGGCGAGTTCTTCAGCCGGGCGGGCATTTGCCCCGGCATGCTCACGTTGCATCCCCAGGGCATTCATCACGGGCCACACCCTCAGGCCGTCGTCGCCAGCAAGACGAAAGACCAGACCAACGAAGTCGCCGTCATGATCGAATCCCGACAGTCTTTCACAATCACGCCGGAGTTCGAAACGACGGAGCTCAAGGATTACGCCATGAGTTGGAGCCAGCCATGAAACTCGTCAGCTTCCAGGTCCGCACCCCAGTCGGTACCTTTGTCCGAATTGGCGCAGGCCTCGAACACAGCATCATCGATCTCAACATGGCCTATGCCCGTTACCTGGCCGACCAGGGAGAGCCGCGACCCCGCCGTCTTGCTGATGCGCAGCTTCCGTCTACCATGTCGGAGTTTTTGGAGGGCGGCCCGTCAGCCATGGCCGCGGCACGACAGGCGTTAAATCATGTAGTGCACCAGGACCGGTCCGCGACGGGCCCGGCCGGTGAAACCATTTGGTACGAGCCAGCCACCGTGTGCCTGATGGCGCCTCTCCCGACCCCGTCATCCCTGCGCGACTTCATCGCGTTCGAAGACCACATCGCCGCGACTTCCAAACGGCGCGGCCAGCCGATTCCGCCGGAATGGTACAAAGCCCCTGTGTACTACAAGGGCAACCACCGGACCATCATTGGATCCGACCAGCGACTTCGCTGGCCATTGAATACGCAGAAGTTGGACTACGAACTCGAAGTAGCCTGCATCATCGGACGAGAGGGCGTGAATATCAGCGAGCGGGATGCACCAGCATACATTGCCGGCTACACCATCATGAATGACTTCAGCGCGAGGGATATCCAATTTCAGGAAATGGCTTGCCGCCTGGGCCCGGCCAAAGGAAAAGATTTTGCGACAGCGATCGGTCCTTGCATCGTGACGCCCGAAGACATCCCGGACCTTGCTGCCCTGGAGATGATCGCCCGCATCAACGGAGAAGTCTGGTCGCGGGGACGATTCGGTTCGATCCATTGGTCATTCCCGCAGATGATCGAACATGTGTCACGGGACGAGCCCATCCATCCCGGCGATCTGCTGGGCTCCGGCACGGTCGGCGGCGGATGCGGCTTGGAGCTTGATCGCTACCTGAAACCGGGAGATGTCGTTGAATTGGAAATTCAACCGATCGGCATACTCCGCACCACAATCGCGGCGCCGGACGAGAGGAGTGCGTGACCATGATGCTCCCATCCATCGAAAAATCCCCAGAGACCGCCACCCTGGAGCTGCTGGAGCGACAGAGGGCGCTTTATGAGGGCCCCGAGATCGAGAGTCAGCTCGATCACCTCATTCGCGAGGCTCCACATCCCACCTTGTCATCATGGGATATCCAGCAACTGCTGCGCGACTCTCGCGCTCTGTACTTCGACACGCACGTCGAGGTGGTCTCCGGTCACCACACGGGAATCTACCTTCGCTTCGAATCAGTGGCTCGCTTTCCAGACCTGATCACACGCATCGCCATCAACATGGCGGAGTGGATTGTGGAGACATTCGGAAACGACCCGCCGGCCGGGATCATCACGACGTCATCAGACGCTCGGCTCCTGGCCCAACGGACCAGCGAGCTTCTCGCCGCACGGATGCCGCTCCGAGTAGTCCTCACCCCATTCAACCCGCAGACGGGCCGAATCGGTACCGACATCGTTCAGGGAATGATCGAACCTGGAGAACGGTTCCTCGCCTTGAATGATGTGACGACGCGAGGCATGTGCGTCAACAAACTGGGGACCGTCGTCACCGGTTGCGGCGGGCAGGTGGCGGGCATGATGGTCTTTGCCAGACGGGACAGCGGCCAGTTTCCCTTGATGACCCAACTGACCAACACCTACCCATTTTATTTCAGTGTCGATGTGGAGATGCCGCAGTGGGAACCGGCAGACTGCCATCTCTGCACTGAGAAAAGACCGCTATTCCTCTGGAGGGATCTGCCCGCATTGTAACGAAACCCGGCGCGACCGGGGCATGAGGAGGGGCTATGGATCAGGCGGCTGTATCGCATGACATCTCCCGCAGCGACCTCCTGAGCATGTACCAGTATCTCCGGCTGACGAGAAGCCTGGAAGATCGGATCACCGCCTTGTATCGACAGGGGCGCATCGTCGGCGGTGTCTACACGAGCCACGGCATGGAAGCCATTGCCGTCGGGTACGCCTCCGCGTTACAGCCAGATGATGTCATCGCCCCGTTCCATCGCGATATGGGAGCGTTTCTCATTCGCGGATTCACGCCTGGTGAAATCCTTGCGCAGTACCTCGGCAAACGAACCGGCCCCACCAAAGGGAAAGACGGCAACGTCCACATGGGCGACCTGAAGCGGGGGATGATCGGATTCGTCAGCCACCTGGCCGACAATCTGCCGGTCGCGGCCGGCGCCGCGCTGGCGTTCAAAATCCGTGGAGAAGCGCGCGTGGCCTTTGCCGGAACTGGCGATGGAGGAACGAGCCGCGGCGATTTCCATGAGGCCATGAACTTCGCGGCCGTCCGGCGACTTCCAGTCGTGTACTTTTGCACGAACAATCAGTACGCCTACTCCACCCCGGTGCGCTACCAAATGGCGATCACCGACGTGGCCGAACGGGCGAAGGCCTATGGCATGCCGGGTGAAATCGTCGACGGCAACGACGTCGCCGCCGTGTACCTGGCCTGCCGACGGGCCGTCGCCAACGCCAGGGCCGGGCAGGGGCCGACGTTTCTCGAGTTTAAGACCATGCGCATGCATGGGCATTCCGAGCACGACGCCGCCCAATATGTGCCGAGGGAATTATTGGAGCAATGGAAAACCAAAGATCCGATCCTCCGCGCAGAACGATTGCTGAGAACACTCGGTTACGCCGACGAGTCGTATTTCCACGATGTGGGCGAACGTGCCAGGAAAGAAGTCGACACCGGCACGGAGTTCGCCGAACACAGTCCACTCCCTGAAGGGCGCGAAACGCTCGCCGGCGTGTTTGCGTCACTCGATGAGGTGTCGGCATGACCATCGCAACCGCCACGCACGAAGTCACGTACGTCGAGGCCATTTCCCAGGCCTTGGACGAAGAAATGACCCGGGATGAACGCGTCTTCCTGATGGGAGAGGACATCGGCATCTACGGGGGAGCGTTCAAGGTGACAGAAGGTTTCCTGCAGAAATATGGCGAATGGCGGGTGCTGGATACCCCCCTCTCGGAATCCGGTTTCGTCGGAGCGGCGATCGGCGCAGCCATGATGGGCTTGCGGCCGGTTGTCGAGATGCAGTTTGCGGACTTCATTTCCTGCGCTTTTGATCAGATCACCGAGGTGGCGGCCAAGAACCACTATCGCTGGGGGGCGGCGGTCCCCCTGGTCATCCGGGCGCCCTTTGGAGGTGGCGTCCACGGTGGGCCGTTCCATTCAGAATGTCCCGAAGGCTGGTTCTTCCATTCGCCGGGACTCAAGATCGTGGCACCGTCCACACCGTACGATGCCAAGGGCCTCTTGAAGGCCGCCATTCGCGACCCCAACCCGGTTCTCTATTTCGAACACAAGTTTCTCTATCGGCGGATCAAGGCTGTCTTACCGCAGGAGGATTTTGTGGTGCCGCTCGGCGCAGCTGAGGTCAAACGATGCGGACGCGACCTGTCGGTCATCACATACGGCGCGATGGTGCACCTGGCGCTAGAGGCGGCCGAGTTGTTGAGCGCGGAAGGCATTGACGTGGAGGTTGTGGATCTCCGCACGTTGATCCCGCTCGACAAAGAGACCGTGTACGCGTCGGTCCGCAAGACCAGCAAGGCCATTCTGTTGCATGAAGACAACAAGACCGGCGGTATTGGAGCCGAGATCGCCGCACTGCTGGCGGAAGAATGCTTCGAGTGTCTGGACGGGCCCATTCTCCGTATCGCCCCGCCCGACACCCCGGTGCCGTTCAGTACGCCGTTGGAAGAATTCTTTCTGCCCAAGGTGAGCGACATCGTCGCCGGAGCCAGGAAACTGGTGGCTTATTGAGGAAGGACGCTGATTGATCGTCGATGATCGGGAGGCCTGTCCGTGGCAACTGACATCGTCATGCCCCAACTGGGGGAAAGCATCGCCGAGGGGACCGTCGTCAAGTGGTTGATCCCGCCTGGTGGCATGGTCGAAAAAGACCAGCCGCTCCTGGAGGTGGAAACCGAAAAGGTGACGCTCGATATTCCCTCCCCTGCCACCGGTGTGCTCCGCGAGGTCCTCGTGCAAGAAGGCGCGACCGTCCCGGTTGGTACCTTATTGGCCAGACTCGAGCATGAACCGGTGGCAACCGTGACGAGCCGGGTAGGAGGCATCGAGGTACGCACGCGCCACGCCGCTTCGGACGGCGAGCCGCATTGTTCTCCGGCGGTCAAGCAAGTGGCCCGTGAGTACGACGTCCACCTGTCGGAGGTCACAGGAACCGGCGAAGGCGGACGGATCACCAAGAAAGACGTCATGGATGTCGTCGCCAGACGAGACACCTCGGGGCGCAGTCCCTCCGCTGCACCGACGCCAGCCGTCGTTGAAGAACAACTGCTGCCTTTCACCCAAATGCGTACCACGATCGCAGAGCGGATGGTCCTCAGCCGCCGCACGTCCGCGCACGTGGCCACGTTTTTCGAGGCAGATTGTTCCGGCATTGAACAATTCCGCGTCGGCCGCTCCTTCACTTACCTCCCCTTCGTCATCAGCGCCGTGACCCGTGCGTTGAAAGATGTACCGATGGTCAATGCCGTCTGGCGTGATGAAGGCATTGTGATGAAGAAGGCGTTGCACATCGGCATCGCCGTGGCACTCGAGGAGGGGCTGCTGGTGCCGGTCATTCGTCATGCCGATCGCAAGGGCTTGACGCAGGTGGCGAAGGAAATCACCGACATGGCACAGCGGGCCAGAAGTAAACGCCTGGCGCCTGATGAGGTGATAGACGGAACCTTCACCATCACCAATCATGGTGGATTCGGCAGCCTCTTCAGCACGCCGATCATCAATCAACCCCAGGCCGCCATTCTCGGCATAGGCGCCGTGCAGAAACGTGCCGTCATCATCCACGATGCCATCGCCATTCGCCCCATGTGTTACCTGAGTCTCTCGTTCGACCATCGGATCATCGATGGCGCCACAGCCGATCGCTTCATGAGTATCGTGAAAAAGAATTTGGAAAGCAGCGACTGGGACACACGGCTATGAGCACCGGACAACGGGCCGTCATCGTCAGCGCGGCTCGGACCCCCATGGGCAGCTTCAACGGCGTCTTCAGCTCGATGCCCTCGCCCGCCCTGGGAAGTCGTGCCATTACCGAAGCACTCGCTCGCATCCATCTCCCCGGAGAACAGATCGACGAAGTGGTGATGGGCTGCGTGCTCAGCGCCGGGTTGGGCCAGGCTCCTGCCAGACAAGCGGCAATCGGCGCCGGACTTCCCCACAAGGTCGGAGCCGTCACCGTCAATAAGGTCTGCGGCAGCAGTCTCCAGAGCGTCATCATGGCGACCAGGGCTATCGCCCTGGGAGACGCACGAGTCATCGTGGCGGGCGGAATGGAAAACATGACTCGCGCCCCATTTCTCCTGGAGAAGGCCCGGCAGGGCTATCGGCTGGGCCATGGAGAATTGACCGACAGTCTGGTCAAGGACGGGCTGTGGGATGTCTACAACCAGTTTCACATGGGCCACGCAGGGGAACGTTGCGCAGCCGCATATCGCTTTTCCCGGCAGGAAGTGGATGACTTCGCGCTCGAAAGTTATCGCCGCGCGCGTGCAGCCATCACGGCCGGCGCGTTTACCAGGGAGATCACCCCGGTCGAAGTCCCGCAGAAAAAGGGTGATGCGCTCGTCGTCACCGACGATGAGGAGCCAAACCGGGTTGATCTCTCAAGGCTGCGGCAACTGAAACCCGCCTTCCAGGATGACGGCGTCCTGACGGTGGGAAACTCTCCCTCCTGCAACGACGGCGCAGCCGCCCTGGTGATCATGGCGGAAGATGAAGCCCGGCGATTAGGACTGACACCGATGGCCAGGATTGTCGGCTATGCCGGGGCCGCACTCGCCCCCGAATGGTTCACCATCGCACCGATCGAGGCCATCCGGCGCCTCCTCTCCCGGACCGGACTCGCCGTCGGGGACATTGATCTGTTTGAGATCAACGAAGCGTTTTCGGCCGTCTCGCTCGCCATTAATCGAGACCTGGGATTGGACGCCAAGAAGGTGAACGTGAACGGCGGCGCCGTCGCGTTAGGCCATCCCATCGGCGCGACGGGAGCCAGAATCCTCACCACATTGCTGTATGCGATGGAAACGCGCGATGCCCGCCGAGGGCTCGCCGCGCTCTGCATCGGCGGCGGAGAGGCACTTGCGCTGATGGTCGAACGATGAGGAAGAGCCACCATGACGAGAAGGAAACCGAGATGACCATCGACGACGTCAAGACCATCGGTGTCGTGGGAGCGGGACAGATGGGACGCGGCATCACGCAGGTGCTGGCGACCTGCGGGTGGAACGTCCTGCTGGTGGATGTGGCGGAGGAAGTTCTGGAAGAGGCCACCAAGAAACTCTGGCAGGGCGTGACGAAGGCGGTCGAGAAGGGAGCTCTCCGGGGCGATCAAGCCGGCGCAGCCATGGCGATCATTCATCCCATGCGACACCTGCAACGATTGCGGGAGGCACAGGTGGTCATCGAAGCCATACCGGAAGATGCGGTGATGAAGCGGGCGCTGTTCGCCCAACTGGGCCAAGTCTGCGAACCGTCCACCCTCCTGGCCAGCAACACCTCTTCGATTTCCATTGCGAGTCTGGGTATGGCGTCGGGCCGGCCGGATCGCGTCGTCGGCCTTCATTTCATGAATCCTGTACCGGTCATGCGTCTCGTTGAAGTCGTGCGCGCGATCGGCACGTCCGAGCGGACGCTGCGCATCGCCCTGGATCTGGTCCGACGCGCGGGAAAGACACCGGTCGTCTGCAAGGACTTCCCCGGATTTATCGTCAATCGAGTGCTGATTCCCATGATCAACGAAGCCATCTTCACGCTGGAGGACGGCGTGGCGACGGCGGAGGAAATCGACCTGGCCATGGTGGAAGGCACGCACCACCCTGTGGGTCCCCTTGCGTTAGCCGACCGTATCGGTCTGGACACGGTGCTCGCCATCTGCGAGGTCCTGCACCAGGACTTGGGTGATCCAAAGTTTCGTCCTTGTCCCCTGCTACGGAAATACGTGGAAGCCGGCTGGCTGGGCAGAAAAAGCGGGCATGGTTTCTATCTCTATGAAGGACAGCCCGCGATGCCGATGCCCTGATATTCCGGCCGGTGCGCTGGAGGGCCGCGTCATGAGTGAGCGGACATCTCGATTCACTTCCCTTTCCGGTCTCTCGATCGAACCGGTCTACACGCCGGACCACCTCAAAGAGTGGAGTGCCGATCGGGACCTCGGCCTCCCCGGCGCGTTTCCCTACACCCGCGGCATCCATCCGACCATGTATCGAAGCCGCCTCTGGACAATGCGGCAGTTCGCCGGATTCGGCTCGGCGGACGACACCAACCGGCGCTTCCAGTACTTACTCCATCACGGCCAAACCGGACTGAGTGTCGCATTCGATTTGCCGACCCTCATGGGACTCGACTCGGATGATCCCCGAGCACAGGGCGAAGTAGGTCATTGCGGCGTGGCGATTTCCTCCCTCGCCGACATGGAACGACTCTTCGACGGCATCCCGCTCGACCAGGTCACGACCTCGATGACGATCAACGGGCCGGCGATCGTGCTGTTCGCCATGTATCTGGGGCTCGCACGCAAACGCGGCATTCCGTTTTCGCAGCTCGGCGGCACGATCCAAAACGATATCCTGAAAGAATACATCGCGCAGAAGGAGTGGCTGTTTCCGCCGGAGCCCCATATGGCAGTGATCGTCGACACCATCGCCTACTGCGCCGCCTATCTCCCCAAATGGCATCCGATCAGCATCAGCGGGTACCACATCCGTGAAGCCGGTTCGACAGCCGTTCAGGAGTTGGCCTTTACCCTATACGACGGACTGACGTACGTAGAGGCCGCGGTGAAGGCCGGGCTGGATGTGGACGCCTTCGCCCCGCAATTATCCTTCTTCTTCAACGTCCACAACGACTTCTTTGAGGAGATCGCCAAGTTTCGTGCCGCTCGCCGGTTGTGGGCGCGTGAAATGGCACGGCGCTATCATCCGAACAACCCGCGTTCACTTCAACTCCGTTGCCATGCACAGACCGCAGGCTGCTCCCTCACCGCCCAGCAGCCGATGAACAACGTCGTACGGACCGCCCTCCAGGCATTGGCCGCAATACTGGGCGGCACGCAGTCGCTCCATACCAACTCGATGGACGAAACGCTGGCGCTGCCTACGGAAGAAGCGGTGAAACTCGCCCTGAGAACCCAACAGATTATTGCCGCCGAGAGCGAAACCGTGAATACCGTCGATCCTCTGGGCGGGTCGTATTTCGTCGAGTCATTGACGAATCGTCTGGAGGAAGGAGCGCAAGACTATTTTCGCCGGCTGGACGGAATGGGCGGCATGATTCGCGCCATTGAACGAGGGTTCCCGCAGCGCGAGATTCTTGAAGCCTCGCAACGGTATCAACGTGAGCTCGAGCGGGGCGAGCGGAGTCTGATCGGCGTCACTGATCATGTGGAGAAAACAGAGCGTCCGATTCCGATTCTACGGATCGGGCCGGAAGTGGAACAGGAGCAGGTCGCACGGCTGTCCGATTTGCGCAAATCACGCGACCCCTTCCGAATGGCCGGCGCATTGGAGGAAGTGCAGGAAACGGCGGCCTGTCATCAGAATCTTCTCCCCCCTCTCATTGAGGCCGTCCTGGCGAAAGCGACGTTGGGTGAGATCTGCGGTGCCTTGCGTGAGGTCTACGGAACCTATCGCGAACCGGTGGTGTTATGAGACAGCGACAGGCAGATGCTCTCCAGGCTCGCACAACGCGCGAGGCACGGGTGACCGATGCATACGGAGGCATCCTGCTCGCCACCGCTGAAGCACCTGCGAACGTGAGAAGCAGGATATTCACAAGGATGATCTGTGCCCATGAAGCTGGGAGCCTTTGACATTTATCCCGTGACAGATGGCCGCTTCCGCTTAGACGGCGGGGCCATGTTCGGTGTCGTCCCCAAAACCCTGTGGGAGCGCTGTTGCCCTGCCGATACCCTCAATCGTGTGGCGCTCAGCCTGACCTGCCTGTTGATCAAAGCCCACGGGAAAAATGTGCTGGTGGATACAGGGCTGGGCGACAAGGAGGATGCCAGATTCCACTCGATCTTTGCGGTTGAGCGCACACCGACGCTACGCGCCTCCCTCGCACAGCATGGACTCAGCCCGGACGACATCCACTTGGTGGTGAATACGCATCTGCATTTCGACCATGCCGGAGGCAACACCGTCGCTGCAGAAGCGCAGACCCTGAAGCCGGCGTTTCCCAAAGCGGCCTATTGCGTCCAACTGGGAGAATATGAAGACGCGGCTCAGGCCAATGAACGGACAAAGGCCAGTTATCGCCAGGACAATCTGATGCCCGTCTCGCAAGCCGGACAGTGGGAGTTCATCCGGGGAGACACGGAACTCCTACCCGGCATCACTGCCGTCGTGACCGCCGGGCATACCCGCTACCATCAAAGCGTGAAAGTGGAGTCCGAAGGACACACGGCCTTCTTTCTCGGCGATCTCATCCCCACCGTCGCACATCTGCCCTTGCCCTACATCATGGGGTACGACCTCAACCCGGTCCGCACCTTGGACACCAAACGGTGGGTCCTGGACCAAGCCGTGGCAGAACATTGGCTCTTGATCTTTGAACATGATCCGCTGGTGCAGGCCGGCCACGTCAGGAAAACGGCGGAAGGACGGTACGTGCTGGAGGAGGTACGGCTATGGCAGTAGCAGCGGCCCCCCTGCGGATTCTGATTGGCAAAGTCGGTCTGGACGGACATGACCGTGGGGTCAAACTCGTGGCACGCGCGCTGAGGGATGCCGGTGTGGAGATTGTCTATACCGGTCTTCACCAGACTCCTGAGCAGGTGGTGGCCACAGCCATCCAGGAGGACGTCCATGCCATCGGGCTCAGCATCCATTCCGGGGCACACAATTCCCTCTTCCCCCGGGTGATCCACCTCCTGCGGGAGCAGGGAGCCGGAGACATCGTCCTGTTCGGCGGAGGAATCATCCCCGATGAGGATGTCCCGAGACTGAAGGCGGCCGGCGTGCAGATGTTGTTTCGGCCCGCGACACCGATGCGCGACATCGTGGATTTTGTGAAAGGTCTCCACGTCGAACGGTGAGGAGCATTCCCTGATGCGTGTGCTGAACACAGCCGTGCAGCGTGACGCGGACGAATATATCCGCAACCGCTCGCACTACGAACAACTCTCGGCCGATGTGCGGAAGCACCTCGCGCTTGCGCAGGCGGGCGGCCCGGCCGACGCGGTGGCACTGCAGAAACAACGCGGCAAGTTGACGGCGCGCGAACGGATCACGGCTCTGCTCGATCCGGGTTCACCATGGGTTGAATTGAGCCCGCTCGCCGCCTTTGGCCTCTACGATAATCACGTGCCCTCTGCCGGAATCATCACGGGCATCGGTTCCGTGTCCGGACGGTTCTGCGTCATCACAGCCAACGATGCCACCGTCAAGGGCGGCACCTACTTTCCCATCACCATCAAGAAGCACTTGCGGGCACAAGAAATCGCGCTCGAAAACCGCCTCCCGGCCATCTACCTCGTTGATTCAGGCGGCGTGTTCCTTCCCATGCAGGCGGAAGTCTTTGCCGATAAGGAGCACTTCGGGCGCATCTTCTTCAACCAGGCTCGCATGTCCGCGGCCGGCATCCCGCAGATTGCCGTCGTCATGGGCATGTGCACGGCCGGCGGCGCCTATGTCCCGGCGATGTGCGATGAGAACATTATCGTGAAGGGCACCGGCACCATCTACCTTGCCGGACCACCGCTCGTGAAGGCGGCAACCGGCGAGGAGGTCACCACCGAAGAGTTGGGCGGAGCCGATCTTCACACGCGCGTGTCCGGGGTCAGCGACCATCTGGCGGAGAACGACCTCGATGCGCTGGACCTCTGTCGTGCCTCCATTGCCACGCTGGGACGCCGACCGCCGAAGGTTCGTCGGGAACACATCGATGAGCCGCGCTATCCGGCCGACGATCTGTACGGCATTATTCCCCGCAATCCCCGTCAGCCATGGGACATCCGCGAGCTCATCGCTCGTCTCGTGGATGGGAGCCGCTGGCATGAATTCAAGGCGCGGTATGGCCCCACGCTGGTCTGCGGTTTCGCCCATTGGATGGGTCATCTCATCGGCATCGTTGCCAACAACGGGGTGCTGCTACCAGAGTCTTCGCTGAAAGGCGCGCATTTCGTCCAACTCTGTTCGCAGCGCCGGATTCCCCTACTGTTTCTCCAGAACATCACCGGCTTCATGGTCGGCAAGGAGTACGAAAGCAGAGGGATCATCAAGGACGGGGCCAAGATGGTGCAAGCAGTTGCCACCGCGGACGTACCCAAATTCACTCTCGTCGTCGGGGCTTCCCACGGCGCCGGCAACTACGCGATGTGCGGCCGTGCTTACGGACCACGATTTCTCTTTACCTGGCCCAATGCCAGGATCTCGGTCATGGGCGCACAACAGGCGGCCCACGTCCTGGTGACGGTGAAGCAGCAACAACGAACACGGAACACCGTCTCCCTATCTGAGGACGAACAACGGCGGATCACGGATTCCACAGTCAGGCAATTTGAACAGGAAGGCAGCCCCTATTTCAGCAGTGCCCACCTGTGGGACGACGGCATTCTTGATCCCATGGAGACACGCAAGGTGCTGGGACTTTGTCTCGACATCGCGACAACGTGGCCCGGCAAAGACAGTCGAGCGCCGGTGTTCCGTATGTAGCGCAGGACACGATCGGAGAAGACGGCATGCGTCGATTCGCAACCCTTGTTGTTGAACCACAGGGCGCCATGGCCAGGATCACGCTCAACCGTCCACAGCGGCGCAATGCGTTTGACAGTGTGATGGTGGAGGAACTCGGACAGGCCTTTGCAACCGTGGCGGAGGAACCCGCGTTGAGAGGTATCGTGCTGGCGTCGTCGGGAGCCAGCTTCTGCGCCGGAGCCGACCTTCACTGGGTGCAGACCGAATCTCCCGTCTCCGAAGCCCGCGCCAGGGATGATGCGCAACAGCTGATACGCATGCTCCGTACGGTCGATGAATGTCCGTGCCCGGTCATCGGAAGAATCCAAGGCCCGGCCTTCGGAGGCGGACTCGGCTTAGTGGCAGCCTGCGATGTCGTGGTGGCGGCAGACGATGCCACCTTCGGCCTAAGCGAAACCAGGCTTGGATTGGTCCCGGCAGTCATCGCTCCATTTCTGCTACGGAAAACCGGAACCTCGTTCCTCAGGCGTTATGGTTTGACGGGGGAACCGTTCGATGCATCGACGGCTCAGCGATTTCTCCTGGTGCATGACATCGTTCCACAGCACAGGCTTGACGATCGGATCGCCGAATTGACGCGAGCACTCATGCAGCTGGCTCCTCAGGCAGTCAGGGACAGCAAAGCCCTCTTTCGCCGGATGTGGTCCCTGTCCGAGCATGACTGCTGGTCACTCGGGGTGGAGGCGAACGCGCGCGCCCGTCGTGGACCGGAATCCGCGGAGGGCCTCTTGGCGTTTACGAACAAGCGATTGCCGTCCTGGGCTCAGGTCCTGGAACGGCAGCCGACAGAGGAGGCGACCAGGTTGAACCATGACTCCCTCCGGCACCCATGAACTGCCTCGACCGGCCGTCCGTATCATCGAGGTGGCTCCCCGCGACGGCTTGCAGCACGAATCCGTCTTCCTGCCGACGGCACGGAAGATTGCCCTGATCAATGCCTTGTCGCGAACGGGCGTGGCTGAAATCGAGGCCGGCTCGTTTGTCTCCCCCACGGCCATTCCCCAGTTAGCGGATTCAGACGAAGTCTTCCGGAGTATCGATCGCCTGCCGGGTGTCACCTACTCGGCATTGGTGCCGAACGAACGAGGATTTGAGCGCGCCCGGGCCGCGGCGGTCACAAAGATTGCGTTGTTTACGGCCGCCTCGGAGAGTTTCACGCGCCACAACATCAAGGCCACGGTCCACGAGTCGTTGCGGCGGTTTGCTCCCATTGTGAAATCAGCCCAACGGGATGGCATGCTGGTCCGCGCCTACATTTCGACGGTCGTATTTTGTCCCTATGAAGGCCGAATCCCGCCGGCTTGCGTACTGGATCTCATGACACAGCTGCTCGATCTCGGCGTGCAGGAGCTGTCGCTGGGCGAAACCGTCGGGAAGGCTGCGCCCAGTGATCTCCGAATATTGCTGGATACGGTGATCCCCCGCGTCAGCCCGTCCAGGCTATCACTGCATTGTCACGATACCTACGGCATGGGAATCGCCAATGTGCTCACAGCCTGGGATGAGTATGGACTGACGGCCTTCGATTGCTCAGCGGGAGGCCTGGGCGGTTGCCCGTACGCACCAGGCGCCTCCGGCAATGTGGCCACGGAAGATGTGGTCTTTGCCCTGAAAGCGTCCGGCGCGGTGGTGCCGGTCGATGAACGAACGGTATCGGCTTGTGCACAGGGGTTTGCCGAGGCATTGCGGCATCCCCTCAATTCCAGGCTGTCGCACGTGCTGCGCCGTTCCGAACCAGAGGCGGCCGTACAGGTGTGACGTGAACCATGCATGTCTGAATCGTTCTGCCATGCAACTCGGAGCTGAGTCTCTGGCGGCGCAGGTGACGCAGGGCACCGTTCGGGCTATCGCACGCGTGATCTCCCTCATCGAAAACCAGGACCCGGTCGGACTCGCGGTCCTGGGACAACTGACGCCTTCTCTCGCCGAAACGTTGGTCCTAGGCATAACCGGGTACCCGGGAACCGGCAAAAGCACCTTGATCAATCAGCTCATCACCGCCTACCGGCGACTCGGCCACAAGGTCGGTGTGTTAGCGGTCGATATCAGCAGTCCTGTCACTGGCGGTGCGGTGCTGGGGGACCGCATCAGAATGCAGCAGCACGCGGACGACGCCATGGTCTACATCAGGAGCATGGCCACACGCGGACACCAGGGTGGGCTCGCGCGCGCCACTCAAGAGGCGCTCCGGGTGCTGAAGGCCGCGGCCTATGACGTGATGCTGATTGAAACGGTCGGCGTCGGCCAGAACGAACTCGAGATCGTGCAAATCGCCCCCATCGTCATCGCCGTGGTGGCACCCGGGCTGGGCGATGAGATCCAAGCCATGAAGGCGGGCTTGCTGGAGGTCGCCGATATCGTCGTCATGAACAAGGGTGACCATGACGGTGCCGACCGCACGATGAGAGATCTCCAGGAACACTGCCGAATGGTCCTTCGCACCGTCGCCCACAAGGGCGACGGGATCCTGGAACTGATTGCCGTCATCGCGGAATGTCGGCGATTCCACAACCTCAACGGGCCAAGACAGGGCGGGCGGACCGGACAACTCATGCATCGAGGAACAGTGGGCGCCAACTAGGAGATCACACGTATGTTGGCCGATCACCTCGCACAGTACACACGGTCGCTGGGTGATCACGATCTACCGGATTCCGTCGTGCATGAGGTGAAGCGCCGACTGTTGGACAGCCTGGGCTGCGCATTCGGCGCCTGGAACGCCCCCCCCTGCTCCATCGCACGAGAGATGGCACAGTCGGTGAAAGTTGCGGACGGGGCAACCGTATGGGGCACAGGGCACAGAACCTTGCCGGATCTGGCGACCTTTGCCAATGGCGCCATGGTCCGCTATCTGGATTTCAACGACACCTACCTCTCAAAGGAACCCGCCCATCCCTCGGACAACATCGCGGCAGTCCTCGCAGCGGGAGAATCGGTCCATGCGTCCGGCGCCCGTGTCATTCACGCCATCGCGCTGGCCTATGAAATTCAGTGTCGACTCTGCGATGCAGCGGCGTTGCGGCCTCGCGGGTGGGACCATGTAACCTACGGGGCTATCTCGTCTTCGCTTGGCGCTGCCAACGTGATGAAACTGTCTGAACCGCAGACGCGCCACGCCGTCAACCTCGCCGCCGTGGCAAACGTGGCTCTGCGGCAAACCAGAGTCGGAGACCTTTCCATGTGGAAAGCCTGTGCGTTTTCCAACGCCGCGCGCAATGGTCTCTTTGCGGCTCAACTGGCCCGGCTTGGTATGACTGGACCGGCGCCGATCTTTGAAGGAGACAAGGGATTCATGAAACTGGTGTCCGGACCATTCGAATTGCCGAGGCTTGGTGGTCGGCCGGCCCTGGACGGTACCTCGGTCCCGTTCAAAATTCTCGACACCTACATCAAGCACTTGCCGGTTGAATACCATGCCCAGACCGCCGTCGAGGCGGCATTGGCCCTGCGAGCAGACCTCATCAGGGAAGAAGGAGCAGACGCAATCCGAACCCTGGGCGACGTGGAGATCGGCAGTTATGAGGTGGCGAGAGAGATCATCGGACGCGATCCGGAAAAATGGCGTCCCGCGACAAGAGAAACCGCCGACCATAGTTTTCCCTACTGTGTCGCCGCAGCGCTGTTGGACGGTCGTCTGACGCTTCACTCCTTCAGCCCCAAGCGACTGGCCGATCCGGCCCTGCATGAACTCATGAGTCACATTCGTGTCGTCCCGCTACCGGACTTCGACAGTGCCTATCCCGACCGGATGCCGACGCGGCTCACCGTCATCACCGCCAAGGGCACCACGTACCGCACACAAGTGGACCTGCCCTTGGGACACCCGGGCCGCCCTCTCTCGGATCAGCAAGTAGAAGACAAGTTTCGGCGCCTCGCCTCAAAGCGGCTCAGCGCAACTCGACTCACACGGCTCATCACGTTCGTCTGGAACCTCGAAGACGTGAAAGACATCGGCACCTTGATGCCGCTTCTGAAGGTCACAGCATGACGAGCAATCGATCGAGCATCACCAAGGGCCAACGCCTGCGGGAATTGTTGGGGAGACGCACCCTCGCCATGCCCGGGGCGTTCAACGCCCTGACGGCCATGCAAATTGAACGGGCCGGGTTCGAGGCCCTCTATGTCTCGGGGGCCGCAATTTCTGCTGCACGGGGCCTGCCGGATATCGGACTGATCTCACTGGCGGAGATGGCGGCAGACGCAGGGGTGATCGCGAATGCGGTAGCCATTCCGGCGATTGTCGATGCAGACACCGGATACGGCCCGCCATCCATGGTCATGGAGGCCGTGCGGGAGTTCGAACGGGGCGGGTTAGCCGGCATGCAACTCGAAGATCAGGAAGCGGCCAAGAAATGCGGTCATCTCCCGGGAAAACGCGTGATCCCCATCGACGAGATGGTTGCCAAAGTCACCGCCGCCCTCCAGGCACGGCAACATGGTGATTTTCTCATTGTGGCGCGTACGGACGCGCGCGCCGTCGAAGGCATGGAGGGAGCTATTCGCCGCGCCAAGGCCTATGCCGACGCCGGGGCCGATGTGCTCTTCCCGGAGGCCCTGTCGTCCGCAGAGGAGTTCGGAGCATTCGCCAGGGAAATGACACGATCAGGCGTGCACCTTCCGCTCATGGCCAACATGACGGAGTTCGGCAAGACACCCTATCTGCGTGTGAGTGAATTTGAAGCCCTGGGCTATCGTGCGGTGCTGTTTCCCGTCAGTGCGTTGCGTGTCGCCGCACGCGCCGTCGAGGCACTCCTGGCGGAACTCACCTTCTTCGGAACTCAACGAGAATGGCTCGATCACATGATGCCGAGACAGGAACTCTACGATTTGCTTCGGTACGACGCTCACCAGGTAGCGACAGGGAGGTCCCATGAATCAGGTCATACAGGAACACCCGGCACCTCATAGGTTGGATCCAACAGACTACAGCCCTGGACTGGAAGGCGTGATCGCCGGTGAGTCGGAAATCTGCCAGGTCGATGAGGGCGACGCAGGGCTCAGGTATCGAGGGTATGCCATCGGCGACCTTGCGGAGTGGAGCAGTTTCGAGGAAGTCGCACATCTGTTGCTGGTCGGGCGACTCCCGACAGGCACAGAATTACACACATTCTCCGAGCTGATCATGCGCCATCGACAGCTCCCGAGCCAGGTGGAGCAGTTTCTCGCAACCGTTCGTCCGGGGCTGCACCAGATGGATCTGTTGCGGACCGGGATCTCACTGCTGGGGCTGACAGATCCGGACGCACAGGATGGATCAGCGGAAAGCAACCTCCGCAAATCGACACGGTTGTTAGGCCAAGTCCCCTGTCTCGTCGCCGCATGTCACCCGGCGATGAGTGGCAGGCCCCCTGCAACACATGACCACTTTGGCGGATTTGCAGAACATCTGCTGCGACTCATCGTCGGTCAGATGGGGGGAGACGCCGGCACCGCTATGATGCAGGCATTGAACGTGTCGCTGATCCTCTATGCGGAGCACGAGTTCAACGCGTCCACGTTTTCCGCCCGGGTCACCGCATCCACCCTCACGGATCTGCATGGCGCCCTGACGGCTGCAGTGGCCACGCTCAAAGGTCCGCTCCACGGAGGCGCCAATGAAGCCGTGGCCTCGATGCTGCTTGAGATCGAGACACCGACGCGGGCGGAATCCTGGGTGCGCAAGGCCCTCGCCAGGAAACAACGCGTAATGGGCTTCGGGCATCGTGTCCTCAAACAGGGCGATGCCCGTTCGACGATCATCCAACGCCATGCGGAACGGTTGAGTGAACTCTGCCACGATCGCCGTTGGTATGCGATCGCTGCCATCATCGACCGCATCATGCTGGAGGAAAAGGGGCTCCGCCCCAATCTCGATTTCTACACCGCTGTGGCCTACCTGGTCATGGGTATTCCACGCGAACTGTCCACACCGCTGTTCGTCTGTTCCCGCCTCACCGGGTGGTGCGCCCATGTGATGGAACAGCAGCAGCACAATCGTCTGATCCGACCGCGGGCCCGGTATACCGGCCCGTCGCCGAGGGCCTATGAGCCTCTTCACCGACGCATCTGACAGGATCGGGCAGGCTCGTGCTGCCTCCGGACGGGTTGCAGAGCTTCCATGGGTCTCGTTTGCCGAATTCTTCCGCTCGCGCATCTACGATCCGCAGCTCGTCACCAGAAATGTCCTCACCTACTGCGACGACGAGCGCCATCTGCGCCGCACCTACACCTATGCGGAATTGGGCGCGACCGTCGACCGTCTGGCGGAGGGGCTTCACACAACACTCGGCCTCACGCGGGGTGACCGGATCGCCACCGTGCTCTTCAACGATGATGTGACGGTCCTCATCTATTTTGCGGCCTGGATATTGGGCATCGCGGTGGTCCCGATCAACATCGAGGAATCGACCGACAGAAAGCGATACATCCTGGAACACGCAGAAGTCGCTGCGGCATTCTGCTGGGAGGATGTCTACCCCGAGATCAAGGACCTTCAGGCGGACCTGCCGTCCCTGCGCGACGTCGTGTGTGTGGGCAACGGAGGCCTCCATGAAATGCAGAAACAGTCTGCGGGAGGGAAGAAACACCGCTCGCTCCCTTCACCCCGTCTCTGCCCTTCGACATCGCAACTCGATGATCCGGCACTCATCGTGTACACGTCCGGTACCACCGGTCAGCCGAAAGGTGTGGTCCTCACGGGGACAAATCTGCTGACCGATGCAGATGCGATCGCAGCCTGGCACGGCTTCGGTCTCAATGATCGCCTGATGTGCGTGTTGCCCGTGCATCATGTCAACGGAATCGTGGTCACGCTGGTCACACCGCTGTATTGCAAGGGCAGCGTGGTGCTCAACCGAAAATTTAGAACCGGCAGTTTCTGGCGACGGCTCCACGACGAAGCTGTGACATCGGTGAGTGTCGTTCCCACGTTGCTGGAATTCCTCCTGGAAGCTGACGAAGATCTCGCCTCCTACCGGCTGGAGCGCTTCCGGGGAGCGATTTGCGGAGCCGGCCCCTTGTTGAAAGAGACGGCACTCCGGTTCGAGGACCGGTTCGGCGTCGCGATCCACCATGGGTACGGCCTGTCGGAGACGACCTGTTATTCCTCCTTCCTGCCCACCGATCTCACCCCGGCCCAGCATCGCCATTGGTTGGCGGACTATGACTTTCCGTCTGTGGGAGTGGCGCTTCGCCACAACGTCATGACCATTCTGAACGGTCGAGGAGAACCGCTGCCCGAAGGGGTGCGCGGAGAAATCTGCATCCGTGGACGCACGTTATGCGCAGGGTATTTCCGGCGCGACGATGCGAATGACGCGGCCTTCCAATGGGGCTGGTTTCGTTCGGGGGATGAAGGGTTCTACCAAGCAGATGACCGCGGCAGGCCGTTCTTCTTTATTTCCGGACGGTTGAAGGAACTCATTATTCGCGGCGGGGTGAACATCTCACCCCTGGAGATCGACGATGTCTTGAAGCGGCATCACGGCGTGAAATTCGCCATGGCCATCCCCTTCGAGAATCGCTATTACGGTGAAGAGATTGCGGCCTACATCGTCCCGCACAATCCTGCGGCGCCTCCCACCGAGGCGGAGCTCCTGGCCCATTGCCGCAGGCAATTGCCGTTTGCGAAACAACCCAAGCTTGTCCTCTTTGGTGCGGAGGTGCCGTATACCGCCACCGGGAAACCCAAACGGCTGGAGGTAAAGGCGAGGCTGGCGTCGACCCTGGCGCGGTATCACGACAGGCAATTCAGAGAGCAGACATGACCCTCATGGGTGAGGCAACACATGAACACCCTCTTCAAAGGATTCGAACGGATCGAAGATGCCCGTGAACGGTTGACGGGCACAAGTTTTCTGGCCGGACTCTATGACGGCACGCCCGACTTCACGCTCTTGCTCACTCCGCCGCAACCACCGGAGGAAAAGGCGGCCGGTGACGCCTTCTGCCAGCAGATCGAAACGTTTTTACGGCATGAGGTCGATCCCGAGGCCATCGAACGCCAGGCCAAGATTCCTGACTCGGTGATTCAGGGGCTGTTCAAGCTCGGCGCGTTCGGGATGAAAATTCCGAAGCAGTACGGCGGCCAGGGATTCTCTTACACCAACTATGGTCGCGTCCTGACGTTGATCGCCAGCTGGAGCAACATTCTCGCATTGACTGTGGCGGTGCCGCAATCCATCGGCATCGCCATGCCGATTCTCCTCTTCGGCAACGAAGATCAGAAGCGGAAGTATCTCCCCCTCGTGGCACGGGAAGCGATCTCGGCGTTCGCCCTCACGGAGCCGATGACCGGCTCCGACGCCGCCCACGTCTGCACAGAAGCGGTGCTGGACCGGACCGGGAGTCACTTTCGGGTCAACGGAGAAAAGCTCTGGTGTACCAACGGCCCGATCGCCCGCTTCATCACACTCATCGCTCGCGTACCAGCCAAGCGGGTCGTGCAGAACGGACAGATCGAGTGGGTGCCCGCGCCCGAGGGACAGGGAGCGGACGACCGGGTCCACACGGCGTTCATTCTCGACATGAGTGCACCAGGTTTGCTCGTGCGGCAACGGTGTCAATTCGAGGGCTGTCGCGGCATCGAGAATGCCCACATTACGCTGAAGGATGTGGCGATCCCGGTCGACAGCGTGATCGGCGAGGTGGGAAAGGGGTTGAAGTATGCCCTCACGATCCTCAATGTGGGACGCGGGGTGAGCATTCCGGCCATATGTCTCGGCATGGCGAAACAGGCCTGGCAACCGACCGTGGATCGGGCCAATGCACGGGTCACTTTCCAAAAACCGCTGGCCGAACGCCAAACTCAGCAGATTCGTCTCGGGGACATGGCCGGGCATCTGTTTGCCATGGAAGCCTTGGCCATGCTGGTGTGGCGACTGGCCGATCAACACCGGCACGACATTCGGATCGAAGCCGCCGTGGCCAAAGTCTTTTGCTCCGAACACACGATTCGCTTTCTCCGGGATGCTCAAATCCTCTTCGGCGGCATGGGATACGAAACCGCAGACTCCAAGAGCCTTCGGGGAGAGCCGGCCTTCGGTATCGAACAACTGGTACGCGATGCCGAGATGTACCGGATCGGTGAGGGCGCGACGGATATCCTGCGACCATTCATCGTGCGCGAAGGATTGAACCATCACCTGGAGCGCGTCAAAGCGCTCTATGCCGACGACCTGTCCATCCTCGACCAGTCGCGCCAAGCCCTGAAGCTGGCCGGATTCTACATCCCCTGGTATCTACGGCAATGGCTGAAGCGGCCGCTCCCGGCCGGCCCTGAGTTTACGCACCCTCAGGTGGGTCTGGTGACGCGCTATGTCGAACGCACGAGTCGGCGCCTGGCTCGCGACATCTTCCGGGCGATGGTGCGATTCCAGCTCTCCTTCCAGGACGAACAACGCCTGCAGAACCGGATTGAATCCGTCGGAGAAGACCTGCTCGCGATGCTGGCGACGGTGCTGTACGCCGAAGAACAGACCCGATTGGGGGGACGAACAACGGTCTGGGAATTGGCGGAGGCATTCTGTGCCTGCGCCAGGCAACGCGTGGCTCAGCGACTGGCTGAGTTCCGAGATCGCGGGGAATATCTGACCGCGACGACCGGCACCCAGGCGCTGAAAGGCTACTACCCGAGTTTGTCGTCAGGAATCGTGCACCGTCGACTGGAAGATTATCGCCATCGCAAACAGGCCAGCTGACCGCGCAATGTCCCGGACCACCACGACGGTGTCACCGGACTGCTCTCACAGTCCACCGGCCCATCCGCTAGACCTTTGTGAGGCCCAACCCGGCCACCACTTCTACTTTGAACGGAAGACTGTCCTCCCCCATCAGCAAGGTCCGGCAGGGAAAGGGAATTTCGATGTGTTGCGCATCAAACGCCTTCTTCAGTCTGCGCCGATACTCACGCCCGACCTTCCACTGCTCCGCCGGTTTTGTCTTGATGCGCGCGCGCAGGGTGACGGCACTCTCAGCAAAATTTTCCACGCCCACTACTTCGATCGGCTCGAGGATCATGGCACCCAACTCCCGATCCTGACGCAATTCCTCTCCAACCGCTCGCATCACCGACACCACCCGATCGGTATCCTCGCGATACGCCACCCCCATATCCAACACAAAGGCCGACCACTCCTTGGTCATGTTGGACAGGGTCGTGATCCCGCCGTTGGGGAACACGTGCACCACGCCGGAGAAGTCCCGCAAGGAAATCGTCCGGAACGTGATGGTTTCCACCTGCCCACCGGTGCCGTTGATCACCGCGACATCTCCCAGCCGGATGTGATCTTCCAGGATGATAAAGAACCCGCTGATCAGATCTCGCACCAGGTTCTGTGCGCCGAATCCCACAGCCAACCCGAGTATGCCCGCGCCGGCCAGAATCGGGGCGATGTCCAGCCCCACAACCTGCAAGGATTCGATGATGATGACCGCCCAAATCGCGGTGAGCGCAATCGTCCGCAGAATTCCGGACAACGTGGCGGCCCGCTTCTGCGCGGTCCCCGCCTGTTGATCCGCCGTGTCACTGGCAGCCACCATCACCCGTTCCAGTTGCAGCAGCCCAAGGCGGGAAAAACGTAGCGCAAGGTAGCCGACCACACAGACCAAGCCCACACGCAACATGGCCAAGCCCACGGTCGCAGCCATGCTGATCAGCCACGGCCAGGCGGTCTCGATCGAAAGTCCGGTCATCATCGATAGGCTCCTTTCACAGTCTCGGTGTATGGAATGGCAGCGCCGATCCGCGAACCGTCATGGCATCGGGGGATACGTTGGCCCTCATCGGACACCCTGGGCACGACCCTGTTCGCGGGCATCGTAGAGACAGCATCCTGACGATGCAAGCCACGATAGCGCGTTGCTGATCCGAGGGCGTAGAGAGTAGGGTTATTTCGCGATGGTGATCGCCGGAGTGGGAGTCTTGGAAATATCGGTCACTGTCATCTGGTAGAGCTGTGCCAGCACGCGAAAGGTGCCGAGATTCCAGGGGTCTAACGTGCCGTCCTCATGAGAGGCCTTGGTGATCGAATACCAACGGTCTTCGAACTTCACCGCGAAGGCAGCATTGTCAGGGCGGGAGGCGGTTTCACCGATATCCAACGTCCGCACGGGATTCAGCACAACTGCCCCTGTGCGTTCATCGGAATCGACCGGGAATTCGGGGTCGGCGACAATCCCATTCGCGAGAAATCGCATGATCTTATTGAAGCTGCGAATGACGACAAATCCGTGCAGCGGATAATCTCCGCCTGGTCCATCCGGCCGGATGTCGATAAGAATATAGTTGCGCGGATACCGCTGAGCCTCCTCATGCAACAGCCGACGTTCCTCATTGGGCAATTGCATGGGATCGTAATTGGTGATGACGGTCCGCCCGGTGACCCGCCGTCGGACAGTCAAGGACGGGTCTTCGCTCGTTCCGCCGATGGCGTATCCCCGATCCATTGCGTCAAGAATTTTGTCCAGTCCTCGCACCAGATCCCCCGACCCCGACCGTGTGGAGAGCGGGAGTGCGACGGTTTGTTCGAAAATCAGCGGAGTGACTTGGAGTTCGCGCGACAGGTTCAATGCCGAGAGATGCATGATGCGCCGGCGAAACTCCCGATACTCGTCCGCAAAATACGGCATATTCCGGTAAAACGCCGACTCCCCATACCCGCTGGCTTGAATGCCGCTCGCCATCAGGCGGAGGATAATCGCGGGTTCGACGCCCTGCTGAAACATGAATGTCACACGGCTTTCGTCGAACGGGGTGAGGATGCGGCTGGTAAACTCTTCGCCCTGAATCGGAACAATCGTCATCGTGGGGCGTTCGGCCATGCTGCCGCCAAAGGAAAGCCCCAGTGAGTCCGGGCCGGGTGAGACGAAGGTATGGGTCAAACCGGCGCTGGCTTGGAACTCGAACGTCGCCGCGACACTGGACACACCCGTGAAATGCTGGGGAAGGAAATGCCGCGACCGGGCGATGTTGAGCAGCAGCATTTCAGCTTCGACCCGCCCGACCGCACGATCGTATTCGAGCACGGCCTGATGCAGCGCAATGGGAGAGAGACAGCCGGTGGAGAAGAGCGACAGCAGGCCAACGACGACGCTCAGCATTGCCCGCAGCCATGATGATTGGAGTCTGCAGACCCTCATCGACACCCTATCGCTCCAACGCCGCCAGTTGCTTTCTCACGGCTTCCACTTTTTCCCGATGATCCGGCTGGGTCTCGGCCAGTTTGACGTAGCTCCGATAGGATTGAATCGCCTGCTCACGCTGATTGTGCGCGACAAAGGCCTCCCCCAGGTTGTAATACGCCACCGGATCGTTGGGTTGTAGCGAGGCGGCCGCACGAAATGCCGCCAGTGCCTCCTCGATCTGGCCCTTGCTCAACAACGCAACCCCGAGATTGTTCCGGGCCGCCACGCTATTGGGTACCGCCTGCAGGGCAACGCGGTAGGCGGCAATCGCCCCCTCCACATCCCCCTTTTTCTGCAACAAGACCGCTAGCGCCTCCTGCGCAGGCGCATGGGAGGGCTGATGCACCAACATGGCACGATACTCGGCCAGCGCCCCCTCACTGTCTCCGGCCCTGTCGAGGAGCTGCCCCACGTCGTAATGCAACGCCCCCTGCCCGGGATCAAGCTTCAGGACTTCACGGAATGCCGCCAAGGCTCCATCCACGTCGCCTTTAGCCTTCAAAGCCAACCCAAGGTTGTAATGCGCATCCGGATTCTGCGGTTGCAATCGAATGGCCGTGCGCCCTGACCCGATCGCGCCGTCCAACTCTCCCTTGGCCAACAGGGCGGCACTCAAGTTCAAGCTGTACAAGGCGGCGGCCGAACCGGCCTGTAACCGCAGCGCCGCGCGATATTCTCCTATGGCCTCGTCGAGCAGCCCCTTGCGCTGTAGCACTAGTCCCAGGTTGTTATGGGCGGTCGCGTTGTCTGGCTGCAGACGCAACGTTTCGCGATAGTGCTCGATTGCCCCGTCGACATCGTCCTTCGCCTCCAACGCCAGCGCAAGATTGTGATGGGGCGCGGCATTGCCTGGCTGGAGGCGAATGGCATACCGATAAGCATCGATCGCCTCCTCGAGCCGCCCCTGCTCGCTGAGTGCCACGCCGAGGTTGTTATGAATAGCGGCAAATTCGGGTTGCACGCTCAGCGCGGCCCGATATTCGCGAATGGCGTCATCGAGCGCTCCCTGCGCCGCCAGCGACAGGCCCATGGCGTGACGAGCCTCGGGAAACTCGGCTCGCTTTTGAAGCGCCGCAGAGAATTTCTCTACGGCCTCCGCATAGTTGCCTTTCGCGTGAAGCGCAACACCGGCGTAGTACAGACTCTCGGCTTCGCCGGTCTGCACACCGGGGCGGGGCTTTTGCGGGATGATTTGAGGACTGGACGCCCGATGGTGATGCGAGGAGTGCTTTTTCGCTGCGGGTTTGGCGTCGGAGGCCAGGGCCGCAGGCGGTTGACCGCCAAGGCAGAGCAGCAGCAGCACGACCATTGAAGAAGGAGCGAAGGACCGAACCATCGTCACCCACATGTAGGATCAAAAGGTGCGGTATCTTGCCGAGCGAACGCAAACAAATCAAGCCCTCGGAGCGCGCACCTCATCGCGCGACCGTTCATGCCGCAACGCAGTTTTCCTCATGCCCTCGGTAGACACCTCAGGGCCTCTTCGGCTATGATGGCGATTCGTTTCGCCCAGCCTTTGATTCTGCCGTGGCGGTGTAGCTCAGTTGGCAGAGCAGCGGACTCATAAGCCGCGGGTCACCCGTTCAATCCGGGTCACCGCCACCAAAAAACCTCAACGATTCCGTAGCGTATGAGTCGGCCGTGCATCGGCCCTCCGTCGCATCACTTGACTTTGCTGACTTCGCACCTTGCCCGCATTCGGAATTTCTCTATATCGCCATCGTCACCGCTTCTTGCCGTCGACAAATTCACCTTTTCATTTCCATTGTGAACGTGTACCGGCGACAATGGTGAATCTGCACGTTCACTGTGATCATCGGGCACGGTGAGAAACTCTCATTGAGCCAGGTTTTCCAACCCAACTACCTGGAATATGGCTAGCATCTTTCCCAACTTCACGGCCGGTATGTTCGACGCCCCCGATCACCGAGCAGCTATCGCGCGACTGGAAGCAGCAGGACTGAAGGTCAAAGGTGCGAAAGACCGGAGCTCCTATTGGGTCCGGAAAGCTCCAATAAAACACGGGGGGTATGATGACACGTGGCTCGCAGCACTTCCCGTGCAGGATCTTGCACCCCAGGGGGCGGCACCGAATGGTTCCTGGAGGCTCAGCAATTGGACGGACATGCCCACCGCCTCCGTCGACGAGATCATGTACGCCTATCCCAGCTTTGCGCAGGCAGTCGATAGTCTGCTCAGGTACTACTTCGGCCAACCAACAGTCCTTGATGGGTGGGTCTGTCCTCTACACAGGCATCCTGAACTAGTAGAAAGCAAAGTGAGGGCGATACTTCCTTCCGCTGTTTCTCTTAGCGCCGACCAATTTTCAGTGATCACACAAGAACGAACAGCGAGGTTCTGGGCGGATGTTGCCACACGCACGCCGCCTTTATTCCTGCAATGGGACGAGCAACGCAGGACACCCATAAATCCGCGTGAAGAGAAGCAAGAACGCGTTACATGGCTGGATGAACTGATGATTACGCCTGGGAAGCGGCCGCCTGAAGGCCCTCTCCCGCTGGGTTCGCCGTACAGTTTAAAGGACGTATCTTACCCGTATTGGGAATTCATGATCCGAAGCCAATTCGTGCTGATTACACACGCTGAAGATCCATCCAGAACTCTCTGCCTCCGGCGCGATCTCCAGGAGGCATACATTACATGCCTGGGGGAAGGCAATCTGCATGGCCAATGAGTCAAACCGTCGAGTCCCCGCTATGCGGCGCGGACAAGCAGGAACTGCCGATGGCGTCGACAGAGTCAGCTTGCAAGGATCTTCTGGCTTGAAAGCGACGTATTAAAAAGAGAGAGACAAGGTATGTGTGCGATACGCGAGTTCGCGAGACGCGCCCTGCTCACACCTTGTGAGGCCTGCCCAGCAAGTATTGTATCTCCTGCTCTGGTCGAGCATCTGCGGCAATGAAGTCGTACCGCTCTACCGGCTTTCGATAGAATCTCGGGCGAGATTTAGCGAGCAGTGAGTTTGCTTATATCGATCTTCACGCTGATCGCTCCGCCCAGCTCGCCTTCCTTGCCCCCTTCCTTCGAATAACCGGAGATATCGCGCTCGCCTTTTGGTTCTCCATGGCAACTTAAACAATTCTTTTCATAAAAGAGTGGAAGCAGGACCCGCACGCTGTTCCCACCATCAATCTTACTTATTACGGCTTCCGTGTTTCGTGGAGACGAGGCGTCGCTCAATGCCTTCATGTGTTCCGCTTCAAATGAGTCTGGTTTATTGCCGGCATTGCGGAGCAGGTGTTCGGGAGCCGTCTGCTTTACATACACACCGGACCACTTCTGAAATCGCGTGGCCGTTTCCGTGCTAAATGTGGCGGGAATGAGCCCTTTGTATTTCAGCCCCTTCATGTTGAGTACAGGCTGATAACTCTCCACGGTCTTCTTACTTTCGATCAACAAACGTTCCAATAGTCCTTTGGCCAAGGCCGGCACATTCGCGTTCGGCAAATCATTCAGGTTATGTCCGGTGCGCTCTTTAAAAATGTCTGTCACGTGAGTCGCGAACAGTTCCGGCGTAAATGCCGTCTGCGCGTTCGACGGATCATTGATGAGCGTTTGATTGCGTCCGATTGCGACTCGACCGGAATCGAGCAAAATAGCCAGAAGCCGTGCGGTCTCCGACACATCGGCATCCGTGTTGTCCGCAGCGATACTCACATGCTGCGTGAGACCGCAGACGGCGATGAAACATAATAGGTATATGCGCAGAGTACCAATAGCATGGCGTATCAAGGCCCGTCGGGCTGCTGACTGAATCATAGGATTGTCACCTCTCGATTGATACTGGGTGCCCCACTACGCAGGGCAACTTAGCGTGAGGCTTGTAACCGTTTGAACGATTTTCGTCAACATCATATTGCTCGCGCACGGGCTGAACAAGAGGACAGGTTCGAGGGACTCCGCGGTGATGTAGCGGCCGACTCGATCAGCGGAGCCGACGCTTCCACCCAAGCCGCCAGGCGACTAGCGGGGCTGTTTTGGTGGAACACACCGTTGTTACCGGAGAACGGGCAGAAGGAAATGAGATGTATCTTCGGAAGGTCTTGCGAATAGCGAGCATGGACAAGAAGGCGGATGGTCAGGAGGACTCTAGAGTCGTGATCGGCCGCACATCCTATGTGATAGAGGGGGAATGGACACTGCGGAACGACCACGTATCTGACAATGCCTTCTAGGGCGCGACAATGCGTACATTTCTGCTGTTAGATTTAATTCGCGCCTCCTATTCCTTCACCCGCAGCAGCCGGATTCAAACTGCCGGCGCTGATAGGCGAAGACCAGGCAACGAATGCAGACTTCCCGCACAGTCTTCGACGGCTGATCACACAAGAGTGTTCGCCGCATCACCAGCTGTCCACAGTCCGCACAACAACCGGCTGTCGTGGCTTCCAGTTCAGAACAGACAGTGCTCATGACGTTCCACCCTCCTGTTTTCCCGAATGGGATGAGTCGCGGGAACCACCGGTTTGCTTCCTCCCCAGATTGCTCGTAGCCGGGAACCACCACCCCACCCTTGAGAGGGCGTCCCCTTGGTCAGTTTCAACTCCCGCTGCAGTTCCCCGATCCGACCATTCAAACGAACAATCATGCGCTCCAATTCATCGACCCGTTCAACCATCATCTGTTGCTGGCTGTTCATCATCATGCCTCCTTGAGTTAGGAATTGTCGCAATGACGAATCACACCGACGAGGACTCCCTCGATGGAAAATTCGTCTGCGGAGGTGATCACAAACGGACGCATCGCGGCATTGGCGGGATGAAGCTCGATGGAGCCGGCACGTTCGACATAGGTCTTGATCGTCGCTTCCTGGTTCACCAATGCCACAACTGTCTGCCCGTTCCGTGCGGTGGATTGCTTTCTGATCACCACCAGGTCCCCGGGGAGAATCCCATCCTCGATCATTGAGTCGCCTTTGACGCGCAAGGCGAACGTCTCGCCGGCCCGCACCATACTGGGAGGAACGTCGACCCACTCCGACTGCGCAACCGGCTCAATGGGGAGTCCCGCCGCTACCACCCCGGCCATGGGAAT
>WBZQ01000127.1_pt1 | contig 72084 bp, 72 predicted proteins | sample 5204251 | NCBI WGS metagenome assembly WBZQ01 (sample SAMN12412402, study PRJNA552823) | activated sludge metagenome | isolation source: activated sludge from nitrification reactor of wastewater treatment plant... | place: USA: Virginia | collected 2017-09
CCGCGTCGGCGGCGACGAACTCGACGAGGCGATCATCAACTACGTCAAGCGCGAGCACAAGCTGATGATCGGCAACCAGACCGCCGAGGAGGTCAAGCTGGAGATCGGCTCGGCCTACGCGCTGCGCGAAGAGGTGCAGGCCGAGATCCGGGGACGCGACATGATCTCTGGCCTTCCGAAGACCGTCGTGCTCTCATCAGAGGATGTTCGGCTCGCGCTCGAAGAGCCGCTCCAGCAGATCATCGACGCCGTGAAGAGCACACTCGACAAGACCCCGCCGGAACTCGCCTCCGACATCATGGACCGCGGCATCATGCTCGCCGGCGGTGGCTCGTTGCTGCAGGGACTCGATGAGCGGCTGCGCCGCGAAACCGAAATGCCGATCCACATCGCCGAATCGCCCCTCACCTGTGTGGCGGTGGGCTCGGGACGCGCCCTCGAGGAATTCGAGGTGATGCGCAAGTCCTCGTCGGCGGGCAAACCGCGACGCCGGCCGAAGTATTAGCACCGAACAGTCGACACCCGGGGACGGCGGCGGCGTCCCGCCCGCAGCAGTTTCCATGGAGGGAACCTCTCGTGTCTCCCGCCGTCGCATCGCGATTCGCCGCGGCGTGGTCCTGACGTTCCTGGTCATCTCGACCCTGATGTTCACCGCGTTCTTCCGCGAGGGCCAGGGCGGCTTGCTGCACGACGCCAAGGGCGCGGTCACGTCGGTGTTCGCGCCCGTCCAGAACGTCGCCGTCGCGGCCGTCAGACCGCTGCGCGACGGCTGGAACTGGTTCGGCGATCTGCGCGATGCACGCACCGAGCGCGACAGGTTGCGCGCCGAGAACGAGAAGCTGCGCACCCAGCTCGCCGGCCGCACCTTCGACCAGGCGAAGCTCGACGAGTTGAGCGCGCTGCTCAAGGTGCAGGCCGAACGACCGGACGGGTACCGGCCGGTGACGGCCGCGATCATGGCGCGGCCGATGGTCGACGTCGCCCGCCAGGCGCGCATCGACAAGGGCAGCGCGGACGGCATTACGGTCAACTCCTTGGTGTTCGTACCGCGCACGGACCCCACCGCCACGAGCTTCGGCACGCTGGTCGGCAAGGTCGATCGCGTGGACACACACTCGGCCGAGGTCACCTTCATCACAGCGCCGACCACCTCGATCGCGGCCAGCACCGTCCTGAACGGCACCAAGCTCGGACTGCTGCGGGCCAACGCATCCGGCGATCTGGTGCTGTCGGGCATTCCTGGCGACAAGGCCATCGCCATGGACGACACCGTCATCACGCAGGGCGCCGGGACCGATCGCTTCCCGTCGCCGTACCCGCCGGGCATTCCGATTGGCTACGTCTCGAGCGTCGGCAGGGCCGAGCCGGGCGGCGAGCAGACCGTGCAGGTCACGCCGTTCGCCGACCCGAACGCGCTCGACACCGTGCTCGTCTTCACGCCAAGCAGCGCGCAGGCCAAGCGACGGGCGGGCGTCGGATGACGACGAACGTCCTCGAGCGCGTGGCAGGCGTGGGCGCCGACGGACGGCGCGGCAGCAAGGTGCTGATCCCGGCGGCGATGCTCGCCGTCGCCACCTTCGTGCAGGTCACGGTGATGCCGCGCGTCGGGTTCGGCGAGTTCCGTGCCGTGCCGAACCTCGTCATCGTCGTGGTGGTCGCGCTGGCCGTGCTGCGCGGCGTGGTGGTGGGCGCCACCGCCGGGTTTGTGGGCGGGCTGGCGGTGGAGCTCCTGACCCCGGGACAGACGCTCGGCGTCATCGCGTTCGCCTCCGTGGCGATCGGCGCCTGGTGCGGGCGCTACGCGGCGCTGTCCGAGCCGGTGCGCTGGTGGCTGTTCGCGACCCTGGCGGCGGTCGGTGCCGGCCTCGTGCCGTTCTGGGTGGGCATCGTGGACCTGCTCCGCGGCGTCGGGCTGCCCCTGGCGGTGCTGATGCCCGACGTGGTGATGCCGCATCTGACGTTCGGCGCCATCATGGCGCCCGCGGTGTGGTGGGTCGCACGCCGACTGCTCGGCTCCCCGCGCATCGTCGAACCCGGGATGATGCGCGCGTGAGCGACCTGCCCCAGGTCACCGAGTCGGTGCAGCCCACACCGGGAGGCGCGTTCGGCGGCAGCCCGATGACCCCTCGCGCCGCCAAGCGCCTGGCGGCGTTCGGCACCGTGGTGGTGGTGCTGTTCGGCATCCTCCTCATGCGCCTGTGGTTCCTGCAGGTGGTCGGTGCCAACAACGCCCAGGCACAGGCCTCGGCCAACAGCGTGCGCACCGTCATCCTGCCCGCGCCGCGTGGCGAGATCGTCGACCGCAACGGCGTGGCGCTCGCGCTCAACCGTGACGCCTGGGACCTCGTGGGCATCCCCAAGGACCTCGACACCACCGAGGGCCATCAGACGGTCGCGCGCCTGGCGAGGCTGCTCGGCGCCGACAACGCACGACTGCAGGAGCTCATCACCAGCCGCGCCGCCACACCACGCGGGCGCTTCCTGCCGATCCTGCTGAAGGACGATATCGACGAGAAGGGCGACCTGTTCTCTGCGCTGAACGAGCGTATGAGCGAGTTTCCGGGTGTACAGCTCGTGCGCTCGTCGAAGCGCGTCTACCCCGACCAGCAGTACATCTCGCACGTCATCGGGTCGGTCGGCAAGATTCAGGAGAACCAGGTTGAAGCCATGCGCCAGCGCGGGTATCGCCTGGATGCGACGGTGGGCAACAGCGGGCTCGAGAAGCGCTACGAGGACTACCTCAGGGGCGCCGACGGCACGCGCAAGGTCGAGGTGGACGCCAGCGGTAAGGCGACCGACCGGGGCATCGTCTCGGAGAAGCCGGCCAAGCCCGGGCTGACGCTGGAGACGAGCATCGACATCGAGGTGCAGCGCGAGCTGGCCAACTCGCTGCGCTGGAAGGTGCTTTTGAACGGCCAGCGTGACTCCGGCGCCGGGGGCGTCGTGATCGACATCGAGACCGGTGAGGTCATCGCGCTGGACTCCTACCCGATCCTCGATCCGAAGCTGCTGAACGGCAACCACAAGGGCAAGAGCTGGAAGCTCTACAAAGCACGTCACCCCGAGTTCAACCGCGCGGTGGCTGCCTACCCGCCCGGCTCCACCTTCAAGCCGGTCACCGCGCTGGCGGCGCTCAACGAAGGCGTGCTCACGGCGGACGAGCGAATCGAAGCGAAGAAGAAGGTGACCCTGCACGGCACGCAGTTCACGAACTTCCGCCTGACCTACCAGGGGTTCCTCAACCTCACCGAGGCGATCACGATGTCGAGCGACACCTACTTCTACGAGGTCGGCGACCGCATCTGGGGTGCGGCCGACGCGGCCAACCGGGCCTCCGGGCACACGGCGCTGTGGAAGTGGTCGAAGGCGCTCGGCTACGGCGCGCCCACCGGCATCGACCTGGTTCCCGGCGAGTGGCCCTCGGTCCTGCCCGATCGCCTGTGGCGTGCGCAGAACAACCCGCCCGGCTCCGAGATCGGCTGGAACCAGTGGCGCCCGGGCGACTCGATCAACATGTCGGTCGGCCAGGGCGACTTCCGGGCCAGCCCGCTGCAGATGGCCCGCGCCTACGCCGCCCTGCTCGACCCCCAGCACCGCCTGCTCACGCCCACCATCGGCATGCGCGTGGTCGACCCCACGTCACAGGACACCATCGCGGATCTCGAGAAGGGGCGGGCCCAGACCATCCTGCCCGAGATCAAACCGGGCGTGATGGAGCCGATCATGGCCGGGATGCAGGGTGTGACCTCGAGCTCGCTCGGAACCGCCCAGAACGTGTTCGGCGGCATGAGCGGGCTGATCGCCGGCAAGACCGGAACGGCCCAGGCCGGCGGCAAGAACACGCCGGACCATTCGTGGTTCGTGGGCTACGGGCCCACCGGGCCGGGGCGCACGCCGAAGTACGTGGTGGCCATCGTGGTCGAGAAGTCCGGTCTCGGTGGCAACGTGGCCGCGCCGGTTGCCTGCCGCGTGATGGCCAAGGCGCTGCAGATCGATCCCGGCAAGTGCGGAAGCGGCGCCGTGCGCCCGGGGACGGCCGGCTGATGGCCACGCTCGCACCGCTGCGGCGTTCCGGGGGCATCGTACGCACGGCGGCGCGGTCGCTCGCCGCGCGCGCCGACTGGGTGTTGCTGGGCGCGGTCGCGGCGATCGCGGCATTCGGGCTGCGCATGGTCGCGCTCACCACCCGCGACGACGTGACCGGCGATCCCGGCTTCTACTTCACCCGCCAGCTCACCTACACCGTGGTCGGGGTCGGCGTGATGGCCGCCGCAGTCGCCATCGACCTGGGCGCGTTGGCACGGCGGTTGTGGGCGTTGTGGGGGGCGCTGATCGGTGCGGTGGCCGTGGTGCTCGTGATCGGCAGCACCGCCCGCGGCGGCACCCGCTGGATCGATTTCGGCATCTTCCAGTTCCAGCCATCCGAGATCGGCAAGATCGCCATGGTCGTGATCCTGGCGGCGCTCGTCGCCGAGCGCCGCCAGCAGGTGGGCACCCTGGGTTTCAGCGCGCTGGCGCTGGGCGTCACGGCCCTGCCCACAGCCATCGTGTTCATCCAGCCCGACCTCGGTACGTCGCTGGTGTACCTGGCCATCTTCGGCGGCGTGCTGTTCTTCGCCGGCGTGCCGATCCGGCAGTTCGCATGGGCCGGCGGTGCCGCCGTGCTGCTGGCAACGCTCGTGCTGTTCGTCATGCCGGCCGTGGGCGTGCCGGTGCTCAAGCAGTACCAGGTGGACCGGCTCACGTCGTTCATCGACTCCAGCAAGGATGCCAACGACTCGGCCTGGCAGACCCGTCAGGCGCGCACCGCCGTGGGCCACGGCGGTGCGCTCGGAACCGGGTCCGACGGTGCCACCCAGGTGCAGAACAACCTGCTGCCCGAGCATCACACCGACTTCATCTTCGCGTCGTCGGCGGAGATGTGGGGCTTCGTCGGGATGACGGTGCTCATCTTCGCCTTCGGCATCCTCATCTGGCGCGGGCTGCGCATCGCGACACGGGCAGGAACGCTGTTCGACCAGCTGGTGGCCGGCGGGATCACGGTGATGCTCGCCTTCCAGGTGGTGGTCAACATCGGGATGAACGTGACGATCCTGCCGATCACCGGCATCCCGTTGCCGTTCATGAGCTACGGCGGCAGCCACACGCTCACGAACTTCATCGCGATCGGCATCCTGCTGCGTATTCACCGCCACGCGGCCCGTCGCACCGCCTGATGGGGGACTCCCGTCGGCTGCGTCGTACATAGTCCAGGGATGAGCATGAACAGGGTTGGGGTGCAGGTTGCGCCCGAAGCGGGGAAGGGCACGTGGGCGCACTGCGGTCGCTGACCAAGGGAGCGGCGGCCCTGCGGCCGCTCGTGAACGTGGTGCGGGGCGTGGAGAAGAGCGCCCGCGACGTCGCCTCGTTGAGCGTGCTGGACGGGCAGCCGGCGGCCACCACCCGCCTGCGCGAGATCCTCGGGCTGCCCGCCGACGGGCCGGTCGCGGCAGCGGGCACCATGATCTACGTCGCGGTGGCCGGCCACGATCCCACGCTCGCCGCGGCCGTCCTGGCCGGTGCCAAGCGCGACGGTCGGCGCGTGCTGGCGCTGGTCGTGGGCAGCCATGGGGATCGGGCAGAGCTGGAGCGCGAGCTGTTGGCGCATCCTCCGCTCGAGCTCTCGAACGTGGCGCACGTCGTCAGCCTCGATCCTCCCGAGCTTGTCTTGGCGACCATCGCCCGCCTGCTCGGCACCGAGGCGCTGGCGGCAGCGCGCACGCATCCGCCGCTGCGCGGCGCGGTGGCCGACGCCCTGATCGCGCAGATGAGCCGTCAGGCCGGCACCGTGGGCGTGGCCGCGGTCGTACCGGGGGCCGATCTGCCGGTCATCACCCTGATTCAGGTGCGCCTGGTGGCGCAGCTCGCGGCGGTCTACGGCCGGCCGCTCGACGTCCGACGCGGCTTGGAGATCGCCGGCGTGTTGGCCGGCGCGTTCGGCTGGCGGGCCATCGCACGGCGTGCGGTGGCCAGCGTGCCGGTCGCAGGATTTGCGCTTCGCGGCGGTATCGCGTTCTCGGCAACGCGCGCCGTCGGCGAGGCGAGCAAGGCGTTCTTCGCAACGGCCGGTGACCGAGCGGACCTCCCGCTCGACGGCCTGGCGAATGCACTCAACGGCGCGCTGAAGAAGCGTAAGGGACGGGAATGAAACGACGCATACTGGTGTCGGTCGATCGCTTCGAGACTCGCGTGGCGATCACCGAGGACGACCGCGTGAGCGAGTGTCACATCGAGCGCCGGGGTCGGCGATCGGTGGTGGGCCACATCTGGAAGGGCAAGGTCGAGAACGTGCTGGCCGGCATGGAGGCGGCGTTCGTGGACATCGGGCTGGAGAAGGCCGGCTTCCTGCACGTGGATGAGGTCGTGGCGATGGGCGTGCCCAAGAACAAGCGCCTCATCGCCGAGCTGCTCAAGAAGAACGACCACATTCTCGTGCAGGCGGTCAAGGACCCCATGGGCACCAAGGGCGCACGCCTGACGATGCAGCTCTCGCTGGCCGGGCGGTTCCTGGTGTACGTGCCGTTCGGCGAGGGCTTCGGCGTGAGCCGGCGCCTGGACGACGAGGAACGCGATCGCCTGCGCAAGGTCTGCAAGAAGCTCGACGCCGGTGGCGGCGGCGTGATCGTGCGCACCCAAGCCGCCGGGGTCACCGAGCGCGAGCTCGAGCGCGACCTCGTCACGCTGCGTCGCCTGTGGGCAGCCCTGCAGGCCCGGGCCGAACAGGTGGGCGTGCCAGGCCTGCTCTACAGCGAGGCCGATCGCTCGCTGAAGGTCATCCGCGACCTGTTCGGCGAGGACATCGACGAGGTCCTGATCGACGACGAGGCCCAGTACCAGCGCATACTCGACTTCCTCCGGCGCACCTCGCCCGAGCTGGCCGACCGCATCCACCACTACGCCGACCCGACGCCGCTGATGGAGCGCTACGGGGTCGACAAGGCGCTGCGCTCGACCCTGTCGCGCCGTGCCGACCTGCCGTCGGGCGGCTACCTGATCATCGACGATACCGAGGCGATGACCGTCATCGACGTCAACAGCGGCCGCCATGTGGGTCGCGGGAAGACGACGCTCGAGGAGACGATCACCCAGACCAACCTGGAGGCCGCCGAGGAGGTGGTGCGCCAGCTGCGACTGCGCGACATCGGCGGCATGATCATCATCGACTTCATCGACATGAACGATCAGCGCAATCGCAAGGCCGTGCGCCAGGCGCTGGAAGCCGCCTTGCAGTGGGATCGCGCCAAGGCCTACGTGGTGGACATCTCACCGCTGGGGCTCGTGGAGATGACCCGCCAGAACATCAGCGACGGTCCGCGCGAGATCATGACGATCGAGTGCCCGACGTGTGCCGGTGTGGGTGTGCTGCCCAGTGAGGAGACGCATGCGGTGCACGCCGATCGCGAGATCCGACGGGTACTGAAGGCGCGCTCCGAGTCGGCATTCGCGGTGTCGTTGCACCCGTCGATCATCGACCTGGTCGCCGGGGACGACGACGCCGGCGTGGGTGAGATCGAGGCCGAGACCGGCAAGCGCGTGCGGCTCGAACCGGATGCCACGCTCGCACTCGATACGGTGAAGGTCAGTCCGATCTAAGCAGCGCTTTGCGGCGCCCCAACATTGGAACGGATCTTGCGTTCTTACAAATTCTTTGCGAACCCTCGTGCAATCGTGTTTAGATGCCGATAGGGCCCGTGGGACACGAGGGAGCAATCAACTGACTCGGCGCGCGTACGTCTACGTACTTGCCTTCGCATTCGCGGCAATCGTCGCCGCTGCCATCGCGGTGGCGGTGGATCCGCACGTTGGCGATCTGTGGGCGCTCCTGGCATTCACGTCGGGTGCGTCGCTGGCGCAGCTGTTCCTCGTTTACGCGTCGCCGCGGCTCGGCTACGACATCTCGCTGGCCTTCCTGTTCGCGGCGGTGATCATCCTGCCCGCCCCGTCGGTGGTGCTCGTCTCCGTCCTGATGTTCCTGCCCATCTGGCGGCAGGCGAAGTTCCCGTGGTACATGCCGATCTTCAACATGGCGAACTACGCGGTGCCGGCGCTGCTCACGAAGCTGATCATTCCGACGCCCGACCACATCATGGGCGCCGTCGGCGGCCTGCGCGTGGGTGCGGCGACAGTGCTGTTCACCATGCTCAATCACGCCGCCCTCGCCGGCATCGTGAAGCTCGCGCGCGGCGAGAGCGTGCGTCAGTCGCGGCTGTTTACCTTCACCCACCTGTCCCTGGACACCCTCGTCCTCTGCTCGGGCGCGGCAATCGCCATGGTCTGGCGCGTCTCGCCCATCTCGAGCCTGTTCGCGATGTTGCCCCTGATCCTGATCGCACGGGCCCTGCAGATCCCCAAGCTGGAGCAGGAGAGCTGGACGGATCCCAAGACCGGCCTCTACAACGCCCGCTTCTTCGGGGAGCGAGGCGCCGAGGTCGTGCGCCGCGGTCGCGGCCTGACGTCGCTGGCGATGATCGACCTGGACTATCTGCGTGAGGTCAACAACGCGCACGGGCACCTGGCCGGCGACGCCGTGGTGACCGCCATCGCGAAGGTCATCGGTGCCAGCGCCCGGGCCACGGACATGCCGGCCCGGTTCGGTGGTGAGGAGTTCGCACTGCTCATGCCGGCGACGCCCCTGGATGCGGCGATCGGCGTTGCCGAGCGCGTACGCGTCGCGGTGGAGGAGACCGGCGTGGCCACCGAGGGCGTGGTCATCCACGCCACCGTCAGCATCGGCGTCGCGAGCGGCCCCGGCACGCTGGAGGAGCTCATCAGGCGCGCCGACCGGGCGCTCTATGCCGCCAAGAACGCCGGCCGCAACCGGGTCATGGTGGCCGAGGATGAGATCGACGACCAGGAAGAGCGCCGCAACATGCCGACCTCGACACGCAGTCCGGTGGCATAACCGCGGGCACGCCGGGCAGGTCGTCCCACCGGCCGCTCGAATGGGGTACAATCTCCGACCGCGCCCGGGCTGGGCGCGACCGTCCAACGGGAGAGGGAATGCCGGACTACGCAGTCATCGCCTTTGGCAGCAAGCAATACCGCGTCAGCGCGGGTGAGCATCTCGTCGTCGACCGCCTTGCGGTCGAGGAGGGTGCCACCTTCGAGCCCAGCGTGGTCGCCGTGGGCGACGCGAAGGGCATCACCGACGGCGGCACGGTCACCGCGCGGGTCGAGGAGCACCTTCTGGGCAAGAAGGTCGTCGTCTTCACCTACCGGGCCAAGAAGGACAGCAAGAAGAAGCGCGGGCACCGCTCGCGGCTGTCGCGCATCCACATCGAGTCGATTACCGCGTAGGGGGAACGGCACATGGCACACAAGAAAGGCGGCGGCTCCAGCCGCAACGGTCGTGACTCCGCAGCCCAGCGCCTCGGCGTGAAGGTCTTCGCCGGCCAGGTGGTGCCGGCCGGGTCCATCATCGTTCGCCAGCGTGGCACGAGGTTCCGTCCGGGTGACGGCACGGGCATCGGGCGCGATCACACGATCTTCGCCACGGTCTCCGGTCGCGTCGAGTTCACGAACGGCCACAAGGGCCGTCGGATCTTCGTCCACCCGGAGGACCTGAGCGCGTAGGTCGCCCGGCGGTGGCGTTCACCGATCGGGTCACGATCAATGTGCAGGGCGGCCACGGCGGCGGCGGCTGCGTGTCGTTCCGTCGCGAGTCGCGCACGCCCCGGGGTGGGCCCGACGGCGGCAACGGTGGCAACGGCGGGTCGGTCTTCCTGGTCGCCGATCCGGACGTGGAGGACCTGCGCTGGTACCGCCAGGCGATCCACCACAAGGCGCAGGCCGGTCAGCCCGGCGCCGGGCGTCGCAAGCACGGCAAGAACGGCGACGATGTCGTGCTGACTGTGCCGGTGGGCACCCGCGTCATCCGCGACGGCGAGATCATCGCCGACCTCGATCTGCCGGGCGAGCGCGCGGAGGTCGCCCGCGGGGGCCACGGCGGCGTCGGGAACTTCGCGTTTCGCTCGTCCACGCATCAGGCGCCGCGCGAGTCGGTGCCCGGCACCTCCGGCGACGAGACCTGGCTCACCCTCGAGCTGCGCCGCGACCTCGGCGTGGCGATCGTCGGGCTGCCCAACAGCGGCAAGAGCGCCCTGATCCGCGCGTTGACCGGTGCGTCTGCCGTGGTGGCGCCCTACCCCCGCTCCACCAAGGACCCGGCGTTCGGGCCGCTCGAGGACGATGCCGGCAACCTGCACATCGTCGCGGACCTGCCGGGCGTGGACGAGAGCGGCGCCCCGCGCCGCGATGGGCGGTTGGGGCAGCTCGAGCGTGCCCGCCTCGTACTGCACTGCGTCGACGGGCGTGACGTCGACACGATCGCCGAGCGCGTCGGCACCGTCCGTGCCGGCATCGCGCCGTTTCTGCCCGCCGGGCAGCCCGAACTGGTGGTCGCCACGTTCTCGGACCCGGCACATCCGCCGGCCGGCGTCGACCTGGCCGTGGATGCCGAAGCCGGCACCGGCGTGGACGCGCTGCGCGCCGAGCTGCTGCGTAGGCTCACGTCCTGAATGGCAATCGTCGTGGTCAAGATCGGCACGTCGACGCTCGCCGACCCATCCGGACGTCTGCGCGATGACGTGCTTGCGCTGCGCGTCGCCGACCTGGTGGCCGTGCGCGCGGCCGGTCACCATCCGGTGCTCGTCTCGAGCGGCGCGATCGCCTGCGGCCTGGAGCGGCTGGGTATCAGCGAGCGCCCGACCGCGGTGCCCGACCTGCAGGCCGCGTCGGCCGTGGGGCAAGGGGTGCTGTTCGAGCGCTATCTGCACGCCTTCGCGGCCCACGGTGTGACGGCCGCGCAGGTACTGCTGACCCGCGGCGACCTCGACCGGCGCGTGACCTACGTCAACGCACGCAACACCCTGGTGCGGTTGATCGAGCTCGGCGCGGTTCCGATCATCAACGAGAACGACACCACCGCCACCGACGACATCACCTTCGGCGACAACGACGTGCTGGCGGCGCTGGTGGCCGTGCAGGTCGAAGCGCGCTGGCTGGTACTGCTCACCGATCGCGACGGTCTCTACGGGCCTGGCGCCGACGGTCCCGAGCTCATCTCGGCCGTGCCGGCCGGTATCGCGCCGGAGGACGTCGCCCTGGCGGAGCTTGGCGGCAGCGGTCAGGGGCGCGGCGGGGTCAGCTCCAAGATCGCCTCGGCCGGCATGGCGACGGCGGAGGGCATCGCCACCGTCATCGCGGCGGGCATGCACCCGACCGTCGTCGCCGACGTCGTGGCCGGCCGCCCGGTCGGCACGGCGTTCCCGCCGGGCCGGCGCTCGCGCTCGGCCTTCAAGGTGTGGCTGCGCTACGCCCGCACACCCAACGGGACGATCGTCGTCGACGCGGGTGCCGCGCGTGCGCTCGTCGAGCGGGGCACGTCGCTGCTGCCGGTCGGCGTGACCGCGTGCGGCGGCCGGTTCGTGGCCGGTGACGTGGTCGAGGTCCTCGATCCCGCGGGCGCCGTGATCGGCAAGGGCGAGGTCACCATGTCGGCGGCGCAAGTCGCCGCCGTTGCCGGCATGTCGAGCGCGGCCGCCCGGGAGGCGCAGCCCAACTTCCCGGGTGAGGTCATCCATCGTGATCAGTTCGTGCTGATCGGCAACGGGTAGGTCACAGCGATTGGTGTACCGTGTCACGCGTGGCGATTGACGTGAACACCCTGCATACGCAGGTCGCGCAGACCAAGCAGGCCGCGTCGGTGCTCCGCACGCTGACCGGCGCGCGCAAGAACGCGGCGCTGCACGAGATGGCCGACGCGCTGGTGCGCCGCACCGACGAGATCATGCGCGAGAACGCGCTGGACGTGGCCGACGCCAAGGCGGCCCACCGGCCCGGCGCCATGGTCGACCGGCTGCTGTTGGACGAGGATCGCATCCAGGCGATGGCGCGCGGCGTGCGTGACGTGGCGGCGCTGCCCGACCCGATCGGGGCTGTGGAGAGCGGCTACCGGCTCCCCAACGGGCTCGACGTGGTGCGCAAGCGCGTGCCGCTCGGCGTGGTCGCGGTGATCTACGAGGGCCGGCCGAACGTGACCTCCGACGCTGCCGCGCTGTGTCTCAAGAGCGGGAACGCGATCGTGCTGCGCGGCAGCGCGATCGCTCGACGCTCCAACGGGATCATCGCCGAGGTGCTGGTGCGGGCGCTCATCGAGGCCGATCTGCCGCCCGCGGCGATCCTGTCGATCGACGGCGACTACGAACAGCTGCGCGAGCTGCTGCAGATGAAGGATCAGATCGACCTCGTCGTGCCGCGGGGCGGCGAGGAGCTGAAGGCGTTCCTCATGCAGCATTCCAAGATCCCGGTCATCTACGCCGCCTCGGGCAACAACCACGTGTACGTGGATGCCGCGGCCGACCTCGACAAGGCCGTCAAGATCGCGATCAACGCCAAGGTCCAGCGACCCGGTGTGTGCAACGCGGCCGAGACCCTGCTGGTACACCGGGACGTGGCCGACGCCTTGCTGCCCCGCCTCGCCCAGGCGATGAGCGCGAACGGGGTGGAGCTGCGCGTCAGCGACGAGGCGCGTGCGGCGATCGGCCCCGCGGCCGGTGAGCTGGCCGCCGCGACCGAGGACGATTACGCCACCGAGTTCCTCGACCTCACCATGGCGGTGCGGGTGGTCGACAGCGTCGACGAGGCGGTCGAGCACATCGAGCGCTACGGCTCCGGGCACAGCGAGGCCATCGTCACGCGCGATCTCGAGACAGCACGCAGGTTCGAGGCCGGGGTGGACGCGGCGTGCGTGTACATCAACGCGTCCACGCGGTTCACCGACGGCGGCGAGTTCGGCATGGGTGCCGAGATCGCGAACTCGACCCAGAAGCTCCACGCGCGCGGCCCGATCGGCGTGAACGAGCTCACCGCCATGAAATACGTCGTCACCGGAGATGGCCACGTCCGCAGCTAGGCGGGTGGGGGTGTACGGCGGCGCATTCGATCCGCCGCACCTGGGCCACGTGATCGTCGCCTGCGAGGCGGCCTGGCAGCTCGGCCTGGATCAGGTTCGCCTGGTGCCGCTCGGGGTGCCGGTGCACCGCGACCCGCCGCGCGCCCGGGCCGAGCACCGCGTCGAGATGGTGCGCGCCGCCGTGGGGGACCACCCGGCGCTCGCGGTGTCGACGATCGAGGTGGACCGCGACGCGCCGAGTTTCACGGTGGACACGTTGCGTGCGATTGCTGCCGCCGAGCCGGACGTCGCGCTGACCCTGATCATCGGCGCCGACCAGGTGCGCGCCTTCGACACCTGGCGCGAACCGCAGGCAATCGTGGCGCTCGCGCGGCTGGGTGTGGTCGCGCGGCAGGACACGGACCTTGATGCGGTCGCCGCGGCGGCCGACGCCGTGGCACCCGGACGTGTCGATGTGATCGCCATGCCACGCATCGACATCTCGTCGACGGCCATCCGTGACCGGCTGGCGGCGGGCCACCCGGTCGACCATCTGCTGCCACCCGGCGTCGGTGGCATCATCCACAGCGCCGGTTTGTACACGGCCCCGAGCGCGATACCGTAGGAGCCACTATCACCACCGAAACCACCGACACCACCACTCTCGACCTCGCAAATGCGATCGCCGCGGCGGCCGACAGCAAGAAGGCCACCGACATCGTCATCCTCGACATGCGCGGCGTGGTCGCCTACACCGACTATCTCGTCATCGCCACCGGCCAGACCTCCCGTCAGACCAAGGCCATCGCCGACGCGATCCGCAAGCAGGTGAAGGAGACCACCGGCCGCTTCGCCCGCCGGGTGGAGGGCGACCGCGAGGCCGAGTGGGTGCTGATGGACTTCATCGACGTCGTCGTGCACGTGTTCACGCCGCAGGCGCGGGACTTCTACCGCCTGGACCGGCTCTGGCGCGAGGCACCGCAGACGTCCTGGGTTCCCGACGCCCTGCCCGGCGCGACGGCCGGCTGAGCCGCCCGTGGCGACCGCTCGAGCGGTCGCCTATAATGACGGTCCCGCGGGGGATTAGCTCAGCTGGGAGAGCGTCGCGCTGGCAGCGCGAAGGTCACCGGTTCGATCCCGGTATCCTCCACCTCACGTGAAAGCCCTGCATCCGCGGGGCTTTCGTCGTCTTGGGGGGTGGTGCGATACGTCACCGGTACGTCACCAGGACGTCGCTCCACGAGCCTCCGGCGCGTCTCCAACACCATGGCAGGCTCATCGAGCAGAACATGTGAGTAGACGTCGAGGGTAACGCTGGCTCGACTGTGACCGACGACTTCCCGAACCAGTGGCAACGGCGTGCCGGCCATGACAAGCAGGCTGATGTACCGGTGCCGTAGGTCGTGCGGCGAGTAGTGGGGCACGCCCGCAACCTTGCAGGCGCGGGCCAGGGCCAGCCGCAACCCTTGATCGCTGAGCGCCGGCCAGATCGGTTGCTGCGGATCGCGATCCTCGAGCGGCAACAGATCCCCGACTTCAGCCAGCAGGTCCGTAGGCAGAGGCACGAAACGCCGGCCAGCTGTCCGGCCCTTTGTCCGGCCACGAGCGATCCGCAAACGCGCCTCCCGCCAGTCGACGTCCCCCCACGTAAGCCTTTGCAACTCACCGAGCCGCACCCCCGACCAGTCGAGCACGCGAAGCTGAAGGCGGTACTTCGCGGGAACAAACTCTAGGATCGCTGCGACATGAGCGGTCGACGGCGGGTTCAGCTCTCCAGACGGCATCGCCGGCAACCGCACGCGTCGGGACCGCGCCGGGTTGGGATGGATGTCCGCGAAGTCCAGCACCTGACGAACAGCATCGAGGTACTTCCGCACCGTTGCAGCCGCCAGGACGCCCGCGGTGGAGATCACCCATGCTTGGACGTCGACCACCCGCACGGCGCCCGGCTCGAGCCCTCCCAGCGCGCCGAGATGCGCGAACGCCTGCCGGTAGACCTGCAGCGTTGCAGGTGACGCGTCGATTCGGGTGTCGAGGTACTGGCAGGCAAGTTCCCGCACCGTCACGCGCAGCGGCTCTGCGGCAAGAGCTCCGAGATCGGGCACGGTCCCGGCGGCGAGCTGCAGCCTGACCCACGACAGGCGCACCTCCGCTTCCTTCCGCGTGCGGAACGACCCAGCGTGACGCGTTCGGGTGTGGCGACCGCCGAGGCGGTACTGCACGTGATAGCGGCGCTGCCCAGTGCGCGTAGTCCTGCTGACGATACTTGCGGATGCCATCGGACGCCGACGCTACCTGACCACAGACCCGTCGCGATGCGTCGAGCGCTCCAGCAACTCGCGCACATCCGCTCGGCGAACGAACGGCTTGCGCAGGTTGGGCAGCGCGACGACTGGCAGCGATCGGAAGATTGCATCTACCGCGGCACGCGTCACGCCGAGCTCGGCGGCGAGCTGTTTGCGGTCGAGAAGCTCGGGCAGCGGATCATCCACGAGCAGCCTCACCGCCCACCAATCCATGGAACGCCAGACACGCCGCCCAGCCGCCACGCCAACCGCGGTCGAAGGCTTCCCTCAGGCGAAGCGCGTCACGGCAGCGGGCGCAGAGGCCATCGAGGGAATCGCACGCCGACTCAAGGCATTCCAAACAGACATGACCGCTCACGCCGCCGGCCTCCGAGGCCTTGGCCGGCAGCCGAGGCCCCCGGCCACCGCGCGGAGATGTTCTAGATACCCAAAGTCGGTTGCTGCAGCGATTACGAGCTCGACCTCGCGGACATCGCGCAGTGCGTCGATCTGCTCGAGCAAGGGTGCGCGCTGAGCTTCGAGCCGCTGGCAGCGGATCAAGGCAAGCACGTAGCGCCGGTCCGTCGCGATCACGAGCCGCTAGCCTCGCCGGCCTCGGAGAGGTGCACTGCGGGATTCACGTCGTAGACAACGGACGGGCGGCCCCCGCGTGATGACGACTCCGGTTCGCGTTGGCGCAGATAGCCGAGGTCCACGAGCAGAGTGAACACGGGTCGCCAGTCCGAGACCTTGCTTCGGGTGCTGGTTCGGTTCGCTGAGAAGGCGTCGCGCTCGGTGAAGTGGGTGTATCCGCTTCTCCGGACCCAGTCGAGGACGCGCTGCGCATCGCTGGCGAGGAAGCCTCCCGGACCGCTCAGGCCCGCAGCACAGAGGAAGTGCCCGATGAACCCGTTTACCAACTCCACCGCTGCGCGCATCGTGCCCCGGCCGATCGGTACCCCGGGGGCCCCACTGCCGTGCTCCGCGAAATGCAGCACGCCGGCAACCCGAATGACCTGCCCTCTTAGCTTTCCCGCCCATTCGCTGACGGGTCGCAAGTCCCCTTCAGGCCCGCAGCGGCCCTCGACTGACTCGAAGAACGCCTCATGCTGCGCGCGGGCGTCGGAATCCATTCGGAGCCGGACTTCTTGGCACGCATAACGCGCAAAACCCGGTTCTGCGTGTTCTGCGGTCTTTGCGCTCGGGGAGACAAGTTCGGTGATCAGCTCCGCCCAAGCTGAGGAGACACCCAGTGGGATTGGGGCCGAGGCAGCACGCCGGGTACCGAGGCGGGTCTCAGGGAAGGCAACGAGGAAACGTGCCGGGAATCCTCTCCCGACCAGGACAGGGTCTCCGAGCATCTCGTGGCAGACGATGGGCTGGACTGCGATGCAGAGCGTCAGGACCGGCTTCTCGACCAATTCGGCGTCTCGACCTTTCCGATCCACACGAATCGGCTGACGTGACCAGGCTTTCAGCACACCGCTGATGTTCGGTGCCCTTGATGCGCTGTAGCGCGCGCCCGCTGAGTTCTCGACGAACGCACCTTCATCCGATAGGACCGCCGCCGGTCCGCCGACCAGATGGCTCACCACAGCCTCAGGGGTTGCGTCGTCGAGAAGCAATCGAGGGTAGCTGGGGTACGGTGTGCGCTCAAGCTCCTCCGCGGCTCGAGCGACCGCCTCGCGCTCCGCAACGCCTGCCGCCTCAGCTGCTGCTCGGTCCTGGGCCTTCGAGAGCCGGCGACGTGCAGACTCATGATCCGCCCGCTTGACAGCTACCCACTCGCGAGCGTTGTCGAGGCGCTCGGCTTCCGCGCGCTCCAGCGGGGCAGCGAGGGCGGAAAGGAGTGGGCCTTTCCCTTCGCCGGGATAGGCAACGGGCATTACCCACAGCGCGGCGGGTTCAACCCAATCGTCTCTCGCCTCGACTTCGGCTCCGGAGCAGGCGGCAGACAGGACACCAAGCGCCATCGCCGCCGCGAGATCAGGATGAACCTGGAACGCCTCCGCAGCGGCCTCAACCATCGCCCGTGCGACCGGAGGAAATGCCCCGATCGGCAACGCCTCGGGCGACCGGGCACCCAGAGGAACCGGGCGCTCCCACGCAGCCGGGGAAGCCCCCGGTGACTTGTCGAGATCAGCCGTCCGCTCCCGGACTCGCGTGGAGCCGGCGGGACTGGTCCGCGGGCTCAGGTCCGCAAGTGCCGCAGGCGCGAGGTCCTGATGGCGACGACCCGCTGCCTCAAGCGCCGCCTGAAGCCTTACACGATGAGCGCTGTTGCCGAGCCCGTAGGGCAGCTCGTCGCTCAGTACCCGGCGGATCTCGTCCGGGGATCAGTCACGCTCGAGCTGCTCGACCAAGGCGGTCCACTGGTCAGGTGACAGGTCCTCGTAGAGGCGGGCACTCCCAGAATGCGCGTTCACGGCTCCTGCCCGAGCTCCAGAGCCTGAACGCGCTGCTCGAGCGCCTCGACCCACTCCCGCACAGCCGCGTCGCCTTCGAAACGAACGCGCCGCTCAATCTCCGCGACGCGCGAGGCCAGTCCTTCGAGGCAGAGAGTCAGCGACTCGTCAGGCATGACCGTCTCCCCGATTTCCCGCGCGCTTCGCTCGCGCGTCGCGGAGTGCCTCAACGTCGCGGCGGTTGAATACCCGCCCGGCAGCGGTGCGACCGACTGCCTTCAGCCGCCCTTGATCGGCCAGCCTTCGAATGCTCTCTGCCGTCAGCCCGAGAACTCGAGCCGCCTCATTCGTTGACATCAAGTCCACCGCCCACCTCCTCACATAGTCTTTGACATCCCATGTGGGAAGGGTGGGGCAGCACGTGGCGTCCCATCAAGAGACGTCGATCGGACGTGTGGGATGGGAGAAGCGATGGGTGAAGTTGCGGTAGACGAATGGTTCGAGATCGTGGTCACGCCGGGAACTCCGATCGTCTCGTTCGCGGGAACCTGCCGACTGCCCGCCCGTTTCCAGATCGGGCGCAGCAGAAGTCGCACGGACGGTAAGACCGAGGCGGTGCTCGAGTTCGCGGTTTCGGATGGCACGATCAGCGTCGTAGGCCGGCGTTCGGGCGGCGGGCGCCTTGTCGGAAACGACGATCTGCTCAATCCACGACAGGTCCTCGATGCCGTCGTGTGGCCGCTCGCCACGCACGAGTGGAAAGACGACGGCACCCATAAGGCCGTACGTCACCACGACATCACCACCCCCAAAGGCAGAGGCGCGATCGAGAAGCGATCGCGTGCGGCAGCGGTGATTCAGGCAGCAGTCGAAACAGCTCTGGCCACGCACTACCAATCGAACAACGGGCGCCTTCTCACGCAAGAGCTCGCCCAGCGGGTCGTACGCGTCGCACGCCACGCCGAGGATGCGGGCATCACGGTCTCACGTGCCCTAGTCGATGAATTCCCCGACCGCTGCTCAGACACCGCCGCCGCGCGCAGGCTCCTCCACCGGGCCAGAAGGCTTGCGGGGCCGTAGTCGGTCGCAGACATGAGATCCGGCGCCGCTCACGCACACGCGCGCGCGAGGAATCTCTCGCCAGACATACCACCTGCAACAGCAAACGACGGGGCCCACGCCGATCGACTGGGCACCCAGGGGACGGGGCCCTATCCCGTCAGATCCCATGTGGAGACGGGGATCTGGCCGCAGGACGAGGATGATCACTCCGCCCTCCGGGAGTGCGCTTACGAAGATGGCGGGTCGGCGCTGACAGCTACACCAACTGCGATCGAACCGTGCCCCAGCTTCACGTACACGCAAAACCCGCAGAACACGCAAAACCCCATCCGCATGGAACTCCCGTCGCCCTCACTGGGCGGCCCGCCATGTCTGGTCCACTCGCCCTAGTGCCGACCCGTCCACTCATCGGCGATGATCGTCAGGACTCGCCACACCCATTCCATCGCCGGCGATCTTCCTACCAGCACGGATCCTTGGCAAGGCGGGAAGCATAGTGGGGCCCCACCCCGAGCGCGGTGGAGAGCAGGGGGAGGGAGGGGTAGTCTCCTCGCATGCGCTTCGAGGTTGGCCGCCGGTACCGACGCAGTGGCCTGCACGCCGAGTATGGCGGCCAGCGACAAGGGGGGATAAGCACGCCCAGGGGGCAGCCGCTGATCTTCTTGATCACCGGCAAGACCGGCCTCGAGCACGGCTATCAGGACGAGTGGGAGGAATCTCAAGTCTTCCGATACTTCGGCGAGGGCCAGGAAGGCGATATGCAGTTCGCCAAAGGCAATAAAGCAATCCGCGACCACGCCGCGGACGGCAGAGAGCTCCATCTTTTCGAAGCGGCGGGCCGTGGCTTTCTCGAGTACCTCGGCGAGGTGACCTGCGCGGGGTGGGAATGGGTCGACGACGTTCCGGACACCAGAGGCCAACAGCGGCGAGCCATCGCCTTCCGGCTTGTCACGATGCCAACCGATGACAAGGCAGACGAAGGGTCGAACCTCGGCATCTCGTCCGGCCTAGACGCTCTGAGGGTCGCTGCGATGGAGGCAGGGCCAGTGGCCACAGCGAAAGAGGCTCGGCGCCGTGTGTACAGGCGGAGTGCCGCAGTGCGCGCCTACGTCCTGTCGAGAGCCGAGGGGGAGTGTGAAGGGTGCGGAGCGCCTGCTCCTTTCGTGAGACCGGGGGGCGACCCGTACCTGGAGCCGCACCACCTTCGGCGGCTGTCAGACGGTGGCCCTGACGATCCGCGATGGGTGATCGCCGTGTGCCCGAACTGTCACCGACGAGCTCACCACTCGAACGATGCAACGGCGTTCAATGACTCGCTTATCGAGCTGCTCCGCGCGAAGGAACCACTCGCCCAGAGTTAGCGAATTACGCGAATCGACCGTTTCGCGTATACTGGTGCCAAGAACACAGCGGGCCGGCGGCACGGCAACGCCCGGCCCCGGGCCACGGAGCAGACCCATGACCAACACCAAGGCTAGCGACGAACCCACCAAGGTCATCGCCTACATCCGCGTGAGCACCGAGGAACAGAAGCGCTCCGGCGCCGGCATCGCCGCCCAACGACGCGCCATCGCCCGCGCCTGCCGTGAACGCGGCTGGCACATCGTCACCACCGAAGCCGACGAAGGCGTGAGCGCCAAGAGCACCAAGCACCGCCAAGGCCTCGCCAACGCACTTGATGCGCTCGCCGCCGGCCAGGCGGACGGCCTGATCGTCGCGAAACTCGACCGCCTGTCCCGCTCGGTAAGGGACTTCTGCGAGATCCTCGATCGTTCGCAACGGGAACGCTGGGCGCTCGTGTGCCTGGATCTCGGCCTCGATACGTCCACCCCGACAGGGAAGTTCACCGCCCAGATCATCGCCGCCGTCGCCGAGCTCGAGCGCGAGCTGATCGGGCAGCGGACGAGGGAAGGTCTCGAGGCGAAGCGCGCCCAGGGCGTCACCCTCGGCCGGCCACCATCGATCGCCGGAGACCTCGTCGAGCGAATCCGCACCATGCGCGCCACCGGCTCCACGCTCGATGGCATCTGCGACACGTTGAACGCCGAAGGCGTACCGACGCCGAGGGGAGGGGCAGCGTGGCGGCCGTCCTCGATCGTCGCCGTCCTAGGCAGGCCCGCGACGGTGCCTAGGTAACGGTGACATCGTCGAACGTTCTGGTGAAGGCTTCGCCTTCTCCGAAAACCATGTCACGGTACTGAACCTCGATCGTCGCCTGTTGAGGGCGCGCGGCGAAGCCCGTTCCCACAAAGAAGTGATCGGCAGGGAATCCCAAACCATCGGACGCTGACACTCTTGTCACGATCCATCGTTCCAGGCCCGAAGCCAATTTGCCGCTCGACGCTTGGCAGGTGACGTCATGAGGAGTCCCTCCGCCTCGATTGGCGAGCGCGATCAACACCCGTCTCCCGCCGCTGTCGTCCAAGTACTGACAGCGAACCAGGTCCCACCGAACACCGAGCGCGTCTCTTCGCTGGAGCTCGGCAATGTCGTTCTGCCTTCGAGCCTGGGCGACGGCGGCCTCGGATGTCGCTAAGGCTCGTCGGGTGACCCAGGCGTAGTAGAGCGTGACCAAGACAAGCACTGCGGTGAGGGCTATCCCAACCCAGTCGCTCACTGTGCCCCATTGCACGGAGCCGGCGCCCACCTAGGTGCCTGCTGCCCCTGAGGGGTACTCGGTGACAGCAATCGCCGCACCCTCGAGCCTTGCAATTGTCCCGGATGACCCCGTGACAAGACCAGACGCGATGAGGCGGGCGAGAGCAAGAAGAATCGCCACCGCTTCCTCCTTATCTATGGGGGGCTGGGACATGTCGTGACCGTACCGCCCGCGGGTTGAAGTGTCCACCTGTCGAGCGCCACCGGACGCGGTGATCGTCAGTGAATTGACGGGAGCGGCGATCGCCCTCGCAGGGCTCACGGCTGACACCGCGGATGACGTCGCCGCGAACAAGCGGGCGGCGGCGGAGGCGCAGGCCGCCCTCGACCGGGCGATCGCCGCCGGGGACAACCCCGGCATCACCGCCGCGGCGAACACCCTCGCCGGGATCCGCAACACCATCACCGGACTCGCAGGCCGCCGCCGGGGCCGCGCCGATCGTCAACGTGTACCCGTCATTCCCCGCCGGCCTCGCCGAGGGCTCCGTTACCGTCGCTCAAGCGGCAGCCGCCGTCGAGCTCCGCCGACACATCTCGGGAGCCGGCTGAGACGGGCGGTGATCTTGTCCCATCCACTCTTGGGCTGCCTAAGCACGGTATGGGTGGCTCGGGTCCACGGCGTTCCGAGTCGGAGGACTGCATTAGCGCACGGTTAGGCGTGACACGGTGGGACCACGCGGGTAAACTCGGAAGGCCTTGGTGCCGATGCAAGGTAGTCGGTTTCCAGCGCCAACAGGTGCCCAGCTATGTCCGAGCCACAGCCCGATCAGCTTGCCATCCCACTCGTGTACGTCGGAGCGGAAACCGTCCCGGTCCTCTACGCGAACAACTTCCTCCTGCAATGGAATGAAGACGACTTCTTCCTGGTCGTTGGGCAGCTCAACCCGCCCATGCTTCTTGGCGACCCCGACGAGCAGCGCAAGCAGGCTCATGAGGTCGAGAACGTGCCAATCAACGTTCTGGGACGATTCGGAATGACACGACGCACCCTGGAGCAGCTTCACGACCTTATTGGTCGTCAGCTGAAGACGCAGTCCGAGGGAAAGGCGATGAAGGAGTGATCAGCGACGCGCTCAGGTTTGCCGTAAGTGCATCATCCTCCACAACGTTGCCGTGGGGAGCTGTCATCAGTGGGCGCACTGCGATCGGCGGGACGGTCCCCCTGAACTACCGCCGAGACCTACCGGTTGTGTCGGTTCCGCAGTCGCAGGCTTACTTCTGGTCTGGAGATTGGCAGGCAGGCGAGTTGGAGTCGCAGGCTGATCTTGCTGCCGGTAGATTCGAGCGGTTCGAGACCGGGGCCGAGCTGCTGCGCTGGCTTCACGAAGACTAGGCGGGCGAACGAAGCGCGCCATGCCGGCTGTCCGACCGACCCACGCTTTCAAGAGGCAGTACAAGAAGAAGCCACAGGCGGATCGGGACCGCATAGACCGGTGCCTTACTCTGCTTGCGTATGACCCATCGTATCCGGGGCTACATACTCACAAGATCCAGGGACTGTCGGAGACCGTGTTCGAGGCCTACGTCGACAACGCCAACCGCGTGACCTTCCATTGGGAGGGGGAAGAGATCGTGCTTCGCAGGAACTGCAATCACGATCTTGTTCGATCAAAGCACGCCTGACTTGGCGACGCCGTCTTTCGTCCGTCACCGGTACGTCACCGCCACGGCGCTCAGTGCATTGCTTGCATGAGTGCAGTGTGCGGTTTGCAGGGAATTCGCTTACTGACTGGGGTCTGGATGTTCGATCCCGGTATCCTCCACCTCACGTGAAAGCCCTGCGTCTGCGGGGCTTTCGTCGTGTTGAGGGTCGTGATGGCGCCCGGGACCGTCCCTGACGATGGCCGCCGCTAGCGTCGGCTGCGGATGAAGGCTGTCAGGCCGTAGGCCGTGACCGGAGTGAGGCCGTGGTGGCGATAGAAGCCCTCGGCGCCGCGCTCGGACACGAGCACCTGATGGTGGAAGGTCTCGAGCGGGTAGCGGGTCAGGATGCCCTCCAACAAGGCGCTGCCGATGCCCTCCCGCTGGCGGTCCGGCCGCACCAGGATGTCGGCGATGTAGACGGCGAACGCGCCGTCCGACAGTGCGCGGGCGTAGCCCACCACCTCGCCGTCGGCACGCGCCACCAGCGAGAGCGCCGACATCGCGATCGCGTGGCGCAGCCGCTCGGGGTCGGTGGCGTGGATCCACTTGTGGGCCCGGTAGAGGCCGAGGATCTCCTCGAACTGCTGATCGGGGTCGGCCACCTCGATGACCGTCTGGGGCCTCAGGGTCGCCATCGGCCCCCCGTCAAGGGCCCCGTTATACTCGTCCGCCGGATGACCAAGCACGCGCGCATCGAGGGTGAACGCTACGACGCGAAGGCCGTCGAGGCAAAGTGGCAGGCGATCTGGCGCGAGCAGGAGGCGTTCCGCGCCGAGCCGATCTCGCGCGACGGCAGCGATTCTCGCCTGCCCGACCGCCCGAAGGCGTACGTGCTCGAGATGCTGCCGTACCCGTCCGGCGAGGCCCACATGGGCCACGTCAAGAACTACACCATGGGCGACGTCGTCGCGAGCTCGCGTCGCCGCCAGGGGTACGCGGTGTTCCACCCGATGGGGTGGGACTCGTTCGGCCTGCCCGCCGAGAACGCCGCCATCCGCAGCGGCGAGCCGCCGGCCACCGTCATCGCCCGCAACATCCAACGCATCCGCGAGCAGCTGCAGACGCTGGGGTTCTCGATCGACTGGGACACCGAGATCGCCACCTCCGACCCCGAGTACTACCGCTGGACCCAGTGGCTGTTCCTGCGGATGTTCGACAAGGGACTGGCGGAACGCCGCGAGGCGGCGGTGAACTGGTGCCCCACCGACCAGACCGTGCTCGCCAACGAGCAGGTGGTGGACGGCGCATGCGAGCGCTGCGGCTCGCAGGTCGAGTTGCGCCAGCTGTCGCAGTGGTTCCTGCGCATCACCGACTACGCCCAGCGCCTGCTGGATGACATGGACCTGCTGGTCGACTGGCCCGAGCGTGTGCTGACGATGCAGCGCAACTGGATCGGCCGGTCCGAGGGCGCGCGCGTGGTGTTCACCAGCGACGACGGCCACGAGATTCCGGTGTTCACCACCCGCCCCGACACGCTGTTCGGCGCGACCTTCTTCCTGCTGGCACCCGAGCACCCGCTGGTCGGCCCCCTGGTGGCCGGCCGGCCGCAGGAGGCGGCAGTGCAGAAGTACGTGCGGGCCGCCGCCCGTGCCGACGTGGCCGACCGCACCGGCGCCGACCGTCCCAAAACCGGTGTCGACACCGGCCGCACCGTCACCAACCCGGTCAACGGCGAGGTAATCCCGATCTGGGTGGCGGACTATGTGCTGATGGACTACGGCACCGGCGCCATCATGGCCGTGCCCGCCCACGACGAGCGCGACTTCGCCTTCGCGACCACGTTCGGCCTGCCGATCCGCCGGGTGGTGGCCGCCGAGGGTGTGGCGCCCGACGCGCCGCTCGCCGCTGCGGAGTCGGGCGAGGGCGTGATGGTCAACTCGGGCTTCCTCGACGGCATGCCGGTTGACGAGGCCAAGGCCGCGATGGCCACCCACCTGGCCGAGCGCGGCGTGGGGGAGGGCACGATCGGCTATCGCCTGCGCGACTGGCTGATCTCACGCCAGCGCTACTGGGGTGTGCCGATCCCGATCGTGCACTGCCCGTCGTGCGGTCCGGTGGCCGTGCCCGACGACCAGCTGCCGGTGCTGCTGCCCGAGGTGGACGATTACGCGCCCAAGGGGCGCAGCCCGATCGCGGCGGCCGCGGATTTTGTCCACACCACCTGCCCAGGCTGCGGTGGCGCCGCCGAGCGCGAGACCGACACGATGGACACCTTCGTGGACTCGTCGTGGTACTTCCTGCGCTACACGGCGCCACATCTGTCCAGCGCACCGTTCGAACGCGACGTCGTGGACTACTGGTTTCCCGTGGACCAGTACATCGGCGGCATCGAGCACGCCATCCTGCACCTCCTCTACGCTCGCTTCTTCACCAAGGTGCTGCACGACCTGGATCTGGTGGGCTTCCCCGAGCCATTTGCGCGCCTGTTCACGCAGGGGATGATCTACAAAGACGGCGCCAAGATGAGCAAGAGCAAGGGCAACGTGGTGGCGCCCGACGAGATCGTCGACCGGCACGGTGCCGACACGCTGCGCCTGTATGTGCTGTTCATGGGGCCGGCCGCCGACGACGTTGAGTGGTCGGAGCAGGGCGTGGAGGGGCAGCGGCGCTTCCTCGACCGCGTCTGGCGCCTTGCGGCCGGGCAGGAGGGCGACACCCTGGTCGCGCGCCCGGAGCCGCGGGCACTGGCTGACAACGCGGCAGCGCTCGCCTTGGTGCGCCGGACGGAGGCGACCATCGCCAAGGTCGGCGCCGACATCGGGGAGCGGTTCTCGTTCCACACGGCGATCTCGGCGCTGCAGGAGCTCGTGAACGACGCAACCAAGCGCCGCGGCGACGGCGAGCTGGCTGGTGCGGTGGGCGAGCACGCCCTGCGCTACGCCACGCAGACCGTGGTGTCGCTCCTGCACGCCTTCGCGCCGCACTTCTCGTGCGAGGTCTGGCAGGCGCTCGGCGGCGAGGCGCTGTGGGCCGCTCCCTGGCCCGTCGCGGACGAGCGCTTTCTCACCGTCGACGAGGTCACGATCGCCGTCCAGGTGAACGGCAAGCTGCGCGACACCATCACGGTCCCGGCCGATCTGGGACACGATGAGCTGGTGGCGCGTGCGCTGCAGAGCGCGCGGGTGACGGCGGCGATCGACGGCAAGGCGATTCGCAAGCAGGTCGTCGTGCCGGGCCGCATCGTCAACCTTGTCGTGTAGGCGCATCGCGTCACAGAGCCGTGCACCGTTCGTGATCGGCGTGACGGACATGTGAAGTCGGAGGCCGTAGCGTCGGGCCCATGGAGCGCTTGCTGCCATGGATGCGACGGGCCGGGTGGGGGTACGTGGCCGTTGCCCTTGCCCTGGCAATCGTCGCCTGGCGGGTGGCGGCGTCCGGGGCAGGCCAGCCCGCCGAGATCAGCCAGCCGGTCGCCCAGCGCGTGGAGGAGCCCACCGAGTACCTGGTGCACGTGGCCGGGGCCGTTCGCAAGCCGGGCGTCTACCGCATCGGCGGCGACGGACGCGTGTTGCAGGCGGTGCGTCTTGCAGGCGGGCCCACCGCCAAGGCGAACCTGGATGCCGTCAACCTCGCGGCACCCGTGCAGGACGGTCAGCAGATCGTCGTGCCCGAGCGCGCGACCGCGGCGACATCGGTCACGGGTCGGGCGGTCACGGGCGCCGGCCGGGGCGGCCCCATCAGCCTCGCCTCGGCCACGGTGGCCGACCTCGACGCACTCGACGGGATCGGGCCCACCCTCGCCGCCCGCATCGTCGCCTGGCGCGACTCGCACGGTGGCTTCCAGTCGGTGGACCAGCTCACCGACGTACCGGGCATCGGCCGGACGCGCCTGGAGGCGTTACGGCCGAAGCTCACGCCGTGAGTGCGGCAGGTCGCCCGGTGCGCGCGCCGGCGCTGCTGCGCCGCGCGCCTCACGCGGTGCTCGCGGCAGCAGTCGCTGGCTGCGCCGGCGCGGGTGCCACCGGCAGTGGCGGCTGGTGGGCCCTGGCCCTGGGTGGGTGCCTCAGCGCGGCGGCGGCTGTTGGCGCCAACCGGGGCGCCGGACGGGCGGCACTCGCATTGCTGGCGGTGGGGGCACTGAGCGTGGGATGGGGATGGGGTGGTGTGCGGATGCACCAGACGGCCGTGCACGCCGCCACGGCCACGTTCGCAGTCGATGCCCGGCTGGTGGTGGAGTCGCGGCCCTCGGTCGCGCCCGACGGCTCACGCGTGAGCGCCCGCGTGATCGCGATCGACGTGCCGGCCACCGCCGGCGGAGCGGGGTTGCGGCTGCTGCTCGACCTGCCGCGCGATGCTCGGTTCGTGCCCGCGCCAGGGCAGATCGTACGCGCCGTCGGTCGCCTGGGTCCGCCTGCCGGCGACGCCGCTCCGGGGTGGTGGCGCCGCTATCTGCAGCGTCGCCTGGTCGCGGCTCGTCTGCGCGCGCATCGCGTTGAACCCGTCGGCCGGCGTGGCGGCGTGCAGGGCCTGCGCGACCGGATCCGCAACGCACTGGCGGCGTCGGCCGGCAGCGGTTTGAGCGGCGACACGGCCGAGATCGTGCGCGGAATGGCGCTGGGCGGCGGGGCCGGTATCAGCGACCAGACCGCCGATCGCTGGCGCCGCGCGGGCATCTGGCATCTGCTTGCGGTGTCCGGGCAGAACATCGGCTTCGTCGCACTGGGGGTGATGCTGTTGCTCGGCGCGCTGGGCGTGGCCAGGCGCGGCGCGGCGGTGGGCGCGATCCTGGTGATCGTCGTTTACTGCCTGTCGTGCGACGGCGGGGCGTCGGTGGCCCGCGCCGGCATCGTCGGCTGCCTCGTCTTGACCGCACAGCTGGTGGGCCGGGCGCGTGATCGGTGGTACCTGGTGCTCGTCGGTCTTGGGGTCCTGCTCGGCGTACAGCCACGGTCGGTGGGCGACCCCGGACTGCAGCTGTCGTTCGCCGCGGTCGCCGGACTGATGACGATCGCGCCGGCCCTGCAGGAGTGGTTGGAGGGTATGGTCCTGCGCCCGGTCGCGCCCTACGTCGCGCAGTCGTTGGCGGCCAGTCTGGCGACCGCGCCGGTCGCCATCGCGCACTTCGGGACGGTGTCGCCTGTGGGTCTGGCCGTGAACGTCGTGGTGGTGCCGATGGCGGGCCCGATCGTGGTGCTGGCCCTCGTCGGCGCCGTCGTCGGCGCCCTGGTCCCGCCGCTCGCCCTGGTTCCGACGCAGTTGGCGGGGTTGGGCGCCGATGCCATCCAGCTGATCGCGCGGGTGGCAGCGGCGATCCCTGGCGCGTCGGTGCGCGCGCCGATCGTCGCCACTGCCGTCGCCTGCGTGCTCGCGGTTGGCATTCCCCTGGCCGCATGGTGGCTGTGGTCCGCCGATCCGTGGACGAAGCGGTGGCCCGCGAGGCCGGCGGTCGGCGTTGCCGTCGTGATCGTCGCGATCGTGGGTGTCGGCGTGCTGATCCGACGATCGCGCGGCACCCCCTGGCCGCGCGTGCCGACGCTCACCGTGCTCGACGTGGGGCAGGGCGATGCGATCCTGCTACGCTCACCGGACGGCGCGGCCGCGCTGGTCGACACCGGACCTCCCGGCAGCCCGCCCGTCGTCGTCGGTCGTCTGCGGAACCTTGGCGTACGGCGGCTCGACCTCGTCGCGCTCACCCACGACCAGGCCGATCATGTCGGCGCTGCGGGAGCACTCGTGAAGCAGCTGGCGGTCGGGAGGTTCGTCGCCCCGCTGGCGACCGGGGCGGCCGAGCGGATCGGCACCCGAATCGGGCACCCCGTCGGCGGTGTGAGCGCCGGGGATCGGCTGCGGGTGGGCGCCTGGACGCTGACGATCGTCTGGCCATCGCGTCAGGGGCACGCCGAGACGCCGAACGACGGGGCCCTGGTGATCCTTGCGCAGGTTCCCGGCCTTCGCGCGCTGCTCACGGCGGACGCCGAGGGCAACGTGCTGCGCCATCTCACGGTCGGGCATGTGGATGTGCTCAAGGTGGCCCACCACGGTTCGGACGATCCTGACCTGGGCGGGGTGCTCGCCAGGCTCACGCCGGCGGTCGGGGTCATCTCGGTCGGACGTCACAACACCTTCGGTCACCCCACGGGTGCAACCCTTGCGACGCTGGCGAGCAGGCGTGTGGCGGTATGGCGCACCGACCACTCAGGTGACGTCAGCGTCGCGGCGGGTGCAGCGGGGTTGGCGGTCAGCCCTGCTCGGTGACTGCCACGGGCGTGGGCGCCGGCGCGGTCGTGGTGGGCACCGGCCCCTCGATCGAGACCTTCGGCAGCCACGCCAGCCAGCGCGGTAGGTACCAGTTCCACCTGCCGAGCAGGCGCATGGTTGCCGGCACCAGGATGCCGCGCACCAGGGTTGCGTCGACCAGGATCGCGACGGCCAGCCCGAAGCCCATCTGCTGGAACATCACCAGCTTGCCGGCGGCGAACCCGCCGAAGACGGCCACCATGATGAGCGCCGCCCCGGTGATCAGGCGGGCGCTGGAGCTGATGCCGTACACGATCGCCTTTTCGTTGTCGCGGCCGACCAGGAACCGCTCGCGGATTCGCGAGAGCAGGAACACGTGGTAGTCCATCGACAGGCCGAACAGCACGGCGAACAGGAAGATCGGGATCCACGCTTCGATGGTCTCCACCTGCTGGAAGCCCAGCAGGTCGGCACCCCAACCGTCCTGCATCACAAGCGTGAGGACCCCGAACGCCGCCCCCACCGACAGCAGGTTCAGGAAGATCGCGAGCGCGGAGGCCACCACCGAGCGAAATGCCAGCAGCAACACGATGAACGAGAACCCGAGCACCAGCGCCACCACGATCGGCAGGTACGTGCTTGAAAGATCGAAGTAGTCGATGTTGAAGGCGGTGCCGCCACCGACCGGCAGGTCGGTGGCCGTGCGCAGGTCACGCACGGCGCGCTCGGCCTGGCGGCTGGCGCTGTCGACCAGCAGCGGGATGTCGATCGACACACCGGGCGTCGACGTGGTGGATGGCGTCACGTTCATCGGGCCGAAGGCGGGGTTGGCGGCTGCGGCGGTGCGCAGGGCGGCCACGCGGGGGTCGTTGGCGGCGTCCTCGCCGAGCACGGGAATCCGCACGGGCGACACCTGGCCAACGCTGAAGTCGCGTTTCAGCGTCTCGAACGCCTGTCGCGCGGGCAGGTCGGGCGGCAGGGCGGACACGCCGGACGCGCCGGTGTTCATACCCCAGTAGGGAAGCGACGCGACCACCAGCAGCAGCGCCGTCACCGCGAACGTGATGCCGGGGCGGCGCATCACGGCATGCACCAACCGGCCCCAGAAACCTGCCTCGGTCGAGTCGCGGAACCGCAGGAACCTGGGGAGGCGACCGGCGTTGATGCGATCGCCGAACAGCGACAGCAGTGCCGGCAGGAATGTGAGGGCCGCGACGACCGCCGCCAGCGCGACCAGGATCGCGCCGAGGGCGAGGCTCACGAAGACCGACATGGGCACGACGAGCAGCCCGGCCAGCGCCACCACGACGCTCATCCCGGAGAAGAACACGGCGCGGCTCGACGTCGCTCCGGCATGCTCGATCGCATCCAGCTTGGCCACGCCGCGCGCCCGCTCTTCGCGGTAGCGACTGATGATGAACAGGGCGTAGTCGATGCCGACCGCCAGGCCCATCATCGTGATCATGTTCGTCACGAAGAACGACAGACTGCCGAACTGCCCGACGAGCGCGGTGAGGGCGAGCGCCACGGTGATCGCCACAAGCGCAAGGGCGACCGGAACCAGCGCCGACACCAGCGCGCCGAACACGATGACCAGGATCAGCAAACCGACCATGATGCCGATCGACTCGCCGGTCTTGAGGTCCTCCTCTGATTGCGTGTTGACCGCTCGGTTGAACGACGCGATGCCGGCCATCTCGGCCTTGATGTCGGCGGTGCCGCTCCAGGCGGCGACGATCGGCTGAACCTTCTTGATCTCCTTGTTGGCGGCATTCAGATCGCCGGTGAGCGTCACCGACATCACCGCGCTGGTGCCCGACTTCGACACGAGCGCATCGGGCTTCGCGCTCGGTGGAATGACCCGTGCCACCACGTCGGGTCCGAGCGCACCGATCTTGGCGGCCAGTGCGTCCATCGCGCCAAGCTTGGCCGGATCGCGCATCGATCCCTTGGCCGTCGTCAACACGACGGACTCGGTGATCACGTCACCACGCCCGAGTGCCGTGAGCTGATCGGTCGCCCGCATGGACTCGGGGTTGTTCAGGAACTTCTGATCGGTGCTGAGCACGCCGGACAGCAGCGAGGCGATCACCGCCGCGGACGCGATGAGAATGCCTGCCCAGATGGCGAGCACGCGCTTGGGGTGCTCGGCCGACGCGCGGGCGAGGCGTTCGGTGGACAGCCGGGAACTCATGTCAACTCCTGTTCAACTGGGTACGGCAGGGTGTCGACGACGACGACGACGGGGACCGGGGTCCGGAGGCGGTCGCGGGTCGAGCGGATCGTTCGCAATTGCTCCACGTGGTCGATCACAGCGGCTCCGATCCGAAGGTGGCGCCGGCGAGGCTGCCGGCCGAAGGCCGCGGCACGGGCATGCGGAGCCCGCAGGCCCTGAATGTCAGCTCGAGAAACGGCTCGACGTCATCGGTCAACGAGACGCGATCGCGCAGCAGTTCGGCGACATGCTCGAAGCCGACGAACGCCGTCACCACGTAGCGACCGGCGAACTGCGGGTCGATGGCCGGGTCGCCGTCGCCCTCGAGCTGCGCGCGCCGGATGAGGTCGGCCGTCAGCGCGAACCACTCGTCGAACGCGCCGGGCGGCGGGGGACCCTCGGTGCCCGCGATCTCGAAACCCAGGCGACACAGGGCCGCGGCGGAGGCCGTGGTGTGTGCGCCGGCAACCGCCCGCGCGAGCGCCGCGAGCTGGTCGACCGCTCGCTCGTGCACGCCGACCGCCGCCACCACCTCGTCGCGGTGTTCGTCGGCGATCCGTCGCATCACCTCTGCCGCCAGCTCCGCCTTGCTCAGGAAGTGGAAGTAGAAGCCACCCTTGGTGACGCCGCTGGCGTGGATGATGTCGTTCAGCGAGGTGCCGGCGATGCCGTGCGCGCTGAACAGCTGCACGGCCGCGTCGACGATGCGTCGCCGTGTCTCCTCACCACGATCGGTGTTCGTTGGAGCCATGCGCGGCAGGGTACCGACCGACCGGTCGGTTTGTCAATGGGTCGTGGGAAGGGAAACAAATACCCGCCCCGGGAGGGGCGCTTCGCATCGCTAGGGTGCAGGGGTGAGTACGCGGGAAACGCAATGAGCGAGCGCCCGGCGCTCAAGCCGGTCTACGGGATCTGGGGCGAGGATCGCGGCAAGGTGGAGCGGGCGGTCAGGCGCCTGTACGACCGCGTCACGGCCGACGGTGGCATGCCGCCCGACGCCTTCGACGCCGCCGTCGATACCGCGGCCGATGTGGTTGCTACCTGCCAGACGCTCAGCTTCGGCGGTCTGCGCCTGGTGATCGTGCGCAACGCCGACGCGTGGCGCGCCGACGATGCCACACCGGTGGTCACGTACCTCGAGTCACCGAGTCCGGACGCCTGCCTGGCACTGGTGGGCACCGCGGCGGTCACACCGAAGCTGGCGACGGCAATCGCCTCGGCCGGTGACGTGCTGCAGTTCGGCCCCGACCCGAAGGCCAAGCGGGGCGAGCGGGCCAAGTGGTTCGCCCACCACGTCGCGGCCGAGTGCGAGCGTGCGGGCGCCAAGCTGGCGGCCCCGCTCGCCCGTCTGGTCGTCGAGCGGGTGGGCGAGGACGCCATGGCGCTCACCCAGGAGGCCGCCAAGCTCGCGGCTGCCGCCGGGGCGCAGCCCATCGATCGCGCGCTGGTGGACGCCCTGGTGGTCGCCCACCCGGAGGCCAAGACCTACGAGCTGGCTGACGCGATCACGGCCGGCGAGCGCCGCCGGGTGTTCGACCTGCTGGAGGACCTGTCAACCGGCGACCATCCGGCCGAACCGATCGTGATCCAGGTGAATCTGGCACGTCAGTTCCGCGCGATCGCGGTGGCCCAGGCGCTGCCGCGCGGGGCGTCGGCGGAGGATCTCGGCGCGCTCACCGGGCTGCGCGGCTTTCCCGCCACCAAGGCGCTCGAACAGGCCCGCGGGCTGCCCGACGGTGTCGGGGAGCGTTGCGTTGCGCGCCTCGCGTCCCTGGAGCTCGACCTGCGCGTCTCATCGCTCACCCAGCTGGGACGATCGGGCGACGACGGCCGGCGCTTCGTGCTGGAACAGGCCGCGCGCGAGCTGCTGGGCATCGTGACACACCCGGCCTAGCACCGGGCGCCCGCGCGCAAGTGCGCATGCGGACGCCCGCGGCCGGGGTCAGCCCTTGCGGGCGGCCAGGATGCGCTGGATGCGGCTCTTCTTGCGAGCTGCGGTGTTGGCGTGCAGCGCGCCACGCGAGGCGGCGCGGTCCACGAGCTTCTCGAGGTCGCGTGCGCGGGTTGCGGCCTCGTCGCCGTCTGCCGCCTCCAAGCCCTTGAAAAGGGTCTTGATGGTGGAGCGGTAGCGGGTGTTGGTTTCGCGCTGCTTTTCCGAGCGCTTGATCCGCTTTTTCTGCTGCTTGATGTTCGCCAAGCGACATCCTTTGGTGAGACGTTCCGAACGACCGCGTATCGTACCAGCATGCAAGGGGCCACGCACTGAGCGTCACCACCGGCGACGTCCCGGCCCAGGACGCGCCCGCCCAGACGAGCACCGGCCGCTCCACCGCGATCTTCGCGATGTGGACCGCGGTGAGCCGCGTGGCCGGCCTGGCTCGCGAGATCATCGCGGCGCACATGTTCGGCGTGAAGGGCGCGATCAACGCGTTCGTGATCGCGTTCAACATCCCGAACCTGCTGCGCAGCCTCGTTGCCGACGCCGCGCTGTCGGCGGCCTTCGTGCCGATGTTCGCGCGCCTGCGCGAGGAGGGGCGCGAGCAGGAGGCCAAGCGGCTCACCGGTGCGCTGATCGGCCTCATCAGCATGGTGCTGGGTGCCATCACCCTGCTGGCCATCGTCACGGCGCCCTGGGTGATGCCGCTCTTCGGAACCGGCCTGCCGGACGATCAGATCGACAACCTGGTGGGCCTGTCGCAGGTGCTGTTTCCGATCGTCGTGCTCCTCGGCCTGACGGGCTTGGTGATGGGGATCCTCCAGTCCTACGGTGAGTTCTCGACGTCGGCGTTCGCACCGGTCCTGTGGAACATCGCCATTCTGATCGGCCTGATCGGCATCACCCCGTTCGTGCACGGCGAGAAGCGCATCTACGGCTATGCGATCGGCATCCTGATCGGCACCGCCATCCAACTGGCGTACCTGCTGCCGGGGCTGCGCGGCAAGGGGCCGTTCCCGCTGTCGCTCGGGCGCGGCAACCCGCACATCAGGACGGTGCTCAGCATGATGCTGCCGGTCACCATCGGGCTGGGAATGATCAACATCAACGCCACGGTCGACACGCAGTTCGCCCAGGTCGTGAGCGAGGAGTCGGTGCGGGCGATCGACGCGGCCTTCCGTCTCTACATCCTCCCGCAGGGCATCTTCAGCGTCGCGGTCTCGACGATCCTGTTCCCGGCGCTTTCGCGGATGGCGGCGCGCCGCGACCTGGCCGGCATGGGGCGAGTGGTGACCTCGGGCACGCGCCAGATCTTCTTCATGCTCGTGCCATCGGCCGTCTTCCTGATCCTGCTGGCCACACCCATCACGCGGCTGGTCTTCCAACGCGGTGAGTTCGACGCCGCGGCCACCGACCTCACCGGCGGAGCGCTCTTCTACTTCGTGTTCGGTCTCGTGTTCAACGGGGCCAGCCTGCTGCTCATCCGCGCGTTCTTCAGCCTGCAGCTGCCGTGGACGCCCACACGGATCGCCACCGCGACCGTGGTGTTGAACGCCGTGCTCGACCTCGTGTTGATCATCCCGCTCGGCACGGGCGGCATTCCGCTCGCCACCTCCATCGCCAGCTTCGTCAGCTTCCTGGCGCTGCTCGTCCTGCTCGCCCGGGAGATCGACGGCATCGACTTTCGGGCGATCGTCGACGGCTTCGTGCGCACCGTGGTCGCCTCGGCGTTCCTCGCCGGCTGGGCCTTCGGCCTGTGGCACGCCCTGGACGGTGCGCTCGGACGCTCCCTGATCGCACAGCTCGTGAGCGTCGGCGCGGCCATGGCCACGGGGACCGTCGCCTACCTCGCCGCGTGCCGCGGGCTCAACATGCGCGAGATCGCGGTGCTGGGCCAGCTGCGATCCAAGCTACGATAGGCGGGCTTTGGACCAGCCCCACATCCGCAACTTCTGCATCATCGCCCACATCGACCATGGCAAGTCGACGCTGGCCGACCGCATCCTGCAGCTCACCAACGCCGTGAGCGAGCGGGAGATGCGCAGCCAGATGCTCGACTCGATGGACATCGAGCGCGAGCGCGGCATCACGATCAAGGCCCAGGCGGTGCGCGTGTTCTACACGGCGTCACACGGTGAGACCTATCAGCTGAACCTCATCGACACGCCGGGCCACGTGGACTTCTCCTACGAGGTCTCGCGCAGCCTGGCGGCCTGTGAGGGCGCCATCCTGGTGGTTGACGCCAGCCAGGGCATCGAGGCGCAGACGCTCGCCAACACCTATCTGGCGCTGGAGGCGGACCTCGAGCTCATTCCCGTGCTCAACAAGATCGACCTGCCGGCGGCCGATCCCGAGCTGCACGCGCGGGCGATCGCCGAGCTCATCGGCGACGACCCGGACCACGTGCTGCGCATCTCGGCCAAGACCGGCGTCGGCATCGAGGAGGTGCTCGAGGCGATCGTGGCGCGCGTGCCGCCGCCACGCGGCGACCTCGACGCCCCGCCGCGCGCGCTGATCTTCGACTCGGTCTATGACCAGTACCGCGGTGTGGTGACCTTCGTGCGCGTGGTCGACGGCACGTTCACGAAGGGCACGAAGCTCCTTGCCATGCAGACCGGCCTGACGGCCGACGCCGAGGAGATCGGCGTGATGACGCCCACCATGATGCCCACCGGCGAGCTGTCGGCGGGCGAGAGCGGCTACCTCATCACCGGCGTGAAGAAGCTGGGCGACCTGCGCGTGGGCGACACGCTCACCAGCGCCTCCAACCGCGCCACCGAGGCCCTCGCGGGCTACCGCGAGGTCAAGCCGATGGTGTTCTGCGGGCTCTTCCCGATCGACGCGGACGAGTACCCGGATCTGCGTGAGGCGCTGGAGAAGCTGTCGCTCAACGACTCCTCGCTCGTGTGGGAGCCCGAGAACTCCCAGGCACTGGGCTTCGGCTTCCGCTGCGGCTTCCTCGGCCTGCTGCACATGGACATCATCCGCGAGCGGCTGGAGCGCGAGTACGACCTCGACCTGCTTGCCACCACGCCGAACGTGGCCTATCGGGTGCGTGAGGTCACCGGCACCGAGCTCGACGTCAAGAGCCCGGCCGACCTGCCGAACCCCTCGAACATCGAGTCGATCTTCGAGCCGTACGTGCGCTGCACCGTCCTCGTGCCCACCGAGTTCGTGGGGGCGGTCATGGAACTGTGCCAGGAGCGCCGCGGCACGTTCACCACGATGGAACCCATCGAGAACCGCCAGCAGATCGTCTACGACATGCCGCTGGCCGAGATCGTGCTCGACTTCTACGATCAGCTCAAGAGCCGCACCAAGGGCTACGCGTCGCTCGACTACGAGGTGATCTCCGAGAAGGAGAGTCCGCTCGTGAAGCTCGACATCCTGCTGGCCGGCGAGCCGGTGGACGCGCTGTCGATGATCGTGCACCGCGACGTGGCCTACGCGCGCGGCAAGGGCATCGTGGAGCGGCTGCAGAAGACCATTCCGCGCCAGATGTTCGAGGTGCCCATCCAGGCCGCCATCGGCGCCAAGATCATCGCCCGCGAAACCGTGAAGGCCCGCCGCAAGGATGTGCTTGCCAAGTGCTACGGCGGTGACATCAGCCGCAAGCGCAAGCTGCTCGAAAAGCAGAAGGAGGGCAAGAAGCGCATGAAGCAGGTGGGCCGCGTGGAGGTGCCACAGGAGGCCTTCCTCACGGTGCTGTCGATCGGGGAGGAAAAGTCCCCCCAGAAGAAGTGATGGCGGTCCGCCACCTGTACGTGCACCTGCCGTTCTGCGCGAGCAGGTGCGGGTACTGCGCCTTCGTGGTGGAGGTCGGCCGGCTCGACCGGCGCGACGCCTACCTGGAGGCCGTGCTGGGCGAACTCGCCGCCGAGACGCGCCTGGGCACCCTCGACTCGGTGTACTTCGGCGGCGGCACCCCGTCGCTCATGGAGCCGCACCGCATCGCCCGTCTGCTCGACGCCGTGGGGCATCGCCTCGCGCCGGGCGCGGAGATCTCGGTCGAGGCCAATCCCGAGACCGTCGACACCGCTGCATTTGTGGCGCTGCGCGACGCCGGCGTCACCCGTGTGTCGCTGGGCGCGCAGTCCTTCCAGCCACATCTGCTGGCCGCGCTCGATCGCCGCGCGACGGCCGGCCAGGTGCGCGGCGCGGTGGCCGCGGCCCGCGTCGCCGGCCTGGCCAGTGTCAGCATCGATCTGCTGTTCGGGGTACCCGGTCAGACGGCGGACGACCTGCAGCGCGACATCGCCGCGGTGCGGGAGCTCGCGCCGGATCACGTGTCGTGGTACGAGCTGGAGGTCAAGCCCGGCTCGGGGCTCGCGGCCGCCGGCGCCGAGGTGGACGACGAGTTCACCGAGGATGCCTACCACGAGATCGTCGCGGCCCTGGAGTCGTTCGGCTATCGCTGGTACGAGACGGCCAACTTCGCCCGACCGGGGCACGAGTGCCGCCACAATCTGACCTACTGGGGCGCGGCGGACTACATCGGGCTCGGCATCGGTGCGGTGTCGACGGTCGGCGGAGAGCGGTGGCGCAACGCGCCGGACCTGGACGGCTATGTCGCGGCCATCGCCGCCGGACGCGCGCCGCGGCGTTCGCTGGAACTGCTCGACGAGCGCACCCGTCGGCTCGAGCGCTGGATGCTCGGGCTGCGGCGCGACGAGCCGCTGTCGCTCGCCTGGGCCGGGCCGCCGGACCACCCGGAGGCCCTGGCCGAGCTGGCCGACGCCGACCTCCTTGCCAGCGACGGCGAGGTGGTTCGCCTCACGCGACGGGGCCGCTTCGTGCAGAACGCCATCCTGGGCAAGCTGATGGAATACGCCTGATGTCCGACTCTCAGCTCACCCCACGCCAGGAGATGATCCTCCGCATCGTCGTGGAGGAGCACGTCGCCACCCGCGCGCCGGTGGGCAGCAAGAACATCGCGGGGCGGGACGGGCTGGAGTTCGGCTCGTCGACCGTCCGGTCCGAACTCGCGCGCCTGGAGCAGCTGGAGCTGCTGGACCATCCGCACACCTCCGCCGGACGCATCCCCACCGACGCCGGCTATCGCTACTACGTCGACCACCTCGTACCACGCGGTGCGCAGCACACGGTCGCCCTGGAGGTGCGTGGCGCGCTCGACGTGGGTGAGATGCGCCGGGAGGTCGACACCGCCATGCGGCGCATCGCCGAGGCGATGTCGCAGGTCACCAACATGCTCGGCGTGGTCACCGCCCCGGCGGCGCAGTCGGCCACAATCCGCCGTGTGGAAGTGCTGGTGCTGCAGCCGCAGCTGGTGATGGTGGTGGTGATCACCTCCACCGGGGCGGTGACGAAGCGCATGTTCGCGTTCGATCGCGCGGTCGACACGAAGCTCGCCGACTGGGCGAGCGACTTCCTGAACGAGCAGCTCACCGGGATGCCGGTCGGCGCGCGCTCCACCGCCACGCGCCTTGCCGACCCCACGCTGGGCGCCACCGAGCGCGCCTTCCTCGCAGCCCTGGCCGGCGCGCTGACCGACCTGGACGACGACGCCGAGCAGGCCATCTACGTGGGCGGCCAGGCACGCTTCGTGCAGCAGCAGCGTTCGCAGGACCTCGTGGAGATCGGCGGTCTGATGCGCGCGCTCGAGGAGCGCTACGCCTTGCTGCAGCTCCTGCGCGGGGCGCTCGGCGGCAGCGACGTCTTCCTGCGCATCGGCACCGAGCTGGCTGAGCCGGACCTGCGCGGAATGTCGGTCGTGGCCGCGACCTACGGCTCCACCCGGCGAAATCTTGGCGCGGTGTCGGTGATCGGACCCACCCGAATGGACTACCGTCTGGCGATCGCAACCGTGCGCGAAGCCGCGCACGCGCTGTCGGACTACATCGAGGAGGTGTACGAATAGACGATCGCTTCGAGATCATCGAGGTGTGGCGGCGCCCCCTGATGGGCGACCCGAGCGCGGCCGTGCGCGTGCTGGCCAAGGTGGAGGCCGGCGCGGTGGGGCCCGACGAGTACGCGGTCGGCATCACCCAACGGGCCGAGTCGCACCTCGATCCGCTGAGCGACGACAGCCGCATCTTCCAGGGCCTGTCGTTTGCCGAGGCGCACTGGGTGGCGGCCGTGCTCGCCAGCACCTCCCAGGACGCCAACGACGCCGACGGCCTGCTGTTCGATCTGCGGGTGCCCGTGGATCTCACCTGGCGCGACATCGAGCTGGCGCCCGAGGTGGTGGAGTGGGCCGGACTGCGTTCGGCGCCGCTGGTGCCGTGGGAGCCGGATGGTCTGGGCGTTGCACGCCGCTATGCGATCGCGACCTACACGCTGGACTGCGGCCATCAGGCGCTCGAACTGCTGCGCCAGGACGCCGAGTCCGCGCCGTTCTGGATGCTCGTCGACTCGGTGGACCATCTGGCTGCCCGCGATGCGCGCAGCCTGTCGCGCCTGTTGCTGGCCGCGACGACCCTCGAAGAGGCCAATGCGCTCATCGAGCAAGGCAAGTCGAATCTCGCCATGGACCTCGACGATGACGATGACCACGACGACGACGACGACCGCGAGGACGACTAGGTCGTCCGGCCCGCTGTCGCGTCGCAGTTCAGGACGCGCGTCGGCAGGGCCATCCGTCCGGCGGTCCGTGCCGCTCAGCCCGCCGGGACGGTCTCGGCCTCCGGCTCGGACGGTGGTGCGCTGTGCACGCGACCACCGCGCGACATCACGACCATGAGCGTGGTGCCAACGGCGAAGAGGGCAGCGGCGACCGCGTAGCTGGGGCGCACGCCGATACGGTCCACGAGCGTGCCGGCCGCGGTGAGGGAGACCGCGAAGCTCAGCCAACCGGCGGCCTCCATCACGGCCACCACCCGGCCGCGCATGGCGTCGGGAGCGGTGCGCTGGATGAGGGTGTGGCGCGATGGGTCGGCGATGCCTGCACCCACCCCGCCGATGGTCTGGCTGACCACGACCACCCAGAACGGCAAGATGGCTGCGGTGGCGAGCGCCACGCCCTGCAGCGCGAAGCCGCCGACCGCAAGCGGCACCTCGCGACCGGGGGCGAGCAGGCGTGGGGCGAGCGTGGCGCCGGCGATGGTGCCGACGCCCCAGCCGGCCCAGAGGGCGCCCAGGCCGACGGCGCCCGCGCCCTCACGGTCGGCGAACGCGGGGTTCGCTGCGATCACGAAACCGACGCCGATGAAGGCGACGAACCCTGAGACGATCACTGCGCGCAGCAGCCGCTCGTTCCAGGCGTAGCGGATGCCGGCGCGCACCATGCCGCGACGCGTCGGCGCCGGGGTCTCGTGGCGCCGGTCGAACCGCCGCCGGATCGAGCGCACGAGCGCTGCCGACACGAGGAAGGTCGCCGCGTTGAAGCCCATCGCCATCGCTCCCGACACCAGACCGGTCAGCGCGCCGCCCACCAGCGGCCCGACGGCGAATGACAGGCCGGCCACCTGGCCCAGAAGTCCGTTGGCCCACGGCAGGTCCTCGTCGTCCACCAGGTTCGGCAGTGCCGCCCGGCTCGCAGGCACGAACGGCGACTCGCACACCGCCCCGAGCGCAGCGGTGGCCAGCAGCCACCCGGGGTGGGCGTGCAGTGCGATCAGCAGGGCCAACAGCCCGAACATGCCGGCCGCCAGCAGATCGCTGGCGATCATCACCTTCCGTCGATCGCGCCGGTCGGCGAGCGCGCCGGTGAGAGGTGTGATCGTGCCCGCAACCAGCGACGTCGACAATGCCCCAGCGGCCACCCAGCCCGACGAGTGCGTGCGGGTCCAGAGCACCGAGGCGAGCGCCACACCGGCGGCCACGTTTCCGGCCATCGAGATGAGGCGCGCCAGGGCGAGGCGCCGGGCGTCGCCGCGGGCGGTGGTGCGGTCGCTCATCGCGCGAATGATGCCCGGGTCGTCGGTTGCGGGCCGTCGCTGCGTCCAGTCGATCGCGATCGTGTGTAACTCGCACAGCGAGCCCTCCACCACCACGGGAGTCCCCATGAAGAACGCCGCCACGCCGAACGCACGCCGATCCCGCACAATCGCAATCGGCGCGGGCGTCGTGGCCGTGGCGGCGGTGCTCGTGGTCGGGCTCATGTCGATGAACCGCACTGCGCCGGTGCGGGCCGACCTTCCCGCCCCCACCGGCCAGTCCCCGTCGGACGCGAGCCAGGCGTCCGCGCACCCGCTGAGCGGGAAGGGCACCCCCTTGACCCTGGCGGGCACGGACCCGGTCACCGGCACGGCCGTGTCGCTCGCGGCCCTGCGGGGCAAGCCGGTGGTGGTCACCATCTGGGCGTCGTGGTGCCCGGGTTGCAACTCGGAGGCGCCGCACCTGGCGAAGGTGATGGGGGCACGCTCCGACGTGCACTTCCTGGGCATCAACTTCCGGGACGACTCGTCGGGCGCCAGGGGCTTCCAGACGAAGCACGGCATCCGGCTGCCGAGCATCGCCGACCCCTCAGGCGACCTGGCGTTCAGCGTGGGGCTGCAGGGCACGCCGACCACGCTCTTCCTCGACGCCGACCACCGGGAGATCGGACGGGTGGTCGGCCCCATGGACGGCGCAGGGCTCAACGAGGCGATCGACCGGATCACCGGCGCGTGATCGCATTCGGTCCGGTGGGCATGGCGGCCGCGTTCGCCGCCGGGTTCGTCACGTTCCTGTCGCCATGCGTGCTGCCGATCGTGCCCGGGTACCTGGCCTTCGTCTCGGGGCTCGGCGCCAACGAACAACCGGCCCAACGGCGCACCGTTGTGGTTCGTACGGCCGGATTCGTCGCGGGGTTCACGGCGATGTTCGTGGCGCTCGGTGCGGGGGCGGCCCTGTTCGGGGACGTGCTGCTCACCCACCGGCGTGTGATGGAGGTCATCGCCGGGGCCTTCCTGATACTGGCGGGGTTGGTGTACCTCGGCGTGAGGCTGCCCCTGGCAGTCGTGCGCGAGCGGCGCGTTCATCTTCGCCGGAGGGTCGGGCCGATCGCCCCTGTGCTCGCCGGTATTGCGTTCGCCGTCGGGTGGACGCCCTGCATCGGTCCCACGCTCGCCGGCATCCTCACGCTCTCGGCCGCGAACGCAAGCGCCGCTCAGGGCGCGGTACTGCTCGGCACCTTCTCGCTTGGTCTGGGCGTCCCGTTCCTCCTGTCGGGCCTGGCGATCGACCGCGTCCTCGGCATGGTCGGCGCGCTGCGCCGCCACAGCCGTGTCGTCGGTCGCGCGGCGGGCACGTTGTTGGTCGTGTTCGGGGTGCTGCTCGCCACAGGGACGCTCGCTCGAATCGGCGGTCGGCTCGCGGGCATTGGCATCGAGGTCTGATGGCTGCCACCATGCATCCGGCTGCCCGTCACCGCGGGTAGGACGTTCGAATGGATCTCGACCCGATACCGCATCAACCGACCGCTTCCGACGCCCGCACCGCCGGACCGCAGGACGCCGACCTGCTGCGGCGCATCGGCCGCGGCGACGAGGATGCCTTCCGCCAGATCTGGGAGCGCTACGGTCGCGCCGTCTACGCTGTGTGCGCAACGGTCGTCGGTCAGGGGGCCACGGCCGAGGATGCGGCGCAGGAAGCCTTTACGCGCATTTGGCGCAAGGCCGGGCAGTTCGACCCCAACCGCGGCGCGCCGGCCGCCTGGATCCTCACCGTGGCCCGCAACGCCGCCCGCAACGTCGCCCGCGTTCGCGTGCCGATCCCGACCGACCTCACGCCGACCGACGTGGTGGAGGCGCCCGGCGACGCGATGGGGGAGCGGTTCGCGATCGAGCGGGCCCTCGCCACGCTGCAGGACCTCGAGCGGCAGGCGGTGGAGCTCGCGTTCTTCCACGACCTCTCGCACAGTCAGATCGCGACCCGCCTGGGCACACCGCTCGGCACCGTGAAGGCGCGCATCCGGCGGGCCCTGGGCCACCTGGCCGACGTGGAGGGTCTGCGATGACCCACGACCAAGCCTACGACCGCCTGCCGGAGTTGTTCGGCCTGCGCGCAGCGCCCGACGACGAGGCCGCCCTGCGCGACCACGCCCGCGCATGCGCGACGTGCGCCGAGCGCCTGGCATCGCTTCAGCGCGTCGCCGGTGCGCTCGACGACATGCGCCGCCGGCCCCTGCCGCTGCCCCCCGATCTCGAGCAGCGGGTGCTCGCGATTCCGGGCGAGGTCGATCGCGGACGCAAGCGCAGCTGGCGCCGCCGTCTGGTCATCGGCGTACCGGCGGTCGCGGCGGTGGCCGCCGCGCTCGTATTGGCGCTGGTCGCGTTCGTCGGGACGGATGACCGTACGTTCAACCTCGATCGCAGCGTGGCGCTGCGTCCTGCGGCCGCGAGCACGGCAGTGGGACGGGTGGACGTGAGCCGGCCGAACGGGCAGTTCCGCATCATGCGCGTGAGCGTGCATGGCCTGCCCATGGCCGGCGCCCCCAGCTTCGACCTGTGGATGATGGACGGCAAGGGCGCCATGAAGGCGGGCACCTTCGGGCCCGACTCGGATGGATCGTGTGAGGTGGAGCTCATGATCCCCGCGAACGAACGCTGGACGCACCTGGCGATCACGCGCAGCGGCATGCCACCGAGCGGACCGGTCATCGCGACGTCCTGACCCGTGGCCGCAGCAGCCCGGACCATTGCTATCCTCGGTGGTCGTGTCGACGACCAGCCGTGACTACTACGACATCCTCGGCGTGCCGCGCGACGCCGACGACGCCACCATCAAGAAGGCGTTTCGCCGGCTCGCGCGTGAGCATCACCCGGACGTGAACCAGAACGATCCAGGTGCCGAGGAGCGCTTCAAGGAGCTCGCCGAGGCCTACGAGGTGCTCAGCAACCCCGAGACCCGCCAGACCTACGACCGCTTTGGCCGGGAGGGGCTGAACAGCCAGGGATTCCACTCGGACTTCAGCGGCTTCGGGTCGTTCAGCGATCTGTTCAGCAGCCTGTTCGGATCCGACATCTTCGGCAGCCGCGGTCCCGTCGCTCAGGCCGGCGACGACCATCTGGTCGACACGACCATCACCTTCGTCGAGTCGGCCACCGGCGTGAGTCGCGAGCTGGACGTCGATCTGGTGGTGATCTGCGACACATGCGCGGGCACCGGCGGTGCACCCGGCACCGAGATCATCACCTGCTCGACCTGCGGCGGTCAGGGACAGGTGCAGCAAGTGGTGCGCAGCCCGTTGGGACAGCTCATGCGCCGCACCCAGTGCCCGCAGTGCCGCGGCCAGGGGCGCTACCCGGCCACGCCGTGCACCGACTGTCGCGGCCTCGCGCGCCGGATGGCGACGCGCACCGTGTCGCTCGACATCCCGGCAGGGATCGCCGACGGGCAGCGCATCCGTATGCCGGGCAAGGCCCACGCCGGCGATCCCGGCGCACCCAGCGGCGACCTGTACGTGGAAGTGCGCGTGGCAGCCGACGGCCGCTTCATGCGCGACGAGCTCGACATCCTGAGCGTGGTCGAGATCGGCGTGGCCGATGCCATGACCGGCATCACGGTCACCGTGCCGACGATCGCCGGCGATGCCGAGGTGGTGCTGCCGGCCGGCACCCAGCCGCTGGCCGAGCACGTCCTCAAGGGCAAGGGCTTTCCGCAGGTCCAGGGCCGGCGCCGCGGCGATCAGCGCGTGATCGTGCACGTCGACATTCCGGCCGTGACCAGCACCGAGGGGCGCGAGCTGCTCGACCAGCTCGCCCTGCACCACGAAGCCCCGGGCGGGGCGGGTAAGGACAAGGGAGCCCACGACGGCATTCTCGGTCGCATCCGAAGCCGATTCCGATGAGCTCGTCCGGCTGAGCGTCGACGCTCCGGCCGACGACGCCGAACTCGTCCGGGCGGTGCTGGCGGAGCTGGTGAGCGCGGGCTGGTCGGAGCGCCACGCCGACTCCGGTGCCCTTCGGTTCGAGCTGTGGGTGCCCGCCCGCGAGGTCGACGCGGCGCAGCGGCTGAACGACGCACTGGCGGGTGCGGGCCTGCGGCTCACCGTGCACGAACGCGCGCAGGAGCCCGGCTGGCGTGATGGTCTGCGGCGCCATCATCGGCCCATCCAGATTGGGCGCGTGCGCATCCGGCCGCCGTGGGAGCCGGAGCTCCCCGATACCCTGGACGTCGAGATCGATCCGGGCATGGCATTCGGCACCGGGCAGCACGCCACCACCTGCGGCTGCCTCGACCTCCTCCACGACGTTCCCATCGGTCCGCTGCTCGACGTCGGGTGTGGTTCCGGCGTGCTTGCCATCGCCGCCGCCCGCCTGGGTCACGTACCGGTCACGGCCATCGACAACGATCCGCTTGCGGTCGAAGCGACCAAGCGCAACGCCGAGATCAACGGCGTCGCGCTCGACGTCGCACTCGCCGATGCCACGGGCAGGGCGCTGCCGGCGGTCGCGAGCATCCTCGCCAACATCACCCGGATGCACGTGGCTGCGCTGGCCGACGTGGTGGCCACGGCGCCACCCCAGGTCGCCATCCTCTCGGGGTTCCTCGTGGAGGATGCCGAGCTCGCACTGGAGCCCTGGCTGGTGCACGGCTTCGTCGAGCGTCGACGGGTGTGCGCCGACGGTTGGGCCGCAGTTCGCATCGAGCGCGACACCCGATGAAGCACACGTTTCGCTACCGGGTGGACGACCTCGTGGCCGGTGCCGAGGTCGCCCTTTCGGCCGACGACAGCCACCACCTGGCGCGGGTCGTGCGGCGCGTGGTGGGGGACGAGGTTGAGCTTCTCGACCGCGCGAGCGCGATCTGGCCCGCCACCGTGGTGGATCCCGGGCCGCCGGCGCGGCTGCGGGTCGGCGCCGCCGCCCGCCCGGCGCCGCCGCTGCTTCCGCTGCGCCTGGCCGTCGGGCTGGCGGAGTGGGGACGGCTGGACCTGGTGGTGGAGAAGGCGACCGAACTCGGCGTGCCGTCGCTCACGCTGTTCAGCTCCGAGCGCACCCGGCGGGTCCCCGACGCGCCGGCGTTCGCGGCGCGGCGCGAACGCATGCATCGGGTCGGCGAGGCCGCGGCCCGCCAGTCCGGGCGCGCCGACGCCGTGGCGATCGACGATCTGCTGACGCTCGACGCGCTGCTTGCCGCCTGCGACCCGACCGCCACGCTGCTGGTGGATGCCTCGGGGGAGCGGCCGCTCGGCGAGGCCCTTCGAGCACTCGCCGCGCCGACGGTCGCCGTGATCGTCGGCCCGGACGCCGGGTTCTCGCGCAGCGAGATCGAGCGCGCCGCCGCCCTGGGCGTTGCGACGGTCACCCTCGGCTCTGCCGTGCTGCGCACCGAGACCGCGGCGATCGCCGTTGCGGCTGTGGCCGCGGACACGTTCGGCGGTCGGGCGAAGAACCTACCGTAACCGCCCATGCGGTCCGCGGTACGTGGCATGCTCCGAATTCAATTGTCGTGGCAAGTATTCGTGTCGTAACTCTCTGCGGCCGCACCATTGCCGTCGCAGAAGCCGGCGGCCGATCGATGAGGCGGTGAGGATGGCGGCGATACCCAGAAAGACAGCGGAGCAACGCCGCGTCGACATCCTCGAGGCGGCGCTCACGGAGTTCGCCGACGCGGGCTTCGACGGTGCCTCGACGGAGCGCATCGCTCGTCGTGCCGGCATCTCGCAGCCGTATCTGTTTCGACTGTTCGGCACGAAGAAACAGCTGTTCATCACGGCGGTGGACCTCTGCTTCAGCGACGTCGTGCGCCAGCTGCGCCAGGCGTGCGCCGGCGCGACAGGCACTGCCGCATCCGACGCCGCGCGGGCGGTCTACCGGGAGTGGCTGAGGTCCGATCCGCGCCGGTTGCGCGCGCAGGTGCAGGCGGTCGCCGGCTGCGCCGACGCCGAGATCCGCGCCACCACGCGCGCGGGTTTCGCCCGGCTGGTCGAGCTGCTGGACGACGGGTTCGGGCTGGGCGCACACCAGGCGACGGATCTCGTGGGGCAGGTCATGGTGATGAACATGCTCGCGATGATGGAGCTGCCCGACCCTGGCGAGCCCTGGGCCGAAGGCCTGGTGCCCGGATCGTCCGCAACCGCCTGAGCGACCGCTCGTCCACCGGTCGTGCGCGGCCGTCCGGCGGGGCGCCGTTGCTAGCGTGTGGCCCCATGCGAGGCGCGAGGTTCAGCGACGGGGCCGACATTTCCGGCAGGTGGTGCCGGTGAGCACCTTCTCGGTGCGGTTCCTGGGCTGCAAGGTCAGCCAGGCCGATGCGATGCTCATCCGCGACGCGCTGCGCGACGCCGGGCACGTGGAGACCGATCGCGCCGAGGCCGAGATCCACATCGTCAACACCTGCGCGTTGACCCTCGAAGCCGAGCGCAAGAGCCGCCAGCAGGTGAACCGTTCCGCCCGCGTCGGCGCGCGGACGTTCGTGACCGGCTGTGCCGCCAACCTGAATGCGTCGCAGTTCGACGGCCCTGAGGTGACGGTCATCGGGCGCTCGGCCGACCGCGCTGCCGTCGAGATCGTGCAGCGGCTGGGTGGGGCGAACGACGCGCTGGCGTGCCACGACGACGGCCGGCCCGCGAGCCGCACGCGGGCGTTCGTGAAGGTGCAGAACGGCTGTGATCAGCGCTGCGCGTTCTGCATCATCCCGCACACGCGCGGCGCGGCCGAGAGCCGAACCCTCGACGCGATCCTGCGCGACGCGCGCCGGCGTCTGGCCGAAGGCCACCCCGAGTTGGTGCTCACCGGCATCAACATCGGCACCTGGCGCGCGGCGGGAGGCGACCTTGCCGACCTCGTGCGTCACATCGCCGCGCTCGCGGGGCTGCGGCGCCTGCGCATCTCGTCGATCGAGCCCGGCGACGTGACACCGCGGCTCGTCGCGACCATCGCCGCACTGCCGGTCGTCGCCCGTCATCTGCACATCCCGCTGCAGTCCGGTGACGATGCGGTGCTCGCATCGATGGGGCGCAGCTACGACGTCGCCGGCTACCTGCGGGCGATCGGGTGGGTCCGCGACGAGCTGCCGGACGTGAACGTCACCACGGACGCCATCGTTGGCTACCCAACCGAGGACGACGCCGCATTCGCGCGTACGCTGGCGCTGTGCGAGGAGCTGCGCTTCGGGAAGATCCACGTGTTTGCGTTCTCCGCGCGTCCCGGCACGCGGGCTGCCGCCCTCGGCGACCACGTGCCGCCGGCGGAGAAGGATCGCCGCAGCCGCCTGCTGCGCGACCTGTCCGACCGTCTCGGCTTCGCCCGTCGGCGTGAGCGTGTCGGCTCCACCGACACCGTCGTGGTGGAGCGTGTGCTCGACGACGGCACGCTCACCGGCTACGGCTCGGACTACAGCCGGTTCGTCCTGCCGCCCGGCGTGGCGCGAACGGGCGAGCTGATCGATGTTCACGTCGCCGGGATGGCCGGCGAGCATCTGCGAGGAGCACCCATCGATGGCTGACTGCTTGTTCTGCCGCATCGTGGCCGGCGAGATTCCGGCCGACATCGTCGCTCGTGGCGACGGGTTCATCGCGTTCCGGGACATCGCGCCGAAGGCGCCTGTCCACATCCTCGTCGTGCCGGAACGCCACGTCGCCTCCATGGTCGAGGTTGACGGTCTGGACGATGTCGAGCGCGCCGCCATGCTGCCCTTCATCGCCGCCGTGGCACGGGATGCCGGCCTGGACGAGCGCGGGTACCGGGTGGCCACGAACACCGGGCCGGACGCCCGGCAGGCCGTCTTTCATCTGCACTGGCATGTGATGGGGGGAGCGCCCCTGTCAGACTCCATGTGATGCAGCGAACGATCGAACTTGCCGACCGCGTGGCGGTGGAGCTCGCCGGTGACCATGACCGGGTGCTCGACGCGCTCGAGGAACGCCTCGAGATGGACATCAGCCTGCGCGGAAACCGGCTCACCCTCACCGGCGACGAGGCGCGTGTCGATGCCGCCGCCGTGGCGATCGGCGAGTTGGGCGAGCTGATCGTACGCGGCGAGCGCCTGGGGCCCGCCACCGTCGAGGCCGTCGCCCACGCGGTTGAGCGCAACGCGCCGCTGGGCAACACGCTCGGGGACGTGGTGCTTCGCAACCGGCACCTGCACGTGACCCCCAAGACCGCCGGCCAGAAGCGCTATGTCGACGCGATCCGCGACCACACCATCACCTTCGGCATCGGACCTGCCGGCACCGGCAAGACCTACCTGGCCGTCGCACTGGCCGCCGCCGCCCTCAACCGCCGCGAGGTGGGACGCATCATCCTCACCCGCCCGGCGGTGGAGGCCGGAGAGCGGTTGGGGTTCCTTCCGGGCGACATCGCCGCGAAGGTCGACCCGTACCTACGTCCCCTGTTCGACGCGCTGTACGACATGCTGGAGGCCGAGAAGGTGCAGGCCTGCCTCGAGCGCGGGCAGATCGAGATCGCGCCCCTGGCGTTCATGCGGGGCCGCACCCTGAACGACAGCTTCATCATCCTCGACGAGGCGCAGAACACGACCGCCGAGCAGATGAAGATGTTCCTGACGCGGCTCGGGTACGGATCGAAGATGGTCGTGACCGGCGACGTGACCCAGGTCGACCTGCCGCGCGACCGCCCCTCCGCACTGCACGCCATCGGCGGCATCCTGCACGAGGTGAGCGACGTGGCGTTCGTGCGCTTCGGTCGTGAGGACGTCGTACGCCACCGCCTGGTGCAACAGATCGTGGAGGCCTACCGGATCGCGGAGGAGGACGAGTCCGCGCAGTGATCGACGTCGCGGCCCGATCCGACATCGCCGAGGTCGACCTGCCGTCGCTCGTCGCCGCCGTGCGCCTGACGTGCGCCGATCGCGGCGTGCAGCGCGCCAGCGTGGGGCTGATGGTGATCGGTTCTGACGCGATGGCGTCGATCAACGGCGAGCACCGCGCCAGACCCGAGCCCACGGACGTGCTCTCGTTCCCCGTGGACGGCCCGGAGGCACGCGAGGGCTGGCCGGCCGACGGCCCGCCGCCGGAGCTCGGCGACATCCTCATCTGCCCCGCCGCCGCCGAGGAGCCGCTCACGACGCTGGCGGTGCACGGAACGCTGCACCTGCTGGGCTACGACCACGAGGTCGACGACGGCGAGATGCTCGACCTGCAGGACGCGATCGTGGAACGGCTGTGACGGTGGAGGAGGAGACCAACCCCACGCCGGCCGAGGACGCCGGCATCGGCCGCATCTTCCGGCGCCAGCCGAAGGAGCACCTGCCCCGTCAGGGCTCGCTGCGCTGGTCGTTCACCTGGGCGTTCGAGGGTATCGTCTACGTGCTGCGCACCCAGCGCAACATGCGCATCCACGTGGGTGCCGGGACCCTGGGCATCCTGCTCGCGCTGGTGATGGGAGTCTCGCGGTTGGAGTTCATCGCCGTGTTGGCCGCGGTCAGCATCGTGCTGATCGCCGAGATGTTCAACACCGCCATCGAGGCCACCATCGATGCGCTTGTCACGCACTTCCATCCGCTGGTGAAGGTGGCGAAGGACGTGGCGGCCGGCGCGGTGCTCGTGTCGACGGTGAACGCCCTGGCGGTGGCCTATCTCGTCTTCTACAACCGCCTCACCGACCCCACCACCGAGCTCGTCGGCCAGCTCAAGGGCCGGCCGTCGCAGATCGTCGTGGGTGCGATGATCGTCACGGTCATCCTTGCGATCGCGATCAAGGCGGCCACCGGGCGCGGCACTCCGCTGCGCGGCGGGCTGCCGTCCGGCCACGCGGCGGCCGCCTTCGCGGGATGGGCGGCCATCACGATCCTCGTCGGCACGTTCGCCCATGCGGCGCTCGTCTCGACGCTCGCCTTCATGATGGCGGCGCTCGTGGCACAGTCACGGGTGGAGGCCGGCATCCACTCGGCCTTCGAGGTGATCGCCGGGGCGGTGCTCGGTACCGCCGTCACCATCCTCATGTTCCAGGTGCTCGCATGACCGATCAGGAGCTGTACGCCCTTGCGCTGGAGGCGACCGCCGTCGCCTACCCGCCGTACTCCAAGCTGCAGGTCGGGGCTGTGCTCGAGGCTCACGACGGCACGCTCATCCGCGGTGGCAACGTGGAGTTCGCGAGTTACGGTCTGACGATCTGTGCCGAACGGTCGGCGCTCGCGACGGCGGTGGGGCAGGGGCACCGCCGCTTCCGCCGGGTCGCGGTGGCACGCGGCGAGGACCTGCCCATCAGCCCGTGCGGGATGTGCCGGCAGTCGCTCGCCCAGTTCGGACCGATGGACGTGATCTACCGCTCGGCGACAGGCATCGTGACCGTCCCCATCGCGGACCTGCTGCCGGACGCCTTCCTGTTCGAGGACGCGTGAGCCAGGAGTTCCGATCCGGCCTGGTCGCGCTGGCCGGACGTCCCAACGTCGGCAAATCCACTCTGGCGAACGCCCTGGCCGGAAGTCACGTGGCCGCCGTCTCGTCGCGTCCGCAGACCACTCGTCGCCGATTGCGGGCCGTGGTGCACGGGGAGGGCTGGCAGGCCGTGCTCATCGACATGCCGGGCTTCCAGAAGCCGGCCGACAGCCTCACCCGGCGGATGCAGGACGCGGTGGACGGCGCGTTCGCCGACTGCGACGCGGTGATCTTCATCGTGAACGCCCGGGAGGCGATCGGCGGTGGCGATCGTTTCATCGCGCAGCGTCTGCGCACCGGCGGCCTGCCGGTGATCCTCGCGGTCAACAAGGTCGATGGTATGAGCCCCGAACAGATCGGCGTGGCGATCGCACAGGCGAGCGAGCTGGTCGACTTCGTGGAGCTGCATCCCATCAGCGCCACCGACGGCGACGGGTTGGGCGCGCTGCGCGAGACGATCGGCCGCGCGCTGCCGCCGGGTCCGCGGTACTTCCCGGACGGGGTGGTGACCGATCAGACCGAGGAGGAGCTCTCGGCGGAGCTCATCCGGGAGGCGGCGCTGCAGCGGGTGCGTCAGGAGGTGCCCCACGCCATCGCCGTACAGATCGACAGCGTGGAACCTGCGACCGTTGGGCGCATCATCCGGGCGGCGATCCTGGTGGAGACCGAATCCCAGAAGGGCATCGTGGTCGGCAAGGGCGGGGCGATGATCCGCGCGATCGGCGAGACGGCGCGCGCGAACCTTGCGCGCATCTTCGGCGAACCGGTGCATACGGACCTGGTCGTCAAGGTCCGCCCGAAATGGCGCCGTGACGACGCGATGCTGGATCGCCTGGGCCTGTAGCCGACACAGCGGTGAACGGTGTCAGACACCCGTTGCATGTGTGTCAGCCGAGCAGATCAGCGACGCCGTCGACCCACGCACCGGCGCGCGGCGCCGGGATCAGGCCGCCCCAGGGGGCGCGCAGGGCGAGCGCGTGGGTCGCGAGCGGCAGCAGGCGGTAGGTGCCCGCGCCGCCCATCGCAATGACGCGGTCGAAGCCGGCGCGAGAGTTGGCCGGGTGCACACCGGGGAGTCCGAACAGGTAGCGATCGAGGGTTCCGTGCAGGACGTGGAACGGGTGGGCGACGAGGGCGTCGACCGGCAGCTCGTCCGGCAGCCATGGGGCCAGGCCGATCACCTGCCGCACCAGCCGGTGCTCGGCGATCTGACTCGACACGGCGCCGCCCATCGAATAGCCACACAGGACGATGTCGGTTGCACCCATCGCCGCGACGGCGGCGAGCGCCTCGCGCCCGTCGGTCACGCACATCTCGATGCGCTTCCAGGAGCGCACCCGGTAGCGCACCTCGGCGAAGCCAATCTGTGGCAGGCGGCGCGCCAGCCCGCGCACCAGGTACTCCGTGCTGGCGCTCCACCGGCCCGGCACGTCCTTGTGGGTGCCGCCGTTGATGGTCAGCACCACGCGCCCGGACGCGGGCCCACGCAGCCGCAGCTGCGCCCCGCTGGGCAGCTGGTGGACGATCACTTGAGCAGGCGACTCAGGCGCCGGTCGGCATAGACCTTCCCGCCGGTCTGACAGTCCGGGCAGTACACCAGCTCGTAGCCCTCGAACGACACCCGCTCCAGCGCTCGCCCGCAGCGCAGGCAGGGGTCGCCGTAGTGGCCGTGAACGGCCGTCACGCGACCCTCGTTCGTGGGCATGTCGGTGGTGATGGCCGCCTTCGCGCGGGCGAGCGCCTGGGAGAGCACCGCGTCGGCCGCGTTCGCCAGCCGCTGCCACTCCTCGTCGGTGAGCCGATCGGTGCGCGCGAACGGGGGCAGGCGTGCCGCCCAGAGGATGTCGCTCGCGTAGGCCCGGCCGATGCCGGCCACGCGCCGCCCCTCGCGAATCGCGTTCGAGAGGCGACCGGCAGGCCGCGCGAGCCGCTCCCGCCACCGCTGCCAGTCGAGCCCGAGCGGCTCCGGCCCGAGGGCGGCGAGCTGGCGGTGGCCCTCCAGCTCGTCGCTGCGGACCACGTGGACGCTGGCTCGGTGTTCGGTGGCCGCCTCGCGCAGGCGCAGCTCGCTGCCGTCGTCGAGGGTGAGCGTGAGCGCCACGATCTTGCCCGGTTTGCGAGCCCCCGCCGGAGCCAGGCTCAGCCGCCCCGACTGCATGAGGTGGATCACGAGGCTGAGCCCGTCGAGGTCGATGCCGATGAGCTTGCCGCGCCGCCAGAATCCGGTGAGCCGCCGCCCCACGAGCTCCTCCAGCCCAGGCGCGGCGGACTTCACCAGCGCCGGGTGCAGCGCCCGCGCCGCCACCAACGTTCGGCCGACACAAACGGCACCGAGGCCATCGACGATGGCTTGGATTTCAGGAAGTTCGGGCAAAGGCGCGGTATTTCGATCTCGGTATACTCGCCGCGGTGCCTGTCCCCACCGAGGGAGCGTTGCGATCCAACCTGAGGAGCTCGCGAAGACCATAGATCACACCCTCCTCGACGTGCGGGCCACGCAGGCCGATATCGAGCGGGTGTGCGACGAAGCCCGGGAGCATCATTTCGCGACCGTGTGCTCGTTCCCGACGTTCCTGCCGATCATGGCGGAACGGCTGCGCGACTGCGACGTCAAGACGTGCGCGGTCGTCGGGTTCCCGTACGGAGCGGACCTGGCGCAGAGCAAGATCGCCGCCGCCGAGCACGCGGTCACCGCCGGCGCCGAGGAGCTCGACGTCGTGATGAACATCATCGCACTGCGCTCCGGGGACTTCGGCTTCGTGCGCAGCGAGCTGGCGGCGCTGGTACGGGCGGTGCAGTCGCGGGCCGTCAACGATGCGCGCGGGGCCGTCATCGTCAAGGTCATCATCGAGGCACCCTACCTGGACGACAAGCTCAAGCGGCTGGCCTGCAAGATCGTGGCCGACGCGGGCGCGGACTTCGCCAAGACCGCGACCGGCGTGGGTACGCAGGCGAGCGTGGAGGACGTGGAGCTCATGCGCGAGGCGCTGCCCGAGGGAGTGGGCGTGAAGGCGTCCGGCGGCATTCGCACGCTTGAAACCGCGGAGCTGATGATCAACGCCGGCGCCTCACGCCTGGGTACCAGCTCCGCACTCAAGATCCTGAAGGAGCTGCAGTAGGCCGGTGAGCGGTCTTGCCGCGGTTCCGGAGGTACTCGCCCGGGTGCGCTACGGCGCCGACGGGCTCGTGCCGGCCATTGTGCAGGACGCTGTCAGCGGCCGTGTGCTGACCCTCGCCTGGATGAGTCAGGCATCGCTCGAGCGCACGCTCGCGGAGGGCCAGACGTGGTTCTGGAGCCGATCGCGCAACGAGCTGTGGCACAAGGGAGCGACCAGCGGCAACACCCAGTCCGTGCGGGCGATCCTGCTCGACTGCGATCAGGACGCGTTGGTGGTGCTGGTCGATCAGAAGGGTGTCGCCTGCCACACGGGCGCCGCGACCTGTTTCCACGAGACGCTCGCCGGTTCGGCCCGACAGCCCTTTGCGGCGATCGCCGGCCTCACGCGCGTGATCGCCGACCGTGCGGCCGCCGCCGACCCGCAGTCCTCGTACACGGCGCGCCTGCTCGACAAGGGCATCGACACGGTGTGCAAGAAGGTGGGTGAGGAGGCCACGGAGGTCGTGCTCGCCGCGAAGGGCGACGAGCACGCGCAGGTCGTCTACGAGAGCGCCGACCTGCTGTACCACCTGGCGGTGTTGTGGCAGGCGACCGGCGTCGACTTCGCCGAGGTGGCCGCCGAGCTCGAGTCGCGGCGATGACGTCGCTGCGCGTGGCGGTGCCACGACCGCGCGATGACCTTGAGGTTTCGCCCGCCCTGGCCGAGTTGCAACAGGGTCCCCCGGCGAGCCGGCGCGTGCCGCTCGTGCATACGTTCATCGCCGACTGCGAGACACCGGTCAGCGCCTTCCTCAAGTTGCGCAACGGCGGTCCGTGCTTTCTGCTCGAGTCGGCGGAGGAGGGCCAGCGCCTGGGCCGCTACTCGATGATCGGCATCGATCCGCAGGGAGTGATTCGCGGCAAGGACGGCGAGCTCACGCTCACCTTCGCCAACGGCAGTACCGAGTCGCTCGACGCCGCCGACCCCTTCGGCGCCGTGCAGGACGCGGTCGAGCGGGTGGGCATGGCGGCGCCCACCGAGGACATGGCCTTCTTCGGGGGCGCGGTCGGCTTCTTCGGCTACGACCTCGTGCGGACGGTCGAGCACCTCCCGCAGGTGCCCGACGACGACCGCGACCTGCCGGACCTCGTGATGATGCTCACGGGCCCGGTGGTCCAGTTCGACCACCTGCGGCGCTCGCTCACCGTGGTGATGCCCTGCGATCTGGAGGGCGATCTGGCGGCGAACTACGCCGCAGCGGTCGCCGGCATCCGCGCGATCGTCGCGCGCCTGGCGGGACCGGTGCCCGAGCCGCCGGCGCGCCCGGCGCCCGCGGTGGGGGAGGTCGTGAGCAACACCTCCCGTGAGGCCTTCTGCGATGCCGTGGAGCGGGTACGGGAGTATGTCTTTGCGGGTGACGCCTTCCAGGTGGTGCCCTCGCAGCGCTTCGGCGTGAGCCTCAACCTCGAGCCCTTTGCCATCTACCGCGGCCTGCGGGCCATCAACCCGTCTCCGTACATGTTCTTCCTCGACTTCGGCGAGCTGGCGCTGGTGGGCTCGTCGCCCGAGATGTTGGTGAAGGTCTCCGACGGCAACGTCGAGACCCGTCCGATCGCGGGTACCAAGCCACGCGGCGAGACCATGGCGGAGGACCAGGCCCTGGCCGACGAACTGCTGGCAGACCCGAAGGAGCGCGCCGAGCACGTGATGCTCGTCGACCTCGGCCGCAACGACGTGGGGCGCGTGTGCACGCCGGGCACCGTGCGCGTGAAGGAGCTGATGGGCGTGCACCTCTACAGCCACGTGATGCACATCGAAAGCAGCGTCATCGGCCGGCTTGCGCCCGGTCGCCGCTCCACCGACGCGCTGCGGGCGACGTTCCCGGCGGGCACGCTGTCGGGCGCCCCGAAGGTGCGGGCGATGGAGATCATCGACGAGCTGGAGCCCACCAAGCGCGGCCCGTACGGCGGTGCGGTCGGTTATCTCGGCTTCGGGGGCGACCTCGACACCTGCATCACCATCCGCACCATCGTGTGCGCGGATGGCATGGCCTACGTGCAGGCGGGTGCCGGAATCGTCGCCGACTCGGTGCCGGAGACGGAGTTCGCCGAGACCGAGAACAAGGCGGCGGGCATGTTCCGCGCCATCGAGGTGGCGGCGGGACAGCATGACTGGTAGGAAGCACGTCTCATGAGCCCCCGCGTCGTTCTGGTCGACAACTACGACAGCTTCACCTACAACCTGTTCCAGTACCTGGCAGAGCTCGGTGCCGAGGTGATCGTGCACCGCAACGACGCCATCGACTGCGAGGGCATCGCCCGCCTCGATCCGACGCACCTGGTGATCTCTCCCGGGCCGAAGACGCCCAACGAGGCGGGTATCTCGGTGGAGGCAATCGGGCACTTCGCCGGAACGGTGCCGGTGCTCGGGGTGTGTCTCGGTCATCAGGCGATCGGCCAGGCGTTCGGTGCCAAGGTGGTGCGCGGCCAGGCGCCGATGCACGGCAAGACCAGCGACATCCGCCACGACGGGCGCACGGTATTCGCCGGCATCGAGCAACCCATGGTCGCCACGCGCTACCACTCCCTCGTCGTGGAGGATCTGCCCGACGTGCTGGAGGCGAGCGCGTGGTGCGACGGCGACGTGCTGATGGGGCTGCGTCACCGCTCCATGCCCGTCGAGGGCGTGCAATTCCATCCCGAGTCGATTCTCACCGAGGCGGGGAAGCAGCTCCTGGCCAACTTCCTCGCGATGTCGGCGTGAGCATCGCCGCCGACATCGATCGCCTGCTGGCGGGAGCGGACATCGGTGCCGACGGCGCCCAGGCGGCACTCGGCGCGATCATGTCCGGTCGGATCGACCCCATCCAGACCGGCGCGTTCCTCATCGCCCTGCGCGCCAAGGGCGAGTCGGTGGGCGAGATCGCCGGCCTGGCACGCGCCGTGCGGGCCCATGCGACGCCTGTCGTGATCGATCGCAGCCCGCTGGTCGACACCTGCGGCACGGGCGGTGGTGCGCCCACGTTCAACGTCTCCACCGCCGCCACATTCGTCGCGGCCGGGGCGGGCGCGATCGTCGCCAAGCACGGCAACCGGTCGGCGACCTCCCGCAGCGGCAGCGCCGACGTGCTGGAGGCGCTCGGTGCGCGCATCGACCTTGGCCCGGAGGCCGTGGCCGAGTGTGTTCGGCGCACCGGCGTCGGCTTCATGTTCGCGCCGGCCTATCACCCCGAGTTCCGCCACATCGTGCCCGTGCGCCGCTCGTTGGGGGTGCGCACGGTGTTCAACCTGCTGGGGCCGCTGGCCAATCCCGCGGGTGTGCAGCGCCAGGTCATCGGCATCGCCGACCGCAGCTACCTGGACCGCATCGCCGCGGCCGTCGCCGAACTCGGTGCCGAGCGGGTCTTCGTGGTGTCGGCCGACGACGGCATGGACGAGTTCTCGACCGCCGCGCCCAGCGAGGTGGCCGAGGTGACGCCCGACGGCGTCAAGCGGTGGCGGTTCGACCCGTCCCAGCTGCACCTCACGCCCCCGGCCAAGGGCGATCTCGACGGCGGCGAGCCCGAACACAATGCCGACCTGATTCGCGCGGTGCTGGAGGGGGAACCCGGTTCGCGAGCCGACATCGTGCTGCTGAACGCTGCGGGCGCGCTGCGCGCCGCGGGCGTCACCGACACGATGGCCGACGGCCTCGAGGCCGCCCGCGACAGCGTCGCCAGCGGGCGCGCCGCGGACGCGCTGAGTGCGTTCGTGACGGCCACGAGGGAACTCGCCCCCGCGAAGGTGGGAGAATAGGCGCGGTGGACTTCCTGGAAGAGATCGTCGCACAGACCCGTGAGGACGTGGCACGCCGCGCGCGTGAGGTCTCGCTGGACACGCTGCTCGCCGGGCTCCCAGCACCGCAGCGTGGACGGCCGTTCTCGGAGGCGCTCATCGCTCCCGGCGTCTCGCTGATCGCCGAGATGAAGCGTGCGAGCCCGTCGAAGGGGCCGATTCACCCGGATGCCGTCGTGAGCGAGGTCGTCGCCGCCTACGAGCGCGCCGGCGCCGCCGCGTGTTCGATCCTCACCGAGCCGCATCGCTTCGGAGGGTCGCTGGACGACCTGCGCGAGGCACGCGCAGCCACGCGCCTGCCGCTGCTCCGCAAGGACTTCATCGTCGACCCGTACCAGCTGGCCGAGGCGCGTCTGGCGGGCGCCGATGCCGCGCTGCTCATCGTCGCCGCACTCGACGAGGACGAGCTTCGCGACCTGCTGCAGTTCGGCGGCGACCTGGGGCTGGACGTGCTGGTGGAGGCCCACGAGGAGGACGAGGTCCTGGCCGCTGTCGAGGCCGGCGCCGAGATCGTCGGGATCAACAACCGCAACCTCAAGACGCTCGAGGTCGACCCCGACACGGTGCTGAACCTGCTTGCCGACATCCCCGCGGGCACGGTGGTGGTGGCCGAGTCGGGCATCTCCGAACGGGCGGACGTGATCCGCCTCGGCGAGGCCGGTGTCGACGCAATCCTGGTGGGGGAGGCGCTCATGCGCAGCGGCGACCCGGCAGCGGCGATCCGCTCGCTCATGGGGATGCCGTAGCCGGCGCCCGTCGGCCGGGTCGCACCGGACGACTGTCATACCCGCCGGACCGCCGACCACGCTACATTGGCCGGCGTGAGCGATCCCGAAACACACCCCGCCGCCACCGCACGGCGGTGGTCACGTGGGCGCGTCGCCGGGGTCGCGATCAGTGGAGTGCTGGCCCTCGGCCTCATCACGCTGCTTGCGGTGGGCCTCGCGCGTGACCCCGACAGCCTGAAGATCGAACACACCATCGACCAGGGGCAGCGGGCGGCCGCCCCGGACTTCACGCTGCCGATCTTCGCGAACGGGGGGGACCTGGGGTCGGCGGGTACGCCGCTGACGCTGTCGAAGCTCAGGGGCCGTCCGGTGGTGCTGAACATCTGGGCCTCGTGGTGCGCGCCCTGTCGTGATGAAGCGCCCATCATCGAAGACCTGCAGCGCCGCTACGGGTCGAGGGGCGTCGTTGTGCTGGGTGTCAACAGCGAGGACGATCCGGGTGACGCCCGCGCGTTCCTCGCCGAGTACAAGGCGACGTTTCCGGTGGTTCGCACCGGCGACAACGGGGTGCGCAACCGCTACGGCACCGAGCAGATGCCCGAGACGTTCGTGATCGACCCCGACGGCAACTTCGGGCTGAAGCCGTTCCGCGGCGCCCTCACCGCCGACACCGCCGCGGAGGTCGCCGCACACCTCGACAAGGTGCTCAGCCGATGAGGCGGCGCCTGGCGGCCCTGTTGATTGCCTGCTGCCTGGTGGCGCCGACCATGGCGGTTGCCGCCGTCTCGCCGACCAGCGTCGCCGAGAAGCTGCGCTGCGTGACCTGTGGCACGTCGCTCGATGTCTCCGACGCGCCGTCGGCGCAGCAGATGAAGGACCGCATCGCACGTGAGATCGCCCAGGGGAAGACAGAGAAGCAGATCATCGACGGCTTCGTACGTGACTACGGCCGTCAGGTCCTTGCGACGCCGCCCAAGTCCGGTTTCGACCTGTGGGTGGGGTGGGCGATTCCGATCGGCGTGCCGCTCGTGGCGCTGCTGATCCTCCCGCTGCTCGTGCGGTCGCTGATCCGCCGGCGACGTGCCGAAGCGGGAGGCGCGCCACCCGACGAATTGGACGATGAGGATCGCGCGCTGGTGGACCGTGCGCTGCGGGAGTCGGCCGACGGCTGAGCCAGGCACGGTGCTGGTCGGGACGGCGTCCTGGACCGACCCGGAGTTCATCAAGGCCGGCTGGTATCCGGCAGAGGTCAAGAACGACGCCGAAGCCCGGCTGCGCTACTACGCCGAGCACTTTCCCATGGTCGAGGTGAACGCCTCGTTCTACGCGCTGCCGACCGTGGAGACCGTGAGCGCTTGGGCCGATCGCACGCCGCCGGGCTTCCGGTTCCACGTCAAGGCCCACCAGGTGATCAGCGGCCATCCCACCGATCCCGGGCGTCTGCCCGCTCCGCTGCGATCGCTTCCCTTCGCGTCCGATGCGAAGGGCCGCATCCGCAAGCCGTCACGGGAGCTGCGCGATGCGGCCATCGACACCCTGTTGGAGGCGTGCGGGCCGCTCGGCGGCAAGCTGGGCGCGATCCTGCTGCAGCTGCCGCCGTTCGTGGTGGCCGGAGAGCGTCAACGCGACGAGATCGCGCACATCGTCGAGCGCTTCAAGCCGGCGCGCACCGCGGTCGAGTTCCGACATCGCTCATGGGCCGAACCCGCCGAACGGACTGCGACCGCGGCCCTCCTGCGCGAGCTCGACGCCGCGTGGGTGTGCGTCGACACGCCGGATCGCGATGTCGCCAGCATCATGCCGCGAATCGTCGCGGTGACCTCACCGCATCTGGCGTACCTGCGAATGCACGGCCGCAACGCCGACGCGTGGACGAAGGGACGAACCGTGGCCGAACGATTCGACTACGACTACTCCGACGACGAGCTGGAGGAATGGATCGAGCCGGTCATCGCGATGGCCGAGGCGGCGCAGGAGGTGGCGGTCGTCATGAACAACAACGCCCGCGACTACGCCCTGCAGGCGGCCGCGCGCTTCGCCGATCTGCTGGCCCGGGCGCGCGCCGCCTTCGACAGTGACTCACCGCGGTTCGGCGGCGGCCCTTCGTCAGGCCAGTCGCGGGGGTGAGGGTGCTCACTGCACGCTGACGGCGAGCCCGGTCGCTTCGGTCGTCGACGGGTTGGCGAACGTGATGATCACGATGCCGTCCGCGGTGCCCGGCGCGGCGATTCGCACGCCGGCGGCCTCGGGGGTGAGGGGAAGGGGAGCGCCGGCGGTGTTGGTGACCACGAGTCGCTGTACGGCCATGTCCGCGGTCAACCCGGGGACGCTCACGAACGCGCTGCCGGCCGGCGGGGTGCCGACGTTGGCGCGAATGGACACCAGGCCGGCCGCCTGCGCTGCCACGGTCACGGGCGCGCCCCCCGGGCGAGCCGTCAGGGCACCGGCCTCGTCCCACCCGATGAAGCTGCGGGTCTCGACCGGGAACTGCACCGTACCGGCGGGCGAGCGCAGCCCACCGCACACGTCGCTCGCCGCGCGCATGAGGGCGCTGCTCCAGCGTTCACGGCCGATCATCGCCACCACGCTGTCGGGTGTCGGTACGCCGGTGCCGCTCACCACGCGCCGCAGGATGCCCAGGACGGTGCCCGGGGCCTGTGCCTCGAGCGCGGCCCACACCGGCCAGCTCCGGTAGCTCTCGGTGCCGCCGGCGCGCGGGGCGAAGCCATTGCAGAACGACGCGGCACTGGCCGCGCCGCCGTCCACCGAGATGCCGGAGGGGCCGGTGGTGCCGGTTCCGGCGAACTTGCCCGGCTCGATCACTCCGGAACTCCATTCGGCGCTGCCCTCCATCAGCAGCTCCGACGGGTCGTCATCTGCGCCCATGTTGCACTGCACGACGTGGAACAGCTCGTGGGCGACCGTCGTGACGTTCGCGGATGGTCCCGACGTGAGGATGATCATCGACGTGCCGGTGAACCGGGCTGCGCCGCGCTGTGCGCCGTCCCACCGGCAGCGTGTGACACCGTCGTTGGTGCCGAGCGCGCCCGCGGTGACCTGGAGCACGACGTCGACGCGCCGATCACCGCCGATGAAGTCGCTGGGACGGCCGACCTGCGCGGCGGCCAGGTTGCGGCGCAGCGTGCGCTGAAGTGCTGCCGGAAGGCCGCGCAGCAGGTTCGTGCGCTGCGCCTTCGAGTACCCGAGCAGCAGCCGTCCGCGTCGGAGCGCGCTCAGTCGCCTGAAGGCGGTCGCGCGCGCCGCCGGGCGCAGTCGTACGAGGGTGCGGTACGAACCCGCAATCCGCACCACCGGCAGCGCATCGCCAACGGTGGCGGGGAAGCCCATGCCCTGCAGCACGGACCGGCCACGCTCGCTGGCGGCCGCGGTCTCCTCCGCCGCCGGGGGTACCGTCAGGCAGTTGCCATCGCTGCCGGCAAGCGGCGTGGCCCCGACCTCGCTCCACCAGATCTTGAAGTTGGCGGTGCCCGTGGCGCACACCGGGCCGGCGATGCGGAGCGTCTCGACGCCGTACGGGACCTTCGCTCCCGGGCTGGCGCCGGCACCGGTCAGGGCGACCGCCGGTGCGGCGGTGGTCAACACGAGCACTGCGCTGAGAATCGCGACGTGACGCACGGCGCCCTTCCGTCCGATCGGATGGTCGCCGGGATCGTATCCGTGCTGCGCCCCGGGCGGGAATGTGGCGGTTCGCCGGTCGGCGCGCCGCCGGTCGACCGCGCTATCCTCAGTGCAGGCACGGAAACGACCGGAGGTACGCACCGAATGGTGACGCTCACCGAGAACGCGAGCGACAAGCTGAAGGGTCTCATCGCAGAAGAGGGCGAGGCCGGCGACGGGTTGCGGGTGAAGGTCGTGCCCGGCGGCTGCTCGGGCTTCGAGTATCAGCTGACGTTCGACAAGCCGACCGACACGGACGAGGTCTTCGAGCAGCACGGCGTCAAGGTGATCGTCGACCGCATCAGTGCGCCCTACCTTGTGGGTGCCCAGTTCGACTACGAGCAGAGCTTCCAGGGCGAGGGGTTCGTGATCAACAACCCCAACTCCAGTTCCAGCTGCGGCTGCGGGAAGTCGTTCCAGGCCTGAGCCGCCGGCTGGTACGCCGGCGATGAGTGAGCAACCCCCCACGGGTGCTCAGCGGTTCACGGGTCGCGTGGCGGCGTACGCGGCGGCGCGCCCCGGCTATCCCGACGCGCTGGTGGACTGGATCGCCGGCCACGTGCCGCACGGCGCCGCGTGGGTCGACCTGGGGGCCGGCACCGGAATCTTCACCGCTGTGCTGCTGCGCGCGCACGGCGGTCGCGTGGAGGCCATCGAGCCGAACGTCGAGATGCGCGAGCAGCTGGGGCATGCCTACCGGGACGCGGTGGCCTGCGGCCGGCTCGCGGTGAGGGATGCGACGGCTGAGCGGACCGGGCTTGCCGACGACTCCGTCGGGCTGGTGGCGGCCGCCCAGGCCGCGCACTGGTTCGACGTGCCGGCGGCCAGGCGCGAGTGGGGTCGCATCCTGGTACCGGACGGGCTGGCACTCCTCGTCTGGAACGACTGGCGCACCTCGTCAGGGCCCTTCACACGCGAGTTCGGGCAACTGGTGCAGGCATTTCGTGGTACCGGGGCTGGAGACCGCGTGGCGCATCCGCCCATCGTGCCCGTGCCACCGTTGCTGGCCGAGCCGGTCGTGACGGCGGCGTTCGACAACCCGGTGGCCCTCGACCGCACCCGGCTGCACCAGCTGGCGGCCAGTGCGAGCTACTTGCCCGGGCCGCAGGATGCGCGGGCTGCGGCACTCGGGCGGGCGCTCGACACCCTGTTCGATCGTCACGCACACGATGGCGGCGTGACGATGGACTACCGGACCTTCGCGTACCTCGGACGCCCCGCGTGAGCGGGTATCAGCCGCCGAAGTCGGTTGTGTAGACCGTCTGGTCGCAGTTCGGCGCCTGGATCACCGCGAGGCCGACGACCTTGAACCGCTTCGACAGCAGGTTGCGACGGTGGCTGGGGCTCTCGAGCCACATCTGCACCATCACCTTCGCGGCGTCCGTGGAGCAGCCACCGATCATTCCGAGGTTTTCGCCGACGGCTTTGCGGCGGGAGTAGCCGGCCGCATAGAGCCGCACGTAAAAGGGGCGGCCATCGACGCCGTTGTGGTCAAGGCGACCGGTGCGCGCCAGGTATCTGCTGTGGCGCACGGCGGGCATGCCGAGTACGCGGGAGAGCTTGAGGGGCGCGACGCCATGCGCGACGCGGGCGGCGTTCACCTCCTGGAGCAGTTCGGACTTGGCGGTGATCTCTGAGGGAGTCTGCGCGCTCGCGACTGGAGCGGCGGCGGCTGCACACAAGGCGGCGACCCCGATTGCGCGCCGCAGGTGGCGGCGAGATGGCGACATAGCGACGAGGACCTCCGTGTCCACGAAGAGAGACTTCACCGTTTCATCGGCTCGTCGCCCGGAAAACTTGAGCGCCGGGGAGCGCTATCCGGCGAATTCCGCTGTTGCATACGCCGTCTGGCAGGCGCCGCGCACCACGAGGGCAGAACCGATCATCCTGAAGCGGGGGGAGAGGATGTTGCGACGGTGCGGCGGACTCGCCATCCAGGCCGTGACGGTCTCGCGCGCGGCATCGGCACCGCAGCCAGGCATCGCGGCCACGTTCTCGCCGGCTGTGTGGATCGCGATACCGGCGTTCTGGAGGCGGGCCGCGAAGCCATCGTGGGTGAGCAGGTCGCGTCGCGCCTGGGTCAGGGAATGGATCCGCGCCGCACGGACCAAGCCGGGGACCACGCGCAGTGGCGGCAGACCGCGGGCGGATCTGATCGCGTTGATGCGCTGGGCGATCGTCGCGCTCGGCGTGGCGGCCGAGGCGGCCGGAACCAGGGAGCAGAACGACGCGGTCAGCGCGCCCGTGAGGGCGCGAACAAATGAGCGGCGTGGCACGAAACCACCTCCAAATCGGTGCGTGTCGCCCGGCGGGATTGGGCGGTGAACGCTGTTGTCTGCCGAGGTGTCATACCCCGGTGATGAGAAGAACCTATGCGTTCATGCCCCAAATCCAAGCATCACAAACACAGGTCTCATTATGCGAGCCGAAAGCTTGAAAACCTCGGTTCTGCGTGGGCGGATACCGCGATTTGCAGCGGAATCATCGTCTTCCGCGACCGAAATGTTGCCCGAGTGGGGCCGCAGCACGCAGCCTGTGTGCATTCTCCTCGCGTCGCGCCGTCTCCGGTACCTGCACCCGGTCCAGATGGTCGGCAAGCACGTTGATGTTGCGTCCGCGCCGCTCCAGCCGCCCCTGTGCGCACACGAGGGCCTCGGTGCGCAGCAGTGCGCGGTGGGCTTCGAACAGCTGCGGCCGGACGATCACGTTCATCAGGCCTGTCTCGTCCTCCAGCAACATGAACACGATGCCGTGGGCGGTCGCCGGACGCTGGCGCGCCACCACGAGCCCGGCCACGGTGACATGCGTGCCGTGACCGATCTGTGCGAGCTCGACCGCGGTGCTGGACCCGGCGGGAAGCCCGGGGCGTACGAGCGCCATCATGTGCCATCCGGTTGACACGCCGGTGGTCTCATAGGCGCCGACCACGCGCTCGAAGTGCGATTCGTCGGGCAGTTCGGGCGTGGGTGCCGGTGCGAGCGGCAGCGGCAGCTGGCGGCCACCGCGGGTGGGGGCGGACCTGGCGAGGATACCGAGCTCCCACAGCATTCCCCGCCGGGTGCGCTCGAAGGTGTCGCAGGCCCCCGCCCGGATGAGCGCCGCCAGCTGCTCGTGGCGAAGGCCGGTTCGGCCGGCGAGGTCGGCGATGTCGATGAAGGGGCCGCCCAGATCGCGCTCCGCAACCACCGTGCCCGCAGCCTCGCCCACACCGCGCACGTAGCCGAGCCCGATGCGCACTTCGCCGCGCGAATCGACGCTGCAGCGGGTCTCGGAGTGCAACACGCAGGGCGGATGGGTACGGACCCCTCGTCTGGTGCCGTCGCGCACCAGGGTGGCCGGCGGATAGAACCCCATCGGCTGGGCGTTCAGCAGGGCGGCGAGGAACTCGGCCGGATAGTGGCGGCGCAGCCAGGCGCTCTGGTAGGCGAGCACTGCGAATGCCGATGCGTGGGCCTTCGGAAAGCCGAAGTTCGAGAAGCCGACGAGCTTGGTGAACACCGTGCGGATGGTGTCGTCGTCCACACCGCGTGCGCGCGCCCCGTCACGGAACTCCCGCCACATCCGCAGCATCGCGTCGCGGCTGCGTTTGCGGCTCATCGCCCGCCGCAGCCCTTCTGCCTGGCCGGGAGTGAAGCCGGCGAGGGCCATCGCGACCTCCAGTACCTGCTCCTGGAACACCACCACCCCCAGCGTCTCGCGCAGGCAGTCGGCCAGCAACGGATGGTCGTACGGTGGCTCGAAGTCCGGGTCCAGGCGCTTGGCGTTGCGGTGGCGCACGTAGGGGTGCACGGCGCCGCCGCTCACCGGGCCCGGCCGGATGAGCGCCACCTGGATCGCCAGGTCGTCGAGGTTCTCGGGACGCGTCTGCAGAATGCTCTGGATTTGGGCACGGCTCTCGATCTGGAACACGCCCACCGTGTCGCCGGCGCCGATCTCCTCGTAGACCGCCGGGTCGTGCACGTCGACGTGCGACAGGTCGATGGTGCGGCCGCGGGTGGTGGCGATCATGTCGATGCACTCCTCCACGGCCGAGAGCATCCCCAGGCCCAGCAGATCCACCTTCACAAAGCCGGCATCGGCGCAGGAATCCTTGTCCCACTGGCACATCTGCCGGCCGGCGAAGGCGGCGGGCACCACCGGCACCATCTCCACCAGCGGTCGCGCCGAGACGATCATGCCGCCGGAGTGCTGCGAGAGATGGCGCGGCAGGCCGGCCGCCTCCCGGGCCAGGAACGCCAGGGCGCGCCAGCGTGGCGAGCGCATCTTCGCCGCGCCGTCCGGCAGCCGCAGGATCTCCTCGTCCAGGGCGGTTGGCGACGACCAGCCGTCGGCGAGCGTGGCCAGCCGCTCGATGTCCGCTGGAGGGAGGGCCAGCGCACCACCCAGCTCGCGAATGGCCATGCGCGAGCGGAAGGTGGGGAAGGCCGACACCATGGCCGCGTGTTCGTGGCCGTAGCGGGCGATGATGGCCGCGATGAGTCCCTCGCGGATGTCGCGGGGGAAATCGAGGTCGATATCGGGCACCGATGCCATGTCGCGGTTGAGGAAGCGGCCCAGGAACAGCCGGTTGCGCACAGGATCGATGTGTGACAGACCCGTGAGGTAGCAGACGATGGAGCCCACCGACGACCCGCGACCACGCCCGGGCGGCAGCACGCGCCGTGCCGATCCGGCAGGGCGGCAGCGAAGCGCCACCTCACGGGCGAGCTCCAGGATCTCCCGGTGCAGCAGGAAGAAGCCCGCGAGGTTGTGGTGGGCGATGAGGTCGAGCTCCTCCTGCAGGCGCAGCGTCGCCTCGCGCCGCTTGGCGGCATTGGGGTAGCGGGCACCGAGATGCGACTGGCAGATGCGCGCCAGGGTCTGGTCGGCGCGCTCGCCGGGAGCGGTGAAGTCCGGATAGGCATAGCCAAGGTCGCGGGTGAGGTCGAATTGCAGCCGCTCGGCCAGCGCCAGGGTGTTTGCGACGGCCGCGGGGTGATCGCGGAAGCGTGCGGCGGCGTCGGCGGGAGCGCGCAGCACGGCGTCGCGATTGCCGCGGCGCGCGTCGTCGGAGCCGTCCAGGGTGGTGTGCGTGCGGACGGCGACGAACGCGTCTTGCAGGAAGGCGCGGCGGGGATGGTGGGCGTGCACGTCGCCGGTGGCGACGGTCGGCAGGCGCAGCGTATCGGCCAGCTGCGTAAGCGCCCGCGACAGGTCACGGTCGCCGCGTGTGCGGGGCCGCTGCAGCTCCACGAACACGTTGCGACGGCCGAAGATTGCGACGAGCGCCTCGGCCGCAGATCTGGCGTCGCCGGTGCGTCCCGCGGTTACATGGCCAGGCACCATCCCATGGCGGGCGCAGCCGGTGAGGCAAACGAGCCCGTCGGCGTGTGCCGCAAGGTGGGCCGGGTCGAGCGCCGGCTGGCCCGCGCGTCGGTCGCGGGCGTCGCGGGTGTGGGCATGGGCGAGCGTGATGAGCCGGCACAGGTTCGCGTAACCGGAGGCGCTTTCGGCGAGCAGAGTGATGTGCGCGCCGTCTCGCAGCGTGAGCTCGGCGCCGGTGATCGCCCGGATCCCGGCCTCCCGGCAGGCATGGGCGAACACGAGCGACCCGCACACACCGTCGTGGTCGGTCAGTGCGATGGCCGTATATCCCAGTGCCGCGGCGGTCTCGGCCAGCTCCTCGGGCGATGAGGCGCCGTCCAGGAAGCTGAAGGCGGAGTGGGCATGGAGTTCGACGTAGGGTGCCTTCATACGAACGTATGTTCGATGATTCGGCCACGGGACTCAAGCTGCGCTGTGCGCGGGGTCTCACGCACAGCGAACGATCTTCGCCCGAGCCTTCAAGTCAAGGGGCATCAACTGCCGACAAAGAGAGCAGCAATGCCTGCGATACGGATGTCGTGGGCGCGAACCGATCAGGAGAACACATGCGAAAGATCATCGCCGCTGCTGTCGTCGCAGGAGTCGTCGCCACTCCATCGGCGGTGCTTGCGCACGGTCCGAGCGCAAGTAAGGGTGCAGAGCCCGCCAAGAAGGTCGCTCCTGCGAAGGTCAAGAAGGACGAGCGCGGCCACAAGGGCAAGCGCGCCAAGAGGAACCCCTTCGTCAACATGGTGTTCAGCGGCATCGTCAGCGCTGATGCGTCTGCCGAGGCCGTGGAGCTCACATCGGTCGACGGCATCAACCGCTTCGCGGAGCGCGCCCTCGGCGCCAGCGACACGATGACCCTGAAGCTCAGGGCGGCCACCAAGCTCAAGGGCACGGTCATCATGGCCGACGGCACCAAGCGCACCGCGCTCGAGACCGTCGCCGACCTGAAGGCGGGTGACCGCGTGTTCTTCGTGGTGCGCGCCCGCAAGGGCACTTCGGCCGCCGATCTGCCCGCCGCAAGATGGCTGCGCGACCTCACCGGTACCGTGACACCTGCCCCGGCGAGCGACCCGGCGGCGCCGACCGACGCGGCGCCGACCGACGCGGCGGTCTGACCCGCATCCCCGCACGCTGTACCTGCTGATCGTCGGGCCGAATGCCCGGCGATCAGCTCCCTTGCGTCAGGATGTCCGCGAGCGTCGTGACGCCACCAACGCGACGAGGCCGGCGGCGGCCAGGCCGGCGGGAAGTGCCAGCGGCCGCACTGTCACGGCGAGAATCGCACCAACGGTGCCGCCGACGGCCCAGGCGGCCACACCGGACGGCTGAAAGCGCGTTTGGGCGCGCCGACCCTGCAGCTCGCCCGCCCACAGCACGGCGATGAGACAGGGCGCGGCCAGGGCCATGACGGTCAGGAACGGCACCATCCGGTCGGTGTAGTCGGCCAGCGCCAGGGCCGTTCCCGTGGCGGCGGTGACGAGCAGGCCCCGGCGATGCGGGAGCGCCGGCCACATGTCCTCGATGGCGACCGCGCCGCTGTGGAGGTTGCTGAGCACAGCGCCCGTGAAGCCGATCGCCAGGAACGCATAGGCCACGGTCGGGCTGCCGATGCGTTCGAGCACATCGACCAGGTTCCAGGTGCCGGTCGCCAGCTGCAGGATCGCTCCGACGACCAGGAAACAGGCAAGCGGAAGCCCGAGCCCGACGACGCCGCTCCATGCGACCTCGCGTGGGCGGGCGAGATCGTGCGTGAAGTCGGGTGTACGCAGGGAGAAGGCAGCACCGTAGCCGACGATCACCGCGATGGCGGGCAGCATTCCGAGCTGACCCGCGGGAACGCCGTCGCCCAGCAGCGGGCCGGAGTGGTGGTCAAGCGCCAGGCGCACGCCGCCGGCCGCGAGGGCGACCGTCGCGATTCCGGCGGCCAGAGCTGTCCAGGACAGCGTGTCGAGCCCCCACCAGGCGACCGCCAGCATGACGAGTGCAAAGACCACGACGCCCGCCCGTGCGGGCATGCCGACCAGCTTGCCGAGTCCGGCTCCGGCCAGGGCGGTGTTGAAGCCGAACCAGCCGATCATCATCACCGCGACCACCGGTGAGGCCACCGCGCGGGCGCCCACCGTGCCCAGCGACGTTGCGGCCACGCCGGCGAAGCGGGTCCTGCGGCGCACGCCGAGGATGCCCTGGCCAACCGCGAGCGTCACCAAGGCCGCCACGCCCAGCAGGACGGCTCCGATGAGCCACCAGCGCTCGTTGCCCTCCGCCACACCGCCACCGGTCATCAGCGCGACAGGGTTCGTGCCGATGCCGACCCATGGACCCACGCGCCGCCACCACCGGTGTCCCGTCCGCCCGTCGCCCATGACCCCACAGCCTAGGGAGATGACGGGTGCTCACCCGTGCCTGACGATTACACTCAAGCGCATGTCAAACACACTCGTGGTGATGGATGGGGACGAGACCGGGCAGGAGCTTCTGGAGGAGGCACTGCGTGTGCTCGACCCGGCGGTGATCGGCGTCGATCTCGAGCTCAAGCGGTTCGACCTGTCGCTGGAGAACCGTCGCGCCACGAACAACGGGGTGGTACACGACGCCGCCCGGGCCATGCGTGAGGCCGGGTTCGGGTTGAAGGCCGCCACCATCACACCGGAGGTCGCCGGCGACGTCGGGAGCCCCAACGCGATCCTGCGGGGCGAGATCGACGGGAAGGTCATCATCCGCACCGGCCGGCGTCTGGCCGGCGTGCGGCCGATGGGAGGCATTCACGCGCCCATCTCGGTCGTGCGCATGGCGGTCGACGACGCCTACGGCGCCGCCGAGGGCCGGGAGGGCTCGGGCGACGACGAGACCGCCTGGCGTACCGAACGCATCACCCGTCGCACCTGCCGGGCCGTTGCGGAGATGGCCTTCCTCCAGGCTCAGCGCATGCGGGCCGCGCTCACCGGCGGGCCGAAGTGGACCGTGTCGCCCGTCTACGAGGGGATGTTGAAGGAGGAGCTCGACGCGGCGGCGGCACGCCATCCGGATGTGGTCTACAAACCGATGCTGATCGACGCGACCTACGCGATGCTCATCGCCCACGCGGGTGACGCGCTGGTCGTGCCGGCCCTCAACCGCGACGGCGACCTGCTGTCGGACATGGTGCTGCAGCTGTTCGGTTCCATCGCCGGGGCCGAATCGCTGCTGCTTGCACTCGACGAGAATTACCGCCCGACGGTCGTGATGGCGGAGGCGCCGCATGGCACCGCGCCCACGCTCAAGGGCAAGAACGTGGCCAACCCGCTCGCCATGATCCTGGCATCGGCTGCGGTGCTGTCCTACATGGACCTGAGCCTGCAGTCGCGCGCGATCTACGAAGGGGCGCTCGAGACCGTCGGCGAAGGCATCAAGACCATGGACCTGGGCGGGTTCAGCCACACCGACGAGTTCACCAACGAGGTCATCAAGCGCGTGCGCACCAAGCTCGACGTGTGGGAGGCACTCGGCGAGAGCGCCGTCGAGGTGGCGCGCATCAGGCCGGTGCCCGAAGCCGGCGAGACGCTGCAGGTGCGCCGGGCCGACCCCGCGTAGATCTCAGGCGCCGGTGGCGGCCGGCAGCGCCTCGTCGCGATCGGTGGCGTGTTCGCGCACGGCCACGACGATGAACGGCACCGAGATCACGATGAGCGCGAGCGCAGGCACGGCCGCCGCCCCGTAGGCGCCGACGGTGGTCTGCCGCCACACCTCGGTGGCCAGGGTGTGCGAGCCCGTCGGGATGAGCAGCGTCGTGGCGGGCAGCTCCTTGATCACCGAGAGGAAGACAAGCATCGACGCGGCCAGCAAGCCGGGTCGCATGAGCGGCACCGTGATCTCTCGC